>Ga0190347_1000335_pt1 | contig 15375 bp, 12 predicted proteins | sample 48721356_MG_FD_161652 | JGI IMG/M metagenome (GOLD analysis project Ga0190347, IMG submission 161652) | Hydrothermal vent microbial mat bacterial communities from Southern Trench, Guaymas Basin, Mexico - 4872-13-5-6_MG | ecosystem: Environmental > Aquatic > Marine > Hydrothermal vents >...
TTTCTCCCAACCTCACTAATGGCACGAGTCTAAACCCCTTTTTTCCTTTTTTCGTTTTCGGTTCAGCCTTCATTTCCAGCGATGCGGTAAATGGGACTGCCTTATGAAGGGGATTTGCCAGTTGTTTTTTTTCTGAATGAAATACCCTGCAACGTTTTGTCTCGGCTAACAGAGGCAGAAGAAGTTCAAGGTCTCTCGGTTCTAAGGCCAGATCGGTGAAATTTTTATGGGTCCGTTGATAATATCGAAGAAAGTCATTCCTAAAAACTCTTTCTGACACATTATCCAGCATCGCAATTATGGTACGATCAACTCTGGGCAGGCCCCTATGCTCTATAGTATCTGCCTGAAGTTTCCTCTCTCTACCCAGGGTGCTGTCTTTTCTAAGATACCTTTCAACGGCGGATATCTTCACTGCAATCGAAGTGACGTTCAGCTCGTAACACAGGACGAATTTACTGGAGCCATCCAGCCATGGGGGATCCGGCTGTTTCCCTTGCCACAGGGTATCTGCAAACAGTGACTGCCAATCGGTCTTTTTCTTAGACTGATCATTTTTATATTTGCTGTAATCGGTAACCGCAGGCACCCCTCCTGCTGCCAAGATCTTATCTGCTTCAACCATAGCTGCCCACAAGTGCTTACAGAGAAAGCCCTGTTTAAAAAAGGGACATGTGCATAACATGAGAATTCTACCGTCCCTGGAATTCATGTCATCTAATGATACTTTATAGAGCTTTGAACCCTGGACTGTACCTATGATTTTCCCATATGAGACCTCTTTCAGTATCGCCCTTCTCTGTTCGGCGTAATATTCGCCGCGTTGGCGTATAACCGGCAGAAATGAGTGTTTTAACCGATCTCTCCAAGAAACTGGTTTATCTCTGTTACTCCCGTTTATAAAAGGCTTTCGATCCATATCTGTGTTGTATTTTCTGACCCTGCGGCTTTAGAATAGTGTTAATGGGCATTCAAATTCTCAATATAAACTTTTTTAATCAATAAATCAGTTAAACCATGTTAACACATACATTATTTCCCAAAATGATACTTTGGGGAAAAATTGACTGTTAAAGCCGGTCTGATAAGGGGATTAGGCAAGGCCCTGGTAATATTTAAGCATGATTCATTAAAAGTGATTGTGGTAATTGACCATGTCACTTCAGTCTTTGCGGATTAAAAAAGGAGTTTTTATAGACAATATAATATCTAAATCAAAATTCAAACCGCATGCCTTGCACTATTTTAACGAAGCCGAACAAACCGGAAATACAATGAATATTTGATACCCTTTCAGCCCCTGGGGTGATATTTCTTGTGGATAGTGCGCAGGTGCTGTAGTTTAAGATGTGTGTATATCTGTGTAGTGCTGATGTTGCTGTGTCCCAAAAGCATCTGAACGGCCCTCAGGTCCGCGCCGCCTTCCAGAAGATGCGTTGCAAAGGAATGGCGAAGTACGTGAGGAGAGACTTTGCTCTTAATACCTGCTGAATTGGAATAGGTGTTGAATAACTGCCAGAATCTCTGCCTTGTAAGGGGCATCCCTGCCCTGCCGACAAACACAAATCCGCTGGCCCTTTTGCCCAGAAGCTTGGACCTGCCCGACTTTAGATAATTGTTTAACCACTCTATAGCCGTCTTCCCTACCGGCACTATGCGTTCTTTATTCCCTTTGCCGAATATCCTCAAATATCCAACCTCCATATCCAGCTGGTTAAATTTTAACCCCACGGCTTCGGAGGCCCTGAGACCGCACGCATAAGTGAGCTCAAGGAGCGCCCTGTCCCTCAAACCAGCAGGCTTGTTCACCTCAGGCTGTTCCATCAGGGTCTCGACTTCGGATATAGACAAGACCTCCGGCAGATGAATCCCTATCCGTGGATTATTGATAGCGGCAAGAGGTGTAGAGTCCAGACCATATTCCTCCACCAGGAAACGGAAAAAACCCCTGAGGGCTGAAAGTTTTCTGGCGGTAGTCCTTGGAGAAAGGCCTGATTCCCTTAGTAATTTCAGCCACGCCAATATTTCCTTGGAGCTTATATTTTCAGGACCGCCGAGTCTCTGCCTGTCTGCAAAGTCGATAAAATTCAAAAGATCCCGGCTGTATTCATCAAGGGTGTTGCGAGAAATCCCTTGGTCTATAGAAAGGCGAGCCATGAATTCATCAAGAAGCTCGGTCCATGAGACATCTGCTATGTCCGATATATTTTTCAGCAAAGCCCTGTCAGCTGCATCTCTGCAGTCTCCCGGATTTCCGCGTTCCTGGTGGTTAGGCTTAGAACTCTCAACTTGCTCTGAAGACCTCTCCGCTCAACGGAACCTTTTTCTTTCACTAGTTCACACAGGGCTTCAATAGCCTTACATACTAATTCTGAATCATTTTTGATGTCCAAAATCAGAAGTAATACACCCCAATCACTTGGCATCCCATAAGTGCTCACATAATGTCTCACATTAGACAAGAAGTTCGTCCTGCCGTAGGATTTATGTATGGCCATCAGGTCTTTAGAATGTTGTGGCCGACCTTTGGCGCCCATAAACAGCTTTTCTGCTTCCTGCAGATAGCGTTCCTTCATCCTCGGATCTTCAAGGGCCCTTTCAAGGTTACTGCGTTCGTCCTTTTTATTTCTTGAACTTTTACCCCTGTCACGCATCCTGTCTATCCCTTTCCAACTTTTCTTCCTTTTCCCAATCACAGCCTTCCTCTCTAAACTACTTTTAATATTTTGTTCTTAAATTCTTTTTTCTTAAAAAATTCTGGAACAGAATCCATAAAATATTAAATAAAACAACATTAAGGCCTTAGGAACTTGATATTTTCATGATCAACTTTTTAATGTTTAAATCCCCCCTGATTCCGGCTCATTCGGGCTAGCTAAATATGAATTCAAAATCCGGGAGTATTAGACAAGTCAGCCTTCCACCATAAACCGCACCCGTGTCAATACCTACTTTGTTGGCCTCAATTAACGGAACGGAAAAGGGTGTATGTCCAAAAATGACCCTTTTGCCCCAGTCATATGAAGATTTTAAAAATGGTGACCTGATCCAGAGGAGATCTTCCTGGCTCTGTTCAGAAATGGGGATATTGGATCTTAAACCCGCATGTACAAATATATAATCTTGGGTCTCAAAATACAAATCCAGGTTATCAAGAAAATCCAGATGGCTTTGCGGCATATCCGTCTTGCCCTTTTCAAGCGAATAACTCTCAAGGGTCTCTATCCCACCGTTCTGGAGAAAAAAATCATGATCTTCGCCCTTGAGAAACTGCATAAACATCCATTCATGGTTTCCCTTCAGAAATATCAGACGGTCCGCATGTCTTTTCTTCAGATCGAGCAACAATTCTATTACTCCTCTGGAATCCGGTCCCCGGTCCACATAGTCTCCAAGAAAGACCATCAGATCCCTGTCCCAGTCCAATTTGATCATGCCAAGGAGTGTCCTCAGCTTGTCGACACAACCGTGGATATCACCTACCGCAAAGATTCTTCCAGCCCGGGCTATCATTTACGCTTATCCAGCCTATTTAGCCCGACATCCCTTGCAGCCCTCGAGGCCTCGGCAAACTCATCCTCTGAAATTCTGCGATCCAAAGGGGGATAGTTATGTGCCATACCGCAGGGTCTGTATTGATCCATTAGGTTTACATAAGTATCCGGGGAAATTTCTTCCGCTATATACTTCAGTACGGATCTTGTGCCACTCAGTCCTCCGGGCAGGACAAGGTGCCTTATTAAAAGACCTCTTTGCGCCACCCCGTCAGGACCCAATATCAATTCTCCCACCTGCCGGTGCATCTCCTTGATGGCCTTTTTTGCCACCTGAGGATAGTTGGCTATATTTGATAGATGCTCTCCAATGTCTTTGTCCCAGTACTTGAAGTCCGGCATGTAAATGTCAATTACCCCGTCAAGTAGCCTTAGGGTACGAATAGAATCATATCCTCCAGTATTATAGATAAGAGGTATCGACAAACCTCTCTCGGCGGCATGCAACAGGGCCTTTAATATAAAGGGTATCATATGGGACGGCGTTACGAAATTTATGTTATGGCATCCATCCTTCTGTAAGGATAACAAGCAAGAAGCCAGAATTTCAGTGGATACAGCCCGGCCAGCCCCTAAATGGCTTATCTCATAGTTTTGACAATATAGACATCTTAAATTACACCATGAAAAGAAAACCGCTCCTGATCCCTTTCTACCCACCAAGGGGGCTTCCTCTCCAAAATGGGGGCCATAGCTGGCAACCATCGCCTGATCGGTGGCCCTGCAAAATCCCTGCTCGCCTTCAAGTCTGTTAACCCGGCAAAGATGAGGACAGATTTTACAGCAGGATAAAGACTCCAAGGCCTTGTCGACCCGTCGCTCCAGCTCTCCGCTTTCAAATAATTCCAGATAACCTGGTTTATAGCTGCACATCTATATTTATGATCACAATGGGAAAAACCTGAAACACAATATCGCTCCAAAAATCCCGGGCACAAGGCATTAAAATTATCAGAAAAATTGTATATAATTTTAACCCTTTTCCGGCATCCGGCCCATGGAATTCAGACGGTAGAGTTCCAAGATAGACACACATAGGGCCATCAGTATAGGTCCGAGCACTAAACCCAGAAAACCAAAGACGCTGAGCCCTCCCAGTATACTGAAAAGCAGGACAAGGGTATGTATCTGGGTCTTGCCGCTGATAAAGAGGGGCCTCAGGAAATTATCTATCTGGCTGATTATCAGGATACCGAAAACAAGGAGTATCGCAGCCTTGAGATAGAATCCTGTTAACAATAGGTAGATTGTGGCGGGAAACCAGACCAGGGCCGGTCCTATCATTGGTATAAAGGTAGTAAACCCCATTATCATGCCCCAGAGCAAAGGGGCGGAGAAACCCAATATAGACAGGATAAAAAAACCGAGGCTCGCTTGTATAAATCCATTTAGCATGTTCCCGTAAAGGGTGGCAGACAAGACATCATCCATTACCTTTACCAGGTTTTCCACATTTTGCTGTGAAAATGGTAACAGATCTTTAACTGTATGGAGCATTCGCTCCCCGTCTTTAAAGATATAAAAGAGTGTTATCAGCATCAGGGCGGCCTTAAATATAATGCTGGCTACATTTTTGAAGACTACTGTCCCCTGCCTTAGAAAAAATTCACCCATCTTCTTTGAGAGATCAATTAGTATCTCATTGACCCTTGCCTCATGCGTCTTGAGGACATCAAGCGCGTTAGTAACCGCCTTGTTGAGTATGGGAGACTTATCTTTATCCGGTACTATATTAAAACTGCCCGTGTAAAGGTCCTTCTGTACTTGAGTGTATACCCTTATCACCTCATTGGTGAGACTCCCCAAAAGGCCGAAAACCGGAATTATAATAAAGGCGATTATAAGAATACACATCCCCAGAGCGGCCAGGGCTTCAGATACCCTGAGAATCTTTCTCACCCATCTATATATCGGGTAAAAGAAAAGGGCCAATATTATAGCCCAGGCTATCGGTTCAAAAAACGGCAGAAAGAGCCTCAGCCCCATAGCAAGGATCAACCCTGCAAGCCCCAAAGCCAAGAAGGTTACTAATTTATTGTTATTGGAACTAGTATTCATACATTACAGGTCATGGCTTAATTCGATTGTATTTGAATACATTTAATTATGGGATCCCGGGCATGAGATATCTACTTGTTGTAATTGCATAACATTTCCACTTTTGCGGGCAGATCATATCTTGACAGGCCCAGGCTGCACGCAAATTCCGCCAATTCAGCATAAGAGCAATTTATACAGGTCTTTCTTTTACCCGAACTTACGTCCATAATCTCCTGCCTCAAAAACTCCCTCAAGGCATCGGTCACTTCTTTGCGTACGGAGGAGATATCGATACTTCTTTTATCGGAAAAGTTGACAAGGCGTTTCCAGTTAGCCGCACACCTTTTCAGCCCTCTGTAAATACCCCTTCCTCGATTTCCAAGCGTGATGTCCCTCAGAATAATTGTTCTATAGCGCTGAATAACGGCTTCCTCAAGCGGTATAAGGTCGCAGGGTTGAATATTGAAATGAGGCCCTTCAGGGTCTTCAGTAAGGTAATGGATTGAGCTATAATATGCTACCTCTGGTATTTCTCCTGAATTAAGTATGAGAAAAGCCTCTTCCGAGAGAATATGTTTCCTGACCTCTGTCACCCGATAAATACTTATGCTCCTAATAGTCGGCAGATTTTAACCATTAGTCAAATCACAACTAAAAAGGAATACGCACGAATTATGCCTTTAACCCAAAAAAAATGCCGCAGCCCCCAGAAAAGGAGCAAAAATTTTCGTCACTCTAAATCAGGCACTGAATCACTACCACGCCAAGGGGCTTTTCCATGAATCTTTTAAGGAGTCCAGGCTATCATTTACAACTATTTTACCTGAATATTCAAGTGTCAATACAGGCTTTTTGATCACTTCCCCTATAACGGCGTAGCCTGTACCCCTCATTGTATCCTCAAAAGACTGTTGATATTCCTTGCCAACAGTGACAACAAAGCGACTCTGACTTTCACTAAAGAGCAATGTGTCCAGGCGTTCCACGTCTTCAACAATTACAGCACCCAGGTCTATTACCATGCCCAGATCACCGCTGAATGCGACTTCTGCAAGTGAAATTCCCAATCCACCATCAGAACAGTCGTGACAGGACGAGACAAATCCCTGACATATGGCATCTGAAAGCGCACGGTACCTGGCCAGAGCTTCTTTCATCCTTACTTTCGGTACAATATTTCCAATATAATTATACATGGCATGGTATTCAGAAGCACCTAACTCAGGATAAGTTGTCCCAAGCACATAGACCAGGTCCCCAGGGTGTTTTGCATCCATTGTTACTGCGAGACGCACGTCTTGTATCCGGCTTACTACTGAGAACAGCAATGTGGGAGGAATTGATATCTTTATTCCACCGATAGTGGCATCATTTTTCATGCTATCCTTGCCTGAAATGCACGGCACACCATAGGTGGTGCAAATTTCATACAGGGCCTGGTTTGCCCTTACCAGCTGGGCCAATTTGTAATGACCGTCAGGGGTCTTTTCCGATTGAACCGGGTCACACCAGCAGAAATTGTCCAGGCCTGCCATAAGCTGCAGACTGCCTCCTGCAGATATGGCATTTCTCACCGCCTCATCAACCGCACAGCACACCATGTGGTAAGTATCTATGTCGCTGTAGCGGGGGCATATACCATGGGCTACCACCAGACCCTCGAAAGATTCAAGGTCCGGTCTCAAGACCGCGGCATCGCTTGGGCCGTCGTCCCTTGCCCCTGTGAGAGGCTTAATCACACTCCCCCCTTGCACCTCATGGTCATATTGGCGTACCACATACTCCTTGCTACATACATTATAGCGAGCAAGCAAGGCCTTAAGCTCTGCAACGAGATCCGAGGGCTCAGGCAGATCCGGTTCCTCGTGTATCGGAGGATTCCACACTGCGGTAAGTTCAAGCCCGGGAAGTCCGTTATGCAAAAAATCAAGATCCATATATGCCACATTCTTTCCCTGGTACAGGCAGTGAAACTTTCCGGAATCAGTAAAGTTTCCAAGAACAGTGGCCTCAACATCCATCTTTTTTGCAAGGCCGAGGAACTTCTCCAGCCTATCCACAGGAACTGCCACAGTCATCCGTTCCTGGGCTTCGGAAAGCAGTATTTCCCATGGCTGGAGCCCTGGATACTTCAATGGCGCCCTGTCAAGATATAGTTCAAATCCGTTTGTCTCCTGTGCCATCTCACCCACAGAGGATGAAAGTCCTCCTGCGCCATTATCAGTAATGGAATTATATAAGCAAAGATCCCGTGCCATCAGGAGAAAGTCTGTCATTTTTTTCTGGGTTATGGGATCCCCAATCTGGACCGCCGTAGCCGGAGAACCTTCGTGCAGCTCTTCAGAAGAGAAGGTGGCTCCATGGATCCCGTCCTTTCCTATGCGACCGCCGCACATGACTATGGCGTCCCCCGGACGGGCATTTTTTTCCTGACCCGGCCTGTTGCAGACCTGCTTCGGCATGATGCCCCCTGTACCGCAGAAAACGAGGGGTTTTCCCAGGTAACGCTCGTCAAAGAGTATAGATCCATTCACCGTTGGAATGCCACTCTGGTTACCACCGTGTTCAACACCTTCCCGTACACCTTCAAATATGCGTTTAGGATTAAGTAGTCCTTTGGGAAGAGGCATATCGTAATCCGGAGGCCCAAAGCAAAATACATTGGTGTTGAATATCAGCTTTGCCCCCATACCAGTGCCGAACGGGTCCCTGTTTACCCCTACAATCCCTGTCAGTGCACCGCCATAAGGATCAAGGGCCGAGGGACTGTTGTGGGTCTCAACTTTAAAAACAACATTATAACGATCATTAAATCGGATCACACCGGCATTATCTTTGAATACGGAAAGGCACCAGTCATCAGGTCCCAGCCTCTCGCGGATCTCCCTGGTCCCCTTTTGAATATAAGTATCAAAAAGACTGTCAATTACTGTCTTTTCACCTTTCTCATTGCTGTAATTAATTTTTGAGTTAAAAATCTTGTGTTTGCAGTGCTCTGACCAGGTTTGGGCAAGGGCCTCAAGTTCAAGATCAGTCAGTCTTTCACTAAGCCCTATTTTTACCCTTTCTTTCCGCACATGTGGCCTTTGAACATAATCCCTTATCCGTTTCATTTCCTGGAGATTAAGTGCCCATACCCTGTCTTTTGACATAGCCATCAATTCCTCGTCTGTCAGCCTTAAGAGATCTATCTCCCTTACTTCAGAGGAGGCCTGTTCTCTAACCCTGGGTACTGCATAAAAAGGACTGTGTTTTTCAGACCAAACTTCACCAAGCATATCCCTTGAAACTATAGTAGTCCTCTGTATCAGCTCGTTTGCAAACAGCTCATTTGTCAATCTTTGTACCTGGTCGTAAATGAGTTCTCCTTTAATACAGTATTGAGTAGAGGTATAAACCCCTTCATCCAGCCGCAGCTTCCGCCCTATAACCAACTCAAGGGCCTCCTTTGCAATACGGCCCTCATTGTCCGTAACACCTGGCCTGAAACCTACTTCAATCAGCCAATTCCATGAAAAATCAGGTCTCTCAGTAAACAACAGGGCCAGGGGGCTGTTTATTGCAGATACCTGAATCACCGGGTCGGAAAAAGGACCTTCTGCAACTGCCTTCAGTTGTTCCTCTGAGAGATCAGTGTCGACAAGATAGACCTTAATGGTTCTGATGTCGAAGACATCCAGCCTGAGATCGTCACGGCACTGCCGTGCAGTCTTAAGACCTTGCGGGTCTTGAAAATGGGGCTTTAATGCGACTTCTATACGATGGGGCATAATTTCTCCGCATGATACACGACAACTGCAAAACAGGGATTGCAGTTCGTTCAACATATTAATGTATTCTGTTTATCCCATCTTTCCCTTTAGGGCAAGATCGATTGTGATTTAGGAAATTTTCTGGTATGGAGCCTTATGTCTTTACTGTCCAGAATGCTCTTTAGAGAAATGGCCCTGCCTTTTCTGTTTTCCTTTTGTACACTCAGCATCCTATTGCTGCTGGGCAGTCTGTTGCCGCTTTTTGAAACTATGCTGAGGACAGGGATAAAATTTATTGAACTGGGCAAATTCGCCGTCATGCTGCTTCCAACATTTTTGGCATTTGTGCTGCCCCTGGCCACGCTGTTAGGTATACTCCTGGGATTTTTACGCCTTTCCAGGGACAGTGAGATGCTTGCACTCTTTGCATGCGGCGTGGGTCTTAAAAAACTTATGGCACCTGTGATTATGGTTTCAATAACCACCTGTCTATTAAGTTTTTTTTTATCGGCCAGCGTGATCCCAAAGGCCGAAACGGCAGCAAAAAATTTTATCAGGGAATTGACAGAACGTAGTCTGGCGCGTGGAATTCCTGAAAAATTCTTTTTTAGTCCAATGTCCAAACTGACCCTGTATGTCGACAAAAGCCTTGATCAGGGTCACCGTTTCATGGGAGTTTATATTCGGGACGCCCGAAAAAAACAAGTTGCCTACCAGATCCTGGCCAAAGAGGGAAAACTGTTTGTTCAGCCGGGAGGATTGGAAGTAGGCCTGCAATTGAGTAACGGCACGTTAAATCGCGTAAGTGATGACTACAGAGAGACCGACACCCTTGATTTCAATTCATATGCCATTCGTCTGAGCCTGCCGGAAAAGGACCGAAAACAAAATAGACGTGAGCTAGCACTGGGTAGCTTGTTAAAAGCCGCCTCAGATCCTGATACATCTGCCGAACACAAAGTACACTATCTTGTCGAATTTCATGAAAGGCTTGCGGTACCTGTAGGTGCCCTGATTCTGGGCATAATGGGAGCGCCTCTGGGTATACTGTTTGGAAGAACCGGACTTTCAGGGGGAATTGCCTTGGGACTTACAGCATTTCTGGCCTACTATCTTTCTATTGCCTTTGCAGCCAGTTTGGCCGATACAGGCAACATCTCACCACTTATTGCCTTATGGGTACCCAATCTTATCTCCGCAGGTACAACAGCTGGATTGATAATACTACTGCACAAAAAAGGTCCAATAAAAAGCTGAGATGAGTGTACTAAGCCGATACTTACTCCGTAACTACTTTCTTGTTTTTTCACTGGTCCTTCCAGGACTGATTGGAGTCTATCTGCTGATTGAGGTATTTGAGAGGCTGGACGATTTTATTGAGGCCAATGCGCCAATGTCCTCGGCGCTGGCCTACTTTCTGCTGTCAATACCCAAAATACTTTATGAACTGACCCCCTTGGCCGTTTTACTCGCAGGGCTTCTGGGTATAATGCTTCTTTCAAGACGTATGGAGCTGCTTGCCATGCGATCCCTTGGAGTTAAACCCTGGAAAGTGATATTGCCCTTGCTGATTGCGGCATTTTTCCTGTCAACTATCCTGCTTATATTAAAGACCTTATACATTCCAAAAGCAACAGAAAGGGCCGAATCGATATTTCAGGTAGAGGTCAAAAAGAGACCGCCCGAGGGAATGCTGAAGGGAAACACCCTTTTTTTCAGGGGTGACAACAGTATATGGACTACAGAACTGGGAAGTCCAGACGCCAAAAGGCTTAAAAACGTTCAATGGTTTTCGTTTGACGATAATTACGCAATTACTCAGCTAGCGGCAGCCGCCGAAGCAACATACTCAGAAAATAAGTGGACTTTTAGGCATGGACTCCTCAAACTGAGAATGGACGAAGGGCATGGTTATTCCACCAGGGCATTTGAGTCTCTGGAACTGGATCTTGCGGAGACCCCTGAAGATTTTGTTTCAGTTGAAACACCACCGGCACAGATGGATATAATTTCTCTATGGAGAAACGTCCAAAGGCTGAAAAAGTCCGGATACCCTGCAAGAGAACAAGAGACTGTATTTTGGGGACAGATCCTGTATCCGTTTCTGGGATGCAGTCTGCTCCTGGTTGGATTGACCATTACACTGTTCAAAGAGCGTGGAGGCCTTTCACTGGGACTGGGATTGGGAGTAGTTATAGGTTTTGCTGCGTGGGTGGCATGGAGCCTTGCCCTTACTTTAGGTAAAACAGGCACTGTTCCTCCGTTTTTAGCGCCGTGGATGGTCCACATTGTGCTTATCACAACGGGTTATGTACTGATGAGGCGATTAAGATTTTAAGAGGGGTTTAGCCTTTAGCAGTTAGCTATTAGGTTAATGATAGTCAGTCTGCCATACTGTAAAGCAGGATATTTGATTATTATAAAATCAAAAACAGTTTTCCGAAGCTGACTGCTAAAGGCTAATGGCTCAAACCAGGCATAATCATGAATGAAAAAGCCAGAATACTGCATGTAATAAAGACACTTAATACCGTATACGGAGACGCCCACATAGCTCTGAAGTCCAAGGACCCTTTTCAATTACTTGTATCGGTAATCCTGTCAGCCCAGTGTACTGATGTCAGAGTAAATAAGGTAACTCCTGTTCTGTTCGAGCGATTCCCAGATGTGAGAAGCATGTCCGAAGCACCTTTAGAAGAACTGGAGGAACTTATCAAAAGCACGGGGTTTTTCCGTAATAAGGCCAAGAACATAAAGGCGGCTTCAAAAATCATCATAGAACGTTTCAATGGTGAACTTCCGATGACCATGGAAGAGATGATTACTATCCCGGGTGTGGGTAGAAAAACAGCAAATATTATGCTGTACAATGCCTTTGGAGTTATTGCCGGCATAGCAGTAGATACTCATGTAAAGCGTCTTGCCAAACGCCTGGGCATGACCTCGGAAACAGATCCAAACAAGATAGAACGTGATCTCATGGCAATAGTTCCCAAAAAAGATTGGGGCAAGATAACTTATGTCCTGATAAATCACGGGAGACAGGTATGTAAGGCCAGAAAACCACTTTGCAATAAGTGTCCTGTTCAAGATGCCTGTCCTTTGGCCAAGCAATTAATTTAGTGCTTTCCATACCTAATTATTGGCAATTCATAGACTTGCATCTATGCACCTTATCCATTATAAAGAGCCCACACATGCGCCAGTAGCTCAGCTGGATAGAGCGCCGGACTACGAATCCGTAGGTCGGGGGTTCGAATCCCTCCTGGCGTACCAAAGATATCAAGGGGTTACAGAGTTTATTCTGTAACCCCTTTTCATTTCTTCTAACCTATTCCTAACCACCCATGACAGATACAAAGGCGATGAGGAACAAGAGGGCGCCGACACAGCCAGTATGAAGGTGGTTGTCGGAACAGATCCGTTGGCACGGTTCATATATCTGAACCGCAAGAACGGGGAAGGCCTCAAGAGAACATCCATAGCACTCCAGAAACTGTCGAGGGCCATGGTATATCCCCACTTTAGAGGGTATCAGGGCCAAGGTTATTCCCCACCCCTGGGACCACGGTAATTCCCCACCGGGACCAGGGTTATTCCCCAGCCCCTTGCCATAAAGAGGCTACAAATTAACCTGATCTCTCTGTAATCTCCAGAGGTCAAAATCACCTTTGGAGAGGAGAGACTATGGCAAGGAGAAATGTAGAGATGAATGAGGTCGTTGAAGTTATCTATCACTGGCATAAAGGGAACACCATCAAAGGAATAAAGAGATCCTTAAAATTTGATCGTAAAACCATCCGCAAATACATCCATATGGCCCAACAGTTAGGGGTAAGGAGAGGGGAGCCTTTACCTGACGAACAGGGACTTATTAAAGGGCTCAGGCTCCTTTCCAGTTCCCCCTCATTGTATGAAACACCAGCTATGGACTCCATTGGTATATATCAGGACCAGATAAGCCATTGGCTTGAAGAGAAGGATATCACAGCCAAGCAGATCTGGAGACTTCTCAAAGAAGAGCATGAACTATCTGTAGGGTATAGCACTGTGAAACGATACTTGAAAAGGGAGTTTGATTTTAGGGCTCCTAAAGTAACTGTGCGGATAGAGACTCCTTCCGGTCAAGAGGCCCAAGTGGATTTTGGTTACACAGGCTTCATGTATGATCCTGTAACCCAAAGGAATCGAAAGACCTGGGCCTTTATCATGACTCTTTCCTATAGCCGCCATCGTTTTGTAAGGTTTGTCTTTCGCATGGATTCTCCTACCTGGATAGATTGTCATATCCGGGCCTTCCAGTTCTTTGATGGGGTCCCGGCTACCATCATCCTCGATAATCTTAAGCCAGGAGTCCTCAAACCGGATATCTATGACCCCACCCTTAATCTTGCCTATGCAGATCTGGAACGTCACTATGGATTTGTTGCCGATCCAGCCAAGGTCCGCTCCCCAAAGCTAAAGGGGAAGGTAGAAAGGGTTGTCCCTGTAGTGCGGCAACATCTCCTGGCTGGCCGCTCTTTCGAAGATATTATAAAAGCTAATCAAAGAGCTTTGAGCTGGGCTAAAAATGAGATCGGTCAAGAGATCCATGGAACCACCAAGCGAAAGCCCTATCCTGTGTTCTTAGAAGAGGAAAAATCCACACTCAAGCCCCTTCCTGCTGAACCCTTTGAGATCCCCCTGTGGAAGCAATGTAGTGTTCATCCTGATCATCATGTGGTCTTTGATCGTGCTTACTACTCCCTGCCTACGCGCTATATCGGCAAAAAGGTATGGGTAAGAGGGACCCAAAAGCTGGTCCAAATCTTCTATCAACATGAGCTCATTAAGACCCATCGTAAGGCAAAGTATCCTGGTGAAAGGGTGACCGACCTCAGTGATTATCCTCCACAGAAACTGGCCTATCTTATGTCTACGCCCACTTATTGCCGAAACAAGGCTTCAGAGTATGGTCCTTTTACTGAAAAGCTTATCTCCAAGATCCTCTCTGACCACGCCATGCGTAATCTGAGGAAGGCACAGGGCATCCTTCGCCTGGGTGAAAAATACGGTCAAAGGGAATTGGAGCAAGCCTCTGAACGGGCCTTGCTCTTTGGAAACTATCGCTATAAGAGCATAAAGACTATCCTCGAAAAAGGGCTTTTCAAACAACCTGACAATGCCCCTCCTACAGCCTCTCTTTCTCCTCTGGGTGAGAGCTTTTTACGACCCGTAACCTATTTTTCCCAGGAGGTGCATCCATGAACACAGAACATCACATTGCCATCCAACTGAAAACCCTTCGTCTTGGAGGATTCCTGGAAACTCTGGATCTGCGGCTCAAGCAAGCACGGGAAGAAGAGTTTGATCACCTCACCTTCCTTCAGGTCATGGTCCAGGATGAGATAGAAAGAAGAGAGGCCAAAAAACTTGCTCAAAGGCTATCCCGTGCCTCTTTCGAGGAACAAAAGACACTCGAAGGTTTTGACTTCTCTTTTAATCCCAAGATCAAGCGCTCCCTGCTCAAGAACCTGGCTACCTGTCTTTTCATCGAGAAAAAAGAGCATGTTCTCATATATGGACCTGCAGGCGTGGGTAAAACCCACCTGGCACAGTCCCTCGGACATGAAGCCTGCCGCAGGGGCCATGATGTCCTCTTTGTTAAGTCGGTGAAGATGCTCCGGAGCCTCAATGCTGCCAGGGCAGATCATTCCTGGGAAAAGAGGATTAAAAGATTCCTCAGGCCGGATCTCCTTATCTGTGATGACTTCGGCCTTACTGCTCTCACTCCTACTCAGGCCGAGGACTTCTATGAGATCGTGACCGAACGACATCTCAAGTCCTCTATGATTATAACCAGTAACCGGCCCCCTCAAGACTGGGTCCCTTTATTCCCTGATCCGGTCATGGCCAATTCTGCCTTGGACCGTTTGGCACATCATGCACATCACATCATCATAGAAGGAGGTGAGTCCTATAGAAAGAAGCTGAGACCAACTTATTCCAACTAAAATTTGAACCCCTCTTATGGCAAAAGTGGGGAATTA
>Ga0190347_1000336_pt1 | contig 15375 bp, 13 predicted proteins | sample 48721356_MG_FD_161652 | JGI IMG/M metagenome (GOLD analysis project Ga0190347, IMG submission 161652) | Hydrothermal vent microbial mat bacterial communities from Southern Trench, Guaymas Basin, Mexico - 4872-13-5-6_MG | ecosystem: Environmental > Aquatic > Marine > Hydrothermal vents >...
ATGGCCCAAGATGTCCCAAAAGCGCATCCAAGATCCCCCTCAGAATATAGTAATAGCTCTTCCCAGGCTGCTCCCCGTAGCGCAGTATACTCACCATATGTCTTAACATACCCTGCAAAAAAGAGACGGATGCCCACCATCCGCCCAAATGCCAATGGCCGTTCAGCATATTTCTCGCCATATAGTAATAACGTTCTGGATTATGTTCAACCCAAAGACCCTGCTCCGTTTGTTTCTGGATCCTTCCAAGCCTATGAAACAATTCACATCTCCGATCCCACCAAATTTCCCACCCGTGTCGTCTCAGGCGCATGTGACATTCGTGATCAACGAAATCAATGAAATAGTCTTCCCTGAATCCTTGGACAGACCTCAAAGCCTCAACATTATAAAGTGTACCTGAAGTCAGACATGAATCGATTCGGACCAATATATCGCCTGAAGTCCTGGAGACCTCGACCGGTCTGAAGCCGCGCGAATCCCAAATGTAGGGTAGATGGATGATGTCAGGAAACTTTATACTCTTTACCACGGGACATACGGCACCGACCCTGCTTCCCTCTTCCTTAAGGCATGAGCCAGTTTTAAGCAATTGTGCCAGCAATCCTTTTCCGCAGACGCTGTCCTGATCGAGAATGAAGAGCCAGGGTACCCCCAGATCAAGCGCCCTCTCCAAGCCCAGATTATAGGCAGCGGCAACCCCGACATTTCTTGGCATTTCGAGTACACTCAACAAACCGTTTCTATAGCTTTGAAGCCTGTTCACAGTATCGTCCGGAGAATCATTGTCAATTACAAGTATTCTGGAAACAGGATGTCCTGTCTCAAAAAGACACGATTCGATCAATTTCCGGATCGTCTCTTCACCCTGGTAGGTCACAACTAGGCTCAAGACATCTTTTATGATCGGTGACTGTCCGGGTGAATATGTCATCCTATCCGCTCCACCAAACTCCGTATCTATGAAAAACCGAATGTACGGCCACCAGGTTTATCAATACAGAGGCAAAGAGCAGACCGAAACCCGCTCTGGTCTCAAAGCGAGGGTTCAGATTAAACGGCCTCATCAAGACCGCACCAACGAGAATGGCTGCAACTACGGGATGGAAGTATCGTCCCTGTAGATTTATTGTCAGCGAACCCACGGGCATCCATATGATGTAAGCACTCGCACATATCGCCACAAAGGTCAATACCGCGGCGGACATACAGATCAGCCCATGAATGATGGAGGCCCTCTCAGATGGACTCCCCTGCCTTTCAGCAACAAGGACGGACGCGCATGCACCACCGGTCCAAAGATAGATAAAGAAAAAGAGGATCGGCAGGTCCAGCCACCCAAGGACTCCGACGAATTGATGAAAGAGGCCGCCCCCGTTGGTTGATAAGGTGCGGAAAATAACTTTAATGAACTCGAGCGGGAAATGGACAATAAAGGCAAATTGGGCGGATGGATTCAATACTATATTGTGATCGGTGCTTATTCTATTTGCTATTTGAAGGGAGGTTTCATAGATCCCGAATTGCGTCAAAAGATAATTCCAGGTGATACTGCCGGCCAATCCGGATATCAGTCCCACCCAAAAGGCATTAACCTTTGGACCTCTTGCCCCACCTCCGACAAACATCATGAATAAGGCCGGAATAATCAAAAGCGGGATATAGGTGACCTTTGTCATCAGCAAGAAAAAAACTGAGGCCATAAAACACCCCTGAAGGCATCTGCTGTCGTCCAACTTCCCGATACCGGCGCATATAACAACAAAGGCTGAACCGTATACAATGAAGTCAGTGCTTACAACGCCTGTCTGAGACAGGGCCATAGGAGTTACCGCCGTCCAGAACAGAGGCCAGGCACCGACAGGCAACGCTCTTGTGGCTATATAGAAAAGGCTCACGAAAAGCAAAACGGAAAGAATCCTGCAAAGATAAAATGTCGTGTACAGAATTAATTTTGAATCCCCAAAAGTCATCAAAATCTTGATGACAAGAGCGTGAAAAAGATAGGGGACAGGGGAGTAAAGGGATGAATTGTATGCAAGGTTGGGGATGCGGCTGTCCTGTTGCTCAAGGAGATCATTCATCAAATTGAGCATCGGCAATGATTGTGCGTCATGATGCTCTTCAAGGACTTCTTTAATAAATTGTACGAGTCTTGCCGGATGATCATGCAGGATAAATTGTCCTTCGGCTACGCCGTATGCCCTTGCAAAATGGGCCGCCTCATCAGGGGCCTCAAACGGTGGAATGATGAGAGAATAGGTAAGACCTAATACAAGCAAAGTACAGAGTTGCAATAATATGATTCGATCGCTTTTCCCGTAGTGCTTCATTCCCACATCCTGCTTTAGCAGGATTTTCGACTCCAAATACAGGCGAAATTTTCATGTGCCGGGATGATGAAAGAACTGGGTCATGAGCTTCCAGCATCAATCCGAGGAATCCGCGTTTTTGGAATTCAAAATCCGCCATTTGTGCTCGATCCAGAACACGCCCATCTCCGGTCTTTTACAAAAGATATTTATATACTCGGAAACAAATTCGCTGAAATATTTAAGCGTGAATCGGTCAGCTACTACTGCTTTGATCTGGTAAATCCCATGGAGAATGGTAAGTGAAGGGATGATGAATTCTGTGATTTGTTCGCCCTCGAATAATATGGGATCCAGGCCCGACTCCTTTGTAGTGGTCCCGAAAATAAGTTGACCGTCCGGTCGGACAATCCCTATGCCGAGATGACCCTCAAGAGAAGGGCCGTGACGTTTTGTTTTGATCTGTATTACAACCTCGTGGAACTGCTCGATACGATCCAACATGTTTCCATTAGAATCGAAGACCCGGATGTCTTGAATAATCACCTCCGGAAGCGCAGCCGCCTCCTGTGGGCTCAGCTCGTATCGTTCGGTTTTTGTATCAATTTTCCCTTCCCTGCTATCCAGATAATTCAAATAAGCCCCCACCACATCAGATGTCATACCATAACTCTGTATTACTCCGTCTGTCAGCCAAATGGCCTGACTGCACAACTCATTTATTAAGTACATGCTGTGGCTGCAAAATATAATAGTCTTACTATTACGAAAGGCCATCATTCTGTCTATGCATTTTTTTTGAAAATGCTGATCTCCGACGCTCAATGCCTCATCAATAATAAGGATATCAGGATCTACAGTAGTGGCAATAGAAAACGCCAGCCGCACATACATTCCCGTAGAATAGGTCTTGACTGGTTGGTCAATAAATTGCCTCAATTCAGCAAAATCAATAATGTCCTCTTCACGCACACTGATCTCTTCCCGGCTCAGTCCTAAGAGGGCTGCATTAAGATAGATATTCTGACGCCCGGTAAATTCCGGATGAAAACCTGCACCAAGCTCTAAAAGGGCCGCCACCCGGCCACGCTTGATTATCTCACCACTTGTAGGGCTCAAGGTCCCTGCCAAAATCTTAAGGAGTGTGCTTTTCCCGGCACCGTTGTCTCCAATAACACCCAAGGTCTTTCCAAAGGGAATCGAAAATGAAATATCCTTTAGGGCAAAAAAAGATCTATGGCGAGGACGACGTGTAACTATCTCCTTCAGCCGGTCCACCGGCTTGGTATATAGTCTATAGACCTTGCTTATGTTTTGGACTTCCAGCGCATACATGTTCAATGGGTAAACTTGTTATGACAAGGTGATAATAAATTGGGCCACTCAATAGCTTGTTTTTTTGTTAAAGGCGATGCGCCGATCCAGAGAAAGTGTCCATTTATCATCCGCTATTTCTTTGATAATGCATACGTAGATAAGTAGAGTAGTATCTCGAAAGGTAAAGCGCAAACCGCCGGAGAGATGTCATGCCAAATCGTCTGCCGTATTTGAGCTAAGGAGACCAAGTAGTGTTGTCTTCTAGACCCTGCTACTAAAATCTTCCTTCCATCTTCATGATGGAAAAAGAGATTTTCTTGTCCATATTGTGTAAATATGGGTTCAAGGTCAGTATTGACTGGTCTTCTTTGACCCTCTGCGACAAAGGCTAACATTGCAGGCATCCCGATTGCAGTACCGATCCAACAAAAAATCCCACAACTTCTTTAATTGTACTTTCCTCAGTATGCTTGCAAAAATAACCGAAACCTACAGCCATTAGAATAGAAGTGCCACAAAAATATATAAACTAGCACAATAGATCCATAACTGCAATAATATAGCCAGTTCAAGAATATCAGGTAAGGGCAAAACCCTATTGAATAACTTTATTTAGGATTCTGCTTATCCATTACTTCAGCAATTATATATTGCGGACGGCCTTTTATCTCTTCATAAATCCTTGCCAGGTATTCACCTATCAGCCCCAGGCTGATCATCAAGACACTGCCTATTCCCAGTTGTACCAGTATAACCGTCGTAAAGCCTTCTACTGCCTCACCACTCCATTTCTGCCACAGGGTCTGCAGACCAAGGACAATACTTAAAAGCAAGGTAATGATACCACACCATGTAACCAGTTGTAGGGGGAGTGCGGTAAATGAAATAAGCGAATGGCGAGCCAGCCCAAGAAGTTTATTTATGGACCAACGGGACCCACCGGCCTCAGGAGGCCTTTCCTGCGGAATAAAGGAGATGGATACAGCAGGATAGCCGAGCCACATGGTTAGGCCTCGGAAAAATCTGCCATGCTCAGGCAGGGCTAGATATTCTTCCACAGCACTACGGTCCAGGAGCTTGAAATCCGTAGTATGCCAAAGATCCAGGCCGGTTAACTTCCGAAACAGGAAATAAAAGATATGGGCCCCTGCACGTCGGATCATGGATTCACCCTGGCGTATTTTCTTGACCGCATTAACAACCAACGGACCTCCGCTACGCCAGAGATCTATCATTTTTGGCAAAAGCTCCGGGGGATGTTGGAGATCTGCATCCATTACTATAGCTGCCGCACCAGATACCGCCCTTAGCCCTGCACTAATGGCAGGTTCTTTGCCGAAATTCCGCGACAGACGGATTGCCCTGAGCGTGCCACGAGTTAATTTTGAATGAGTCAAGACTTCCCAGGTGGCATCAGTAGAGCCGTCATCTACAACAATTAACTCATAAGTTTCGCCAATGCCGTCAAATACCTCATCCAGACGAGATATGAGATATGGCAAGGAAGCAGCCTCATTGTATGCGGGAATAACAACAGAGATATATTCTGATTTTGAAGCCGGTTGCCTTCTTGTTAAGTTCATATTGTTGTCAATCTATATGCCTCAAGACGCTACATATCATGGTGTATGGAACAGGTATGAGAAGACGCTGAAACAAAGAAGGCGCATTCCTGATATACAGTTTGTCCAAGATTAGAGACAAAGGGAAGATCTGCGTAAATCCGAAGAAATCCATCTCCTTAAGGCCGGTTTCAGTACCTAATTGTCTCAATGTTGTGGTGTTAAAATAAATTATATGTTCTGGAATTTTAAAAGACGGCCATCTAGAACGGAAGAGGCGTCTCCAAAGACCGTCGAGATCCGGGGTTACCAGTATGACCATACCGCCGGCACGCAAGTGATTACATATCGAGGTGAGAAAGGAAATCGGTTCATAAACATGTTCTATTACATTGATTGCTATGATAACGTCGAAACAGTCCGTTTCATCCAGATGTTCCAGCCCACCTACTATCATTTTGTCTGCAAATTTTAAGGCCTGTTGTGCTATGTCGGCAGAAAATTCAGTACCCACTCTATGACTAAAATACTCTCTTGCCTCATCCAAAAAAAGGCCCGGTCCACAACCTATCTCCAACAATGACCCCCCGGTAAGACTTTTTTTGGCAAGGATGCGCAAAAAGCGCTGGAAACTGAGTCGAAGTCCCGCCTCCTGAAGCCTGTAATCTTCGTAACCATAGCCACCTGATCCTTCAAAGTATCCGGGATCCCGATAATGTGCCATTATTGCTTCTTCCGTCAATCTTGGTGACAGATATCCTAAAGAACAATGTGTACAACGCACAACCTCGAACGGCTGGAAGCTATATAGCTGAGAGTGCTTTTGTCCTCCACAGAGCGGGCAGGTTGAAACATGCTCCAGGTGTTCCTCAATCCCTGAAAAATTATACTTGCTATACATTATTATTCAGGTTTGGCTACTAAATGTGATATTGCGGAACATGTGGTCCATCCTTCCTGAGCAACGTAACATATGTAGTTCTTCTTGATTTTTTCAATCGCATCTGTCGTACCGGAGATATGACCGGAATAATTCAATCTCGCTGTAAAGCCGGTTTCGGGATCAGCAAGAAGATATCGTCCGGTTTCATAGGGTCCCAAATCCCAATAAATCAATCCATCACTTTGCCAGATCCTAACATTCAAGCTGATATCGGATCGATAAACATCCATACACTTTTGACATTTTTCCCTAACAATTTCAGGATCCATGCGCACAACTTGTTTTTTGCCATAATCATATCTCCAAAACCTTTGCCAATGGGGAGTCGTCGCATTGGTATAAAGGATATAACATATGTCAATAATCGGCCTTGCCATCTCTTCACGTTGTTCTATATGAGTTCTTAGCCAAGAAAGTCCCTCAAAATACCATCCAGGTATGGATTCTACAAATAGCGCATCTTGGTTGCTTGACACGTCCCACAAGAAAAGACCTTGAGCAGAATATTGATCAGCAATACCGCGAAGCTCATTTTGTGTGTATTGATTGGCTTGGAAAAGGCCAAAAAAAAGTACCAGCACCCCTAGCAGACTGACAAGTCGGCCTGTTAATCTTTGACGCCAAAGACGTGACATCCCAATGGAAACTGCTATGAGCAACAGAAAAGTGGGCAGAAATAGATGTCTTCGGCACAAAAAACCCCCGAGGTCTAAAAGAGGTGCAACAGACAGCAAAACGACCAATAAAACAAAGCATTTCAGTTTCCACCTGTCGCTCCTGCCTCCACATATTCCCCAAATAGCGAAAGGTACAATTACTACTATCAGCCATGTATTATTTGCCAGCAAGAAATGGCTAATATCGTTTAACAATGCTGAGAAGTCGGTCCTGGACGGGGCAAGATCACCATATCCACCTATCCAGTTGCCCAGCATCCATCTGCGATAAAAGGTATATGCTCCGGCCATTAATACAAAGGGCAAAAAGTAAAATAGTCGCTTGCTGAAAACCTGAATACATCCGGACCTGTTCCCCCCAAAATCTTCTTCAGGCCAAACCGGCAATAAGAGGACAAGGGGTACATAGATTTCCTTGCACAATGTTGCGATGAGATAGAATAGTGCGCCCCAATATGCCAAAACAGGCCTTTGGTCTCTTAACGCCTTTATATAGAAAATGATGGCCAATAAGGACCATAAAAGCCCTTCTACATAATGTCGCGTCATAAGAAAATACACGTTATTGGCATAACATGGTGAAAAAACAAAAATAAAGCTGGCAGCAAAGGCCCAGTGACGATTCAGCCAAAGTCGCAAGAAATAATATGTAGTTACTATCAGCAGTGCACATATGAGCAAGTGGTGAAGACAAAAAATAGCGGGTCTGAGACCGAATAGAAAAAGATCCAGGTCATAGAGCGCATCAACCCATGGTGTCAGGTTATATGGGGAAAGCTCTTGCCATACTGAAGGCACAAGGAAGTATTCCCAGAAACTCTGACTAGCTACATGTTTTAAGATCTGAGTGTCATCACCAATCCACCAAATTGGCAGATTCGGGCCATAGATAAAAAGGGGAACAGCCCCTAAGCATAGACTGATTATTCGATCCGAGACCTCACATCTCTTGAGTAATTGGAAAGCCCTTTTCGCCTTTCTTAATCGTTGAAGATTTGTGGACTGGTTTGACATTCTGCGTCGTAATTTGATGACAGCCAAAATTTGATTATCCCATGCTACACGACACCTGCTTTCAGAGTAAAGCACTAATATCGTGTAGGCCGCTGCCGTTGGAAAGGCCGTTAAAGGTCACTATAGGAAGTCTTTGCCCAGTGAAGCTGTAACGATGTAGCGCCGGCCTTCAGGATGAGTTTATCGTATATCTCGTCGATCTTAATTGTGTCAGCACCATTGCATGTAATAATTGTGGTAAGCAATGTACGGGGGCTGGCAAAACATATGACCTACAATTGCTTACGCCAGTAAACACCCGTCCAGTCAATCTTTACAAGATCAGCAGTAATATGATGGTCTCGACGGTAGGTATCCACAGCCTGACGACACGCTTCAATGGCACCGTAATCATCCACAATCAGATAGCCCCCCACTGACAGTCTGGGATACAAGTGCTGCAACGCCAGCCAGGTTGACTCATATAAATCACCATCCAGTCGTAACAGCGCCAGTTGCTGTACCGGTGCATGTGGTAGAGTATCGCGAAACCAGCCCTTGATAAATCGCACCTGTTTATCCAGAAGGTCGTAGGCTGCAAAATTAGCCTTAACGGTCTCCAGGCTTATAGCCAGTTCCTGAAAGCGGTGGAGTTCAAGACCCTGATCGGCCGGATAGGCATTGATATCAGGCGCTGGCAGGCCTTCAAAAGAATCCGCTGCCCATACAATGCGATCATTGACTCCATAGGCTTTGAGGATGGCCCGCATAAAAATAACCGCACCGCCCTGCCATACCCCTGTTTCCATGACATCTCCAGGGATCTGCTCCTGCAATATCGAATCCATGCAAAAACGGATATTATTTAAACGTTTACATCCAATCATAGTGTGCGCCCTGCGGGGCCAATCGCGGCCATTTTCCCGATCTGAACGGCTAATCTCACCATAAGGCTGAAAATATATGGTGTTGGCCAGACAGCGCTGCATTAAATCCAGATATAGACTACGTAACTCTTCTGTTTGCATAATTAGATTGGGAAAAGAGATTTCGGCAGACCACAGACTTTAAAATCATTTAAGATTAACGGACATGCTCAAGCAAATGCGCTTTCAGCCGGTTTCCCGGCGCAAAAAAGGCGAATCTTGGAAATATTGGCCATCGTCTTTTCCGGAGAATTAAATTCATTGAGAAACGCCTCAACCTGCTCCTGAACATAAGTTGCCGGTAACTCCCTGCTGTTAAGAGATGGTGCAAGAAAATCCCACTGGTCTGCAGGCGGAGGCTGGGCAAGACCCTGCTCAAAGGCCATTTGGCCCAGTTTGGTCTGTGGCAGGGGCTGATAGATGAAAGGTGCCACGGCATCGGGCTGAAGCTTCCGGTTTAAAGATATTGTTTTTTCTATCATCTCGGGTGTTTCGTGAGGCAAACCAAACATATTGGAAGTTACAATCATAATATCGTACTTGCGCAGCAGTTCTGCGCCTTTCAGGATATCAGTATTAGACATGTGTCGATCCAGATAGTTGGCCCGATACGTTTCGTCCCCGCATTCCAGACCAAAAAAAACCAGTTTCAGACCGCTGTTGACCAGCAAACGGACGATCTCCTCCTTACAACGATCTATACGTAATAAAACAGTATAGGGCAGTCCAATTTCTTCAGAATAGGCGGCACAGAATTCATACATCCAGCGATCATGCTTTAGAAACATCTCATCCATAAATTCTATGGAATCAGGTTGATAGTGCTCGACCAAGTATTTAATATCAGCAACGACTTTTGAGGCAGGATAACTCCTCAAAAATCGTTTAGGGCCGCCGAATATTTCCATAAAAGACCTGTTATTACAATAGGCGCATTTGTACGGACATCCCCGGCTGGTGATGACAGGCAGTGAAAATATGCCCGCAAATGAAAGCATGCCGGTAATCTTCTGATTCAGGGGCTGATTTCTTTCCTCGTCAAAAATGTCAAAAGATAAATAGGGATAAGCGTCCAGATGCTCATTACACCATGGCACAACATGATTATAAGAAGAGCTGTTTTTAAACCGCAATCCTTTGATTTCCGGAATGCTGTCCATTGAATGTTTCTGACAAAACCCAACTAGCTCCTGCAATGGCTTTTCACCGTCGCCGGGACAAACAGCATCAACCCCGGGAAATGCCAAAACGTCGTCGGGGCACAGCATGGCATGACACCCTCCCACAACAATTATACTGGAGAAAACCGTACGCAACCGAGTAATAACTTTCTGAATTTTTATCCAGTTGAATGTCATGATCGAAAAGGCAACCATGTCAGGCTTTTTTTCCATTATCCGCTGCACGGTCCCTTCAAGCGTATCTTTTGGTTTCCCGGCAATTTCACGGAATATGACCAGACTGACATTAATACGCATAGGTTTGAGCGCGGCTGAAAGCAGGGCTATGCTGAAATTAAACTCATAATCAGTGGTATGATAGCAAAAAACAACATTCATTACGATTCAACCCTGTTTGTGCCATATCTCAAATGTTCCAGCGGTGTTCCATACATAAAATTTTCCGCACCGAATTTGGCGCCGGCAGGCATAAGTTGATACACCATATATATGACATTTGCGTAAAAAACCATAGCACATGCCTTATAAATAATAAATACCCTTTTACAGCGGAAGATATGCTTCAGCTACGGTTTATGTTTCTTCAAGACTGATTGCGGTTGGAATATGATTTCCAGTTACTATATCAAAAATTAGTACATAACAACTTGCCGTTCTTCAAAAAATTGGCCTATTATAAAAATTGACACTACCGAAAAAGGTGGCTAATAGGAGGTGAACAGCGTAAAATAGTGTATTTTTTATAAAGGCGGACAATTCTATTTGCTGCCAACAGGTATTTCTTTTTCATCATGGATACAGAATCTGTTGAAATTTCCGTAGTCATGCCCTGCCTTAATGAGGCCGAGACAATTGTGGCCTGTATCGAGGAGGCGTTCACGTCCCTGCAGAAGCAAAATGCCGCCGGAGAGGTAATAGTGGCGGATAACGGCAGTACCGACGGCTCACAGGTCCTTGCAGCCCAGGCCGGTGCCAGGGTTGTAAGGGTAGAACGCAGGGGATATGGTCACGCCCTCAAGGCGGGCATCGAGGCCGCCAGAGGTAAGTATATAATAATGGGAGACGCGGATGGCAGCTATGATTTCGGCGAACTGACGCATTTTATGAATCTGTTGCACAAAGGCTGTGATTTGGTCATGGGGTGCCGCCTGCCCAGGGGAGGGGGTTCTATCGAGCCGGGGGCCATGCCGTGGAAACATCGTTGGATAGGCAACCCATTGCTTTCCGGGCTGGGTCGCTTGTTCTTCAAGGCCCCTGTAGATGATTTCCACTGCGGTCTGCGTGCATTCCGGCGGGAGGCCATTCTTTCACTGGGCCTGTGCGCCGGGGGTATGGAGTTTGCCTCTGAAATGGTAGTCAAGGCCAGGCTGGCATCATTAAAGATCGGTCAGGTGCCTGTAACACTACGTCTCGACGGACGTTCGAGGCCGTCTCACCTTCGCAGCTGGCGGGATGGCTGGCGACATCTGCGTTTCATGCTGCTCTATAGCCCGAACTGGCTGTTCCTGGTGCCCGGCGTCTTATTTACCATCCTGGGTGGTCTTGGATTTTTTATCCTGCTGCCTGGTCCCCTGAGGGTGGGTGAAGTGACCTTCGACCTTAATAGCCTTCTGGTCTCCAGTGTATCACTGATACTGGGTTTCCAGACACTGGCCTTTGCGCTTTTCGTCAAGACCTATGCGGCCAATACCGGCTTACTGCCCGGCCCTAAACCGCATTTGATAAAACTTATCGAAGGACGATCCGTGGAATGGGGCATCGGTGTTGGATTGCTGTTTATCCTGGGAGGACTTGCCTGTCTTGCTAAAGCCATGCTTGCCTGGCATGCAGTGGATTTTGGCCCTTTGCCCTATCAGGACAGTCTGCGCACGGTTATCACCTCTGTGACGGGACTTACCCTTGGTGTCCAGACAATATTCTCGGGTTTTGTGTTGGCCATACTCGGTCTGGAACGTTGAATCCCAAGGCAATCGACTATTTTTCGACTGGACATCCCCTTCGAGGGCCGGCGTCCCGGATCTCTTATCGAGTAAGGCGAAGGATATTCGCCCTCTTTATGGAAGTCATGGCACCCACGCCTGCCTGCCGGATACTGGATGTTGGTGTTACTCCCGACCAAACCCTGATAGACTCAAATTTTTTTGAAAGATTTTATCCATATAAAAACCGTTTGGTTGCCACAAGTATTGAAGACGTCTCGTCTCTTGAAAGGGAATATCCGGATTGCGTTTTTGTGCAGGCCGATGGTGAGATGCTGCCCTTTGTTGATGATGCCTTTGACATAGTATTCTGTTCAGCCGTACTGGAACACGTGGGAGACCATACACATCAGAGGGCCTTTATAGGCGAATTGCTGCGCGTAGGCAAAAAATTTTTCATTATTACTCCTAACCGCTTGTTTCCAATAGAGTTCCACACCTTTTTACCCTTTATCCATTGGCTGCCTCAACCCATACACCAGGCCATCCTGCGGTTTATTGGATTGGAGTTCTGGTCAAGGACGGAAAATCTCAATTTACTTACGCCCGGCGAATTAATAGATCTGTTTCCTCCGGATGTGAAACCCTGCTTATACAAGTATCGATTATTTGGAATGCCTTCCAATTCAGTGGTCTGGGGGAATTGCTGACTAAGTGCCTTTGTAACCGGCCAATACGCTCCAGCTGTAACCCAATCTATGGTACATCCGGATATCGTTAAAGCCGCTTTCTTCCAAAAGTCGCTTCAATTCCTCCTTTTGGTAATAATGTGCCATCCGTGGATTGAGTTGATCATAAATCACCAGTTTTCTGCTGTATTGATCCAACTGTTTAAAATAATTGCGCATATATTCCGCCAGGGGCAAACTGATGTGACGGCAAAGAAGGGAGTAGAGGTTGGCAGGAGGCAACAGCAGGCTGCTCAAGGCAGCCAGGCATGGATGCGGCAATCGGGCGGTAATAAGACGCAGAGGCCGCACCAGAGACAGGTATGCCCTGTTATTTTCCTGTCCATAAACCCACAGGAACAGACGACCTTTTGGTGAAAGGGCCTCTCTCATGGCCCTGAGTGCACTTACGGGATCAGGGATAAACTGCAGCACACCTATGCAAAATACCAAATCAAAATTGCCGGCGGGCAGACGATCGGCAGTAGTCTGCAGATATTCAACGTTTCCCAAATGACTGGTACTTTCTTTCAAGACATCTATTGCGGAAGACGGCTCCAGGGCCAAAATGTGTCTGGCACCGAGTTCGTGGAACATCTTTACGAATCTTCCTGTGCCTGCGCCCACGTCGGCTATTTTTCGCCCTTTTATGGACCCCTTTTCAATCAGGGGTCCGAAGAGATCATCAAGAAAGTCTATGGAAGCGTAGTAACCTGTATTTTCAGTATAATTAGTCCATTGTCTTCCAAAATCAGCTATAATTTTACTTGATACTTTATTGGTCATTTAAAGAGATTATGGACTAGCTGAAATGCCTCCTCATATATCCTTCCAGCCTGTCATATGCCTCGTTTAAGATGGCTTCAGGAGGAAGAAAGACTACGCGGAAATGCGGGGTCTCAGGCATCGAACCAAAGCCGCTGCCGTGCACTACAACTACACCGGTCTCACGGATAAGGCCTTTTACGAATTCCTTGTCATCCACATCTTCCTCGATCCTGGGAAATGCATAGAACGCCCCGTCAGGTCTCTGGCAAGATATGCCGGGAATGGCATTCAGCCTCTCGACCGTCAGGTCCCTGCGTCGAATCAGCTTTTCCGTGGTCTCCTTAATATGGATGTGATCACCGTTCAAGGCGGACGCTATTGCAAACTGCTTTGGGTGCGAGGCACAGAGCCTTGCCCTCGCGAGCTTTTTCATGGCCTCGGTATAATCCTCCACCAGCTCTTTGGCCCCGCTTACTAAGCACCATCCGATACGGAATCCAGGGGCAAGATAACACTTGGAAAGGCCGTTAAAGGTTACTATGGGGAGCTCTTCGTCCAATGAGGCCGTACTGATGTGGCGCTGACCGTTCAGGATAAGTTTGTCGTATATCTCGTCGCTGAAGATTACCAGATTGTAACGCCTTGCCAGTTCCACTACCTTACGCAAGGTGTCCTCACTATAAACGGCGCCTGTAGGATTATTTGGGTTTATGATCACAATCGCCCGCGTATTTTCATCTATCTGTTTCTCTATGTGATCAATATCCGGCTGCCAGGCATTGTCTTCGTCCAGCAAATAAGGCCTGGCTTCACCGATCAGGCGGCTGAGCAGCGCATTGTAAAGGGGATAACCCGGTGACGGGACAAGGACATTTTCGCCCCTGTTAACCAGCGCCGAAAGCGCAAAATCAATGGCCTCACTGGCACCCGTGGTAATCAGTATGTCATAAGGCTCCATACCGCTTTTCACGGCCTCTTTTCTCACCGCCTCAATGGCCTCCGGCACCCCATCGGAGGCGGAATACCCTGTGTAATCATCCAGCATTGCCTTGTAGCTGGCATCTATGAGATGCCTGGGGGTGTGAAAATCAAATAACACGGGATCTCCTATGTTAAGATAAAGGAGATCACCTCCGCTGCTCTTTCTCTTATCAGCTACCAGTATGATATCCCTGATGGCATAAGCAATATGCTCTGTTCGTTTTGAAGGATTGATTTTCTTAAGTGTACTCATGTTAATTATTTGCCAATAAAAACTCAGTTGGTCATTTGCAAAATCTATCTTAATGAATTCACCCAATGCCCCAATTTGTCAACTTAAATTTTACACAAACAACCCAATCACCAAATCACCCAATCCTATGATGGTCCCTCCCAAGATAAAAATTCAGCCATGAGGAGGTACTGTCAAGGGCCCAGTCTCTTGGAGGAAGCCGGGGACCGGCCAGTCTTTCTTGTTCACCAAGGCATCGAAGTCGTTCGTACACCATTACATAAAAACACCTCCGCCTTCCAGGCCAGACCTCGCACCAGCCATCTCTGCTGCCTCCACAAGGGCCGTTAAGGAGGAACTTTGAACACTGGGACTGGGGACACAGAAAACCCATTTCTCCTAAAGTACAATCTCCACAGCGGCGGCAATCATACAGCCATTCTTTTACCCGGTATTCAAAAGATGTGAAGCGGTTTTTTGAAGATGAATCATCAATCCAGCCGGCCATTCTGCGCAGGGAATTGAAAAGGGGCCTCCCAGGGTCAAAGGCAAGCCCGTGGAAAAGGCGTCCAAGACTCAAACCCAGTGAATCCTTCAAGGAAAGACCGATATCTGAAACCGGATTCGGCTCATCACAATTGAGACTGGTTTCAGGATCTTCTTTGAAATACCAGAAGCTGCATTCCTCTGGAAAAAGAAATCCGTAAGTAAAGGACTTCCATCGTTCCCCTATCTCCATGGCCCGCTCAACGACCCATTTAACATGCGCATATTTGAGTCCCGGACCGCTTATATGTGCGCCCTCGTAGCCGAGGCCTTTCAGTATCGACACCAAT
>Ga0190347_1000338_pt1 | contig 15327 bp, 21 predicted proteins | sample 48721356_MG_FD_161652 | JGI IMG/M metagenome (GOLD analysis project Ga0190347, IMG submission 161652) | Hydrothermal vent microbial mat bacterial communities from Southern Trench, Guaymas Basin, Mexico - 4872-13-5-6_MG | ecosystem: Environmental > Aquatic > Marine > Hydrothermal vents >...
TAAACGGTGGAGGTAGAAGTGAAAACCAACTGCCGCACCCCTTTCGCCCGCATCGCCTCCAGCACATTGTAGGTCGCGAGGACATTCTGCTCCAAGTGCACCCTCGTGTTCTCGACGCCGACTCGCACCTCTGGGTTCGCAGCGAGGTGCCAAACCTGCTCTACTCCCTCAAAAAAATCTGTTAAGCCCCCGCTCCCTGCACCTTCCTTACCTCGCAAGAGGTCGATTTTGTGAAACTGGAAGTTTGCGTTGCTCAGGTGCGGGGCTACGAATTCCTCGTCCCCCGCGCTCAAGTCGTCCAAGACCACAACCTCGTGCCTCTGCTCCACTAACCTGTCAACCAAATGCGAGCCGATAAATCCCGCCCCGCCGGTTACTAAAATTTTCATTGCACTTCTATTTTCTTAACTGTCTTTGTTATTTTTGCCGCTACTTCTTCCGCTTTGAGCTTTACTTCTCATTGCCTTGTTTCTTTCGCAGGCACGTACCTCCAATCCGCCCCGTCTTCGCTCACTATTTTGTAGGTCGTTGTGTTGTTCATCAAGTCGCCGGGGTGGTACTCTGTCTTGTCTGTTCTGATTGAGTCCGTTGGCACTGCTGGTTTGGCTCGCCGCTTACTTAAACCTTTCTTTAGAAAAGAGAGTTTTATCAAAACAAAAAAATAAAAAGAGGGATCAGTTGTTGCTGAGCCCTCGAGTTCGGAAAGTCTACTTCTGCTCTCGCTCTCTTTCTCCCACCACGGTCGGTCAGCGCTGCGTCTCATTTTGTTATTATCAGCACTTTCGCAACCGCCGTGTAGGTCTTTCTCCCAAATGTAAAAACAATCTCGTCTCCCCTCGAGACCGCCGCCTCATCAAAAAAATCATCAATCTTCTGAAACACGAGACTAAAATCCCGCTTTAACTCCCAACTCCTCTCAGGCTCGCCCCTCTCCAACAGCACAACAAACAGCCTGTTCTCGGCTCCAAACCTCTGAGCGCCTTGATTCTCGTACATCCAGACCGCTAGCTCTCTCGGACTCGCCACTGCGTAATCAGAATCATAATCTCGCGGCAAGTAAGTAACCTTAAGATCAAACGGCTGACCGTCAAAGAAAATGTCAACACCCTTCACATTCTTGAGCGTGGGAATTACCCTCTGATGAGAACTTATGTGCTCCTCAATCAGCACCGTCGTCCAGTGGTTGAACCAACTGCAAACTACATAATTCGTCACCTCCTCGTGCAGTCCTGCCTCAACATTCCTCAACAAGTCATCGTACCGCACGAACCGCCGCACATATTCTGCCTGTATCTTTCGGTCTAACTGCCCCTGAACCACGCCCCACGAGAATGTTTTTACTTTCAATAATTCCCTTCTCAAGTCCTCGTCAGAAATAACAGCCCTTCGCTCCTTAATCCTTTCCGCGTATTTTTGCTTGATAAACTCGTCAATTAGTTCCTCATTCGGCCGCTCCTCTAATATTTTTTTAATAATCTTTGTCGCAGTGCCTTTCTTCGAAATTCCTAAATTTAGAGCGAGTATTCTTAATTCGGGCAACCGAATACAACCGAGCTTCAGATTCAAGACCTCTTTTTGACTCAAAAATGGCATAAAAAAACCCTTCTATTTTTCCTTATTTCTTCTTAAAAATCATAATGTATTCGTGTTTAAAGATGTAAAAACCACCGACCAACGCTCTGTACCGCCACAACTCCTTCTGATTTCTCTTACCTCTCGTCTCCTCAAAGTTCTTCACAACAATGCTCTTCAGGAGATAGCCCCGCTTCAAGACCTCCTGCATACAGAAAAAACCAAGAGGCACCCACTCGCTGTTGGAGTATTTGTCGCCGATGACGAGAGCGAAATACCGACCTCTCTCCAAGTACGGCGTTACATTCTCCACCACCACCCCAAACATTTTTAGAAAATCTTGCGTGGTCGTCGCATTTGAGAGGTCTCGGTCGTCGTCAGAGAATTTAATAATGTCGTGGTAAGGAGGGTGCAGAATTATGAGTTGGACTTGATTTAGGGAGTGCTTCTCTAAAATGGGTTTTAGGTCTGCTGTCCTGCTGTCGGCTGTAATTATTTCTGTGGTTACAGTGTGCCCAGCGTGCCCAGCGTGCCCAGTGTGCCCAGTGTGCCCAGCGTGCCCGCCGGTGTGGCTGTTAGGTTCTTTCGCTACCGACGCCTCTGCTTTCTCAACGACCTCTGGATTTAACTCGATTCCGATTCCGTTCCGCCCGAGCCGACGGCACTCAATTAAAGTCGTCCCGCTACCCAGAAAAGCGTCTAAAACCCAGTCTCCTTTTTTGGTGAATCGGAGCATCATTTGGCGAGGGATTTGAGGGACGAAGTTGCCCCAGTAGCCCGCACCCGCAGAATGAGAACCAGAACGGTCCCTCTTGTCAAAGACCCAGAGGCTGTCTGTTATGACTTCGTCGTAGTCCTTCCACCTGAGGAGGTTTAGGTCGTTGATTTTGGTGGTCTTGACCTCTTCCTTTTGGGTTTGATTTTCCTTAAAAAGAGTCGTCTGCTTGTAGTAGTTGTTTCTCATTAAAACTTTCTTAAAACCTTTCTTTGAAAAGAAAGTTTTATCAAAACAAAAAAATAAAAAGAAGGCTCAGTTGTTGCTGAGCCCCTCGAGTTCGGGCACCGCTGCTGCGGTAGCGACCGCTACGCCACTCAAAAGCACGACCAAAAAGACCTGCCCTACTCCTCTCTACTTTCTTTTGTTTTCGCCATTTTTTTCTCCTGCGTTTGTGCTTCTTTTTATTCTTTAAGAGGGTTAGTAGGTTAGTAGTTAAGCAGGCAAAAATGAAAACAGAGAAAATCTTCGTGGATCTCTCAGAAGACTCCGCGGAAAGAGTAGGGATAAAGGTTAAAGTAGGGAAAGTGGAGAGCAAAGATTTAGACCGAGTTAGGAAAATTTTATCCAAAGGAACGCCTCTCTCCAAAATTGTAAGGGAGCAGAGGAGAGAGTAGAAAATTCATTTTGATAATATTATTGGTGAGAAAATGGAAGTGGAAGCAAGAATGGATGCAAAAGGCAGGATTGTAATCCCGCAACTTGTTAGAGAGAAATTAGGAATTAACGAAGGAACGCTCCTCTCAATTGAGGAAAGAGAAGACAGGGTCATTTTAAAACCAAAGAGGGAAAAGGAGAGGAAGAAGAAGAGTAGAATAGAGGATTTTTTTGGTCTAAAAGTGGAGAGGACAGGAGAACCAGAATGGGCGACGGCAAAAGAGATAAAGAGTATTTGGGAGTAGACACAAATGTGTTGGTGGCTTTCTTGGATAAAGAACATCCAGACAATCCGAAGACAAAAATATTAGCAGCGCATCAATATCTCGCAGTAAATCCGACTATTATCCACGAAGCCTTTCACACATTGGTTTACAAGCAAAAATGGAAGCGAGAAGATGCAAAAAATATACTGACCGATTACACGGATTTGGATACAATATTATTCTTGAATCAAACGAAGGAAATCACAAAATTAGGATTAGAAGTAGGAGTAAAATATAAAATAGGAGGTAGGGACGCTTTGATATTGGCTAACTTCCTTTTTAATTCAGTGGGGAGGATAATAACATTTGATAAGGAGCTATTAGAGGTTAAGGATCTCCTGATAAAAGGAAAGAGGTTAGAGATATTTCTACCATCTTTTATCAAAGAAACCTTTCTTTACAAAAGTAAGCTTTACTAAAGAAAAAAAATAAAAAAGGACTCAGTTGTTGCTGAGCCCCTCAAGTTCTAGTTCTACTCCAAGTCCAAGTTCGCTGGAAACACTCTTCTCCCACCACGGTCGGTCGTCGATGAAAAATGTCGCGGTGTCGGTGCCGAGAACCGTGCCTGACGTTGTCGTTAGGTCGGTCAGGGTTGCGACGAAGGTGTAGTTGCCGTCGGCGACGAAGTAACTGACTGGGATTTCGAACGGGACGGTCGCAGACCACTGGAACTCGGCTGGCAGCAGGAACGGCGGGGACTGGTAAATCCGGTCGGTCTCGCCTGCTGGCTCCTCGAGCTCAAGCAGGTACTCCGCTGCCACTGGCATCGTGGCTGTTGCTCTCTCTGAAATCAAACCTGACTTTGTTTCGAGGTGTCCACAGCAATTCGTTTCTTCAGCAGTGCGATGCTCTCGCCGCTGCCGCTAATTTCGACGCCGATAATTTCGCCTTCGCCGTCGGTCAGCACCCACTCGTCGCCGGACTTGTCGAAGGTGATTTCGTCGGGCGAGAACTCGTCGAAGTTCTGCGGCGGTGTGAGTTCGGGCACCGCTGCTGCTGCGGTAGCGACCGCTACGGCTGTCGCAAGAAAGACCGCGAACCCCAGCGCTACTCCGCTTCTCCCTCTCGCTCTGCTTCCCTCTCTACTTCTCTTTCTCCGCTCCAGCACTGAAAAGACCCGTGCTGCTCCTCTCCTGCTTCTCCCTCTCGCTCTGCTTCCCTCTCTTCTTTCTTTTGTTTTCGCCATTCTTTTCTCCTGCGTTTGTGCTTGTTTTTATTCTTTAAGTAGTAAGTAGTCAAAAAGACAAAAATGAGCCAAAACCACGACCTCGGCGACTTCGGCGTCGAGACCTACACGAGCCTCTTCGAAGACGCCTACAAGAAGAACCTGGCGGGCAGGAAGCCGGACACGCTCTACGAGCCGATTCTTGACCTGCTGGGCAGAGGCGGGAAGAGGTTGCGACCTGCTTTGTGCCTGCTGGCGTGCGAGTTGGTGGGGGGCGAGACCGAGAGGGGGTTGCCGACTGCGATTTGCATCGAGTTCTTCCACAACTTCTCGCTCGTTCACGACGACATCGAGGACGGCAGCGAGTTGCGGCGCGGCGAGCTGGCACTGCACCTTAAGTACGGGCTTCCTGTCGCGTTGAACGCAGGCGACGGGCTTTACGCGTTGTGCTACGAGGCGTTGAAGCCGAACAAGGAGTTGCTGGGCGTGGAGCGTGCGTGGCGGATTTTTGAGGCGGTTGCGGGGCTTTGCGTTGTGCTTGCCGAGGGGCAGGCTGCGGACCTCGAGTTCAAGCAGAAAATGGAAAAGGGCGAGGTAGAGGTGAGCGAGGCGGAGGTGTTGGAGGTCTTGAGGAAGAAGACTGCGAGGTTGTTTGCGGTCTCGGCAGAGTGCGGTGCTGTTGCTGGCGGAGCGTCCTACGCGACTGCAGCGGAGTTAGGCAGTGCCTGGGACGACATCGGAATCGCATTCCAAATTAGAGACGACATCCTCAATCTCGTCGGCGAAGAGGCGAAATACGGGAAACGGATCGCAGAGGACATTTCAGAAGGAAAGCCCTCCCTACTCCTCGTTAACTGCCTAAAGCAGTGCGAGGCTCGCGAAAGGGCGAAGATTTACGCCTGCTTTCAGAATTACGACAAAACCAAAATAAAGGAGGTCGTTGCTCTGTTTAGGAAGTACGGGTCAATCGACTACTCAGAGGCGGTGGCGGGGCGGTACTTGCAGAGTGGAATAAATAAGATAAGAAAAATGAATATAAAAATAAAAAATAAAGACAAAAAAGGAGTAAAGGAAAAAGGAGTAAAGGAGAAAATGGTAGCGTTGGCAGAATATTTCGTGAGGAGAGAGAAGTGAGGTAAAATGGAGCGGAACGAGGAGAAGAGGTTCGGAAGAGGAGCAAACGCTTGCAGGCGGTGCGGCAGGAGACGAGGGCTGGTTCGCAGGTACGAGATTTACCTCTGCAGGCAGTGCTTTAGAGAGATTGCACGCGAGATAGGATTTAGGAAGTTTAATTAAACCTTTCTTAAAAAAATCTAAAACAAAAAAGGAGAAAAAATGTCGCTAAACGACCCGCTTGCGGACGCTCTTTCACACTTAAAAAACACCGAGAGAGTAGGGAAAAGGGAATGCACGGTGAAGCCAGCCTCGAGACTGATTGGGAATGTGCTGGGTGTAATGCGAGAAGGCGGTTACATCGAGGAGTTCGAGTTCGTGGACGACGGAAAAGCAGGGCTCTTCAAGGTCAGGCTTCGTGGCAAAATAAACGACTGCAATGTGATTAAGCCGCGGTTTTATGTTCGGCTCAAGGAGTACGAGAAGTGGGAGAAGAGGTTTCTGCCTGCTCGGGATTTTGGAATGCTCGTGGTCACTACTTCGAAGGGAGTGCTGCCGCACGAAAAGGCGATTGAGGCTGGAGTAGGCGGGCAGTTGCTGGCGTTCGTGTTCTGAGTTGGGCCTCGGTAGCTCAGCCTGGTTGAGCGATTGATTTGTAATCAATAGGTCGAGGGTTCAAATCCCTCCCGGGGCTCTTTTGGTAATTTGAGTTTGGGTCAGGAGAGGGAGGTGACAAAAATGGCTAACGAAAAGTCTGAAAAAATAACAAGTTACTTAAACAAAGTGTTTTTAGGAGATGTCCTGGAACTTCTGAAAGAGTTGCCTGACAAGTCCGTTGAAATGGTTTACGGCGACCCCGACTACAACGTCGGCGTCAAATACGGCGACAAGTCTTACACGAAAACTTTTGACGAGTACGTTGAGTGGTACGTTGAGTTGGCGAGGGAGTCGCTGCGGGTTTTGAAGGACACGGGGAACTTGTTTTTGATAAACTACCCCAAGCAGAACGCTTACTTGAGGGTGAGATTTTTGGACGCTGCGTGCTACGAGGTTGCTGACTACGCTTGGGTGTACAACACGAATGTGGGACACAGCCCGAAGCGTTTCACTACCGCCCACCGAAGCGTCCTGCACTGCCGAAAGACGAGGAACAACAACTTCTACAAAGAGAACGTGGCAGTCCCCTACAAGAACCCGACGGACAAGCGGATTTTAAAAAACTTGGCGAACGGGTCAAAAGGTCGTGCACCCTACGACTGGTTCTACTTCGACTTGGTCAAGAATGTAAGCAGGGAGAAGACATTTCACGCCTGCCAGATTCCGCAGAAGCTTTCGGAGATGTTGGTAAAGTCTTGCACGCAGCCTGGTGATGTTGTTCTGATTCTCTTCGGCGGCAGCGGGTCGGAAATAGAAATCTGCAAAGCACTCAAGAGGCATTTTATCTCGGCGGAGATTGACGAGAAGTACTACGAAATGATTCTCGAGCGGTTGAGGAAGGGGGGAATTGAAGAAAAATACAGGCTGAGACAAAAAAGAGAAGCCAAGAACATTCAAACCCAACCCACTCTTTTTGAGAGCGTTTAGGTTTTACCTGCCCTCCTGACCTCTTGACCTCCTGATCTCCTGACCTTTGCACCACACTCTGCGATTCTGCTCGTTCTCACTTCTCCGAACTCCTTCAGTGCCTCACTCTCGCCGACGAGAAAGACCGCGTCCCCGAGCATTGCGGCACTGGCGACTTTTCCCTCCGCAGCGACCGCCTCGATCGCGTCCCTGCACCGCTCGCTTACCACGCCGCAACGCAACGAGAACCTTCTTGAGACGAGCATAAAATTCTCTAAACTCGGCTGCCTTACCCGAGCCAGCTCTTTCATCGCTGCCCTGCCCGCCTCGTTTATTCTCCGCCTCAGATTCGCAGAACCGTCCTCCAACTCCTCCAACAAGACAGACCTCGTGGATTTCCTTCCGAAGACGACGTAGCTCACTTTCTCCCGGCTGTGTGGTATTTTTTCAATTCTTCCTCCTCCTACAACGCCAGGCTCCTTTCTCAGCACCACTCCCCCGCCGCCGTACGCCTCTGCAACCACATCGCCCAAGCCTGTGCTGTTCTCTACTTCCGCGAGGTGGGCGACAAAAACCAGCTCGTTCAGCGTCCTGCCGAGCGAGAAAAGGTCGTTCAACGCCAGAGCAGTGCTGAGCGCACCCGCGCCGCTCGCACCGAACCCGCAGCCGACCGGCACTTCAAAATCCGTCGCCACGCTAACGGGCTTGTCTCCTACTAAACGCTCGACTACGGATTTGGTGGTCTCTGCCTCCGCCACCGCAACGCCGTTTATTCTTATTTCTCTTATTTTTCTTCCCGCTCGATTTTTAGTGGAAGAGCTGAGAGCAGCTTCGGTCAGGGTCGCACTGCTCAGGGTCGCACTGCTCAGGGTCGCACTGCTCAGGGTCGCACTGCTCAGGGTTGCACAAGTCTCACAGCCGGCTTCTAACAGGATTCCACCACCCACCGAGCCTTTCTGGAGCGGATTTTTGTCGTCGTCCCGAATCTCGAAGAAGCCGGTTAGGTGCGACGGCGAGTAGGCTCTGGCACTTGCAGTTGCACTTGCTCTTCTCCTTCTCGGGTTCTGCATTTTCAGTTTTAAGATTTGATGAAACTAATATTATTGGTAGAGTGAAAATACAAATGGCGGAACGAACTTGTAGGTGCGGGTTGGAGGGGTTAGAAGGGTTAGAGGGGTTAGAAAGGTTGGAGACGAGGAAATGCGAGCCAGAGGTGCTGGAGACGGTGGTTGAGATTGCGGTGGGAATTGCGAGGCAGAGTGCAAGCAGCAGGACGAGCAGGGGCACGCTCTTCGTGATCGGCGACGAAGAAGAGGTCTTGAGGAGGTCAAAGCCCCTGATTTTAGACCCGCTCGCAGAACACTCAAGGGAGGTGAAAAACATAAGAGACGCGGATGTGCAGGGAACGATAAAAGAGCTTGCGAAGTTGGACGGTGCTTTTGTCATCAGCGGCGACGGCTACGTCCTTTCGGCGGCGAGGCACATTGAAGCGAGTTCAGAGAATATTGACCTTCCGATGGGTTTTGGCAGCAGGCATATGGCTGCCGCCTCGATTTCCAAAGAGACAGACGCCGTCGCGGTGGTGGTCTCGGAGAACGACGAGGTGGTGCGAATATTTGACGACGGCGAGCTGGTAGCCGAGATAATTTCGGGAGCGCGGGAGGGTGCGTGGGATTTGGAGAAAATCAAGCCGCACATAAAGGGAAAATACGAGAAGGTGGTAGAGAAGGACTTGAACTTGACGATGATTTTGAAGCAGAGTTAGAGGAGGGATTTTGAGGGCTTGGTCAAGTTATCGGGACAACCACCTTCCTCCGTGCTTTTGGCAGATTTATCTGAAGAATGCCGTTCTTGAAAATAGCGCTGGCTTTTTCAGGCTCTACTTGCTCTGGCAGCCTAATCCGTTTCCTAAACGCCTGAAAAGTTATTTTCCGTTGGACGCTTCCCCAATGCTCCCAGCAAATCGCCCTGCTCATCCTCGCTACCACCTCCACCGTGTCTTTGGTTGTGTTTACCACCACATCCTCTCTCCTCACTCGTGGCAGGTCAAAAGTAACCAAAAACTCATCCTCTCTCTCCTCCACCTCGTACAACGGCTCTAAATTTCCGTCGTACCCCCAAGTCGCCTTCTCAATCATTCTTCTTACCTCAATTTTTTCTCTCCTTCTTCTCTCCTTCTTCTCTCCTTCTTCTCTCCTTCTAACTCTCTCTAACGATACATTATCGGAATGTCCTGCTCCACGCCTTTCTGCATCTCTGGAGCCGAAAGAGCGGTCTGCCGCATTAGGTCCCGAGCTTTCAGTTTTATCTCCTCCCCCTTCTCCAACAACTCTCCCACATCAATGCCCAAATTTAAAAACTGCTCGAGTGACTCAATCGCCGACGCTGCAGCACCTGGGTCAGGATAAACCGGGAAACACTGGGCGAGCAGGGAAATTGCATTCGTTCTTCTCTTGCCGCATTCTCGCAGCATTAACGCGTAAGAACCCGCGATAAATCCCTCCTCCAGCACTTCCACCTGCTTCTCCTTCAGCCACCGCACCGCCTCTTCACTGTTCCCCACCGCAAAGACCTCGGGCTTGCTTATTTCAATCCTCTTCGCCACCGGCAGCCCTGTTATCGGAATAACAAGCCTTGCACCGATTCTCTTGAACCAATCCGCCAAAGCCCTGGTCAGCGGATAAACAGCGTTTGGCGGCACTGCAGCCTCTGACAGCACCACTACTACGCTCTCGTTACCGTAAATCCTGAACGGGCTCTTTAGCCTGCCTTCGTGAATTACCATAACCGGCGGAAACAGGTCAGATTCGATGTAGCCGATTTCTCTGCACTTTTCCTTCTCCGTTCTCATCTCAAGCTTCTCCACGATGTAAGACACTGCAATCGTCCCCACTAAACCCACATCCGGCAAGCCCGCCACCACAATCGGATTTTTATACCCCTCGCCCTTATACCCCTCTCCCTCTTCTTCCACTACTCTCACGAGTTCTTCCATTTTTTTCATCGCGATTAAAAAGAAACTCAAAAGAGAAAGTGTGCCAGCAACTCTTCCAAGTGAATGATTGGATTCAAGGAATTGCAGAGTTTGAAATCCGCTTCGGCTTCGTGCAGCACGAGTTTGGCGAACCACCGTGCCTCTTCTTCTCCTCGCTCTTCTTCCCCTCGCTCTTCTTCCCCTCGCTCTTCTTCTCCTTGCCCTTCCCTCGCCAACCGCCTTCGCAACGCCTCGTGCACCTCTGCCAGCACCTCTTTCGCCCCGACCCGCTCGTCTTTTATCAGAGCCTCCAAGCCCTCCCGCACTTTTTTACGCCTCCCCCCAAACGCCGAATCTAACAACTCCTCTGCCTTCTTTCTCTGAAGAAACGCATTCTGCACCACCTCTTTTATTCTGCCCTCGCCGATCGTTTTTGCCTCCGCTGCTGCTGCAGCGGCTGCAGCCGCTTCCAGAATATTTATGCCCGCACCTGCGTCGCCTCTCGCGAACTGCTTCAGCGTCTTTAAAGCCCCTGCTGTAAGTTTTAGCCCCTCTGCTTCGGCGATTTCCGCGAGCAGTGCGTCCAACGCACCGGTCTTGTCCAAAGCCGTAAAGTGAAGGTTCAAGCACCGCGACCTCACTGCTGGTACGACGCCAGCAGGTTTGGAGGTGGCGAAAATGAACCTGCAGGTTTTGTTGCTCCGTTCCATCACCCGCCGCAGAGCCTGCTGCAGATTTAGAGGCAGAAGGTCGGCGCTGCTGAAGAAGAGCAATTTGAAACTCGCATTTGCACTTACAGGCGACAGCACGGCGTACTCCCGCACCACCGCCTTAAAAATGTCAATCGCAGATTTCTGCTCGTCGTAAAAGAACCTGAACCTCTTCTCCTCTTTCAGCCATTTCTTCCGCTGCTCAACGAAGTCCGAGCATTCAATGTGTAGCAGGTTTAGGAGGCTCGCGTCGTCGCCGTAAAGCCCCCTCGCCACTGCGTAAACCAGCGAAGTCTTACCGCTCCCTTTTGGACCCCAAAGCAAGAGGTTCGGGAGGGTCTTTTCCTTGACAAACCCTTTTAACTGCTTCACTACCTCTGCCTGCCCCGCTATCTCGTCCAACTGTCTCGGTCGGTATTTTTCAACCCACATTTTAAAAATAAACAAGTAAAAAAGTTGTTTTTTAAAGAAAGATTTTTTCTACAAGGGAAACAGAGCGAGAAGTAGAGAGAAAGAGATGAAAGAAATAACAGTCATCAGCGGAAAAGGCGGCACAGGAAAGACAACGCTCGTCGCCTCGTTCGCAGCCCTCGCTGCAGGGAAAACAGTCGTTGCAGATTGCGATGTGGACGCACCCGACCTGCACCTGCTGTTGCACCCGGAAATCGTAAAGAAAGAGGATTTTTTCGGCGTGAAGGTTGCAGTGCTGGACAAAACGAAATGCGTAGAGTGCGGACTCTGCGAGGAAGCCTGCAGGTTCAACGCCGTCTACAGCAGCGAGGAGCAAGGCTACGCGGTCAACCCTGCACGCTGCGAGGGCTGCGGGGCGTGCGTCTTTGTCTGCGCAGCGTACGGGCAGAAGGCACTCGCACTGAAAGAGCGTGTCTCTGGCTACGCGTTCGTGTCAAAGACGAGCTACGGCACGATGGCGCATGCGCAGCTAAAAGCCGCGGAAGAGACCTCTGGAAAACTGGTTACAGTTGTCAGAACGAACGCACGGCAGGCTGCGGAAGCGGAGGGTTGTGAGCTCGTTCTGATTGACGGCTCGCCGGGTATTGGCTGCCCTGTGATCGCGTCCCTGACTGGCGTGGACCTCGCACTTGTCGTTACCGAGCCAACGATGTCAGGGCTGCACGACCTTGAGCGAATCTTGGATGTAACTCGGCATTTCGGGATTACCTCCGCGGTCTGCATCAACAAATACGACATTAACGAGGAGAACAGCCGTAGGATTTCAGAGTTTTGTCAGGAGCGCGGAATTCCGGTGGCTGGAAAAATTCCTTACGACCCTTTTGTTACCGCAGCGATGGTCGCGGGCTTGCCTGTCGTTGCGTTCTCGGCTGGAGAGGGAGCGGGGCAGGGAGCGGTCGTGAATGCGATAAAAAATGTGTGGCAGGCTGTAAAATCCTGTTAACTACCCTACTCAAAACTACCCTACTCAACACCGTACCCCAACTGCACGCACAACTCTCGGCGCTCCTTCTTCTCCTCCTCGCTCTCTACCCTCGTCGCCGAGGTGCCGTCGACAACGCCAAGCACCGCCCTTCCAAGCCCGGTCTCGGCAACAACAACTTCTAACGGGTTCGCCGACGCGACGAAAATATTCGCAACCGCGGGGTGCGACTTCAACGCCCCCAGCACATTTATCGGAAACGCGTTCTCCATCAAAATAAAAAAGCAGTGAGAAGCCCCGATTTTGAGGCAGTTCTCACTCGCCAACTCTTTCAGTCCTTCGTCGTTCCCAGTGACCCTCGTCAACCGCGGCACCGCCTCGTTCATCGCAACCGCGCACTTTAGACCCGGCACCGCGGTTAAGAGCGTCCTGAAGAGGTCGTCGCAGGCGAAGACCGTGAAGTTCCCCTGCCCAATTATCACCTGCTTCTCTTCTGGGTTCTTCACCGCCACCTGCTCGATCTTCATCATTTCTCTACCTGTTTTTTCTCTACTTGTTTGTTCTCTTCGCCTCGTTCTCTTTTCCGCCCCTTTTTTATTCCACCTCCATCATACTTATCGCACCTTTCTCGCAGGTGTCTACACAGGTCTCACAGTCCGTACACTCCTCTGCGTTAACCACTGCGTGCTTCTCGTCGCCTTCGCCCTCTAACGAAATGCACTCCACTGGACACTCCTCTACACAGCTTCCACAGCCGTCGCACTTCTCCAAATCCACTACTGCTGGCATTTTTTCTTCACTCTCCTTTGTTTGCTTTTTTATTTCTGTCTGTTGTTTTTGTGCTATATAAAAGTTGTTATTTTTTCCTCCGAAATATTTTTCACCACAAACGGTCCCTCCCGCCTGTAGCCGAACCTTGCGTAGTAGTCTCGCACCCCGATCCCGCTCATCACCGCAACTTTCTTGAACCCCGAGTCCTGCGCCAACTCCTCCGCTCTTCGCAGCAACCGTGCTCCGTAGCCGCGGTGCTGCCAGCTGCCTGCTTTCCGCTCGCCCAGACCCGTCAGTTCCCCGAAGACGTGCAAGTCCCGAACGAGAGCGGCGTCCCTCAACTCCGCCCGCCGGTGCGGTTTGGACTTGCACTCGAACTCGCTCTCGGACTTGCACGGAAACCGCTTCTCGCACTCGCGGGGAAACCGCAGCCGCAGGAGAGCCACCAAAATCTCCTTCTCCTCGTCCTCGTAAGACAGGAAATATTCCGTGCCCCCGCAAGCCTCGTAACTCTCGGACAGAAATTTCACGCTCCCTTCGTCCGCGATTTTACCGTCGAGCAGCTGAGAAAGCCCCGCTTCCCTGCACCGCACGCACCTGCACTTGTAGCCCTCCTCGTGCAGCCGTTCCTGGACCAGCTGCCTCAGGTTGCTCTTCTTCACACCCGCCTCGATGAACTGCGCCGGAATGTCGCGTTGAATTCGTTGAATCCGCACCCACTTCGGAATTATTCGCTTTGCGTGCGAAATTATTTCGACCGCCTGCTCCTCGCGAATCGGCTCGTACTCGCCCCGCTTCCACCGTTCGTGCAACTCCGTCCCTCTCACCACCAGCGTCGGATAAATTTTTAAGTAGTCGGGCTTGAACTCCGGCTCGCGGAAAATCCGCTCAAACATTTTCTTATCCTCCTCGATCGAGGAGCCTGGCAACCCCGGCATCAAGTGAAAGCCCACTTTCAGTCCGCTCTCCCGCGCCGTTCGGTTCGCTACGACCGAGTCTTCAACCGAGTGCCCCCGCCCAATATTTTCCAAAATCTCGTCGCTGGTGTGCTGCACACCAAGTTCAACTTTTGTGGCGCCCATTTCAAGCATTCGGTCAATTTCGCCCGCCGTTGCGTAGTCGGGTCGCGTCTCAAAAGTAATGCCCGTGTTTCTCACTCCGAACGCCTGCAACGCTTCCAAGCACCTGCTCACGAACCACTGCTGGTAGTCCAGCGGTCTCGCAGTCAGCGTCCCGCCCATCAAAATCAACTCGACCTTCCCGAAGTCGTGTCCAATCTCCGCGAGTTGCCGCAGCCGTGCCTTCACCTGCTCGTAAGGGTCGAAGCGGTGTTGAGCAGCGCGAACCGCAGCCGGCTCCCTGCCCACGTAACTCTGCGGCGACCCGAACTCTGAGAACGGGCCGCCAGGGCAGACCGCACACTTACCGTGCGGGCAGGGGTAAGGCGAAGTCATCACCGCGACCGGGGCAACACCCGACGCGGTTCGCATTCGCTTCCTCCTCAGCCGCTCTTTTAGCCGCTCTTTTAGCCGCTCTTTTAGATTCTGGTTTAATCTCAGCACATCTGAATTCCGAGGGACGCCACGCAGCCCGTATTTCTTGCTGACCTCTTTTTTTAGCTTGTTTAGGCTTTCGGGGCTGTTTATTCGTCTCTCCGCAACTGCGTCTGCGATCTCACGGCAGGCGTTCTCGTAGGCGGTCGTGTTTGTTGGCATTAGTAAATTATTTCACCTCTTTTTATCTTGCTTTTACGAGCCCGCAGGCGTGGAGTTCTGTGTTCTGCGGCTGAAAAAGTCCAGGGGATGATAAGAGGAGCGTGACAAAGTTTTGTTACCCCTTTTCCATTTCACCTTTTTCACCCATTTTTTCATCTACTCTTTTTTCACCACATCTAACGAGAAGCCCAGACTTCGTGCCGAATGCGTAATCGCGCCGATTGAGACGACGTCAACGCCAGTAGCAGCGAACTCCTTCACATTCTCCTGTTTTATCCTGCCCGACGCCTCCAAAATCAAGCCGCCGCTGCCACCGCTGCCGCTGTCCCGAAGACTTCGCTCGGTCAGCAGCCGCACGCACTCTCTCACCTCCGCCACGGGCATATTGTCGAGCATAATTATGTCAACGCCCAACTCCGCGGCTTTGAGTGCGTCCTCAACGCTCTCGACCTCGACCTCAATCTTTCGCGTAAAACTCACCCGCTCTTTCGCCCGCCTGACCGCGTTCTCAAGCCCCATCAATTTTATGCAGTTGTCTTTAATTATCACCGCCTCGTACAGCCCGAACCTGTGCGGGTCGCCGCCGCCGATGGAAATCGCCTTCTTCTCGTATTTCCTGAACCCCGGCGTCGTCTTCCTCGTCCCCGCCACCC
>Ga0190347_1000340_pt1 | contig 15291 bp, 14 predicted proteins | sample 48721356_MG_FD_161652 | JGI IMG/M metagenome (GOLD analysis project Ga0190347, IMG submission 161652) | Hydrothermal vent microbial mat bacterial communities from Southern Trench, Guaymas Basin, Mexico - 4872-13-5-6_MG | ecosystem: Environmental > Aquatic > Marine > Hydrothermal vents >...
TCTCCCATTTCTTCGAAAGTTCTCAATAACAATGACAGAAAAATAATTAGCAGGTTAAATGAAATGCAGCAATTACGTTTTTCTTTTTATAAAGTTTATTATATTCGGTACACGCATCTCCGGTTTTTTTTATAATTACTTGTTTGATACCAGATGATTTTATATTTTCTATTAATTCATTTGGCACCTTCATTAACCCGAAATAACCTGTCCCAATAATTAATACTTCCGGTTTTTTATTTATTATCTCCTTTATATCGTCAATACAAAGATTATGCCCTTCTTTTCTCCACCAACTGTCGTAAATGTAATCTTCGAAAATAATAAGATCTGAACGATATTTTTTCCCGTTGATTATGATTTCTCCGAATTTATAAGACTCTATCATGTTATTATTCCTCAATACATTTAAATGTTAAAAGTAATATTTAGCACTGATTGCGATGAATTTTTATACCATTTTGGGTTTATCCCGGAATATAGATTCCCGCTTTCGCGGGAATGACAATAGAACTGCAGGAATGACCAAGAAAATAAACTGGTCGGATAAATCCGACCCCTACTTTAAAAGTAATACTTTATGCAAAAAAATATTGATTTTGAATTAATGTCTATTCATATTGGGCGATTTATACTATATAACCTTAAAATATTATAATAGTATTTTTTTAGAATATCTATAGTTATATTTTATTTATATGTATCATTTTCTAATGGCTATAGAGGCATAGCCAACTACCTGGTCATACATTCCCGAAACATCACCCGAAGTAGCATATTTTAACAATTCTGCTTTTTTTGCACCCAATGTTTTGCAAGCAATAAGCATTACAGTAATCGGGCCGGGACCACACATAGTTAGATTCTGTCGATAAATCATATCGTATAGTTTCTTGGGATTGAATTCAAGAATGGCGTTTATTGCTTGTTTATCAACGTTTTCAGCATATTCTTGCGGTTCATAGTGGGTAAAGTCTGAGCTGGCAACTATTAACACGTCTTTTTCGACTACAGAAGAACAAATCGATTGGGCAATATCTATATCTGTATTAATATCCTGGCGAGTCATGCAAATTGGTACAAATTTAACGTCATTGTCGAAAATATACTGAATAAAGGGTAATTGGACTTCTATAGAATGTTCATACTGATGAGCTTTTTCATCATTTCTAATTATTTTAGAGTTTTTTATAATTTTTTCTGCAATATCCGTATCAATTTCTATTTCTCCTAAGGGCGTTTCCCATTTCCCTTCCGCCATAATAGAAATATCTTCCCCAAAGCCACGGTGATTGGGCCCTAATACGATGATGGTGTCGGGTTTACCATCTAAAGCAATTTCATAAAAGCCGTGGGCTGCAACAGGCCCTGAGTATATATATCCTGCATGTGGGCTAACTAATCCGATAATATTATTTTGCCTTATTGGATTTACCGAAGGAGTTTTACCAGGCCCTATTTTATGAAAAAAACATTTTTCAATCTGTCTTTTTAAAGATTTTGAATCACCAGCATAAAAGCTGCCTGCGACAGCAGGTTTTCTTAAATTTAACCCATTCATAAACCTACCTCCCCTACTCTATCAATAATATAAATATCGGTCTTTGCCATTCCCGCCAAACCTGTCCTCGACCTGATCGGGGAGCGGGAATTTATCCTTGACAGGAGAGACGACTGTCCTGCGAGGATATCAGGCTTGATAGACTGAAGCCATAATAATGATTATTAATTCTACTGTTCGGTTAAAATCTATCTCTTTTAGAATGGCGACTACCTTTTTTTATCTTCTTTATTTTTGGTAATAATATTATAAAAAATATTAATATTATTAAGGATATAAAAGCTACCCTAAAATAAGGGGAATAAAATAAATATTTAGCATAAGATAAATAATATCTTTTTTTGGCTGAAGGATAATCAGGATTTAAATTTAATACCTCTTTAAATTTTCCAGCTGCCCTTTTAAAAAGAGAATTTTTTTCATAATCTAAAGCTAAATTAAATTGAGAATCGATAATTTTTAATTTTATTTTTGGATCATCCGGATTGACCTTTTGAAGATAGTTATAAGCCTCTATTGCTTTTTCCCATTCTTCATTTTCATAATAAGCTAAGGCAATTGCTTCTCGGACAGGTAAATTTAACGGATCTAAGGAAATAACTTGTTTAAATTCAGATATTGCCTCCTCCCATTTATGTTCATCGAGATATTTGCTTCCCAATTTAGTGTGAATAACAATTTTTGACGTACAGAATTTTATAATCCTATTGTTGCCGGCATCAACTACAAAAATATAATCTCTATCGTCTATGGCAATTCCTTCGGGGTAATCTAATCTGATTCCATCAGTTTCATTTCCAAATTCCAGCTCAAACTGTTCCTCCTTATTAAATTTTAGCACTTTACCATTTTTATAATCAGTTACATATATATTCCCTTTGGAGTCAAAAGCAATATACCTGGTGCCGTTAAATTCACCAATATCATCGCCTCCTTCTCCAAATTTTCTTAAAAATCTTCCCGCATTATTAAATACTTGCACCTGGTTATGAAAAGTATCGGCAACATAGATATTTTCATCCTCATCAAGAGCAATCCCTCGTGGAAAATAAAATTCACCATCTCCCATGCCTTCTCTTCCGAATTGCTTAATATAGGTAAAGTCCGAGGAAAATATTTGTATTCTATTATTTCCGGTATCAACAACATAGATATTGTCGTCTTTATCTATGGCAATACCTCTGGGGTTAAGAAATTCTCCCGGACCACTACCTTCTTTTCCTACGGTAATCAAAGATTCTCCTTCAGGAGATATTTTATGTATTCTATTATTAAATTGTTCTACCACAATTATATTTTCGTTTCGATCTAAGACTATTCCGGCGGGACCATCAATTTTTAGTTCACTATCTTTATCGGGAATTACTTTTAATAGCCGCCCTTCTGAATTAAACTTTTGTATACGGTCATTTTCCCAATCGGTTATATATAAATTATTATTTTTATCTATGGTAATACCTACAGGATAATTAAACTCACCTTCCCTATTACCATATTCACCAAAAGTTAATATAGTAATATAATTAGTATCCGCCATCGCGTTAACAGACAAAAAGGTTAATGTTATTACTAAAATAAATATAGAATATTTTTTCATATTAATACTCCTTTATTTTATTTAATTTCTAATGATATTATAACGGTTACTAAAATTATTAGTTATGGTCTATTGCTGTTAATTCCTTTATTCTCTTGCTTATTATGTTTAAAGCTTCTTTTTGATAAGTTTTATCCTTTATATTGTGTTTATCAAAGTACTGAGGAGCACCGAAGTAGACAGTTATTTTGTTTTTAAATAGAGCGGGAAATATTTTCCCGTGAGGATATATTTTATGAGTGCCTATAATTCCTACCGGTATGATTGGTACCCCCGCCTTCATAGCAATTTTTACTACCCCTGATTTTAATTCTTGCAATTCGCCATTTAATGAACGTGTTCCCTCAGGGAATATGCCTAATGCTCCTCCCCCCTCTAAAATACTTATAGTTTTTTTGAAAGCAAACATATCAACTTTTTTTCTGTCTACGGGAAAAGCATTTAAGCATCTAAGAATAATACTACTAAAAATATTATTAAAAACTTCTTTTTTAGCTATAAAATATATCTTTCTTTTGGTCGATACGCCTAAAACGATAGGGTCTAAATAGCTTACATGATTTGAGGCAATTATCACCCCTCCCCTTTCGGGTATATTTTCGACTCCAATTACTTCCATTCGCCAAAATATTTTCAGCAATAACCAGCCTATAGCTCTTGCAACATAATAGAACATATGATTTATCCTAATTTTTTAAATTAGTCGTTAGTGAATAGTCGTTAGTATTAAATACAAGATATGCAATTACCAATTCACCAATTAGCTAATTTGGCTTCTGTCTTCTATTCTCTTAACGAGATACTATTCACAAGACTTGTCCCCGTGAAAACGGGGATACGAGATACGAATAAGTATGGTGTGCCCGAGAGGACTTGAACCTCCAATCTACGGCTCCGGAGGCCGCCGCTCTGTCCATTGAGCCACGGGCACACATACAAACACTATCTTCCATAGCTAAGCCTATCAGCCAAGCTCCGGGGTAATCCTGCATTAATTATTTTGCTTTTAGTTAAATTAATCGGGTAAGAAACGCGATAAATATTAACTGTATTATATTTTAAGTCATAAATCCCGTAACTTGCCCGGGGATTACCGTCACGGGGTTGGCCAACACTCCCGCAATTAATAATATACCTTTTATTCTTACTAATTTCAACATAGCCGCCATTGCTAAAATTATTATAATCTATTTTATTATTATCTTCATTGAAAGAAAAACATCCTGCTAAATGAGAATGTCCTATAAAATATATTTTAAAATCATATTTACTGAAGATAAAACTCGCGGTATCTTTATCCAAAATGTATTCTAATAATGGATCTTGAGGACTGCCATGAACTGCAAAGACATTATCTTTAAGTTTAATCTTTTTTCTAAGATTTAATAAAAAATTGAAGTTTTCTTTTTTTAATTGAAGAGAAGTCCATAAGATTGCAGCCCTTGCAGCATAATTAAAATAATTTATATTTACTTTTCCTGTAATTGCAAAATCGTGGTTCCCGCCTATACATCTACAGTTTAAACCTTTTATCTTTTCGATGCAATAATTGGGGTCAGCGCCATAACCAACAATATCTCCCAAGCAAATAAATTCATCAATTTCTTTAATATTTTCCAAAACACTGTTTAACGCTTCAGAATTACTATGAATATCAGAAATTATTCCAATCTTCATTATTATCCTTTTAAAATAAATTTATACATTTAATAGAGCGTTTTTTTATAAAATTACAATGACTTGGGATTGCTTCCCCTGCTTTTGCTGGGGGCAGGCTTACTCGCAATGACAGAATAATTTGATATAAATAAAAAAAGTGCATTTAATTTACACCGTTTTTTTATGCTCTTATAATATCTTTAATCCTCATGATTGCCGAATTGGTCGATCTTGCCATTTCGTCTAATTTCATAGTAATAAATGCTATCGTTTCTTCTAAATCCGGAATTATTACATATTCTAATGCATTAACTCTTCTCCTGGTTTTTTCAATTTCATTGGCCAAAAGAGCTATTGCTTTGTCTAATTCAGCTACTTTTAACATTAAAGGCAAAATATCATGATACTTTTTTAAAGCACCGTCCAATTCGGCGGTAGTATCAACCAGACTGTATGAATAATATTTCCCCTCACATTTGAATTCATATTGAGGGACATTTACGCTCATTATATTTTTAAAAGATACTTCGGTTTCACTTTTTGCCTTGGGGAACAACAAGGTTTCTTCTAAGGTCAGCTTGCTCATTAAATTTGAAGCATTGGAAAAAAAGGTATAACATTTTAGAAGATTTTCCTCCAATTCCTCTCTGACAGTGTCACTCTCTTTCGCTAAGCGGACAAATACTTGAATTAAAGCATCTCTCTTATCTTTTAATAGTTTATATCCCCGCTTGGCGACCAGCAGTCTCTTTTTTAATCTCAATAACTCCATTCGGTTCGGATTAACTTTTAACAGCATTAATATCTTTGTCCTCCATGGCTATATCCGTTGGTAAATATTTTTCTATAAATTCATCTTTTATTCTTTTTAATTCTTCTTTTGGAATGATTGTTAGTAGTTTCCATCCTATAGCTAAACTCTCTTCAATAGTCCTATTTTCATCTTCTCCCTGTTTAACAAAAAATTCCTCAAAATCATCCGAGAGTTTAACGTATTTCTTGTCTATCTCTGTTAGTGCAGCTTCTCCCAAAATCACTGCTAATTCTTTAGCTTCTTTACCTCTTGCATAGGAAGCAAAAAGCTGATTCATAACATTTGCGTGGTCTTCGCGCGTTTTATCCAACCCGATTCCTTTATCTTTTAAACGAGACAAAGAGGGTAATACATTGATAGGAGGATAAATTCCCTTATGGTGCAATTCTCTTGATAAAATTATCTGCCCTTCGGTAATATAACCGGTCAAGTCTGGTATGGGATGGGTTTTATCATCTTCCGGCATAGTTAATATCGGTATCATAGTTATAGACCCTTTTTTATCTTTTATTCTTCCGGCTCTCTCGTAGAGAGTGGCTAAATCTGTATATAAATAACCGGGGTAACCACGCCTGCCGGGAACTTCTTTTCGGGCTGCAGAAACCTCTCTTAAGGCTTCGCAATAATTAGTCATATCAGTAAGTATTACCAGCACATGCATATCTTTTTCAAAGGCTAAATACTCAGCACAGGTTAGAGCCATACGAGGGGTTATTATTCTTTCTACGGCCGGGTTATTAGCTAAGTTGACAAACATAACACTCTTCTCAATTGCCCCGGTCCTTCTGAAATCGCTGATGAAAAAATTTGCTTCCTCAAAAGTAATTCCCATGGCAGCAAATACAACGGCAAATTTTTCCTCTTTTCCTAATACTTTTGCCTGCCGAGCAATTTGGGAAGCAAGTTTTGCGTGGGGCAATCCCGAACCGGAAAAGATGGGCAGTTTTTGTCCTCTGACCAAGGTATTTAATACATCGATGGAAGAAATACCGGTTTGTATAAAGTTGTTAGGATAATCTCGTGCGTAAGGATTGATGGGATTTCCGTTTATGTCTAATTTCTTTTCAGCAATAATTTGAGGACCGTCATCTATAGGTCTTCCCGAGCCATCAAATATTCTTCCTAAAACATCCAGGGAAAGAGGCAATTCTATTACCTTTCCCAGAAAACGAACCTTGGTATTGGAAACATCGATTCCTGTTGTTCCTTCAAATATCTGGACAACCGCCTTGTCTTCAGTTATTTCCAGAACCTGCCCTCTTCTTATATCTCCGGAGGATAGCTCAATTTCAACTAATTCCTGATATTTCACATCGATTGTTTTTTCTACTATTATTAAAGGCCCGGCCACATCTGATATGGTTAGATATTCTTTAATCATCTTTGCTATATTATCTCCTTCCCTTTAATCGGTTGTTGAACTAATTTGGGATATTATTTCTTTTTCAATTTCACTAAATGCTTTTAAATTCTTTTCTTCTATATATTTTGCTCTAATTATTTTTGCCTTCACCGGCAAGGAATTTAGTTTTTCCATGGTCACTCCTCTTTCAATTACCTTTTCCGCATTTTTGTGAAATTCCATAATTAATTTTAAAATAAGAAATTGCTTTTTCGTAGAACTATACGAATCAGTTATATCAAAGGCATCTTGAAGTAGAAAATCTTCCCTGATAGACCTTGCTGTTTCTAATACCAGTTTTTCGTGACTCGATAAAGCATCAACACCTACTAATCTTACAATTTCTTCTAATTCTGCTTCTTCCTGAAGTAAGGCCATGGATTTATCCCGTAGCTCAATATATTCTTCGCTGATCTCTTTTTTATAGTATTCGGATAATCCGGACAGGTAAAGAGAATAACTGGTTAGCCAATCTATTGCGGGAAAATGCCTTTTGTAGGCTAATTTATCTTGTAAACTCCAGAAAACCTGCACAGTACGTAAAGTATTCTGGGTAACCGGCTCGGATAGGTCTCCTCCCGGTGGTGATACCGCCCCGACAATACTCAATGTTGCCTCTTTATCATCACTACCAAGACATTTTATTCTACCGGATCTTTCGTAAAAACTGGAAATTCTGGTACCTAAATAAGCAGGAAATCCTTCTTCTCCCGGCATCTCTTCTAACCTACCGGAGATTTCACGCATTGCTTCAGCCCAACGAGAAGTCGAATCTGCAATAAGTGCAACATTGTATCCCATATCCCGATAGTATTCCGCGATAGTTATACCGGTGTATACAGAAGCCTCACGAGCCGCAACCGGCATGTTTGAGGTATTAGCAATCAGAATAGTCCTTTCCATCAATGGTTTTCCGGAATAAGGGTCGATTAGTTCCGGAAATTCCAATAAAACATCGGTCATTTCATTACCTCTTTCACCACATCCGATAAAGAGGATGATTTCTGCATTACACCATTTGGATATCTGATGTTGGACTACGGTCTTCCCGCTACCGAAAGGACCCGGTATGCAGGCAGTCCCCCCCTTGGTTATAGGGAAAAACATATCAATTACCCTTTGTCCGGTAATTAACGGTTCAAGAGGAGGTAATTTTTTCTTATAGGGCCTTGGTTTTCTTACCGGCCATTTTTGTAACATTTTGATTTCGTGGATTGAACCTTCCCGGTCTTTTATCAGGGCAATAGTGTCCGTAACCGTAAATTTATCTTTATATATTTCTTTTATTTCACCTTTAATTCCATAAGGAACCATAATCTTATGTTTAACTATGCTGCTTTCCTGGACAATGCCGATAATATCACCGGAAGTTACTTTATCACCTACTTTAGAAATTGGTTCAAAATCCCATTTTTTTTCTCGGTCAATGGCAAACGCTTCTGCTCCTCTGGTAATAAAATCCCCTTTAGTTGATTTTAATATATCTAAAGGTCTTTGAATACCATCGTAAATTGACGAGATGAGACCCGGCCCCAATTCTACGCTTAGGGGCATATCAGTAGAAAAAACAGATTCTCCGGGACCAATTCCTGAAGTCTCCTCATAAACTTGTATGGTTGCTGAATCTTTACTTAGTTCGATTATTTCACCAATTAATTTCTGACCGCTGACTTTTACTACATCATACATCTTGGCATTTTTTAACCCTTTAGCCACTACTACCGGTCCGGCAACTTTAATTATTTTCGCTGTTTCTATTGTTTCCATTATTCTACCTCTTTTCTAAATAAAATATCTGTTCCTATGGCTTTTTCTATGCTTCTCCTTAATATTTTCAGCCCTAAATATTTTTTTTCTAATTTGGCGGGCATTATGGTTATACTGGCAAAAGATATTTTTTGCAATCTTTCTATTTCTTCAACTATTTGACCGGCAATATCTTCAGTTACAAATATTACTGCATATTCTTCTTTTACCAGTTTATCTAATACCTCTACAGCCTCATCTTTGCTGGTTACGGGGAATAAAGAGACGCCCAGTAATTTAAAGCCGATTATAGTATCTCTATCCCCAATTAAAGCAATTTTATACATAAGTGTCACGTACTCTCTCTTTGATTTGTTCGGGAGACAGTTTATTTAACTTACCTGATATTATTATTCTAATATTTTTTATGTCATTCTCTTTTGCGGTAATGAATCCTACCAATGGTTCAACTCCAAAGGTAATGTATTTTCCTATTTTTGCGAAATTTAGAATAAAATTATCCCTCAGCTTCTCCAATTCCATCAAGGATTTATTCTTTTGAAAGTAATTTACTCCCGATTCTACTATATCTTGATAATCAGTATGTGTTAATTTTTCATACCAGGAAGACAAAGGCGAATCATATATATCCACTATATTTTCTATCTTGAAATCGCCTTCGGGAATTATAAACTCTTTAGCAAAAGATTTCTTCTCTCCCCTTATCTTGGCTCTGATACAGCCAATTATATTATTGAGGTCTATATTTATTTTAATAAACCTTCTTAAAAAAAGTTCCTCTGTTTCAATTATTTCTACTTCACTAATTTTATTAAACATCATAATGTATCTTTCTTTATCCAAAATAAAATCTATTATCTCCGGGTCATTATACTTGCTATACTCCGAGAAGGTTTTTTTTATTAGAAACTCAAAAGAAGCGGGGATATCTTCATATTTTTCATCTTTAACCGCTAAATTGAGTTTTTCTATACTTATGGTTCCGATTGGCGAAAATAATTCATTAGAAATATCTTTTTTTAAGTATTTCGATTTTATAAGAATCTTAATATTGTGAAAATCATACTTGCAGGCAAAGGTGAAATAAAGAAAGTTAAAAGTAGAGACTTTCGAGATGCTTTTTATTATGTCATAAGCGTGTAATAGTTCTTGATTTAATGAATCTTCAAAATTTGCAGGATTACGTAGGTCAAAAGAATAATCATTTAAATCACTTTCGGTCAATATTTTTAAAGCAGACGCGACATCACTTGATTTTATCATCCTGTCTAATATATCTTTATTTAATAATCCCTTTTCCAGCTTCTTAACTATTCCGTTAGCAAAAGCGTATTCTTCCTGATTATTAGTATCTGCAGTAAAATATTTAAACATAAATAAACCTTTCTCTCATTAACTACAAAATAGGTATCTTTATTAAAATGTAAATTAATCGTTAGTTTCAAATGCAATTTTTATTATATAGCTAAAAATTTAAAATTAAAAGCGAAAAACCGTAATTCAAAACTTAAAACTTTCTTTCTCGGTACTAAATTTTAAGTTTTAGTTTTTGCTTCTTTATCTTTTCATTTTTGCTATATAACATGCAAGACAAGTAAGATGAAAATCAATAGATAAAATAATATATTTAAATTTTTAATTTTAAGTTATGGTTTTACGTTTTGCGCTTTTCATTTTTTGTTTTATTACTATATATTAATTAGGGCTTACGAAAAAAGGAGATTCCCATACAATTTAATTAAATAAATCTTTGCTTATTTGTATTTCTAATTCTTCCCGGATTTTTTTCAATAAAAATTCTAAGGAAATATTTTTTCTTATTTTACCGAAACCGATAACTACTCCACCTTTTATCGGTAGATAGGAAGTGGATAATTTTAGTTTACCCTTCTTGCCTTTGGATTTCAGTTCTCTATTTATATCTTCTACAAAACTTTCGGATATTTTATCCCGATCTGAATGGTCAATAAAAATAGTTTCATCTCCGGTTTCAATATTATCTAATATCATTTTTTTTATAATATTAAGATAATCCTTATCCTCCAATTTTAAAATACTTTCTGAAGCTTTATTAAAAACATCCTCAATGATTTTTTGTTTTTCCGATAAAATAATTTTTTTTGCTTCTAAATTAGCCTCGGTTAATATTTTACTTTTCTTTAAGGATGCTTCTTGTTTGGATCTGTGTAATATTATATTTTTGATATTCTCTGCTTCTTTTTTGCCTTTTTTTATAATATTATTTGCCTTATCTTCCGCTTGAGCAATAATTTTATCTGCTTGAATTTTGGCATCAGATATAATTTTTTCATTTATATCTTTAATAGTCATATAACATTCGTCCTTTTATAAATTTATTCCGTTGAAAAGTAACAGAGAAGCCAACAATGAGAATACTGCATAAGTTTCTACCATAGTAACCATTACTATTGCTTTTCCAATACCTTCCGGGTTCCTGGCGGCTAAGCCTATGGCTGCAGCAGCAGTTTTCCCTTGATACCATCCGGAAAAGAAACCTACCACACCTACCGGTATACAGGAAAAGAATATCTGCCATCCCTGATCTAAGTCCAGGGGGATTGGTGAACCTCCAAGAATACCCGTTTTCATTAAGACCCAAAATCCGACCAGCAAACCATAAATACCTTGAGTCCCGGGAAAGGCTTGTAAAAATAATACCAAACCAAATTTTTCCGGTTCTTCGGTTAGTACTCCTATCCCGGCAGCTCCGGCTATACCTACTCCGATACCGGAACCTGAACAGGCTAACCCTATAGCTATTGCAGAACCTAAGAATGCAATTACTATTCCTTGTGTAATCATATTTTCCTCCTATTTCTAATTAATATTATTATAAATCAGTCGTTAGTGAATAAAACTAGCGTAGAGCGTACAGCGTTTAGCGTATAGTAAAATTCGTATCTCGTGAATCGTATATCGTTAAGAGAATAAAAATCATGAGACAAAATTAAAAACTATTTACATACAAACAATTACTTTTAATATAGTGGTCGAATAAATTCGACCTGTTATCATTCTCTGTCATTCCCGCGAAAGCGGGAATCTATCCTTGATTCTTAACTAGTCGTTAGTATAAATTCAAGATGTAAGTTTTCAGTTCTCGGTATGAAGCTAAAAATTTAAAGCGAATAACGAAAAACCATAATTCAAAACTTAAAACTTTTTTCTTAATACTAAATTTTAAGTTCTGTTTTTTACTTTTTTAACTTTTCATTTTTGTTAAATAGTATACGAGAAAAAAAAGATGAAAATTAATAGATAAAACAATATATTTAAATTTTAAATTTTGAGCTATGGCTTTACGTTTTGCGCTTTTCGTTTTTAATTTATAATTAGGGCAAGTTTTATTACTTCACCTAAAAGATTATAATAACATTTCTTTTTCTCTTATTTTGTCTTATGAATTCTGTCTTCTTCTTTTCCAACTATACGCTCCACGCTGTACGCTCTACGCTAATTTCGCTATACGCTCTACGCTATATTTGCACTTTTATATATTTAGTGATGAGTTTAAATGGTCTAAAAGGGGTTCCTCCACCTTCATAAAACTTAGTAAAATATTCTACATACTGTAAACGAGTCGAATGGATGAATGCCCCCATACCGCTTATTACCAAATTAAACAGATGTCCAATAAGAAAAACTAAAGCTGCTAGAATAGTTCCAATAAAGGGAATGTCTTTAAATAACATTACAAAATTATTAACCACCACTGCCAATACTGCGGTTGATAATCCCAGGGCAAATAGTCGTGAATAAGATAGGATATCGCTAAAATAGCCTATAGTATCATATAAACTCAGTACCCCACCGGCAGCTTTTAGTATAATATTCTTATTTGACCTTCCCTGGGTGATAACTATAGATAACAATCCCGCCCAAATTATATATTTTGTAATATTTATAAACCCTGCCAAGGAACTAATAGCACTTGCTATTATAAATAGAAGTAATCCGGAAATTAATAACAACCATGAGCCTTGATCCATCAAGCCTGTTTTAATTTTATTTTCCTTAACGTTTGCAATAAATTTAATGATAATTCCGGTATAAATTTGAATTACTCCCAGAGATAGAGATATTAGTAGTAGAGGCATGGGATTTTTTATCGGGTCGAGCAAGGCTATTGTATCTATTAAAAATGTTTTTATAAATAAAATATTCTCCGGAAAATAATTAAGGGCATCCCCCATCCAGCTGCCCATAATCGCCCCCATTATAAAAGTAGATAATCCACCCAAAAAGAATAATCTGAAAAATTTCTTTACTGTTCCTTCAAATTTGAATTTTGCCAAAGCCCAGTAAGATAAAACAGCAATAACCAAGCCATAACCGGCATCAGATAAACACATTCCGAAAAAAATAAAATAAAAGGGAGCAAATAAAGGAGTGGGGTCAAATTCTTTATATTTGGGGATTCCATACAGTTCTGTTATCGATTCAAAAGGTTCTACAAATTTATTATTAGCTAAAGCAACCGGGATATCATCTTCTTCGTTGGGGTCGCTAAAGACTATCTCCAGCTCTTTTGTTTTATTAAATAGACTCTTTTTCATTATATCTATGTTTTTTTCTAAGATCCATCCTTCGATAATTATAACTTTTTTAGTCATCTTTAAATATATTTCTATATCTTTTCTGCTTTTTAGAAGACTCAGGTAATCAAAGGCAAGATATAATGACAAATTCTCTCTATACAGTTTTCTGCTTGCGTCAGAAATTACTCTTCTCTTTTCTCTGATGCTTTCTAATTCCTCGGAAATATCTTTTAAAATATTTTTGGGGGTTTTGGTGAATTCTGTGTGAACTTGCAAAGAATCAAAATTGTACTTATCCAGTACCTTTTTAATAGTTGTATAATATTCGGTAATTGAAATAATTACTATCTTGCATCGTTTTTTATCTTCGGTAAATTTATTTATTTCAATCTCTTTTCCTATTTTTCTTACTTCTTCCAAGCATGAAATAAAATCTTTTAAGGGTAGAGTTCCTACGATGATTTTAGTACTTTTTGTTCCCTCTAAATCCTCTAGTTTTAAGTTTAATTCCTTCCACTCTTCTAATTGCTCTTGTATTTTTAGAATATGATTTTCTCTATTTTTCAGCTCTTTCAGTTTTCCATCTAATTCTTTACACTTATCATAAATCTTTTTATAATTAAACCGAGAAAACAATAAAGGTAATTTTTTATAATCGTAGACATTATCAGTAGTGAGAGTGGATATATCGGATTTTTTAGGTTTATCTATAAAATTTGATAGATAATCTATACAGTATTTTACTTCCGGCAACGCGGATATACTTTCGGTATTATTTGTTTCATTAAAATCCGATAAACTTGACTTTTTCGATTTAGGTGTAACATCTTTTATTTGGACACAGCCCGTTTTTTGGAGTTCTTCAATAATTTCGTCCTTTAATTCAAGATGAGTAAAAATATTTACTTTTTTTACCTTGCAAACAGCCATTATTTACCTTCCACAACATTTTTAATTACTATTTTTACTGCTTTATCAATATTTTTTAAAGCTTTTTTACTTAGTTCTTCTTTTTCTCTTTCACTTTTTTTTATAATATTATCTGCTTCCCCCCTGGCTAATTTTTCTTCCTTTTCGATTATTATTTTTCCTTCTTTTATAGCTTCTTCTTTAATCCTTTCAATCAGTTTTTTTGCTTTTTCGTGCGCATTATCAATTATTATTTCAACTTGATCATTGGCCTCTTTGATAATCTTATCTGCAGTATGTTCAGTTCTTTTAACTTCTGAAATAATTTTATCTATCAAAAAATTCACCTCTCGATAACTAATAAAATACTTTATAAAATAATGCTGAATAAGATATAAACAAGTTACTTTTAAATTAATATTTACAAAAAATTATAACATATTAGATGATTATTCTCAATACTAGAATAGTATCGAGTATCGAGTATATAGTATTGAGTTAAGAAAGAGGGATAGAAAAAGATAGAAAAAAAGAAACATTCTTCTTTTTATATAACTACCCCACTTAAGTTTACACTAACTTAAATATAGTATCGAGTATAAAATACAGCAATAAGTAATAAGATTAGATTTCAGAAATCATAAAAATGGGTATTTATTGCTGGTTACTTATCACCTGTTACACATCACATCTTTTTACTCTTTTTTGATTTCTTCTAATAATCTTCTTATTATTATTTTATCGTTGGATTTAGCGATTATTTTGCCTTTTTTAAAGAGTACTCCTTTTTCCTTATTAAATGCTACCCCCATATCAGCTTCTTTTGCTTCACCTGGCCCATTTACCATACAACCCATAACCGCAATAGTTAGTGGCTTATTGATTTTACGTATCTGTCTTTCCACTTTTCTTACGATTTCACTTAGGTTTACCTCGCATCTCCCACAGGTTGGGCAAGAAATTAAATTAGGATTTCTTTGTCTAAGGTGAAGAGCTTTTAGTATCTCATACCCAACTTTTATC
>Ga0190347_1000344_pt1 | contig 15097 bp, 29 predicted proteins | sample 48721356_MG_FD_161652 | JGI IMG/M metagenome (GOLD analysis project Ga0190347, IMG submission 161652) | Hydrothermal vent microbial mat bacterial communities from Southern Trench, Guaymas Basin, Mexico - 4872-13-5-6_MG | ecosystem: Environmental > Aquatic > Marine > Hydrothermal vents >...
ACCGATGTAACGTTCAGTTGATCCATCGAGGTAATGTATTGTTATGTTCATGTTGATCCTATCCTATTAGTCATTCATCAGTTCAAAATCCAAAAATTAAAAACTGCCTTGAAGTTAGGCATCTTTCTAGCGCGACGGGCAACGACTCCCGCCGCGCTGTGGAGACGAACTATGAACAATGGTATCTTGCCACCCATCGTATTTAAACGTTTTGTTTGGATACATGCTTACCCGAACTCCATTAAAATCGAAGTACAGAGACTCACCATGAAGTGCTCGATCATACACATCAGCACATACTTCATCAATCGACATTCCAGCATATATATCAATCTTTTTCATTTAACCACCTCGATCATGTTACATGGCGATCGCCAACCGATATGTCGCTCGATAACAACTTTCTTGATTATGTGTGTACTGTGAACATCAAAGAAACGATGTATCGCTGCATCAAATGCTGATGTTATGTCCGTCGCTTCTATGTCTTTTACGACGTAGTATTGTGGAGTCTCTGTGCCGTTTGTGTGTGTTACGATTGCTTTGAATGTTGCCACGTCAATCACCTACCTCGACAAGGAATCTCCACCCATTCAGGGCGGGGGGGGAGTGGCGATCGAAAGGTTTTTGAACATGCACGTAGATGTTTTAAAGGGCTGCTGTCAACCAGCCTATCGTCGTCCGTTCCTGATATCAGGCGTCTCATGGAGAACCAACTCCTTAACGAAAACTGGAATGACAAGTCCCGTCCTTTTTATGGCGGGGTGGTTGACCTACCATGTCCTCACCCGTGAGTCTATACCCGCGCTCCAATCTCTCAAGATATCCATGATCGAGGAGATGCTTGTGTATATTCACGATTCGCGCGAGATATTCTGCATCCGTGTCGATGTCTTGTGCATGGCGACCCAATACACCGATCAGTATGGGGGCGGGGATAACAGATAACACACCGTGTTCATCGAACCCCATGTTGCGCAGCTCGGTGCAAATCGCCACACAGTTTGAGTCTATATCCATCGTCACCGACTCCTGTTGTCATCGTCGCGCAATGCTTTTAGTCCTGCGTCTGTTGTGACCCATAGCATACTGCATCCGCCACGTGGGTGACCGACACTGGCAAATTTCTCGATGTACCCTGCCAACCGCAGAGTCCGGATGACCTGGATAGCAGCCTCGTACGATTGTCCGGTGATCCGCATGATGTCGGTGGTCGATCGTGGCTTGCGCATCTCTTTGAGATACGTTTTTTGCAGCGATGTCAGTGGCATGGGTGTTGGTGTGTCTACCACTTGCCACACCGCGCAATTATTGACGTGGTCACATACTGATACGATGCCTTTCAACCGAAGTCCTCTGACCATCTGCTGCACGGCAGAGGCGCTCGATCCGAAGTGCTCCATCATTTCTTTGTACGTTCGTGGCGTGGATAGGTACGCCATGTATTTTTCTTCAGTTGGTGTTAGTTCTGTGTTCATGTTCTTGTCTCCAATTGATCACATACCAACGATATGATAAATAACATAATCAAACGTTTCATCTCCTCATCCTCCTTCGTCCGCCTTCACCCTTGCCCGCCAGTTGAACGAGCGGGGGTATATGCTTTATGGTTTTTTCAGCCTTCATTGCAGGAATACTATCAAGATCAGGTTTATCAAGATCGAGATAGAATCGAATGTCTTTTTTGAGATCATTGATCTCGTATCTGATTTTTTCTAATAGTTTCATCGCGTATCGCCTCCATATTTGGATGCACGAGATACTATCTCGTCAAATGTCTCATCTTCGCTACATAGCAACACCCGTCCCAACCGATCGGCATCTTCTCTCGATAACGTCATCGGAAGAGACACTGCATCATGTCCTTCACTCTCGGCGCTTATGCGGATCAATACGCCGCCGTCTGGTTTGCGATCGACGACGATTGATCGCCCTATATCGAACTCGTTCGTTCGATACGATTTGTGTTCGAATATGGTCATTTGTTCACCTCTTGTTGCATCTCATCAATGCGACGATAATAGTATCGCGCGCATTGCGGAATCAACTCATGGACCACTTCACCATCAACGTATGTCGCGGTTGATCCGTTTATCACAGGATACTGCATCATATATCCTCCACATAGTTCAAACGGAAATATCGTGTCCCGATAGTGGCATATTTCATATAGTTGCCACATTCCTTGTTGAAGCAGCACGCTATCAAATCATCGATAACGCGCACTTCTTCTCCACAGTCTCTGCATATTATTGTTGCCATTTCTCTCACCCCGTCGCGTTTGGATCGATGCCGGTAAGCACGATCCCGCTTTCGCTGATCTTAAGATCAGTTTCGACACAGGACGCTGAATTATCATTCACAAATTCCCTGAGAGATGCTATATACTCGTATTCGTCCCATGTCATCGTCCAGTCGTGGAAGATGACTCCCGCGACCCACTCCTCGTAAGGGATCGTGTACTGATAGTGATCGACATCACCATGCACGACCAAATACGATGTGTAGCAATGGTCGCAATCGAGCAACGAGTACATCATCTCGGGGTCTGCTTCGTGTGCGACTACGGAGTCGTAATAATTAGCGTATTCATCGTCGATCATGTTGAGCAACCGCTTTCCGCAATTCGGGCAGATCGGCATCCGCCCATCGAATTTGGTTTTTGTGATCATTTTTATTCACCTCTGAAAAATATTAGGCGGATTGCTCCGCCCTCATCTCGGTTAGTGTTGCATGGTCGATGATCGACCAGTCGATGCATCTCTGCTTGCAACATTCGATTGCCGCACGCAGAGAATTCTCGTCTGAAAACTTCTCGACATGCTCATAATGAGCAGATGGAGAGGTTTCAGATATCGTGTGCGCAAGATAGAAATTCCCGTCCTCGTGTCGCATCCATTCTCGGATGAGCACATTCGCACGCGGTGCTGCGGGTGCCGCATATTTCGCAGCGATATCGCGTGCCTTTTTGACTACCTCCACGGGGACCGTATCGACATCAACATCGATCTCCTCAACAGATGCGATCGGAAACCCCTCTCGATTATACGTGATCATGGTGATATGACCACGTTCATCGATGCAAAACCGTTTCTCGACATGGAAAAACGGTTTTATAGTATGAACGTAGATGGCGGTATCTCGCGCGTCACGTTCTCTGTTTTCCAAATCACGCTCTGCTTGCATCGCCTTGATCTCATCATCAGAAACGATGCTGGTTGCACGATTGTCCGAGTGGCTCATGCTCTCCGCCCCCTTGCGGCACGACGTACACGATCGAGAGATTGCACGCCCTCGATCGCTACAACGAACACGCCCATCTCATCATCTCGCCTGAGCGGGATAATGTTGGGGAACCCACCCATTCGACCATGTAACTCCGCGAGGAGGTACGCGGTCGCCTCGCTCATTCCTGGCAGGACTATCGCAAGTCCCGCCACTGACCCATCGAGGCGCGTCTCCACACCATCGACGATATCTACGATCTGCGGTGCGACAGGTGCATCCAGATCAATCTGAACCCGGACATTCTCAATCTCCGGATGTCCAAGTTGTTCAACCGCCTGCTCGGAAAGCGGGTGGCTGAAGTTCACGATCCGCAGGACTTTTACCCCGCCCTGCATGGCGGTTGTGTTTAGCTCTTTTTCTGCCATTTCTTCTCACCTCATTCGATCTTGATTATCCTTCCGTCCCATCCCGAAAAACCGTGTCCGGTGTACCCGATCTCGGGAATGGGATGTCCGCGCAGCAGTTTGAGCTGCATGATCGCGGTCGGGAAGTTCACGTATCCACCGACGTTGATATCAGAGAAGATATCATCGTATTCGGATATATCTTCCCAAACTCGCAGCGGGATGTATGGGTAATCTGCTGAGTCATCGCTGTCGAGTTCTACAATGAGATAATCGCCCTCGATATCTCGCAGCGGGAATTTGGTCAAGTCTTCGAGATCGCAGACATCAGGAAGATCGTCCACATCCGTCAAGTTCTCGGACTTCCATGTATCGAAGTCTGAGACATCGTCTACAGGTAGAAACTCTGTGTATGAGTCCTTCCAGTCCGCGAGACTCGCGACCTCGCGAGCCTCATTGTTGTAGTACAGTTTTTCGTTCATCTCTCATCCCTCCAGTACCATTCTGATCTGCTCTGCCTTCTTCCGCAGATCGGAGTACTTCTGGTGTCTGCGCTTCAGTTCTGCCGCGTATGCTTCGATGAAATCGGGCAAGCGATCGATTGCTTTTGCGATATCCGCTCTCGATACGCGCGAAAACTCCTGCAACGATGCAGAATGATTCGCGTATGCATCTGCGCAGAAGGGATCAGGATGTCCAATCCACCTTGATCCGTCCCATTGCTCAGGCCAGAGAAGCGTACTCTCTACGCCAAGCGTCCAACCATCCGAATCTTTCCCGATTGCGATCCGGCATGTCCACTTGTCCGGATCTGCGCCTGCGGTCCAGAGCTGTGAATCTTCGAGCGAGCCAAACTCAACTCCCGCTCTCTCGATTATCGGTTGCAGTGCTTTCGCGACTGCAATCAGGTTTTGTCTCATCGCGTCTGAGTCTTGCGCGATGTGCGTTGCTGCGTCAACAATTGACGCAATTGTCTCTTCCGAGACTGTTTTCTGCGTGTCTTCCGACATGTTGTTCATCTCCTTCGACCGTTTTGGTCGATGCACCGGCCAGGTCATGAACCTGTTGCGACCTTGAGCCGCCGCCGGTGCGCAATATGTAGTTTGTCTTGCGAGTATATAAAGGTTTGCTATGGCTCTGGTATCATTTCTGATACATGCCCTGCGGATCGCGGGCGATACCCTTGCAGACTATACCGCTTGCGGATCGTCACATCGCTGCCCAACTTGTCGAGCGCATCAGCGATCTGGTCGACAAGTTTTTCTTGTACTTCATCGCCGAAATGATCATAGCAAGGGTCTATGATCTCGACGATGATGCATCTGCGATGCCGATCTACTTGTGTTGTGCCGATTGACATTTTATGTACCTCCTTCTATCATCTGCTGCGCGAGTTCGTGTTCGATTATGTCCCGCTCGGTGTGCTGCCGGTGTGGCAGGCGGAGATCGAAAGCAGAATACTTCTTGATGATCCTGCGGTTATCGATCTTCGCGACAAAGTCTTCGATCTTGGGGTTCATGTTGTTCATCTCCTGTGTAGTTGCCACTATCGATTAGTGGTTGCCACCGACCAATTGAGTCGATGGATGCCGCGCATCTCGCGCTGCGCATGTATCTATATCGGTGATGGTGGTATATAAAGGTTTTGTGTGGTGGCTACTGCTATCGATTCAAGAAGTAATATAAAAACAAATCATCGAGTTTAAGCGTTCTTTGGTTTTTGATCGGGTGCGCACGTGTTGATAATGGTTATTTGGTTTGGGATATTTAAAGCATTGTTTTTAAAATGATAATATGTTTAGATAGTGATAAAAATCAAAGTTTAAAAAAAATAATCACGGGTTCGATTTCATCCAGTTGTATAAATACCGTTTAGCAGCATCCAATGTTTTAAAATTTCTTGTGGTGATCTTTAAAGTTCCTTTTTTAGCCTCTTGCAACTGGATAAAAGTGTCTGATTTGTAATGGGTTCTGGTCTGTACGCTATACTTATCCTCAAGCCCCTTAGCCATCGAATTATTATTGACCCCATGGTCAAGCGACAATATGGCGTACATGTCGCCGTTTCTATACATCGATATGTATGTCGTGTATCGATTGTTGCGTGGTGGTGTGTGTTGCGTCCATGCCATGAGCAATCTCTTTTGTTTTGACAGTATATAAAGGTTTTGTAGTGTCCGCTTGCTATCGATTCACGGAGTAATATAAAAATCGTTTTGCCATCGACCACCGGATAGGGCGTTAATTGGCTGCGCACGGTACTAAAAGTTTTATCGATGGCGGCGGATAAATATCGGTGTTGGGATCGCACGCGCAGGACCGCGGTGGTGTGTGGCAGGTATTGTAAATCAAATATAGTTTACACTGTATTGTAAATCAAACATATTTGATTGATTATACAAGAGTCTGTATATTGGCATAATTAGGGTCAATCAAATATAGTTTACACTGTATATATAGTCAAATATGATTATCTACATATAAGTTAGAAATATATCGAGAGAGAGTACAATTAATCGTAAATATCGTAACAAACACAGAGATGATAAATATCACTTTATAAATATATAAACATCCATATTTTTATGATAAAATGCAAAAGCCGTGAACCGTCTTTAATATTGAATTAAAGGATTAAAAACGGTTAGATTAAAACCGGATATATATCCGGTAAATTATAATATTGGGTTTGTGTTCAAAATTTGGCCATAAAAAAAGATTAATCTCGTTTAATCGGTCGCATATCTCATCAAAGATGTATGCTTGCTCTTCTGATCGTTCGTTGCCAAACTCGTATATCAGATCTGCGAGTGCGTGACAACCCACCACGCGCTATCATGTTTCTTATGCGCGCGTTCTCTGCGTGCAGTCTGCGTATCTGTTCATCTGCACACATACCGCGCATTCGGTATAGTGTATCTGTTGTTGTTGTGTTCATGATTCAAGCCTCCATATTAATAATATGTGTTGTCCGTATCCTTCTCATGTCCGCAGTTCGGACAGTACCAGCCAGCGCACCGGTAACCATCGCCAAACTCCATAGTATGGCCGCATCGATCACATAATTGATCATCATGTGATTCGTTGTAGCGCTCAATTAGATCATGCGCGGCATGGTTGGATGGGTTCTCTTGCAATGCAGATATGATCAATCGCTTGATCGCGTCACTTGTTGTATTGTTTGTTGTAGTGTTCATAGTTCTATCCTCCATAGTATCCACTATATACAAAGCGTTCTTATCAGTACCCGAATACTGTATGTCGGGTACATCATCTCACGACATACACCAATTGAACCACACAGTATATAAACCTTGCGCAGTCTACCGCTATCGATTCGTATTATCCATGCGATCGCATAAATATAATCATGCGCACCACGTCACCCGATGCCGGTATTCGAGCGCTCGAATAAAAATCGGATGCCGCGCGACCACGATCACGGGATCACCCAGCGCGCATCATTAATATCGTGATAACACCATTATTGTCACTCGTGTTACTGCCGGTGGTCGAATAGTATCCATCACTGCCGATAATTATGCGGACATTATCACGATATTAATATACAATATCGCTTGATAGCGGTTTTGAGATCGTGATTATTAGGTATAATGATATGGGTGATGGGTGATCACATCATATATGCGCTCTATATGCGATATCATGCGATTCTCTGATGATGCCTACAACGTCGCCACGATCCACGACAGGACATATAATTATGCTTGTATATCGTGAATACCATTGATCGCAATCGTGTTACCACCACCAAAGTATCGATGGGACATTATATAACGAATACGATACATCACAATCGTGTTACTGCGGTGGATGGGATCACGGTGTTGTGTGGTGATCCGAGATGGTAAAATATAATTATGGATATATATCACGAATACGATAATTCTGGTTCGTGCTACTGCGGGGGGAGATGTATGGCGATGCAAGAATACAATTGGTTCTATAACCGGACAAATATAAAGGCGGGGTCAAGATTGTGGCGGGGGCGCGGGGGGGCGGGAGATACCTACAGTGCAGATAAATTTTTAAAAAAATGCCGTTCGTAATATTTTTTTTGTCAAAAGTAACACCTCTGATTATTTTTTTTGTTTTGCATTTCACCATTCGCCGCTTATAAATTGCAATGCCAACATATTAATTTCTCCCATATTTAATCCAGTCTTTAAGTTGTGAGGTATGTGGTTGTGTAACTCACTTGGAATACAAACTACAAGTGTTTTTGTGATGTGATGGCGATGACATCCCTCAAATGGTTCATTCAAAAATGTTACATTTCCCCAAGTCCTCCAATCATGTTTGGTGCTAAAACCAGTCCATTCTTCTTCAGTTACACCTTGATTACGTATTGATATGTATTTACGTTGTTGATAAGTTATAATAGGATGCGCACAAGAAACACACAAATCTTTATATGCTTGTCTTCTCACCACTCGATACTTACCACATTTCTGGCATCTAGCGCATACCGATCTATGTGAATTTGGAGATAATCGAAGAGGATCATACCCAAACTCTTTTCTTGTTTCTATCCGATCCATTCCAGTCCCTTCTATAAATCGATCATCCTCTGATATAATATCATGGTTTATCAAATTTTGTTTGTATAGAAGATTACATGATGTACAAAATTTTTTGCAGTCACGCCGACGCACAATACTATGTTTGCCACATTCTTTGCACACAACAACAACATCTTTACAAGACTTTATTGGTAAATCGACTGGATCATACCCGAACTTATCTATCGTAAGTATTCTATCTATCTGTGTCCCATTAATGAACCGATCTTTCTCTTCCACAAATCCAGGAGATGGTAATTTGCATCCAGTGCTACACGACTTACACAAATCTGCATAGTTATATCTCTTTACCGCGCGCGATTTTCCACATTTCTTGCATATTGCAACAACGTCTCTACTTGATTTAGGAGATATATCAATTGGGTCATAACCAAATTGTTTTATTGTTTCTATTCTATCTATATGAGTGTTTTCTATAAAGCGATTTGACTCACATACAAACTTGTGCACTGGCAATTCCCATCGTTTTTTAGCCGCGCATTGAATACATAAATCACTGTAACTCCCCCTACTAACTACTCTCTGCTTTTTACATTCTTTGCATATCACAATAACTTTCTTATGTGATTTTTCGGATAAGTCAATTGGATCATAACCGAATTCTGCAATAGTCAATATCCGATCTATGTATGTACCATCTATAAACCGATCGGATTCACATATTTCTTCTGGTTGAGGCAGTTCACATCGTTTTTTAGCACGACATGAACTACACAATTCTTTGTATGCAAATTTGATTAACACTCTGTGTTTGCCGCACCCTTCACAAACTGCCACTATCTTCTTACTTGATTTAGGAGAGAGTTCACTGCTCGTATACCCGAACAATTGCATTGTCCTGTCTTCATCAATCATTTTATCACATGCTCGGTTGTTCACATGCATTGAGCATGTGATGGCGCGGGAGATATCCCGCACCAAAACCGTTGATCAATTATACTATCTGTTCTGATAGTACTTAAATCTTTCTATTATATTATCAAAATTGCTCCCATCCACAATTTTTTTGTCAAAAATAACACCATCGACCATCTCACTTTTATACACACCATCCCGAACACATCTGTATTGGTTGGTGCACACAAACAAGAATTATCGAGATGCCAATATAAGCGCCTCTGTGAAGACTTTGCATCTCGATGACACAATCATACCATCAGCACAAGATCGTTGCATACGTGGCGGATATGATGCCTTCAACGACATTGTGGCTGCTGTCCACACCACCACACCCCGACCATCGCATTGCATACGTCTCAACCACGTCGCCGAACGTAGACTTGCCAACCACAATGGCAAAATGGTCGATGTGCTCACGAGAGCGCTTGTATGACGACTTGCCGACCGCACCATAAAACTATACACCCGACAACCGTTCGTCGCACACGCGTTGAATTTGATGTCTTCAACGACAACGTGGCAATGTTCTGCGACCATGTTGTTCAGTGCGGTCTGCACGTCCGCCCTCATGCCACGATGTGGTTGGCATGTCTCCCTCACAACCACCCCCTCATGTCTTGCTGTGCTTGGCACGTCGACGAGATGGTCACATGGGCATGGTTGCAGGGTCGACGTGCCAACCACCCCCTATGGCGTGGTCGTAGCGTCCGAGTCAACCACCACACATCACGGTCTGCCGGTAACACAAACATCATCGATGATAACAACACCCATTTTTTTTAATGTTGAGTAACACTCCACCCCCAAATCACAAACTTGGTATTTACACCCATCACGCAAATCCTCTACCACTACCTCTCTATAAGGAATATGAAAATATTCTTGATAAAGGTAGAGAAGGTAGATAAGGTAGCGGTCCATATATACTGCTATCGATTTTTTTATCTACCTTCTCCTCAAAATTAACTGGACTTCATAGATAACATAGATATTTTGCAAGACAAATAGCAAATAAATTGCTGCAACAACACAATTCTTAACACATTACAATAAAAGAGTAACACGATTCTATGTTTCGTCTATGAAATCAACGAAGAAAATCTTTGATATCTGTCGCGATTGAACCATTCGAGTTATACAAATAACCGTCAACTTCATACAAAGTATGCTTCGCTCGTGTAGCGCCGACATAAAACGTGCGAAGTTCTTCGTCGAGTCCTTCGGTTGAATATAGCGCACTGGACAGGGGGTACGGCACTTGTGTAAACAAGAACACGTTGTCTGCCTCGTTGCCTTTGAACTTGTGCACCGTCCCAACAAAGTGGTTGATACGTACGTCCACGTCGTCCATGAACACCGCTCCGTTGTCGTCCAAGAACTTTTTGACACCGGCTGCCTGCGACACCATTATATGCGCGTCCCACTGTCCAGACTGCAAGAACGCCGATGCGAACGACTCTGCCGTGTAATATTCGTCCACAGCCAGTGTCTCGATGTTTGCCTTCACACCGCGCTTCAACAACTGTGTTTTGTCGACCACCACTGGCAACGACTTGACCAACAGAATGGCTTCATTCGTGCTGATCGCACCACCGACCTCAAGTGTCCGGATCGCGTTGTACACAATCTGCACCTTCGGCATACTGCTCCCCGAACTGCCGAGTGATGCAACTTTTAAACCGGCGTCCTTCAGCACCTTTCGTATCTGGTAGGCATGTTTGTTTGTTCGTGTCAGGTACACTGTTGTCCCTGTCGATGTTTTTGCGTACCGTATCCACTTGCTGCCATGTAACGTGACCACCTTGTCATCGACGTCGGCAGGATTTATGTCCCTCTCCTTCTTCACCGACATTTTATTCACGTATTTCAGCGAGTTCTGGAGGATGTGTCTGCCAAATCTATACGTTTTTGGGAGGATTATCTCCTTGTCGCACCTCGTGTTTATCATGAACTTCGGCGACGAGCCTGAGAACCTGTAGATGGACTGGTGGTCATCGCCGCATATCCACGTGTCCTTGACCTGTTTCGTCAGTTCGACATACAACGAATACTGGAGCGGCGAGAAGTCTTGAAACTCGTCGACGAACAGATAGTCGAACGCGACTGCACCCTTGTTCATCCGGAGGTATGTTATGCACTCCTCGATACCGCGCGCAAAATCCATCTTGCCAATGCTGTCCATGTAATCCATGTAATCTTTGCCGAATCGCACGACATCGCGCTCCGACACGTAATCGCCTCCCGACGTACCGTCCTGATACCATAGGCTCTGTCCGGTAGTTCGGAGTGTGTTCCGGATGCCTTGTGATGTGTTTGGCTCCATGCAGTTTCGTCTTACCTGGTTGATCTCGTTTAATTTGTCAAACTGCGCTCCTTTTGCATAGTATCCTGCTTTAAACAGGTTCTCGTCTTTTGTTGTCATCCAGTCATTGCTTTTACCAATTATCTTGCCAGCTACTGAATGCATCGTTGAGAACCACGTCATGTCCTCTTGCGGTGCGCCAGTCACGTCTTTCACACGTCCCACAAATTCATCACGAGCATTGGTAGTTAGCGTTATCATGCATATTTTATGAGCGTTGCACCCGCTCTTGACAAGTTCAGATATTTTAGACGTTAGGTAGTGTGTCTTGCCGCACCCTGCCCCACCATATACTTTTGTGATAGCCATGTTGCGCCTTCACTCTACTTGATTTATCTGGTCGTCCCACGGTTTAAATCTCCACTCCGTAACTCTTTGTCCACACCGCCAAACTTGCTTGTTGTTGCCCACTTTATAATCGCGTAATATTGCACCGAGCGCGTTCAGACTCGTGTGGTGCCACCCCAGTTCACTCATTATCCCCGCCATCGTTTTTGAAGACACTGCGTACACACCATCGTCCGCAAGCACGTTCCTGTGTCCCACGTAGTCCTCGTCGCACATAACAACATTCAGTGATCGCAGTGTCTCCATGAATATGTTAGCCTTCATCTCGTCTTCGGTCATCTTTTCATCGATGGTGATGACTGCTTGAGACATTAAAAACATTATTACATCGCTGAGATCAGATGCGTTCTTGTTATTGCCTTGAAATGTTATCATGTAGTTGATAGCGACAAACTTCTTGCGCCATGTTGTTATGCTCGTTATCTCGTCGCTTGTTATGCGCACGTCTCCGTCTACGGTCTTGATCACATACGCGTAATCATCGCCTATCACTTCTTTTTCGACACCAACAATGCGGTCGATGAGTTCTTCAGGTGTTGATATGCGTCTCGGTCGGTTCTCCACGAACAATCGCACGAACCCCGCTTTCATGCACTCTCGCGCGAACTCTCTGTCCGCAATTCGGTACACCATCGCATCACTCTTCTCCACTCGCTCAACATCGGCGTTTGCTCCGGTGACCAACGATCTGAACATGGTGGGATTCATTACTTCATATAACATCCCGGATGAATTGTTTGAAGTCATGTCTTCTCCCGCGGATTCCATTGTTCCGCTGCGTACGAGAATGTGAGTTCTCTCACCAATATGTCTCCATCTATATCACATGTCTCGTGCCATTTGTTTTGCGTAGCATCAGCTACACAGCTTTTGTCCTTTTTCGCCATAATATTCACCATTTTTGCCCGCAATTATAACCGGACAACAATGACACGCCGCGAAGGACGTGTCGTGGTATTCAGCACGAAGGTGCTGGTGTCGTATATTATTGGTGTGGGTGTACTTAAGACTTTCGGTTTCAAACACAATCTTTAAATACCATGTTGATCAATTCTCGATAGATGACATTAAAATTAAGAACATGGGATGAGCAATACCAAACGATGCTGTACTATACTATTGATGAACTGATCGACTGTATCGAAGATTGCTCCGGCATGGATGAGACGTGGATGCGGATGTTTAGGCTGTACACTCTACGCCAAAACGATTATCGTAGACCAATGGTGTGTGTGGGTCAAGTGGATATGAATGGTATGGACGTATATGAAGGAGATATCGTCCGAAAGTGTGTAGGCTCTACCATCGGTGTCATAACATACGATCCTACAGAGGTCGGATTCTTTATCGTTGGTGATGATGCCGCAGGCACAGTATTTTTATTCAACGAGATCGAAGTAATTGGCAACGTGCACGAGACTCCTGAATTATTGGTTGGAGTGATTAACCATGATTGAAATAACAGAAACTATAATCGACCCGCGCACAATATGCGGACAATGTGGCAAATCGTTGATGGAGTGCGCATGTGGCACAACCACAGGTGATGAGTGGATCAGTCCGCATCTCAAAGACCACACTGGTGATTTGGATGATTGATATGCCAAGCATAGACTACAAGCGCAGCATCGCGTTCGACAATGGTATCTGCGCAGAATTCAACGAAGAATCGTTAATCATGTTCTACAACGAAGACGACGAGCTGATCATGATGCTCGATCCGTCGGACTTGTCCACACTTTATCATGCATATCGCGGGATGATCAAAGAGCATATCGATGCAATGCGATGGAGTGGTGTGTGATGGCAACAATCCGGTTCTCACACAACTACACCAAGTTGCCGCCCGACCCCGACCCATCTACCTTGCTCGAAGTGCTGACGGTCGATAGGAGCGACCTCCATCGCGCGTTTATAGAATATGACACACATATCGTTGGCGGCGGACACTACAATCCCCCGACCGGCAAGTTGATCTTGCTACTGCTCCAATCGTGTGATGGTGAAGTGTTCACGACCATTCGCCGGTACACGCCGGATAAGCACAAACATTATCTACGGTTACGCGGCAAACCAGTTCACATCACTATAGAAGAGCGAAAAGAGTCATTGGGAGCGTATTTGTGAAGGTTTTACTTATCGATGTTGATTCAACGATACCGAATCTTGCTTTGATGAAGATTAGTGCTTATTATAAATCAATTGGACATGAAGTGGGGTTAGTTGGACTAGATAATCCAGATATAGTTTATGCATCGATAATTTTTAAAAAGAACAGACATAAAGTGGATGGGTTGAGGTTTTTTTATCCAGAAGCAGATATCATAATTGGTGGGTCTGGGTATGATCTCCATGTGAAACTACCAAATGAAATCGAAAATATGATGCCTGATTATGACTTGTATCCAAACACTGATTGTAGTATGGGATATTCAAGCCGTGGGTGCAATAGAAGATGCAAATTTTGTATTGTTCCCGATAAAGAGGGGAGATTTCGTCGAACACAGCATCCATGAGAATGGTACGACCCACGATTCAATAAAATTTTATTTTTGGATAATAACATCCTTTTCGATAAAGAATGGTTTTATAGTGTCACTGATTTTTGTATTGATAATAATTTAAAAACATGGTTTACACAAGGGTTCGATGCTCGCTTAATGGATAGAGATGTTGCTGATCGACTGAAAGAACTTCCTGTGTACAAAGGACTATTTTTTGCGTGGGACAACGTTGATGATGAAGATATTGTCAGAGAAAAGATCGAATTATTAAAATCTTCTGGTATAAATACAAGAAGAGATGTTATCTTTTATGTTTATTGTGGTGGAGAATATGATTATGATTCTGCTGTTTATAGATGTCGTGTTCTGAAAAGCCTTAACACTAATCCATTTGTTATGTTTAATATAGATGAAACACCGACTAAAAAAATAAATGCTTTGAGACGATGGGCGAATCGTAAACAATTGTTTTGGACTTGTGATATCAGTGAATACAATAGAAAATCTGTATGACCGTGTTTTGTTGATTAACTTTGTCTTCTTCTATCATATACTTTGGTCACCGCGATGACCACTTATTTATAAACGACTGGTCATTGTACTGACCAACCCAACCCCCAATAAAACCACAATTATTACGTGATCCGATAAGTTTAAATACCATGCTGACAGATATGTACTCATGGAAGAAGTAAAATTCCGTAACGTTGAGCAAGTGCTCCGTAGACTTGTGAAGAGCGATGGACG
>Ga0190347_1000347_pt1 | contig 15054 bp, 10 predicted proteins | sample 48721356_MG_FD_161652 | JGI IMG/M metagenome (GOLD analysis project Ga0190347, IMG submission 161652) | Hydrothermal vent microbial mat bacterial communities from Southern Trench, Guaymas Basin, Mexico - 4872-13-5-6_MG | ecosystem: Environmental > Aquatic > Marine > Hydrothermal vents >...
CTTGGGGGTCCATTGTTTCCCCCTCCACGAGATGCCAGGTAAGCGGTTTTAGACCCACCTATGGTCGAGTAAGTCGTTATGGAGCCATGGCCCTCAGCTGGAGTATGGATAAGATTGGCCCAATTAGTCGCACTGTCGAAGACTGTCTTCTCGTTTTTTCGACCATTTACGGCCCCGACGGTAAAGACCTAAGCGTAGTTGATGTTCCTTTGCAATGGGATCCAACCCTAGATGTTCAATCGCTAAAAATCGGTTATCTGAAAAAAGAATTTGAACACGACTATCCCGGCCAACAAATTCACCTTCAAGCTTTGGAAACTTTACGTTCGTTGGGAGTGGAGTTAATTCCCGTAAAATTACCTGATTTTCCTGTTAACGCCCTTTCCTTTATTCTCGACGCTGAAGCAGCCGCGGCCTTTGATGAATTAACGCGAAGCAATCAAGATGACCTCCTTGTTCGCCAAGGCGAGGGAGCCTGGCCCAATATCTTCCGCCAGGCAAGATTTATTCCCGCCGTCGAATATATCCAGGCCAATCGCTTCCGGTATCAATTAATGAGCAAAATGGCTGAGTTATTCAAGAAAATAGATGTTTATGTCGCTCCCTCTTTTAGCGAACAAAATCTCCTGCTGACTAATTTAACTGGACATCCAGCCGTGGTAGTGCCGACCGGATTTACGGACAAGGGAAAACCAACTAGTTTGACTTTTACTAGTAATATTTTTCAGGACGAAAAAGCACTGTTAGTAGCCATTCTCTTCCAAGAGGCCACAAAATATCATCACCACCATCCTGATCTCACTGTTTTGGAGAAAAGAACCAGCTCCCCACAAAAAGAGATGAATTGAAATTTTTTAATTCTTAGCCGTTAAAATAATCCTTCAAATTCTAATTCAGCATGAAAGAGCTCTCTGGTCCGGCGACGCACCTTCCAGGGAACGGTCTCTTTAACCTGCAAATAAAACCAAAAGGTATCGTAAAGATGGAGCTTTTTAAGATAATACTGAGCAAAAGAAGTAAGATTATCAATTAAAATGCGCCCAACTTCTTTTCCTTTGTCGTTAAAAACAATGATCCTATAAGTTGGCTCTTGGCCTTCCTTGGTTATTTCTTCCAATTGACCATAAACTTTAACTTTCTCCTTGCCTTCCCAAAGTTCAGCTTTATTGTAAGCCAACTCTTCAAGGGGGAGGTAACTTTCTCTGGCCTTAAGGTCGATATAATCTTCCAAAGTAGGCTCCCCACTACGGGTGTATAAAGGTTGCCATGTTCCTGACTCATCTTTTACTTCTAAAGTATTCACAATCAACAAGGAAGGCCTTTCCGGAGTGTATTCACCTTCCCCTTTAACCTCTTTGCCAATAAGGGTAGAACTATCGAAATCACCAGATAAGTAAAGATCAAATCCACTTACTTGGGGAACGTACATATAATTACCGACTGCGGTTTTGACCACGCCCTCAAAAGTAATTACTCCCTCTTTGGCTACTACTCCCGTTTCTTCGGCCGGAGCTTCTTCCTCAGCCTTTTGCCCACAGGAAGTTAATGTCCCGAGCACAAAAAGAAAAGACAAAATCATCAAGAAAAACAATTTCAATCCTTTTACCCGATGATAAGTACCTCCTATTTTACCAATCATTGGTCTACCTCCATGATTAAAATAGACAAACTCCTCAGAGCATGTTAGTTCAACATGCATCTTTTCTCTTTACCTAAGAGTTGTATTTTATACCATTTACTTGGCTAAAAGTAAAGAAAAAAGCAACTTCAATTCAGAGGACGTGCCGCTTCATCGCTCTATTCATCTAGAAACTAACTGAACCCAGAGAGGCCAAGAAAACATTAACCAGTCAGATTGGCTGGGCATAAGTCTTTTGGGCAACTAAAGTGCTTAAGGAATAAGCCAAATCTTAAATAATTTACGCTGGTCAACCAATAAGTCTTCTTCAACCTTAGTCTCCCTTCGAGCCTGATTTCATTAACCTCGTTGTTTGACCGAACAAAGCAATTTGTTCTCAGGAAAAAGGATGAACAGGAAACACCTCTCCTTTTCTGCCCAAGTTGAGGAGAGAAAAACCGTCCTTCTCATCCATTCCTAATGAAATTAATTCCGAAAACTGGGGAGGAAAACTGAGGGAAAACTGAGGACACAATACATATTTACCCTATTTTTTAAACTAACTAAATAGGCAATACAATAAATAATAGGTTTTGTCCTAAAGTGACGGGAATTAGTTACTACGTTAAGGCGAAAGATAATTATCCTTCTTTTAAGTAATCTCCATATTGTTTAATTGCCATTAGTTACTAACCAATTAAATTATTAAGCCCAATACGTTTCTTTCTTGGTTTGCTCAACCCAGGCAAGAAATCTATTTCCCTCCCTGGAATGATTGATTTTTCTCTTTGTTTTTGGCCCTTTTTTTTCCTCCAATTACACAAAGAGCTCCCTCTTTTCAAGGAGCTCTTTAGGTTAAATAAAGTAGTAAGTTCAGGAAAGAAAATTCTTGATTATTTCTTTTTTAAAATGGGCATTCCTGTGCGCTCGGTTTCAATCACTTGATAGCCCTGCGGGACTTCATCTAGAGCACCAGGCCGAACATCCCGGGCGAAATAATAAATTCTTTGGGTTCGGCCGCCTTTCAAATTAACATCTTTGTAGTGGAGATAATAAGTAACTCCTTTTGAATTGGTAAAAGCATAAGCCATGGTTAAAACCTCCAATTTAAATTTTAAAGCTAAAACTTATTCCCAACCAAGCACTTGCTGTTGAATAAGTTTCTTGGCTGAGAGAAAGATTGAAGAAAAGATAGTCAAGAAATTTACTCCTGGTCCAAGCTCGGTTGGCCAACAATTTAACAGGCTGAAAAAAATAAAAGCCAATTTTGACTACCACTTTCAAATTGCCAACCAAGAAATATTGTCTCATTATTATCCTTCTTCCGCCAAATCACGAAGGGGTTACCCGCCTTCAACCAGGAGTTATGTCTCGTTTTTATCGGAAAATTTATCTGTTGTCAAGAGGAAAAAATTATTGTTCAAGATATTTAACTCTTTAGCTGGGAAATAATATTTTTTTAAAAAATTTTAAATTTTTTCTTTACTTTTTAATTTTTTTCCCTATAATTTAAATTGGCTCTCTTGGGCGGGCTGGAGAGAGCTCCCACCTTTTGGTTCCCATCATCAACCCCCCTTTTGCTGACAACAGCCCGCACTTTAAACCTTAAATCATTATTTAGGGGAAATAATTCGAGTTTAATTATAGCTTCAATTTAAACCATAATATCAATTCAAATAATCAAAACGCTTCCATCTCCCTCAATTAGGCGACCAATCTCCCAAGCTTTCTCCCCCTCCCCCCTTAATATTTGAATAGCTGACTCCGCCACTTCGGGAGAAACAATCAGAGCCAATCCTATGCCCATATTGAAGGTTCGAAACATTTCTTTCTTCTCTATATTTCCTCTCTTTTGAACAGAAGAAAATATTTCCGGAACTAGCCAGCTCTGTTCTCTTATTTCAATGGTCACTCCTCGAGGGACCACTCGTGGCAAATTATCGATTAGTCCCCCCCCAGTTATATGAGCCATGGCTTTAATGGGGACTTGATTGAGAAGTTTAAGAACCAAAGGGGTATAAATCCGGGTTGGTGTTAATAGTTCCTCCCCAAGAGAAGACCGCAACTCATCGGGAGAAAATAGACGCCGAACTAAGGAATAGCCATTGCTATGCAGCCCCGAAGAAGCCAAGCCAATTACCACATCTCCGGGAGAACAAAGGTGACCATCAATAATTTTGGAGCGCTCGACTATGCCCACACAAAAGCCGGCCACATCAAATTTTTCTCGTTCATACAGGCCAGGCAACTCCGCGGTCTCTCCTCCAATTAAAGCACACTCGGCTATCTGACATCCTTTTACCACGCCCCGGATAAAATCTTCCAGTTTGGCCGGATCAAGCTTTCCGGTCGCTATATAATCTAGAAAAAACAAAGGTTTAGCCCCACAGACGACGACATCGTCTACACACATGGCCACTAAATCCAGGCCAATGGTGTCATATTTACCAAGAAGTTCAGCCAGGAGAAGCTTGGTTCCCACCCCGTCAGTTGAGGCCACGAGGACAGGATCTGTAAAAGAATACTCTTGGAGGCTAAATAATCCCCCAAAACCCCCAATTTCGGTTAAAACTCCGGGTTGATAAGTCGTTTTAATTAGAGGAACAATCTTTTGAATAAATTTATCAGCAGCCTCAATATCGACTCCCGCTTCCTTATAAGTTTTAACACCCATGGCTAATCTATTACCAGCTTTAGTAGGTGAAGTCAATCTGGCAATGTTAATTAATAATTTTCCCCCGAATTGCCTTCCCAAATGATTTAATCAATATTCTTCCTCAGACTATTTTCCGGGCTGAAAGATTTCCCTCTTCAGAGTAAAACCATCAATCATTTTTTCTCGAGGAGTCACTCCAATTCCCGGTCCCTGAGGAACCCTAATCATTCCTTCCTCATCAAGAGTAATTTCCGGGTCAATAATATCCTCGGCATAATAACGCCGGCTAGCTGAAAGGTCGTGAGGTAATTTAAAATTGGGAAGGCTAGCCAAATGAAGATTGTGGGCCCGGCCAATACCTGATTCCAGCATACCTCCACACCAGACTGGAATTCCTTGGTGTTGGCAGTAATCGTGAATTTTGCGTGCCTCCACTATTCCTCCCACTCTTCCTACTTTAATATTGATTACTCGACAGCTTCCCATTTCGACGGCGCTGCGAGTGGACAGGAATCCAATGATACTCTCATCCAAGCAAAGATCAGTGGACATTTTGCTTTGTAAAAGAGAATGGTCCCACAAGTCAAAAGGGGGAAAAGGTTGTTCCACCAATAATAAATTAAATTCATCGAGCTGTAAAAGATGCTCCATATGGGCCCGATCATAAGCTCCATTGGCGTCAACTTGCAGTTTTAAATTCGGGAATTGTTTTCTCATTTCCTGACAGATGTTGATATCCCACCCTGGTTTTATCTTTAACTTGACTCTTTGATACCCCTGCTTTCTGAAATCTTCGACCCGGTGCACAAGATCGCTCACTGAATCCTGAATCCCAACACTTACCCCAGCCGGAATTTTCGGGTAAATTCCTCCATACAACTGAGACAAAGATAAATTCATCTTCTTGGCTTTTAAATCCCACAGGGCTAATTCTAGTCCCGCTCGAGCCATGGGATGCCCCCGGTATCTACTAGCTGCTTGGGCAAATTTTTCCGGCTCTTCCAGTTGTTGTTCAAAAAGAAGGGGAATAAAAAAATCTCGTAGAACATGCCAAGCCGTGGTTACTGTTTCATAACTGTAAAGAGGAGCTTGAGAGGCAACCACTTCTCCATAGCCAATTATTCCCTCGCTGAAGACCTTGACCAGAATAAATTCCCTTTCCTTTTCCCTCCCCAGACTCGTCTCAAAATAGTGGACATAGAACATTTTCAGAAGGCAAAGTTCAATTCTTTCTATAGACATCTTAGTTTCCCATCTCCATTTTTTTTTCGCGGTATAACCGTTTATAGACCTCAATTACCTGCGAAGCCATTGCTTCGGCCGAAAATTTTTGGTGGACAACTTCGTATCCCTTTTGCCCCATTTGAGCTGCTCTTTGGCGATCGGCATACATACTCATAATGGCTTCAGCCAAAGCGGCGGGGTTACGGGCCGGCACAAGAATTCCTGTCTTCCCATGGATGACCACATCGGGGATGCCTCCAACTCGGGTGGCCACCACCGGAAGGCGAGTGGCCATGGCTTCTAGGAGACTACTCCCCAATCCCTCCATATGCGAAGAAAGCACAAAAAGATCTAAAGCAGCTAAAATACGAGGAATGTCTTCTCTAAAACCAAGAAAAAAAACTGCGTCTTCCAGATTAAAATTTTTGACCTGTTGAGTAAGATTTAATTTCAGAGGCCCTTCGCCAACAATGATTAAGCGTACTTTGGGTAGTTTATCCTTAAGCAGGCTCATGGCCTCTATCAAATATTTATGCCCCTTATGATCAGCCAAATGGGCTACAATTCCCACCACATAATCCTCGGGAGTAAAATTCAATTCCCGGCGGAGAGCATTCTTTTCTTTATTGTTTTCATAAGGAGTAAAATCTATTCCATCGGGAACCACTTGAATTTTTTCTTTACCTATTCCTCCCTTCACCAGGACATCCCGCACCCCAGTCGAAACGGCAATAAAAACATCAATATTTTTCTGGTACTTCCACCGAGAAAGGAAATTATCATGCAAAGGAAAATCCACTCGGCGAGTGAGTACTCGCAAGGGAATTTTAGCCAAGCGAGCGGCCACAGCGCCCAACATCACCGCATGGGCGTCATGATAATGGATAAGCTGACATTTTTTTCTCTTCAAAATCACGGCTAATCGAGTCGCAGCCCATAGATCCACTTCGCCTCTCATCCGTAAAGTAATGACCGGCACTCCTTCTTCCTGAGCTCTAAGAGCTAAAGGACTATTCGGTTGAGCTATTAGAAAACAAGGATAATTTTGCTTTCGGAGAAGCTGACAAAGCAAAAGAGATTGTCGTTGTCCCCCCCGCCATCCTTTGCCGGCATCAATTTGGAAAAGGCTCAATTCGCTCTCCTTTTTTCCAAATTTCTTTAAGCTTGGCATAACGAATAAAAACCATATAACTGTTAACCACCGAGATGACTAAACCAGCGAATCCATCGCGAAATCCTGCTTGGAGGAAATAGGTCTTCAAGAAACGACCAAGAGGAAGAACCAGCAAATGATACCACCGGCATTTTTTTTGGCGAGCATAAAGTTCCTTGGCCGCCAACCCAGTATAAAGATTGATCCGATTTAGATGATCAGCCAGACAATCATAAGTAAAATGATAAAGATGCCCGTTGAGCTTACTAACCGGGCCATCAATTTCAAGCGCCTCATGGACATATTCTCCTACCCATCGGGCTTGTTGGCGGCGAAAAAGTCTGATTTTCCGGTCTGGATACCAACCGCTGTGGCGAATCCACCGACCCAAATAAAAGACTAGCCGGGGGACAGAAAAGGCTGCTACCGAGGGCTCTTGGGAAGCCTTTTTTAGCTCGAGCAATTCTTCTTGGAGTTGTGGTGACAATCTTTCGTCAGCATCAATCGAGAATATCCAGGGGAACCGGGCATGGTTATTAGCAAAATTCTTCTGGTCTGAATAGTTAGTCCAGGGACGTTTCCAGATCCGGGCTTTGTATTTCTCAGCTATCTTAAGCGTTCCATCCTGACTCTCGGCATCAACTACAACAATCTCATCCGCAATATCTTTAATACTTTGTAAACAGGGTTCCAATCTTTTTTCTTCATTCTTAGTAATGATGACAAATGAAATTTTCATCAATTTTAGTCTATCATATTTTCCTCAAGCAGTCATTGGCTGAAACGAGGGAGACGGATGTTCTTCTTCTCTAGGCTTATCCCCATGGCTTTCTCCAATTTTGCCCAGGCAATTTCATAATCAACGATGGACTTTAACTCTTGGGAGCGGGCAGCTGCCAGTTCTGATTGATACTGAAAAACGAAAAAGTTAGTCGTCAGACCCAACTGAAGTTTTCTTTCTTCCGCCTTCAATCTTTTTTCGGCCCATTCCCGAGCTGTCCGAAAGGCTTCCACCTTCTTGGCGGCTGATTTAATCTCCCGGACGGCATTTTTGACTTCTAGCCTTATTTGCCGTTCCAGCTCTTTAAGAGCTAATTGACTTTTTTCTAACTCTAAGCGATTACGCACATATTCGGCCCTCGTCAACACATTACTTAGAGGCAGCGATAACGTTAGAGACACTGCCCAATTCTTATACTTCAAGTTAAAGGCGTCTTTTAAAGAGCCACTGGCACTTCCTTTTTCTTTACCGACAATGATCCCCAAGAAGGGATTGTCATTAAGATAGAGGAGACGATCCCCCGAAACTCCCGGACTCCAATAGGAAATATTAAGATCAAGGCCAGGTAAAAGTTGATTACGAGCAAAGGAAAAATTGAGCCGATTGGATTCAATTAACTTTTGCTGCGACTGCAACTCGGGTCGTTTGAGAAGGGCCTGTTGGATAGCTTCCTCCAAGGGTATTTCTTGCGGTTCAAACCGGGGCCGGTCTTTGGGTTTCAAGCACGGCGGCAGCTTATCCTCTTCGGGCAAATTAAGGATATCCCGTAAGGCATCTTCCCTCTGCGCAACCAGGGTTTCAGCTTGCAGTAATTCTGCTTCTCTTTGGGCTACGGTGGCTTGGGCATTGAGCACCTCTATTGGAGCTATTTTCCCCAACTTGGCCTCTTTTTGGGTCTTTTCCAGGCTGGCCTGAGCCAACTTCAGCGAATCTAGTTTGACCTGATAATCCTCCTCAGCATACACCAGATTCCAATAAACCTCCTCCACTTTGTAGATTGTTTCCAGCAAGACAGCTTTAAACTGTTTCTCAGAAATATCCAGATTATTTTGCGCAATAATAATTTCTTTGCGGCTTATCTTGTAACCAAAACCCCGAAGAAGAGGCTGGGTGAAGTCCACCTGAAGAGTGCTTCCATAACGAGGGTTGATTAGTTGGAAGGCCTGATTAGTACTACTTCGATAGCTATTAAGGCTAAGCGTGAAATTTCCTCCTGTGGGTATTTTTTGTTTTACGGCAATTGAATATTGATTTAAATCGGACTTGATGGTTTCTGCCCCCTGGATCCACCAATAGGATGGTTCCTCAGTGTTCCGCGAACCAAAACTTAAATCAAACTGGGGCAAGAACATTTCTCGAGCCTGAACAAGCTGGGCTTCAGCAATTTCAGGATTGTAAACTTCGATAGCTAGTTGCAGGTTATTTTCCAGAGCATGTCGGATACAATCATCTAGACTCAAAAGCAATGTCTGTCTCTCTTGGGCCAGTCCCTCCCCGCCAATTATTAAGGACAAAATAATTATAAGGGGCACCAACTTAATTTTTTTCGCCATTTTCTACCTCCTTGGCCAAATCTATAGTCAGATTAAATCACTCCTCTAATTTTTGCGAACCTTTGGAAGCTGGGGGCCATTTGCTATTCTTGACTAGCAATTAGCTTCTAGAGTTGCTTTTCTGACTCCGCTATCTATTTCCTTTGAAACCTGGTCGACCAGCCTCTTTCTTTTACTTTCATCTTCTTTCATTATGTTTATACGAAGACCAAAGTTTCAAGTTTAAAATGATGGTGATTAATAGCAATTATCTCTTCCTGTTTTTCTTACTCCCTCAACCATATCCACAATGACTAAATAGTGACCGAGCATTTTGTCTTGATCTCCTTTAAATAAAGTAAGAAAACAAATTGCTGGATTCTCCTCCCTGGGAAAATTTAAAATTGGTCTTCTTTTCCTATTCTTCGCTCCGCGTAATCCTCCAATGAATGTTTATTTTTCCCTCAATCACTCAATCTTTGACCTCTAGCTTTTAATTACACCAAAATAGCAAAGTCATCTCAACACCAATAAAGTTTCTATCACCATGTATTATGGACTCAACTCCTCATCTCCCATCCTTTTAGAGCCAACATGCCCGCCTTCCTTCTAGAGCTATTTTTTGCTCTTGACAGGCACTCAAAATTTTTTTTATAGTCATCGCACATGGAGTTTAAATCGCCGCTTAGATTGTTAGCCCTTTTCATTATTGCTCTTTTCTTTAGCCTTCTTCCACTTTGTTTATTACAAGCCCCAAGAATGACTTTTACCCATCATTTTTTCCGACTTGAACTAGTAACCTGGCTTTTCCTGGCCGTATTACTTTTTCTAGGGCTCTCTGGCTACTATCTTCTTCTTGGTCGATTCTATACCACCATTTATGCTATTTCTCCCGCTCAAGCCGCAACAGCTGAGCTTCTATCTTTCTCCATTTTTCTTTTAGCTCCTCTTGGCCTCCTTAGCTTGAGGCATTATCTTACCGCTTTTGATCTTTATGGGCGGCTAAAACTTTTTTTAATCTTTCTTCTCGGTGGTTCAATCTGGATTAAAGTCGCTTTCCTCCACCAGTTAGAAAAGCAAAAACCTTACTTTACCCGCTCCATCTCCCAAATGTGGAGTAACTTTACCCCTAAGAAAAAAATTGCCGTTTTATTTCTCGGAGCCTTCCTTATCTATAATCTTGGCTCTTTAACCTTTATCTCCCAAGGCCTAGTCTTTTCGGGAGACGAGCCGCATTATCTCCTCATGAGCCATAGCCTTCTCCTTGACGGAGACCTCAACCTGAAAAACAACTATAACCAACATGATTATCGTCTTTACATGCGGCCTTACGTAACCATTGACCCCCACCTTGCTCCTAAGACCCAGGGCAAATATTCTTTTCACTCCCCTGGGATTTCTTTTCTTGTCCTTCCCTTTTATGCTCTGGGCTACTTCGGAGGCGGTTTTTTTCTTCCTTTCTTGACGCGCCTGGGAATGACCATCTGGGCGGCTTTTCTCGGAATTCAACTCTTTCTTTTTCTCATTAAGTTAAAATGCCAAGAAAAAATGGCCTTGCTGGCCTGGACTCTTTTTAGCTTCACCTCCCCTCTCTTTTTTTATTCTTTCCACCTTTATCCGGAAATACCCGCCGCGGCCATCTCCTTTTATGTCTTTCGAAAAATATATTTTCTGGGTCGCCATTCTTTAAAATTCCTCTTTTTTCTCGGCTTGTTAACAGCCAGTCTCATCTGGTTCCATAGCTTGAAATATCTTTTCATTATGGCCCCCCTCTTTCTCTATGCCAGTTGGAAAATAATCAGAAATAGTCAGAGTCTCCAACCATGGCTAACCTTTTGCTTAGGTTGGACAACAATGCTCAGTGGGTATTTTCTTTTTCAACAGCAGCTTTACAATTCCTTTTCCCCTTCAGCTGTTTCAGTGTTAGGAACATTACCATTAAGAGAATCATTGAATTATTTAAAGTTTCTGGTAAGCGGAATCCCCTTTCATCTTCGATTGGAAACCTTTCTTGATTACTTTCTCGATCAGCGAGATGGACTTCTCTTCTATTCTCCCATATATTTTTTCGCCTTGCTTGGTCTAATTTCCCTGAAGAAGTTAAATTATCGTTTATTCTTTATTATTTTGTTTACCGCTACTCCTTACATATTTTTCCATGCTTGGATAACCCAAAGAGGGGGTTATGCCCCTCAAGCTCGGCCCTTAGTGGCTGTCCTCTGGAGTTTCGGGCTGGGATTGGCTTTTTATCTCCATCGACCTCCCCCAAAAATCATCTCCTCTATTTTCAAAGTTTGTGTTTTTTTGAGCTTTCTTTTTCCTCTCCTTCAGCTCAAATTTCCTCATTCTCTTTATCAACTTACCACTCAAGGTGAAACTCAACGCTCTGGAGAGTTATTTCTTCACTTGAGTAATATGCACTTTGACTTAACTCGCTTTCTTCCCTCTTTTCTTAAAATCGACAACCATCTCTGGTGGCCCAATTGGCTTTGGCTGGGGATAATAATAATTATTATTATGGCTTACTCCCTTTTACCAGCTAAAGAAATGGCCCCCAAATCGTTTAAGTTGAGACCTCGCCTTATTATCTTCCCTTTTGTCGTTGTGATTGGTCTTTTTTTCTGGTTTGGATACTATCCTCGAACGACTCTAGGGCCGGGAAAGACAGTTAGTTTTCCTAATGGGAAACGCCTCCTCTTTTTCGCTTACAGTCGAGCTGCCCGGCAAGAACGGCCAGGCCATTTTAAACTTCTGGAAAGCAACCGGGATTATGTTTTTTATTTTTCCTCAGTTAAGCCTCTCGACTACCTTTTAATCGAAGTTGGCTCTCCGGAAGGTAATTTTTACTTCAAAATAGATTATTTTGATGAGACTATTTTCCAGCAAAAGGTAAAAAGCTCTTTCCAAAAAGTGGCCCTACCCCTCCCCCCTAGTTATAAGTACCGGAATAGATGGCATCTCTATCGAATTAAAGCGACTGTCTTTTTTCAGGGGCAGGGAAATCCTCCCCCTTGCTGGCTTCGTTTTCTTCCTTGGGTTCGAACATCTTGAACTTCTTAATTCCCTTGACATGAAGTTTGAACTTGAACAAAGTTTTAAGAATAGACAATCCGTAAATAACACTTCGCCAAAATCCAATCTGAGAAGCCTCTTCAAAATACCGAGTCTGGATGGGAATCTCTTTAATCCTCATGCCCTGAATCACCCCCTGAGCGATGATTTCTGAGTCAAACACAAAATCATCCGAATTTAGGTGAAAGTTAACTGTTTCTAAGTATCGCCTAGAATAAGCTCTTAATCCCGAATGGTATTCAGTCAGATACATATAGAAAACAGCATTCTCCAGGGCGGTCAGAAATATATTGGCTAAATATTTCTACCTGGGCATTCCGCTTTCCAAAGGCTTTCCTCCCAACATCCGCGAACCGAAGACAGCATCACACTCCTCGTTTAAAAGAGGAGTGATTAGCTGGGAAATGACCGTGGGATCATACTGGTGATCGAGATGAATCATCACCACAATATCCGCCCCCCGGTGCAAAGCTTCCCAGTAACAAGTTTTTTGATTGGTCCCATAACCACGATTTTTATCGTGGACTAAAACGTGAAGCCCAAGCTCCCGGGCGATTTCCACCGTGTGATCCTGGCTAGCATCATCAGTTAAGATTATTTCGTCCACCCATTCCCGGGGAATGTCAGCTACACAGCGGGCTAATGTCTTTTCAGCATTATAAGCAGGCATAATAACAATTACCTTTTTCCCTGTCCGCTTCATTGACTTAGCTTGGTCCACTTGAAATCAAATTCCTTGGCCTACTTCATATCATATTCCTCTTAAAGGGGCTATAATTTTACTTAGCAATTTTTTAAACTGCAAAAATTATTCTCCGCTTTCTATTTTGCTTGGAACTATTGGAACTAAAAGATAAAGCTCTTTTCCTTTTTAGGGGTGGAGAAAAGATTATTGGGTAAAGATGAGTTAGATTAATCATTACCATCAGGAAGAAAACCAAGATAGTTACCCCTCTTTCCACAAGTGGATTTCAATCCAAAAATACATTAAAGTGCAGGAGATTGAAGCTGACGAAGAACTCCTTGCATTAAAATTTTTTTCTGACTATCCTGAGTAAGAAAAATGTCTCGAGTCAATTAGATATGAATAAAAATCATTCTTTCCCAAAATTCATCTCTCTCCTTTGGATCATCGTCTTGAGTGGGGGAGGAGGCCTGATTTTTTCTTCCTTGGCCCGTTGGTCTAATTATCGAATCGGCCATCACCATTTTTCTTTTTCTCTTTTCCCTTTTTTACTAGGCGTAACATTAAGCTTCTTTGGTTTTGCTCTCCTGGCAACTTGGCTAGCCAAGACAATTCGGGCCGGACAGAATAAAATTAATCATCCTGTTGTGAAGGTATTCTCTTTAATTCCTACCTCAAAACTGGGCTTCTTCTCTCCCTTTCTCATCTACTACCTAACTCCTCTCCTTCATCGCTATTACTTGGATAACGCTGACTTTAGGTTTAGACTAGCGGCTCTTTTCTTTTTACCCCTGATTTTCTTTTTAATTTTAGTGCTTTACCACCGTTGGGCCATCTCCCTCGAGTTCCCCCTCACCTCGAAATCGATCCAATTCTTCTCTCGTTTTTCTTCCCGGCAAAAAGTAATCTTACTTGTGCTCACTGCCTTTATCATTTATCACCTTTTGGCCTTTATTCTTGTTGCGCAAGGGTTAAGTTTCTCTGGAGATGAACCTTACTATCTCCTTAATACCCACAGTTTACTTCATGACCAAGACATCAACTTGGCTAACAACTACGCTCACCAGGATTATTTTCATTTTTATTCCCAAAAAGACAATCCCGGCTTCCGACTGGGCATCTATGCTCGGCAGGGTAAAAAGGGGCCAGATTACCTTTACCCCATTAACCTCTTTGGCGTCTCCCTTCTTGTGCTTCCCCATTACTGGTTGAGTCATTTCTTTGGCGGCAAGTGGCTAGTTTTCCTCCTTAAAAGCAGTCTTGCTTTGTGGGCGGCCCTGCTGGGTGGGCAACTTTATTTGCTTGTCAAAGAAATATGGTCCGACGAGAAGATAGCTTTGTCCATCTGGCTTTTATCCTCTTTTTCGGCTCCTATCCTTTTCTATGCTGTTCATATCTATCCCGAAATACCCATTGCTTTTTTCTCAATTTTTCTTTATCGGAAATTACGATTGGCCAACCTCTCTAATCGAGCTCTTGTTGGCTATGGACTCCTTCTAGGCCTATTTCCCTGGTTCGGACTTAAATATAACATCATTTTTTGGGCCTTTTTTCTTCTTTTCCTCTACCATCTTTACCGCCGCCGAGTTTCTTGTTCATGGCGATCGGGAGTGCTCTTTTCTCTCTTTCCCCTGCTTTCAATGGTTAGTTTCTATCTTTTTATTTACTCTCTTTACGGTTCATTTTCTCCTTTCTCAGTCTACGAAGGAGTTCTGACCCCAGAAAAGTTCCAAGCCTTAAAAACCGCTCTTTTAGAATATCCCTTGCGAATGCGAATCGACAGCTTCCTGGATTATTTCCTCGATCAGCGAGACGGTCTTTTCCTTTATGCTCCTTTCTATTTCTTCTCTTTCCTGGGACTCATCGAAGCTTGGCGTCATCATCGTCGTCAGCTAATGGAGATATTATTCATCTCGCTTCCGTTTCTTCTTAATTACGCCTTTTTTACTCATCGCCAAGGTTACTGTCCTCAAGGTCGAGTTCTGACTCCATTAGTTTGGGTCGGCTGTTTGTTAACAGCTTACTTTCTAGCCTATAACCGGAAAAGAAATTATTCTTTTTTCTTCGGGCTCACCGCCATAGTTAGTTTAGCTTTATCTTTTGTTCTTATCGCTCATCCCCATTTTCTCTATCAACCCACCACCCATGAATTCACCTCCCGGCCCGGAGATTTATTTGTTTTCTTAAGTAACCTGAAGATTTTCTTGCCCGCATGGCTGCCTTCGTTTATTAAAACTAACAACCTTAATTATTGGCCCAATTACGTTTGGTTGGGGGGAATTATCATTTTTGGCTTGCTTTATGCTTTCCGGGGGCCAAAAGAAAGCCGCCTA
>Ga0190347_1000356_pt1 | contig 14959 bp, 12 predicted proteins | sample 48721356_MG_FD_161652 | JGI IMG/M metagenome (GOLD analysis project Ga0190347, IMG submission 161652) | Hydrothermal vent microbial mat bacterial communities from Southern Trench, Guaymas Basin, Mexico - 4872-13-5-6_MG | ecosystem: Environmental > Aquatic > Marine > Hydrothermal vents >...
TTCCAGCGGCAGTGGCAGTGGTAGTGGCTGCTGCCACCGCTCAAAGTCCAACCGCGCCAGCGCCCTCTCCGCTTCTGCCCTGTCCTTCTTCAAGACCACGACCAGCGCAAAAGACTGCTCTCCCTCGGCACGGGAGGAGGCAACGAACTGCTCCTCTCCTACCTCTGCTTCGAGGCTGCTGCCCAACGCGTCCAAATTCCTGCTCGGCAACCAGCCAGCGAGCACCGAAATAAAATTTTTCTCACCACTCACAAACTCTAAATTCACCCCAAAATTCGCCAAAATCTTCTGCACACCTAACAGTTCCTCGGCGTCCGACAACTCAGCTCTCAACCGCTCTCGTTCCCCCGCCAGCTCGGTCACCGCAGCCTCCAAACCGCCAAACTCCGCCTCAACCTCCGCTAACCTTCTTTCTTCTCCCCTTTCCTTTACCCTCTCTGCTACTCGCGCCGCTACTCGCGCCGCTACTCGCTCTTCTTCCGCCCCCGGCGCTTTGAACAGCATTTCCCTCAAGCTTTTCTTCGCTCCCGCCCTCGCCCCCTCCGCCGTCCGAGCTCGCAGCAAAGCGACAAGGCTGTCAATTCTCGCCAGGAGTTCCGCGGTCTGCATTAAAGTAGCGCCCGCCTTTGACGGCTCAATTAAGCCCTCCCACTCCTCCAAGAACTCTTTTATGTCTGTAAGGTGGACGGACCCCAGAGCGTCGATTCTCTTGATCACCGCGTCTGCGTGCTCCTCCAAGCAGACAATTCGCAGCTCCCTCATCTCCGCAGGCTTCAGCATCTTATTTACACTTCACTTATTTTTTTTGTATAAAAGTTAAATTCAAATTTGCCTTTTGCATTGCCTTTTGCACAGCCTCAGCGCTTCTTCCTTTAACCGCTTTGCTCGCTTTGCCCCCACGCCAGGAACTCTCTCCAACTGCTCTACCTCGGCTCTCGCGACTTCTTCGGGGCTTTTAAAGCCTGCCGAGTGCAGCCACCTCGCGATTACCCTGCCAACGCCTTTTATGCAGACCAGCCCGAGCAGGTCTTTCCTAATGCCGTGCTTAATCCTGTCTTTTAGCACGTTTAGCCTCGCAGACAACTCCGCGTCCTCGTTGTTCTCTTTCTGGAGGTGCTCTGCCAACCTCGACGCGGCGTAACAGATCCAGCCCAGCACGTAGACATTGTTGTGAATTTCGCCGGGATAAATTCCAAACCTCCGCTTCATTTCTGAATAACTGAGTTCGTCAATCCACGCCTGCGCGACGACCGCACTTCCCACCCCCACCGCGGCGCCGCCGCAGCCAGCACCGCTGCCAACAGCACCGCTGCCAACAGCACCGCTGCCAACAGCACCGCTGCCAACAGCACCACCACCGACGCCGTAAAGCCATTCAAGATTCTCGGTAAGGACAGTCGCGATTTCCCCCGCCTCTTTCACCCTCAGCGGAACAACCTCCTCGCACCTGCACAAAAGAAGCAAGAGGTCAAAATCCGAGATTCCTGTTCCTGTCTCTGCGTTCCTCGTGCTAAGAAAATTTATGCCGTCCCGCAGTGCCAACGCCGACCGCGTGGAGAGGTAGAGCCGAGAAGAGAGCGACCCGAACTCGGTGGCTCTTATTTTTCCGCCTCCTCTCTCAAACTCGACGAACCCGTCCTCCGACAATTCCGCCAGAATTTCCTCCAGCTCTTCTTTCACGCGCTCCACTTCACCGCGGTTCTGGTGCGCGTAGAAGGTGGCGTTAAGGAAATCGCGGATTTGGCTGGTCTGGTTCGCACCGCCGACGACAGTTGCGAGAATCTGCTCGGTCAGGGTCTCAACGGAAAACTGCGACTCTACACGCTCTAATTCGCCGTTTAGGTAAAAATCCTCAACCGCCTCGAACTCAGCCTCGCTCTTCGCCACGATTATTCCAGTTCCGTAGGCGTCGTGCTCCGGCCTTCCAGCGCGACCGAAGACCTGCTTCACCCAACAGACCGGCATCGGCTCGTTCCCCCGTCCCTGCGTGAAGAACTTGTAATTTCGGATTAAAACGGTTTTGGCGGGCAGGGAGACGCCCATCGCCAGCGTCGGTGTGCAGCAGATTACTTTTAACGCCCGCGCTCTGAACCCCTCTTCTACCGCCTTTCTCTGCTCTGGGTGGAGCCAGGAGTTGTGGTAAGCAACGCCTGACCTGACCAAGTCTGCTAGGTCGTCCACGCCGATTTCCACACGCTCCGCGAGCTCGTCCAACTTGTCCAACTCGTCCAACTCGTCCAACTCTGCGGTTCTTAAGTTCAGCCGTTCTGCGATTTTTCTCGCAAAAGACGCCGAGCCTCGCTTCGTGTTCACAAAAACAAGAACCTGCGAGCCGTCCTGAACTTCCTCGAGCACTCGCTCAACTACCGCGCGGTCGTTCCTCGCCAGCAGCACCTCCTCCCGCAGCGGCACGGGTCGCCACTCGGACTGCACTAAAGCCGCGTTCAGCCACTCCGCGAACTCCGCCGCGTTCGGAATTGTTGCAGAGAGGGCAACGATTCGCGCGGCGGGGTTGAGGCTGACGAACCTCGCCAACGCCCCCTCCAACCTCGGTCCACGCTTCTCCTCGCCCAGCACGTGCGCCTCGTCCACGACAAGAACCGAAATCTCCCGCAGCCACGCGGGTTTTACCCTCGTGAGCGAGTCCAACTTCTCAAGCGTGAGAATCGAGAGGTCGTTCTTCTCGAGGTACCGTGAAGAGCTCTCGTAGTCGCCGGTTGAAATTCCGACTTTTACGAGACCGCCGAATTTCGCCCGAAAATTCCGGTATTTCTCGTTTGCCAACGCGTTTAGAGGCACGACATAAAGGCACTTCCCCCTCCCTTCACGCAAAACAGAGTTCAACATCACCAACTCCGCTAACAGCGTCTTCCCGCTCGCCGTTGGCGAAGAAATAACGAAATTCTTGTTCTCGCTCTTCTCGTCGAGCAAACCCTCCCTTACCGCCTCCTCTTGTGGCGGGTAGAGTTCTACGCTGCTGCCCTCACCGCTGCCGCTGCTGCCGACGCTGAAGACCGCCTCCAGCTCCAGCCCCAAACTCAAATCAGAAATTTTCATTCAATATTTTACATTTTATATTTTTCTTTTACACTTTTAATCGTGAGTGAGAAATGGCACGGAAACAGAAGGGGAAGAAGAAGGGGAAGAAGACAAAGTCCGCAGGCAGGTTTGGGGTGCGGTACGGGCGTAAAATACGGAAAGTGGTCGCAGCGGTGGAAGAGAAGTCAAGAGCCACGCACGACTGCCCGCGGTGTGAGAGAAAATCGGTGAAGCGGGTAGGCACAGGAATTTGGCGGTGCTCAAAATGCGGCTTCACCTTTAGCGGCGGCACCTACCTGCCTCAAACTCCAACAGGCGTAACCGCACAGAGAGCAATAAATCGGCTGGCAGAGGAGAGGTAGAAGTGGCAGAAGAGGTAGAAGAGGTAGGAGGGAGGGGTAAGAAAATGGTGTATTTTTGCTTGAGGTGTAAAAAAATTGTAGAGACTACCGCGGAGACTCAGAGCGTAAGATGTCCGTACTGTGGGTTCAGAGCGTTGAAAAAGGGGAAACCTGAATTAGTAGTAAAAACAATGAAGGCAAAATGATCTGTTGCGAAACTTCTGCAACATTTTGATCAAACTTTTTTAAAAGTTCGAAATGAGGTTTGAAGCGGAATTTGTGCTTGAAGCCGAGGAGGGCAAGGAGGGCGAGGGGGAGGAGGAAACAATAAAAATGGTCTACGAGTCACTAAAAGCGGAGCGGGAGGAGAAGAAAAAAAGAGGCGCGTTTGTTGAGCTCAGATTTAAGCGGAATAAATTACGCCTGTGCTTAAGCAGTGAGGACGCGGTAACGTTGAGAGCGGCGGCGAACACTTGGCTTCGGCTCTGCAAAATAGCAGTGGAAATGGTTCTGTTGGTCAGGAAGGAACAGGAGGAAAAGGAGTAGAAATGCGATTTTTGAGCGAAATTCCTGCGTTGGTCTCTTTCTTGGTTGTTCTACTCCTTATTTTGAGCGTTCTGTGGCTGCTCGTTAAACTGCTGCCGTACCTCATCGTGGGACTTGTAGTTTTGATTTTAATTCTTGTTTTGGTGCGTCTTCTGTGGCTGCTTTTTTGTTAAATTGTTTACTTGTGCAGGTCTGAAAACAAAATATCAAGAAAAAGGATAAACAGCCCCGAGCCGAGCGGAATAAATACGTACACAATCGCCCCAAGCCAGGACAAAGGAATACCCTGAATAAAAAGCATTATTGACAACACGACGATGAGAAGTAGCGGTGCAACAACCAGCCCTGTAACATAAAGTTCAGCAAGCAAGCCCAACGTGGCGAGGAGTTCCTTGTACTTCTTCCGCCGCCCCGCCATATATTCTTTCGCTGTATTAATAAAGTAGTAGCCCATTTCGCCGCCAGAGAGTGCTGTTGTTACTGCTCCTTGCACGAAACTCTGCATCTTTTCAGACGGTGTCGCCGACGCGAGGTTCTTTAACGCAGTCATAAAATCGTAGCCAAGCAATTCCACATCTCGCACTACATAACTCGCCTCAACGCTCACCTCGCCGTAAATCTCCGACACTTCTGACAGCTTCTTGAAAATATCGTAAGGAATAACGCCAATCGCAGCCATCGACGAGATGTAACTGATGGCGTAAGGAAGGGTGGTTTCTATTTTCTTTTTCCGCTCCCACGCGGTTATGTTTGGCAGGAAATAAAAGCCGCAGAAGACCGAGCAGAACGCGACGAGGATTACTGCAAGAAGTAGAACAAAGTCTGTCAAACCGAACGAAAAAGGGCGGTAGAGGAGTGGAATAAATGAGAGGATAAAATCGAGCGAGAGTAGAAACTTAATTAACAAAAAAATTAGGAGGACAAGAGCCGTTCCAAGAAGAGAATAAAAAACCGCTTTCGAGAGCCATTTCTCCGTCGGAACGAAGATCCGGGCTTTTAGAAGATTCTTGCGTAATAAAAAGAGCAGCACACTCTCTCTCTTAGCCTTGAAATACCCGCCAAAGAGTCTAAATGCTATTTTATCTACGCCCTCCATTCTTCTCCCCTGTCCTCAACGATAAATTTAGTCAGGGACTTGAAGTCTGTTACACTCTTTTTCATCCTTTTCAAGACATTTACACGACGGTCAAACTCCCTTGACAAATCCGCCTCGCTCTCAATGCTCTCCTCTCTCTCCTTTATTTCCGCAAGAATCTTTGATTTTGAGACGCCTTCAAAATGGACTTTACCTGACGGTTCCCACTGAAAAAGAGTTTTTGTTATTAATTCACCCCGCTCTCCTTCTTTCTTGCCTAATTTAACCTTAACAACCTCCGAGATTTGGACGCACCTCCGCTCACTTTTGTCGCAGATTTTCACGGACCGCTGGATGAGAATTATGTCGAGGCTGTCGAGAAGCATCAGCGGGACGTCAATCGGCTTGTTCGTCAGTCGCTTGACCACAGCCTCTGGGGAGTCGGCGTGAACGGTGGAGATGACGGTGTGCCCGGTCGCCATTGCTTGAAAGAGCGTTCGTGCTTCCTCGCCTCGTACTTCACCGACGAGAATATATTCGGGTCGCTGCCTCAACGCAGCCTTGAGGAGGTCAAACATTGAAATAGAATGCATACCCTCTTCAACCTCCCGAGTTACATCGGGAATCCAGTTCTCGTGCGACAAATTAATCTCCCTAGTGTCCTCGATGGAGACGATTTTGCTCTCTGCTGGGATGAACATAGCGACTGCGTTCAGAGTGGTGGTCTTGCCCGAGGCGGTGCCGCCGGCGATGAGAATATTGAAGCCTTTCTCGACCGCCATCCAGAGATAAGCAATCATCTCTGCGGAGAATGTCCGGGAATTGATGAGGTCAATCGGAGTGAGTGGTTTCTCTCGGAACTTTCGTATCGTGAAGGTGCTGCCACTTGTTGTAATCTCGCCGCCGAGGGAGAGTTGCAGTCGGTCGTTGTTAGGAAGAGAAGCGTTTAAGAGCGGTTTGGCGAGCGAGATGTGCCTGCCCGCCCGCTGTGCCAGCTTGTAAATCATCGCGTCTAACTCTGCCTTCTCAAAGAATAGGTTCGTTTTTATCGAGTCGTATTCTCTGTGAAAGATGTAGAGCGGAATGTTTGGACCGTCTACCGAAATGTCCTCGACCTTCTTGTCGTTCATAATCGGGTCCAACTTCCCAAAGCCAATGAAATCCCGATTTATGTAGTAAATTAGTTTTTCCCGTAGCCTGCGGTCTTGGCGGTGGTCCGGGTAGTGCTCCTCGATTAGTTTCTGCACCTTATTAGATAAAAAATCCTTGCGGATAATTTCTGGCACGAAACACTCGTTTAAGGTCCTACGAAGGTTGTTTTCTACTTTTTTTAGTATTTTTTTTGGAATTGAACGAGAAGACGATTCTCTAATAATTTGCATAGATTCTTCAACCGTGCTCTCCCTAACAACCGGATCTAACTCCTCGCCCCCAAAGAACACCCTGCTATTTATGTAGTCGTTTAGTCTCTTCAGTAGTTTGAGCTGGCTCTTCTCCAAGTCGAGAGCCTTTATTATCTCCTTAATTATTTCTTTCAACCTCCTCTCTAAAAAAATCTTGCGGGTCTCCTCGGTGGAACTCCTGCCGATTGTATCGTAAAGTAGCCGTTTTATGTCTCTCAGAATCCGATCCTCATTCTCTTTCCTTCTTAATCTCGGCTCCCAAACGCGGTAGGTCGGAGGCGAGGCTGCGTCTAGCTCTTCAATAACGACTGCTGCAAAGAGAATATAAATATTTAATTTTACTACTCCCCCCGCTGCTGCTCCTTCTCCCTCGCCCTCTTCGTCTCCGCCTTCTTCGTCTCTGCCTTCTTCTTTTCGGAGAATAAACTTCTCTGTCTCTTCGTCCTCCTCAAAATCGGTTATTTCCCACTCATTCTCTCTCTCTCTCCTGTAGGCGTCGGTTAACTCGCCGTTCTCGTTCTTGATTTTCAGGTTGAGGATTTTGCTGTCTTTCTCGCCGCTAACTCTTAGAGTCACCCGCTCCCCAGTCTCGTCAGTAGAAATCAGAGCCGACTTTTCGTCTTTAGAGATTCGGATGGTTCTTCGGTCGCGGGATTTTGCGATCTCCGCGTCTTTCGCCCAGATAATCCCGAAATAATAAATGAGCGACTTTAAAAATTTCTTATCGTCCTCGCCGGGAACGCGGTTCCAGTTAAATAAACTGTCTTTCGTAACAACAGCGTCAGCAGAAAGCGGAAGTCCGTGCTCTGCGAATAAAACTCGCAAACTCTCTGGTAGAACGCCCTTGTTCAAGGATTTTTCGGTCTCTTCTAAATCTTCTAAATTTCCCACGCTAAACAAAAATGCTTCATTTACAGAATACTTCTCCCGATAATTCGCCACCCTCTTTCTCTTCTTCTCTTTCTCCCTTTCTCGCTCTCTCGCCAATTCCTGCTCTCTCTTTTTTTCAGTTGTTAGGCGGTTCTTTTCGTCTTGTATTTTTTTTAAAACCGCCCTCGCCTCTTCTTCCTCTTTTTTAGCCTTTTCAATTTTCTTTGAATCTCGTTTTGACTCTGCCTTTTTGGTCTTTGCTTCTTTTAATTTTAATATTCTTTCTTGTATTTTTTCAGCTTTTTCCACCTCCCACAAATTCCGTTCATTCATTTCTCTCTCATTTTCCCCTCCTCCGTCCCTTGCTCCCTCTCCCTCTCTTCTTCTAAAAATTCTTTTTACAGCCCCTGCAGCCTTTACAACCATCTCAAAAATCATTCTTACGGCAGCGGTCATTTATAGCGTTTAAGAATAAGCCACTCTCTTATTTTAAGAGCAACAAGTACGCCTGCTACTGCGACCGAAATAACTGTGAAAATATATAAAACCAAGTGGAACGCACTCGTTCCTGCTGCTGTTGGCGTTGGGGTTGGAGTTGGCGTTGGAGCCGGGCTTGACGTCGGGGTTGGAGTTGGCGTCGGGGTTGGAGTTGGCGTTGGAGCCGGGCTTGACGTTGGAGTCGGCGTCGGGGTTGGCGTCGCTTTGGGCTTCTCTGGTGTTACTGCAAATGCGTAGACCTTGTTCCTGTAAAACTTACCTTCAACCGTTACCCGCTCGCCCACAGTTATTTCGCTCGTCTCGGCGGCATATTCCACAGGCACCGTCCCGGTACCGTCGTCAATTCCTAACTCCGTCTTACCGTGCGTGAGTTCGATTCGTGTAACATTCCCCTGCAGGAGCACTGCGTTCCCGTAAAAATACTCTGGAAATTCTTTGAGCTCTTTAACGGTTACTTCTTCGTAGACCCGTTCCTTGGGACCGAGTTTGTCCGCGTAGATTATGCCCTTGCCCTCGCTTATTTCGTCGTCGCCCGCGTAAATTCCGACGACCGTGAGCCTTTGACCTTTGTAAACTTTCTCCAAGAGCCGCGGGTCGGTGCTGACGAAAATTGTGTCTGTTCCGTCGTCTAAGGTCAGAACGCTCGTGTCGCCGGGCTCGAAGGTCTGAATGCCGTCCTCGGTAGAGCTTGAAGGCTCGAGGTTGCTCGCGATTGCTGTGACAACACCCGAGACCGTCACTTCTTTCCCGATCTGAGAATCGTTAATGCAGGAAATGTAGACTTCTTCGGCAGCTGGTACGACTGCAGCAGTGTTGGAGGGCAGCGTAGCCAATGCGAGCAAAAAAAATGCCACCACTGTCGCCACTGTCTCCTTGCCTCTTACCCGAACTTTTTTTTTTGTTTCATTTTATTTATGAATTATTTTTAGGGAGGGATATTTAAATAATTAAGTGCAAATGTAGAGAAGAAGAATCAAAAGTAGAATAATCAAAATAAAAAAAGATGGATAAGAAAGTGTTGCAGAGTGTGAGGGCAGCCCTGCCGGCAGCAGTCGCACTAATTTTGATATTTACTTTATTTGCACCTGTGAAAGCTGGCGTCAGTCCTGAGGTCGGGCGGGTAATTGGAAATGCTTCTCTCGGTTCTACTGCCATCATCGGTGAGACGAACTTGAGTTTTGTTAATGCATCTGGAGTTCTAATATCCGAAGGCGTAATAAAGAGCAATTGGCAGGACAGCCACATAATTATCTCCTTTAAGGGTCCGTTTGATTCCAGTGAGGAGCCGAAGCTGGTTGAGGGGGAGTACAAAGTTGAAGGTACTGCTGCAAATGCTACAATAAATGACACAATATCTACGATAATATATTTTGTGTTGCCGAAATTAGATGCTAATGTGAAGGTGAAGGGCGAGGATTTTTCGTGGGTTACGCAAGGCGGAAATATAACCTTTGAGGCGCACACATATTTAAGTATAATTAAAGGACCCCTGCCAAACAACATTACCTACAAACTTTTAGACCCCGACGGGTTGCGTGTGCCAGAGGAGGATGTTGGCGAAAATGTGTCCCTTGAAAATATTGATGTTAGTGAGAACGGCGAAAATACTGTGACGATAAACACTGCTAAACTCGACACCGACACCAGACCCTACAGGCTCAGCATTGAAACAGACCCAGAGACGAACAACGGGCTTGATGTAGAAGGTCCCGCGGTCTCTTTTGAGGTGAGGAGTGTAGGCGTCGAGATAAAAGCGAAACCCGAAGAGCAGACCGTTACCGAAGAAATCGTGTTCTCTGTCTCTACTACCCCACACACATTTATTAGCCTGAATGTAACACGAGGTGAAGAGTTAAATGTCTGGTTCAACGAGGGTGCAGGCATTGGCGAGCCAAAGACGGGCGGGCACAGTGCCTTTGGAATATCAGATGAAGACGGCTTGTTTAAGGCAGTCGCATCTTTCACCGAGACCGGCAATTACGACATTACCGCAACCGAGCACGAGGTTCAGACAGAGGACCGAATAAGTGTGAAAATTACGGTGCTCGAGCCAGAGCTAACTGGGCTTGAAGAAGGAGTGTATTACATCGGCGAGATTCTTGAGATCAGTGGTTCCGCAGACGCAGGCGACAGGATGACGATTAAAATTGATGATGATGTTTTTAAGGAGAATGTCGAGCTTGGGGATGTTTATTATTTGTATACCGAAGACCTCTCACCTGGAACGCACGAAATAGAGATGTGGGTTTTACCGATTTCTGATCCTGAAACAGACCTGCCAGACGTGTCAGAGACAATCGTTCTCATCCGAGGCGGGTTGTTTGCGGAGACTTATACAAAGGATAATATTCCTACAGGATTTGTTGCTCGAGGTGACGACTTTATAGTTAATGGGACGGTGCCGGGCAGGGACCGCGTGGACATCCTGACGATTGCACCAAAAGGCGGTGGTAGAGAGGGGCTCAACCCTGACGACATTTTTGGAGAGACCGACGGAAAAATGAATGCCCCGGGTCTTACACACCACACCTGCGGAGTAACGGAAGACGGGGAGTTTAAGACAACTTGGATAAAAGCGAACGAGGACGCAGACACGGGTACTTATTTAATTCCTGTGCTCAGTTACGGGCGGGACCGAGTGTGGGGAATGAGCAGTAGCGACGATTTGCTGAGCGTCCTGACTAACGGTTTTTCCAGTTCGCTTGAGGTCAAGACGAGCGAGCAGATTTTGGAGATTTTAAAAGACAAGACGATAAATGAGGCGGGCAGTGACGACCTCCTTGGCATTGTGACGATAAAAGTGGAGGAGGGTTTTGTGGAGCTTGACGAGTTGGAGGATGTGGTGCTTGGCTCTGAGCTTGAGGTTAGCGGAATTACGAACAGAAAAGTGGAGAAATCCATCATCGTTACGGTTGAAGGGCTGGGAGAAAATGCGACAAAACTGAAGCCCAAATTCATAGAGATCGAGGAAGACGAAGAACAGTTCTACAACAAGTTCAAAGACTCGTTCGAGACTTCGACCGCGAAGGTGGGCGAATATTTGGTGACCGCGGACGACGGCGACGGGCACACTGCTACAACGACGGTGAGAATTCTTCCAGCGGTCGAGCCGTCGGTAAATGTCCGCACCACGCCCACGCCTACACCTTCGCCTACACCTGCAGTGGAGGGAGGGAACGAGAGCGTTGCCGCTGCAACGCCAACGCCTTCACCCACGCCAACTCCGACACTGGAAGAAAAAGGAGAAGAGGAAGGAGAGGAGGAAGGAGAGGAGCAGCCAGGTTTTGAGGCGGCGTTCTGCGTTGCTGGACTCTTGCTTGCGGTGGTTTGGTTAAGGCGGCAGCGAACGAGAGAAAGAGAGAAGAAGAGAAATAAATGATTGTCGGGACGCGAGGCAGTGAGTTGGCGGTGGTGCAGACCGAGAGGGTGTGCGAGCGGCTGCGAGCGGCGGGTTTTGAGGACGAGCTCAAGGTTCGAAAGGTGCAGAGTTTAGGGGACGCTTTGACAGGCAGGAGTTTGTCAGAAATGCCGGAGAAGGGGGTGTTTGTCAAGCGGTTGGACAGGCTGGTTTTAGACGGCGAAATTGACTTTGCGGTGCATTCAATGAAGGACATTCCGCTGGAGAGGGACGAGCGGTTGGAGACGGCGGCGGTTCTGCCTCGCGACTCGCCCTACGACGCTCTGGTCTTGAGGCACGGGTGCGGGTTGGACGAACTGCTGGAGGCAGAGGGAAAGGGAGAGAGAGAGGGTGCGGTAGTAGGGACCTCGAGCGTGCGGAGGAAGTTCCAACTCCTGAACTACGCTGCGGAGCGAGGCGTAGAAGTGCGGGTAAAAGAGATTCGTGGAAATGTAGGCACGAGGTTGAGGAAACTTAAGAACGGCGAGTACGACGGCGTGATTCTTGCAGAGGCGGGGCTTGAGCGGTTGGGGTTGGGTAAGGAGCTGGAGCACGAGTGCGAGAGGCTTAACTGCGACCCTTTTGTGCCGTCGCCGAATCAGGGAATAATTGCTGTGGTTACGAGGAGGGGGACAGAGGCGAGCGAGAGATTAAAAGCGGTTGACGACGCGGAGACGAGGAGAGAGGCGGAGGTGGAGCAGGAGGTGTTAAAAGTGATTGGCGGCGGGTGCTCGCTTCCGGTGGGTGTGCATGCTTGCTGCGGGAGAGAGAGAGGGAAAGAGAGCGGGAGCGGGAGAGGGAACAAAGAAGGAGTTGAGTTAGCGGTTTATTTTGGGTTCGGTCGTGAGAAATATGTTTTGAGGCGGGCTGTACTCAGCCGAGACAGGAGTCTGCAAGAGGCACGCGAGTTCGCTAAACTTTTTCTTGCTGCTACAGATACAGGCGATTCACGCCGTTGATCAAGGCACGCACCGAGGCGGTCACAATGTCTTCGCTAACGCCGCTCGCGGTCACTGTTTTGTCGCCACGGCTTATTTTCACTGCGACGTTCACCAGCGCGTCTGTCCCGCCGGTGATTGCGTCTACGTGGTACTCCTCAAGCCGCAGGTCGTTCATTTCCCTTCCAGACATCGCCTTCCGCAGTGCGTTTATTGCAGCGTCCACCGGACCGACGCCGACGCCCGCTTCTACCACCTCCTCACCGTTAATCGCCAACCGCAGCGACGCCGTCGGGTAAACATTCTTGCCCGAGACGACCGACAAATCCACAAGTTTTATCTTTTCCTCGCGCTCAATCTGCAGGACATCCTCTACAATCGCCTGAAAATCGGCGTCGGTAACCAGTTTCCCCTTGTCGCCGAGTTCCTTCACATTCGCCAAAATTTCGCTTATTTGTTTCTCGTCCGCCCGAATGCCCTGCTCTTTCAAGGCTGTTTTTACAGACGCCTTGCCCGTGTGCTTGCCGAAAGCGAACCGCCGTTTTCGTCCCACTACCGCGGGGTCGAGCGGCTCGTAGAGCGTTGTGTCCGCGAGCGTGCCGTGAACGTGCATTCCGGACTCGTGCGTGAAGGCGTTGTCGCCGACGAGCGGCTTGTTCGGTGCAACCTGCATTTTCGTCAGCCTCCGAACCAGTCGCGAGGTCTCGTACAATTTCTGCGTCGCAATCCGAGTCCGGACGCCGTAGAACCTCTCAAGAGCCACGACCACTTCCTCAAGAGAGGCGTTGCCCGCTCGCTCGCCGAGACCGTTCACGGTTACGTGCACGACCTCCGCCCCTGCCTGCACCGCGGCTACCGAGTTCGCAGTCGCCAGACCGAAGTCGTTGTGGCAGTGCACGGAGACAGGCGTCTCAAACTCAGAGAGAGCGAGGCAGAGCCCCGAAAAAATCTCCTTCGTGCGCTCCGGGTAGAGCACGCCGACAGTGTCGCAGAAGGTCAAGCGGTCAACGACTCCTGCTGCCGCCAACTCCGAGAAGAACGATTTTAGAAACTCCAAATCCGACCTCGACGCGTCTTCGGCGCTGATTTCCACTTTTAAGCCCTGCCCTTTCACGTACTCCGCCATTTCAACGGTCTTCGCTCGCAACGTCGCCCTGTCAATTTTTAACTTCTTTTTTATGTGTGCGTCCGAGACCGGAGCGACCAAATTAACAGTCTCGACACCGCAGCCAACCGCAGCGTCAACGTCGCCTCTCAAGAGCCGAGCGAAGGAGCAGATTTCGGCGTTCAAGCCCGCGTTCGCAATTGCTCGAATCGCTCGCTGCTCGCCCTCCGAGATAATTGCCGTCCCTGCTTCAATTACGTCCACACCCAACAAATCAAGCTGCTTCGCAATCTGCAACTTCTGCTCCGGCGTCAGCGACACCCCCGGCGTCTGCTCGCCGTCCCGCAGCGTCGTGTCCAAGACTTTTACCGTCCTCTGCCTCTGTCTTACCGCTCTCGGCTCTCGCTCTTGCATATTTTTCTCTCATTAAAATTACAGCCGAATATTTAAACTCTTCCCGCAACCCGGTCTCGGACATTTTGGCTCGGGTCCCGAAATCCTCAGCCTGACCCTGTGCCCACTCCGCTCTACCAGCAACTCTCCGCACTCGGGGCAGAAAGTGTTCTCGTACTCGTGACCCGGGACATTCCCGAGGTAAACGTACTCAACCCCCGCGGCTTTCGCAATCTCGTGCGCCCTCTCCAAACCCGCAACACTCGTCGGCGGCACCTCAAGCATTTTGTAAGCCGGGTAAAAAGCCGAGAAATGCACTGGCACCGAAGCGTCCAAACCCGCCACTACCCACTCCGAGAACCGCCCAATTTCCTCGTCGCTGTCGTTGTAGCCGGGAATGACCAAGTAAGTCAGTTCGAGGTGAACCCCCCGCTCCAGCATTCTCTCGCAGGTCTCAAGCACAGGCTTCAACCTCGCACCGCAGACCTTGCGGTAAAAGCCCTCGCTGAACGCTTTCACATCCACATTCGCAGCGTCCAAGAACGGTGCAACCTCGTTCAACGCCTCCTCGGTCAAGAACCCGTTCGTCACAAAAACAGTGTAAAGCCCCGCCCGCTTCGCCAACTTCGCGCAGTCGTAAGCGTACTCAAACCAAATCGTGGGCTCGTTGTAAGTCCAAGCAATTCCGTCGCAGCCCTCCCTCTTTGCTCGGCTCACTACCTCCTCGGGCGACATTTCCGTCTCCGCCGTGCAGAAGTCGCCCGGCTTGGCGGTTGAGATGCTCCAGTTCTGGCAGTGCCTGCACCTGAAGTTGCAGGAGACCGTTCCGAGTGAGAAGGCGAGCGACCCGGGGAAGAAGTGGAAGAGCGGCTTCTTCTCGACGGGGTCTGTGTGTGCGGAGGAGACGCAGCCGTAAATGAGCGTGTAGAGTTTCCCGCCCCTGTTCTGCCGTGTTCTGCAAATTCCGTAGCCTCCTTCGGGAATGCTGCAGCGGTGCGCGCAGACATTGCACCTCACTTTTGCATTCTCCTTCTCGTACAACCTCGCTTCTTTCAACCCCATTTTTTGATAAAACTTTTATTATTAAAATTTTTGATAAAACTTTTCAACGAGCCTCTTCACCTTCTCCGCCACCTCTACCGCGGTCTTGCCAAAAATCCTGACCATCGGCTCCTTACCCACAGACCCGAGGTCGTAAATCACATCTGGTGAGAACTCCTCCTCGCCTGCTTCTCTACTCGCTTCTCTTACCGCCCAGTTCATCGTCTTCCCCTCTGCCGCAGTCGGCTCTTTCGCTCTCTCAAATGTGAAGACACGCATTCCCAGGTCTTTGCACGCTTCTACGATTTCCGCA
>Ga0190347_1000363_pt1 | contig 14837 bp, 13 predicted proteins | sample 48721356_MG_FD_161652 | JGI IMG/M metagenome (GOLD analysis project Ga0190347, IMG submission 161652) | Hydrothermal vent microbial mat bacterial communities from Southern Trench, Guaymas Basin, Mexico - 4872-13-5-6_MG | ecosystem: Environmental > Aquatic > Marine > Hydrothermal vents >...
AGTTGGTGCAATTATTGAATCGGATCCGGATATTGTAGCTATTAGCTATAGATTGGATCCTAAAGCATTAGAAAAACTATTAAAAGTGCTAGAAAAAAGGTTAAAAGATAACGGTCTACTAAATAGAATTTATGTGTTTGGTGGTACTGTTGAAACAGGTTCAGTTGCAAAAAAATTTAAATTTATTTCCAAAGTATTTGATGGCACTCAGGAAATTGAAGATGTTATTTTATGGCTAAGGAATGCTGAAGTAAAAAAGAAAAAGTCAAAATTACCACCACAAAGTCTTCCAGAAAGGGTAAAATATAAAAGTCCTTTCCCATTAATTAGACATCATATTGGACTTCCAACACTTGAAGAAACTGAAGAGCATATTAAAACTTTGGCGGATTCAGGCTTGTTAGATATAATTTCTCTTGCACCCGATCAAAATTGTCAACAGTATTTTTTTGAACCAGAGAAAATGGATAAAAAACAAGATGGTGCTGGTGGTGCACCAATAAGATCAATTGAGGATTTTAAAAAATTATATAACGCTACGCGTAGAGGAAATTATCCTTTAATGAGAAGTTACTCTGGAACAAGGAATTTAGTTGAGTTTTCTAAGATTTTAAAAGAAACAATCAATAACGCTTGGGCTGCTATTCCTTTAAGCTGGTATTCTGATCTTGATAGAAGATCAGATAGGGATCTTTTAAGTGCAATTAGAGAAAACCAGCAGGCAATTAGATGGAATGCGGAAAATAACGTACCTGTGGAAATAAATGAAGCACACCAATGGGCTCTTAGGTATGCTCACGATGCAATGGAAGTTGCTACATTTTATTTATCAGCTTACAACGCCAAAAAACTTGGTGTAAGACATTATGTTGCTCAATATATGCTAACAACTCCTCCTGGTCTTTCACCAAAATTTGATTTAGCAAAGCAAATTGCTAAAAAAGAATTGATTGAAACCTTACATGATGATAGTTTTGTATCCTATACAATGATAAGAACTGGCCTCCTTTCCTTTCCTGCAGATGAAAATGCAGCCATGGGACAATTAGTAAGTACAATGTTTTATGGAATGTATTTAAAGCCAGATATATTGCACATTGTTTCTTATTCTGAAGCTATTAGACGTGCCACAAGTAAAGAAATAATCGAAAGTGTGAAAATGGTAAAGCAAGCCATGAGGAATGCTATGTTTGGGTTACCAGATCTTTTAAGTGATAAAGAAATTAAAAATAGAGTAGAAAAATTAAAAAATGAAGCTATGATTATAATTCAAGCGATTAAAGAATTAGGGAAAAGTTTCAAAGACCCGCTTATTGAACCAGAAGTAATTTTTAATGCCATTAAGTTGGGAATTTTAGATGCTCCGGGGCTGAAAGGAATGTCCGTGGCAAAAGCAAGATTTGATACGAGAATTATTAACGGAGCGTGTTTTGCTGTAGATGATCAAGGAAAAATATTAGATGAAGAAGAGAGAATTAAACTTATTAAAAAGGAGGCTGGAATATGAAAATTGCAATTGTGCATGATTTAAATATAAACAATGAAGAAAGTAAAATGGTTGAAAGTGTAAATAATGCAATTTCAAAAAAATATAATTGTGAATTAGTTCCTTTTGATGATAATTTTGTAAGTAAAATAAAAAATTATGATTTTGTTTTTAATCTTTCAAATAAAGGTGGGAGAGAAACTAAGCAATTACACGTTCCTTCAATTTTAGATAAATTAGGAATTCCATATACAGCTTCAAATGCATATTCTCATGCCCTGTGTTTGGACAAAATTACAACAAAAATAATAATGAAATTCCATAATATTCCAACTCCTTCCTTTATGTATTTTGATATTGGAGAATTTCCAGATAAAATTGATGAAGATAAAGTATATATCGTTAAACCTCCTAGAGAAGGAAGTGCAAGGGGGATTACTCGAAAATCAGTTGTTAACAATTTGGAAGATATGAAAGAGCAAATAAAAAAAATACATAAAGAATTTAAACAGCCAGCACTTGTGGAAGAGTTTATTGATGGTATAGAAGTTAGTGTTGGATTGATTGGAAATGCTGATAACTTGGAAGTTTTGCCAATTTTAGAAATAGATTTTTCTAATCTTCCTAAAGGTCTTGAAAGATTTTATTCATTTGAGGTGAAACATAATTATGGAGAATTAACAAATTATGTCTGCCCTGCTAGAATTTCTTATGAAATCAAGGAAAAATTAGAATTTTATGCAAAAAAAATATTTAAAGTGCTTTCATTGAAAGATTACGCAAGAATGGATGTTAGAATTCGTGGAGATGAAATTTATTTTATTGAGGTTAATTCACTTCCACAGCTTGTCCCAGTTTATTCTGATATAACAAAAATGGCAAAAGCTGCTGGTATGGAATATGATGATTTGATTCTGAAGATTCTTGAAAGTGCAATCAAAAGATACAAGGAGGAAGAAAAATGAAAAGTTATACTAAATACCTCTGGTTTAATACCAAAAAAAGAAAAGAACTTATTAGGATTACTGATACAATAGAAGAAATTGTTAGTGAAAGTGGGATTAAAGAAGGATTATGCTTAGTATCTGCTATGCATATTACAGCTGGTATAATTGTAAATGATGATGAACTTGGACTTCACAAAGATATCTGGGAATGGTTAGAGAAATTAGCTCCTGTTTCTAATTATAATCACCATTGGACTGGCGAAGATAATGGAGATGCTCATTTAAAAAGGATTTTAACTCATCACCAGGTTGTTTTACCGGTAACAAATGGAAAACTTGATTTAGGACCTTGGGAACAAATTTTTTATGCTGAATATGATGGTCAGAGAAGAAAAAGGGTAGTTGTTAAAGTGATAGGTGAATAATATGGAACTTTCACAATTTTACAAAACTGTATTGGGATCAATAGTTGAAGGTGTGATAATAATTGATAAAGACGCACGGATCTTGTATATTAACAAGACAGCCGTGCGTCTTTTAAATTTATCTGGTGATTTTATCGGAAAGCCGGTTACAAAAGTAATTCCCAACACAAGATTGCATATTGTAGTGAGAACAGGTATTCCAGAAATTGATGAAGTTCAGCATGTTGGTGAAAATATTATAGTAACTTCTAGAATTCCTTTGAAAGACAAAAATGACAACATAGTTGGTGCAGTTGCAGTTTTCAGAGATATAACAAGTGTTAGAAAACTAGCAGAAGAAATTACAAATTTACATGAAATTGAGGCAAGATTAAAAGCGATTATTGATTCAACATATGATGCTATTTCAGTAGCTGATGAATATGGAAATGTTGTACTTGTTAATAAGGCATATACGGAATTAACAGGATTTAAACCAGAAGAGGTAATTGGCAAGCCAGCAACAGTTGATATAGCAGAAGGAGAAAGTATACACATGACAATAGCAAAAACAAAGAAACCAATTTACAATGCTAGATTAAAAGTTGGGCCAACTAAAAAAGAAGTTATTGTTAATGCTCAACCACTTTTCATAAAGGGTAAATTTAGTGGAAGTGTTGCAGTTGTACACGACGTTTCTAGAATATTAGCGTTAACGAGAGAACTTGAGGAAATGAGAAGGATTATGAGACAGGTAAAAGCTCAATATACTTTTGAGGATATTATTGGAAATAGTGAAAAGATAGTAATAGCGAAAGAACAAGCCAAAAAAGTTGCCAAAACTCCGGCAACTGTTTTATTAAGGGGTGAAAGTGGTACTGGCAAGGAATTATTTGCACATGCAATTCACAATGAGAGCAAAAGAAAAGATGGACCATTTGTAAGTGTTAATTGTGCAGCAATTCCCGAGAATACATTAGAATTGGAACTTTTTGGTTATTCTGAAGGTGCCTTTTTTGGAGCAAAATCTGAAGGTAAAACCGGATTAATTGAGGAAGCTGATGGTGGAACTTTGTTTTTAGATGAAATAGGTAAGATGCCTTTAAGCATTCAAGCAAAAATTTTAAGATTTATTGAAACAAAAGAGTTTTTACCAGTAGGTTCAACTAAAGTAAAAAAAGTTGATGTGAGAATAATTGCTGCTACAAATATGGATTTAGAGGGTCTTGTAAAAAAAGAGAAATTTCTAGCTGATTTATATTTTAGGTTAAATGTTTTCCCTATTTATCTTCCCCCTTTAAGAGAGATAAAAGAAGACATTCCAATTTTAGTAAAATGCATATCAAAAAAAATTGCACAACAATTTGGTAGAAAAGTTGATGATGTGTCTTCAGTTGCAATTAAATATTTAATGAGTTATGAATGGCCGGGAAATGTGAGAGAATTAGAAAATGTTATAGGAAGGGCAATTATAAACATGAATATTAATGAGACAGTGCTTGAAAAAAGACATTTTCCAACATTGTTTCTTGAAAAAACCACTGAGAATTATAAATATGAAGGTTCATTAAAATCTCTAATTGAAGATTTTGAAAGAAAGATTATAGAAACAGTATTAAAGGAAAACAATGGAGATAGAACAAAAACTGCAAAAAAATTAGGAATAAGCTTAAGAACTTTATACTACAAAATGGAAAGATATGGTTTGTTATAAGGGAGGATTTTAAATGAAATTGAAAATATTACTTGAGGGTGGAATAATTAATGTTTCAAATATAGTAAAGGCTACCTTTTCAACTATTACACTTTTAGAACACGGTGATAGGAAAATTTTATTGGAACCTGGAGATTATACAACTCACAGTTTTTTGGAACAAAAGTTAAAAGAAATCGGAATTTCTGTGGAAATGATTAGCGATATAGTACTTACACATTTTCATCTAGATCACGCTTACAATTCTATCTTTTTTCCTAATGCGATTGTACATATTCACGAAAATTACTTAAAGAAAAATTATGAATCTTTTGGTATGATTATCGGGAAACAATACAAAATGATTCTAAATAGCTGGAAAGATGTTAAAACCTTTAGTAATGGTGAAGTATTGTTTGATTCTATACAGGTTTTCCATACCCCTTGGCATGCAAGAGAGCATTCTTCTTTTGTAGTTCAAACAGAAAATTATGGAAAAGTTTTTTTCCCGGGTGATATTGTAATGACTCGAGTTGAGTTTTATGATATAATAAGAATGTTGAGAAATGATGAATGCGCAAGATTTGTTCGCGAAATTGTCTCTAATTGTGATTATTTGGTTTTTACGCATGATAGTACCATGAGTTTGGAAAAATGGAGGTGAAATTAATGAAAATTGCATTAATTTCATATGAAGTGTATCCTTTTGCAAAGGTTGGAGGGCTTGCTGATGTTGTAGGTGCTCTCCCGAAATACTTAGAAAAGTTGTCAGTAGCTCCTTTTGTCTTTATGCCAAAACATAAAATTGTAGAAGATAATGCTAAAAAATTTTCATACACATTAGAAAAAGTTAAAGAAAATTTAGAAATACCATATCTAAAAACAGACGAAAAATTTGATATTTACATTTCTAAAATTCCTGGTAGCAATGTGCCGGTTTATTTTATTTCAAACCAATATTATTTTTCTGCAGAGGATGTTTATAACGGACCTGATCTTGCAGAACAAGCAATTTATTTTTCTGCAGCAGTGTTGGAAGCCTTAAAGGCATTAGAATTAGATGTTGATGTTATTCATGTAAATGATTGGCAAACTTCGTTGATTCCGGTTTATTTAAAAACATTGTATGCTGAAGATCCCTACTTCTCAAAAAAAGTTTCAGTTTTAACCATCCATAATCTTGGATATCAAGGAGTTTTCGAAAGTAAATATTTAAAATTTACGGGGTTGCCGGATTCACTTTACAATATTAATGGTTTAGAATTTTATGGAAAAATAAACTTTTTAAAAGGTGGAATCTTATTCTCAGACGTTATTAATACAGTAAGTCCTACGTATGCACAGGAAATACAAACAAAAGAGTATGGAAAAAAACTGGATGGTGTTTTAAGACTTAGGAGCGAAGATTTATACGGGATTTTAAACGGAATTGATTATGATGTATACAATCCTGAAACTGATTCGAGAATTTATGCAAACTATTCTTTGAAAGAAATTGGAAAAAAATACGAAAATAAAAGAAAATTGCAGGAAGAATTAGGTCTTCCTGTTAGAGAAGTTCCGGTAATAGGTATGATAACTAGGTTAGTTGATCAAAAAGGACTTGATATTTTAGCTGATGTTTTCAGGTATATTACACTTTTGGATGTTCAATTTGTTTTACTTGGCACTGGAGATAGAAAATATGAAACACTTTTTAAAGAATTTGAAAAAGAATTTTCTGATAAAGTATCTGCTAATATAAAATTTGATATTAATTTAGCTCAAAAAATTTATGCAGGTTCCGATATGTTTTTGATGCCTTCCAGATACGAACCGTGTGGTTTGGGGCAAATGTATAGCTTGAGATATGGAACTATTCCTATAGTTAGATATACTGGTGGTTTAGCTGATACGGTTAAAGAATATTATGAAAAGACTTTCAGCGGTAATGGTTTTGGATTTAAAGAATACAATTCTGCTTTTCTTTTGAAATCTGTTGCTAGAGCAGTGGATTTTTACAGGAATAAAAAAGTACACTGGAAAAAGATTATTGAAAATGCTATGAAAACAGATCTTTCATGGGAAAAATCTGCAAAAGAGTATTTAAACTTGTACAAAATTGCCGTTAATAAGAAAGTTTAAGGAGGTAATGAAATGCCTGAATATAGGAAAGATCCAGTTGTAAAAAGATGGGTAATTATTGCAACTGATAGAGCAAAAAGGCCACATGATTTTACAGTTTTAAAAGAAGAAAGCAAAAGTGGTTTTTGCCCGTTTGATTACGGCAATGAACATACTACTCCACCCGAAATTTTGGCTTTTAGGCCTGAAGATACAGAACCAAATTCTCCAGGTTGGTGGGTTCGTGTGGTTCCCAATAAATTTCCAGCAGTTAGTCCAGAGCTTGAGGTTAGAAAGTATGGTCATGGGATGTATGATGCTATGACTGGTTTTGGGTATCACGAAGTAATTATTGAAACTCCAGATCATGATAGCACTTTTGCACTTTTTGACGATAAACAAGCTGAAGAAGTGGTTTGGGCATATGTTAAAAGATATAATGAAATTTCAAAAGATAAAAGAATAAAATACATACTTATTTTTAGAAACCATGGAATTTTAGGAGGAGCTTCACTTTCACATCCTCATAGTCAGATTATTGCGATTCCTAGTGTGCCTAAAAGAGTTTTAGAAGAAATGAATGGTGCAAAAGATTATTTTGAATATAAAGAAAGATGTGTATTTTGTGATATGGTATCACAAGAAAAAATTGAAAATAAAAGGGTAATTGAAGAAAATGACAATTTCATTGCATTTGCTCCATTTGCTTCCAGATTTCCTTTTGAAGTTTGGGTTGTCCCTAAAAAACATTCGCATAATTTTGGAGATATAAGTGAGATAGAAGTAAAAGAATTTTCTAAAATTTTGAGAAATACTTTGTACAGAATTTATAAAATTTTAGATAATCCACCATATAACTTTGTTATTCATACTTCTCCAACTTACGAAGAAGGAAAAATTTATTATCATTGGCATGTGGAGATCATGCCAAGGTTGACGAGAATTGCGGGATTTGAATGGGGATCTGGTTTTTATATTAATCCTGTTCCTCCTGAAGATGCAGCAAAATATCTTAAAGAAGCAGAATTATAAATAAGAGGCGATGTTCATCGCCTCTTATTTTTTTCGCTTAATCCATATGGTTCTGATTCAACATTTGAAATGGGCTCCACATGTATTACTAAATCAAATAATTTTTCATCAAGTGAGTGAGAAATCTTTGATTTTAAACAATTCGTTATTTCATGAGCCTTTTTTACTGTAAGATTTGGATCAACCTCTATATCCATATCTATATCATATTTATTTCCAATTTTTCTGATTCTAACTTTGTGAGGATTGTGCACGCCTTCACATTGCTTGCATGATTCAAATACCACATCATAAAGCCATTCTTCACCTGGATGAATTCCATCCATTAAGGAGTAAAAATTTTCGCTAAAAATTTCAAAAGAAACTTTTATAATGAAAATAGAAATAATCAAACCTACTAAAGGATCCATCCATGGTAATCCTATTTTGTTTAGAAATATGCCAATAAATACAATTGAAGAAAGCATGATATCATTTCTCATATTTAATGCTTCGGCTATTATAGATTGTCTGTTGTACTTTTTTCCTGCACGATATTCAATCAAAAATAATGTCAATTTACCGGCTATGGAAATTAAAGTAATGATTAATGGAACAAAGCCAATAATTGTAAAATATTCCCCATTTATAAGTCTTTTTATACTTTCTATGGAAAGTGAAATTCCTGCATAAAACATTATAAAAGAAATAATTTTTGCAGCAATATTTTCAATTTTATGATGTCCATAAGGATGCAATTTATCTGGAGGTTTAGAAGAAAGCCTAGTTGCAAAATAAACTATAGTTGAAGTTAAAATATCAGTAGAAGAATCAATACCATCTGCAAGTATGGACATGCTATTGAAGATTAAACCTGTTAAAATTTTTAAGCCAGCTAAAATTGCATTAGTAAAAACTGCAAGAGTTGTAATTCTTTTTAGCGATTTTTCCAATTAAATCACCTCTATATGATATTAGCGTTTAAAACATCGGACATCAGTTTTAAAGAAAATTTATACATATCACTGTCATAAGTGATAGTAGCATTTTTAAATACGTTTACTATGATATCTCTATTTCTCAGTTCTTCGACGGTGAATAAAACGCAAATATTTGTTACTAGTCCAACCACATCAGCTTCAGTAATATTTAGAGATTTTATAGTTTCATCAATATTTGTTTTATAGAAAGCAGAATATCTACTTTTTTTAATGGAAAAAACTTTTTTGTAGTTTTTTATTGATTCTTTTATTTCATCAATTATTTCTGCACCATAGGAATTTTTTATACAATGTTTAGGCCAAATCTTAAATTCTTTATCATTTTCTTCGTGCCAATCTTGAGTAAAAATAATTGGAAGATTTTGTTTTTTATAATCTTCAATTAAATTTAATACATAAGGGATTATTTTATCAGCTCCTTCAAAATATAAAGCCCCATCTTTTTTGGCGAAATCATTTTGCATATCAATAACAAAAAGGGCTTTCATATTTTTCTCCTCCCTAAATTGTCTTTTTAAATCCTTCTCCAAGAACATATCTAGATTCATTAACTATTACAAAGGCATTAGGATCAATCTTTTTCACATAATTTATTAATTCATTCAATTCTCTTCTTCTTATTGAAACAAAGATTATTTCTCTATCTTTTCCAGTGTATCCACCTTTTCCTTTAAGATAAGTAAACCCTCTTCCCATATCGTTTAGAATAAAATCGGCTATTGGTTTGTTTTTATCAGTAATAATTGTAACGGTAATTGCAAGTTCTAAACCTTTTAACACAAAATCAATTGTTAAACCATTTATAATAATTGCAAGAATTGAGTACATACCAATTTGAGGATTGAAAGCAACACCTGCAAAGAATCCTATTGTAAAGTCTATGATCAATAGGCTTGTACCAATTGGAAGGCTGAAAAATTTATTCATTATTTTGGCAATAATATCAGTTCCACCAGTAGAAGAGTTCTGGGCAAAAGTAATTGCCATTCCAACTGCTGTAAGGATGTCGCCAAAAAAGACTGCTAGCATAAGATCATTTGTTGTGTATTTAGGAACTTTCACAATTCTATCAAAAAAATCAATTAAAAAGTTTAACATAAATGTACAATATATTGTTTTGTAACTAAAATCAAAACCAATTGTTAGAAAAGCTATTAAAAATAAGACTATATTAATAATGTACATCCAAATACCAACGGGCAAAGAAATTAGCGAATGAAGAATAATTGCAAGACCTGAAGCTCCACCAGCTGCAATATTGTTTGGAACTAAAAACATAACTAATCCTAAAGCTGTTAAAGCTACACCTATAGTTGAGAAAATATACTCTTTAATGACTTGTTTTTTGGATATATGAGTCATTGTTAAATCCCCCCTAACTCAGTATATTTTTATTATTTCTCCGTATAATGGTCCTGCAGTAATTTTTTTAACTTTAACAATTGCTTTTTTTCCAATAAGATCAGGATTTCCTTTAAAAGCTATAATTTTATTTCTTATGTCTCTTCCATAAAAATACCCATTTTTTCCTTCTGATTCAACAATTATTTCTACTTTTTTTTCTAAATATTTTTCGTTTAACTTCCGATTTATTTCCTTTTGTAGATTGAGAAGGTATGCCATTCTTTTTGTTTTTATTAATCTTGGAACATTATCATCAAAAAATTTCCAAGCAATTGTCCCTTCCCTTGGCGAATAAATTGCTAAGTTTAATCTTTCAAATTCAATTTCTTTTACTAAATCAACGGTAGCTTTAAAATCTTCTTCAGTTTCATCTGGAAACCCAACAATAATATCACTGGAGATTGATGCGTCTGGAACAATTTCTCTGATTTTTTTGATTAATTCAATATATTCTTCTCTAGTATATCTCCTGTTCATTTTTTTTAAGATTTTATTGCTACCATGTTGAACAGGCAAATGGATATTTTTACCAATTTTTGGACTATTAGCAATTTCGTAAGCAATATTTGGAGAAAAATCGGTTGGATATGATGTCAAAAACCAAATTCTTTCTATTTCATTAATTTTAGATGTTTCGTGAAGTAATTTTGCCAAACTTGTTCCATCATTTAAATCTTTTCCATATGCATCAACATTTTGACCTAAAAAAGTAACTTCTTTTATGCCTTTTTTTGTCAGGTTTTCAACTTCTTCTAATATATCTGTCATTTTACGCGATTTTTCTCTACCTCGGGTATAAGGAACAATACAATAAGTGCAAAATCTGTTGCATCCATATATAATAGTAATCCAGGCATGATACTTAGAATTTCTTTTTAATACATTTTTGTAATCAATTTGATCAAGCAAATCATCAAAAAATGCTACTTTTTTATTTTTTAGTGAAAGTTCTACAGCTTCGGATATTCTTGGAATTGCTCTTGTTCCTATAACAAAATTAACTCCTCTTTTAAAGAGGTTTTCTCTTTCTTTTTCAGCCCCACATCCCATAACTCCTATTTTTTTGTTCTTTTTTCTTAACTCGCCAATAGTACTGAAAAACTTATCTTCTGCTTTTTTTCTAACTACACAGGTATTCAATATTACTATATCGGCATCATTTTCATTATCAACTATATCAAAGCCGTCTTGCTCTAAATAATATTGTGCAACCTCGCTGTCATTTTCATTCATTTGACAGCCGTAAGTTTTAATGAATACTTTCATCTTTTCCCTCCCAATTAAATTATCAAGATAATTCTATCATTTTAACAGTAATTTTGCACAAATTAAATTTAACAGAAGTGTTAAATGTGTTAAAATCTTAACAAGGAGGGATGAAATGAGAATAAGGGAAATTGATGTTTCAAAAGGGATTTTGATTTTACTGGTTGTTCTTGCTCATTCTTATGTTCCATATTCTTTAGTTGTTTATTTTTCGTACCTTTTGTCTGCTTTTATGTTTATTTCCGGATATCTTTTCAAAGATGAAAATTTTACAATAAAGCTTAAAAAGGTTTTATTAAATCTATGGGTCCCTTTTATTTTTTTAAGTTTTGTGGGATATACAATTTATTATTTTATCAATAAATTTGTGCAGTATAATAATAGTGTATTTACAACACTTTTTGATTTTATAATTTTTGGATATAGTCCTCTTACAATTCCCGTTAATGTAGTTCCATTATGGTATTTATATATGTTTGTAATAGCTGAAATTACTTTTTTGGTTTTAACAAAATTAAGATTGATTCATTTTATTCCAGTTTTGTCATTCATATCTACCGCTTTTTTTCATAGCCAAAATCGTTTCTTTAAATTAGATGTTGCATTTCATGGATTAATATGGTTTTATTTTGGATATATTTTTAGAAAAAAGGGTTTTACTTATAAAATTAAAAAACCATTTTCAATTTTTTTAATTTCTCTTTTGGGATTGATATTAATAGGAAAGGTAAACGGACTTAATGATTGGCGTGAAAACAACTATGGTAATTATCCTTTTCTTTCATATTTAGGAGAATTAGCATTTATTTTAATTATTATTTCTCTTTCTAATTTAATTACGAATGAAAGAATCAAAAGTTTTTTTGAATTGTTTGGAAAATATACAATATTTGTTTTAGGGTATCATATTGTTCTACCTGGATTAATAGCACCATTTTTTAATGACCCTATTTCGCTTCTTGAAAAATTATGGTGGCTTTATTATATTATTGCACTTTTCATTTTATATTTCTTTTTAAAGTTTGTTCCAAAAAATATTATATATTTTCTTTCTGGACAATTTCATTTAATAAAAAAAAGAAAAAGCCTTCCAGCTTAAACTGGAAGGCTCTTTAAAAAAACACATGCTTATTCTTTGACAATATTTACATCATCTAAATATATTGTGGTAGGTTTATCAAGTCCAAGTTCAAAGCTTAAGTTTACTACTTCATCTGCATCAGGTGGTAGAGTAAATTCAAATATAAAAGTCTGCCATTCTTGAGTTAAATTAATTTTTTGCTCAAAATAAATTGTATACGGTTCATGGTTTTGAAGAACTTTTACAAAGATAATTCTTGAAATATCAGCTTTTACCTTGAAAGATATTTCATATTTTGCTTCTCTTTCTAATTTTATCCATTGATCAAATTGAATATGCCATGTTTCTCCACCAGGATTAATTACCTTAATTAATGCATTTCCATTTTCGATTTTTGCAACAGCTTTTGCTGGACTTATATCATAATCAGAAGCCTGCCAAAGCCACCAACTATTTGGATTTTCAGCTTGGTCGTTAAGATCTTCAACTTTATCAAAAGTTCCGTTTTTAACTATTTGTCCAGTTTCGCTTGTTGTAGAAGCAGTTTCAACTTGTTCTTCAACTACAGGTTGCTGTACTTCCGGTGGTTGAACAGTTATATTATTAAATACAAAACCACCAACTAAAAATACTGCTAAAAGACCGATTGTTACATAGGATAAAATTTGATTTATTGTCATTTTATCACTCCTAACTTATTCCTAATTTTCCACTATTGAGACATTATCTATGTAAATTGTTGAATTAGTTGCAGAGTTTCCAAATTGAAATTCAAACTTGACAAAACAAGTCCCAGTAATAAGTGGATCTTCGGTTGGATGAGAATCAAAATTTAATGTGAAGCTTGTAGAATTAGGGGTTAAAGTGATAGTTTGTGATAAAGGATTATACCACCAATTATGATCAGTTCCATAATAAGCTACCGCAACACCAATATTTGTTTCTGTATCTGCCGAAGCGTCAAATGTGAGAGTATAACTTACATTTGAGGTTGGTGCAATCCACTGAGCTAACGAACTGTACCAAGGATTTTCTCCCATTGATACAACAGTTACTTCAGCTCTTCCATTTTCAATTATAGCAGTAACTGATGCGCCATTTTCTGAATGGATAAACCAATTAGATGTAGCTGAAAAAGTAGTTTCCACTTCCAAAGTTTGACATGAGAAGTCACCATTCCAAACAATCCCGTTCCATGTTGCTTCACAAGTTTCTTCTCCAGCTTCAGTTGTTGGAAGAGATACACATCCTGAAAAAACAAAAAATAAAGAAATAACAATGGCTAATGAAAGAAATACCTTTTTACTCATTTTCCCACCTCCTTAAGATTTTTAAAAGTTAAAGTTTACTTCTAGAGAACTCGAAAATTGATTTTCTAACAAAGAAGTATCCCAAACGAATGCTGGTGTTACTGTTAAATCTTTATATTTATAAATTGAATAAACTTTAACTAAAGTATTAGAATTTGAAGTGTCATATGAAAAATCTGTACCAAATTGGTAGTTTTTATTAACGTTATATAAGAGTTTTGTATCTGCTTTAATTCCTTTAAATAATAGAATATCAGGAGTTATAGATAACGTAAGATCAAGATTATTAAATGAAGTAAATCCTCCAACTGTTAGGTTCAACAATTTTGTAGTTAATAAGTTAAATCTTCCGTATACCATTAATTTATATTTATCTATAGTAAAATCAATTCCAGATTCTAAGAGTGAAAAATTATTGTAGATAACAGTACGGATGTTAAAGGGATAAATTGATAGAGTGGTTTGTAAAACATTAACTTTTGGATCAATAGAATCATTAAATACAGGGTCAATAGAAACATAAATATTTCCCAATGAATATGGAATATCTACAGAAATTGTACCTCCGAGCCATAAATCACCAGCAAAATCTGAAACTTTAAAATTTTGAACCTTAGGGCCTAGAAAAAGATTAGCGAAGCCTAAATCAAAAATTCCATATGCCTGATCAATTGAAAAATCAAAACTTGTTGGATCTTGAGATAAAAAACCTATAAAAAAAGCATCACCTTTTACACCGACGTAAAGAAAGTTATTTTGAGTATTTACTGTTAAATTTGGTGAAAAATCGATAGAATATTTAACAGTTAAACTACCATCGAAAATAATTTCTTCAGAAAAGAATAAAGAAAATGAAAGAAGTATAAATGTTAAAGTTAATAATTTTTTCATTTGTTTCCCTCCTTTAAAAAAAATAATTTTTGAAATTATTTAATCTAAATCGAGAATATCAAATGTAACTGTTACAATCAAAATTCAAATAACTAAAATTTAGAAAAAATATTTTTAATAATTAAAAATTAAAAAGTAAATAATAGGATTATTTATCTATAAGTAATGGATAAAAAAGGCTCCAGCAAGAACTGGAGCCAATTTAATTAGATATATGAGTTTTTTTTTAATTTTTTTCAG
>Ga0190347_1000364_pt1 | contig 14829 bp, 14 predicted proteins | sample 48721356_MG_FD_161652 | JGI IMG/M metagenome (GOLD analysis project Ga0190347, IMG submission 161652) | Hydrothermal vent microbial mat bacterial communities from Southern Trench, Guaymas Basin, Mexico - 4872-13-5-6_MG | ecosystem: Environmental > Aquatic > Marine > Hydrothermal vents >...
CAGAGACCTGAGGGAGGCCATCGCAGAAAAGATGAGGAAAGAAAACGGGCTGGAGTACCAGGCTGACCAGATCGTGGTGTCGGGCGGAGCCAAGCACAGCCTGACCAATGCCCTGCTGTGTCTGGTTAATCCGGGTGAAGAGGTCATAATCCTTTCTCCTTACTGGGTGAGTTACGTTGAGCTGGTGAAGCTGGCGGGGGGGGTTCCTGTGATTGTTCAGGGTTCCCTGGAAAGGGATTACAAGGTGACGGCCGATCAGATCAGCCGGGCCATGACCGAACGGACCCGGGCCATACTTATCAATTCGCCCTGCAATCCTACCGGCAGCGTGTATTCCCGTGATGAGATGAGTGAAATAGCCCGGGTGGTGGCTTCCCGTCCCGACGTTTTTGTTATTTCCGACGAGATCTATGAATACATCAACTTCGAAGGAGAGCACATACCCATGGCCCGGTTCGGAGAGATCTTTGACCGGGTGGTAACCATCAACGGGGTTTCGAAAGGATATGCCATGACCGGCTGGCGGATAGGATATCTGGCGGCTCCGCTGTGGATAGCCAAAGCATGTATCAAGCTGCAGGGACAGATGACATCGGGGGCTTCCTCTATCGCCCAGCGGGCTGCCCTGGCAGCCATCCGGTCTGGGAAAGACTATGCCCTGAAAATGAAGAAGGAATTCCGGAAAAGAAGGGATCTGGTGGTTGGCGGGTTGAAGGAGATCAGCGGCATAGAGGTGAACCTTCCCAGAGGGGCATTTTACGTATTCCCCGATGTTTCGGCCCTGTATGGAAAATCGGCAGGTTCAAAGACGGTAAAAAACGATACTGACCTCGCCATGTATCTGCTGGAAGAAGCCCATGTGTCGGTGGTGCCCGGAGGAGCCTTCGGTATGCCATCATGTATCAGATTGTCATATGCCACATCCGAAGAAAAGCTCACGGAAGCCCTGCAGAGGATAGATAGAGCTGTATCTGTGATTGAATAAGCGAGGGAATACCTGGAACGGTCCGTTTTTTGTAGCAGGCAATCCGGAAAGAGATGAAGAAAAGAAAAGAAGGCGCGTTTCTGATTCATTGGGTATGGGTAGTGGTTATTCCTCTCCTGTTGCTGGGGGCAATGCTGTACTGGTATATTTTCGGTAAGAATGTCAGCATTCCTCCGGGAGAGGGGCGGTCGTTCTATATCTATACGGCGGACACCTATCAGGATGTGCTTCACAGGTTGGACAGCCTGGGTTTTCTGAAGAATCCCGAAGTATTCGACCGGCTGGCCGAAAGAAAAAACCTGCCGGCCCATATTTATCCGGGCCATTACCTCCTTGCCGACGGTATGAGCCACAATGCCCTGATTAATATGCTGCGCTCCGGCAGCCAGGTTCCGGTAATGGTTACCTTTATAAATTATCGAACCCTGGAAGAGCTGGCCGGGAAATTTGCCCGGCAACTCGAACCAGATTCCGCTGAGCTGGCGAAATATTTCCTGCAGGAAGGAGTGCCGGAAGAATATGGGTTTACCTGGGAAACTTTCCCGGCCATGTTCATTCCGAACACCTACGAGTTTTTCTGGAATGCCACGCCTGAATCCATTGTCAGAAGGATGAAACAGGAATACGAACGGTTCTGGAATGACGAACGGAAAAGGAAGGCTGCTTCGGTGGGGCTTAAACCCGTGGAAGTAGCTACGCTAGCCTCTATCATTGACGAGGAAACCCGGTTTGATGTTGAGAAACCCACCATCGCCGGAGTGTATATCAACCGGCTGGAAAGAGGGATCCCCCTGCAGGCCGATCCCACCATTAAATTTGCCCTGGGCGATTATTCAAAAAACCGTATCCTCACCCGCGATCTGCTGGTGAATTCACCTTATAATACTTACAGAAACAGAGGGCTTCCGCCCGGACCCATCCGCATCCCTTCCATTGTTGCTATGGAGGCTGTGCTTGATCACGAAGAGCACGATTACCTGTATTTCTGTGCCCGTGATGATTTTTCGGGTTATCACCATTTTTCCAGGACCCTGGAGGAACATAACCGGTATGCGGCCAGTTACCGGCGGGCACTTAACCAGCAAAGAATATACAGATGATTTCCCGGCAGGTATGCTTGAAAAGGTTCAGATAACCGTTACTTCCCGTTCCAGTACAATGCCGAATTTCTTTCTTACCGATTCCAGGATCTTTTCCGATAGGTTAAAAATATCCTGCCCCGTTGCCTTTCCGTGATTGACCAGCACCAGAGGCTGAAGGGGATGCACCCCCGCATCACCTTCCCGGTATCCTTTCCATTCGCACTGGTCGATCAGCCAGGCCGCCGCTGTTTTTATCCTGTTTTCATCTGCAGGGTACCCCGGTATTTCCGGAAATTCCCTTCTCAGGGTTTCGTAATCGGACAGCGGGATGACCGGGTTCTTGAAAAAACTTCCCGCATTTCCTGTGACGGCCGGATCGGGTAATTTTCTTTTTCTGATATTAATGACAGCGGCCCGGATATCGGCAAGACCGGTACGGCCTGAACGTTGCAGTTCATCTTCCAATTGGGCGTAATCTGTTCGGAATACCGGCCGCTTCATCAGCCTGAAAACAACTGAAACCACCAAAACCAGCCCTTTCCACTCGTTTTTAAATATGCTGTCGCGATAACCGAACCGACATGCCGCCTGATCGAACCGTTTATATTCTCCGTCAGCCAGCCCCATGGCGTCTACCCATTCGATATGGTCTTTTACCTCTACCCCGTATGCTCCGATGTTCTGTATGGGTGATGCTCCCGTGTTTCCGGGAATGTACGACAGGTTTTCCAGTCCTCCCCAGCCCTGTTCCACTGTCCAGGCCACAAAGCGGTCCCAGTTTTCCCCGGCCATCGCGCGCACCAGGACCGAATCCCTGTCTTCGTCCAGCACCCGGATCCCTTTCATGACGGGATGGATGACCATTCCTTCAAAATCTTTTCGAAAAAGAATGTTACTGCCTCCTCCCAGGATCAGGAGTTCCTGGTTTTTCAGCAACCCGGGCAGAAGGTGCAGGTCTTCTTCCGTAGTGAGCGCAAGAAAATACCGGGCCCTGGCCGGTACCCCGAAAGTGTTGTGTTTTTGCAGATCGAAATTTTCCCTGATTTTTTCCATAGGATTAACTGGTAGGCCAAAGATAAGGAATTCTGTGTGCTTCTTTAGAGGTGTCGCATGTTTTCTTACCTTTACGGGAAACGGAAAAATCCGTATTGTTTGTCGGGTGTGATCTACATATCGGTCACCAGTGATGTGGCCACCGATCAGCGGGTGCTGCGCACGGCCCGCACACTGCATCTGTCGGGCCGGCCGGTTCATATCATCGGCAGGCTTCTGCCCGATAGCCTGCCGGTTTCCGGTTTGCCTTTCCGGATTACCCGGTTCCGCATGATATTCCGGAGGGGGTTCCTGTTCTATGCCTGCTTCCATATACGGCTTTTCTTTTTCCTGCTTTTCAGGAAAAAAGGGTTCCTTTTAGCCAACGACCTGGATACCCTTTTCCCGAATTTTCTGGTATCCCGCCTCCGAAGATGGCCACTGGTTTACGACAGCCACGAGTATTTTACCGGAGTTCCTGCGTTGTGCCACCGTCCGCGGGTAAGGGCTTTCTGGAAAAGCATTGAAAAGAAGATCGTTCCCCGTGTTCCGGTGAGAATTACCGTGAACGGATCTATTGCGGAATTGTACCGCCGGGAGTACGGGGTGCATTTTAATGTGGTGAGGAACATTCCTCCTTTATGGGAGCCGGGGGAAAAACCGACACGTGCCGGGTTAGGCCTGCCCGGGGATGCACCGTTACTGGTGTTGCAGGGAACGGGGATCAACCGCGACCGGGGAGCGGAAGAGCTGGTCCGTTGCATGGTCTACCTGCCGGATGTTTATCTGCTGGTCATCGGTGGAGGCGAGGTGTTGCCCCGTTTGAAGGAAATGTGTGCGGAAATGGGTCTGGAACGACGGGTTCTGTTTACCGGCAAAATGCCTTATGCACGAATGATGCAGTACACTTCCGTTTCCGACCTGGGCCTCAGCCTGGATAAGGATACCGGCCTGAACCAGCGGTACAGCCTTCCCAATAAACTGTTCGATTATATCCAGGCAGGAATTCCCGTACTGGCTTCTCCTCTGCCCGAAGTCAGAAGCATAGTGGAAAAATATGAGATCGGTGAGTTGCTTCGTTCGTATGATCCGGAACAGATGGCGGATCAGATCCGTTCCATGCTGCACGACCGGGGTAAAAGAGAACATTGGAAAAAATCTTTAGTGAATGCAGCAAAAACATTGTGCTGGGAAAAGGAAAGAAAAGAACTGATCCGTATTTTCCGTCAGGCGGGTATCAGTTTTCCCCGGTTGTGACTTTTCCGTTCCTGGCGGAAAAACGCATAAAAACCCCGAGCGAAAGGTAATACAGCAAAACGGATACCGGGATCATAACCAGCAGCCAGGCAAATACGCCCATCAGGTTCGAGAGCCAGAACTGTATAACGGTTCTCCACCAGTCCCCCCTGATCATGGTGATCATATCGGCGGGAGAAAAGGGGAACACGGTTTCACCGTAAAAAATCAGTTCTCCCAGCTTGATAAAGGGAATATACAGGATGAGCTGCAGGGGATACACAAACCAGTTGATGAGCTGGATGGCGATCATGTTCAGTCGGAAATACAGCGCTGCAGCGGCGCACAGCACGGTGGTCACACCCAGTACCGGGATAATTCCCAGGGCGGTTCCCAGAACTACAGTCAACGCCAGTTGTTCCGGGGTAATGCCCTGGCTGAGGAACTTCTTCAGGGATTCAATGAGCTTCTTCCCCGACCAGGTTCGAGACTGTTTGAAAGCCGGTTTATGATTCGGTGTATTGATTGAAGGAAACAATTTTCTCATGAGGCTTCCGTCTTTTCTTGCGGGACGGTCCCGACGGATATCCCAGCGTAATGATCAGTTCCGGTCGTTTTCCCTGCGGTATCTTCAGTAATTCCCTCACTTTTTTCTCATTGAACCATCCCAGTATGCAGGTTCCCAGTCCTTCCGATGTGGCCTGCAGGCAAAAATGTGCGGCGGCAATCCCGATATCGATCAGCGGGAATTCCCGGTCTTTGATGGCTGTGCCCAGGCGGGACGTTATATTGGCGGGCTCACGCACTATCACAACATGTACCGGTGCTTGTTTGGTAAAATGGTTCAGGGGAAGTACACGGCTGGAGGTGGCATCGGCCAGCCGGTTCTTCAGTTCGGGGTTATCTACCACAATGAACTTCCAGGGCTGGGCGTTACAGGCCGAAGGGGCCAGGCGGGCTGCTTCGATACACCGGTTGAGAATATCCTTTTCAACCGGCCTGTCGAGGTATTTCCGGTCGCTTTGTCTTTTTCTTACGAGTTCCAGAAAATCCATCATCAGTATCCTGCTGCCTGTCCGTCTTTTCTTGATTCCGAGGCACCGTAATACACCCCGTTCTTTTCGTCGCGCATAATGGCCTGGTATCCACCGAAGCCTCCGTTATCGAACTGGATCTTATGTCCTTTGCGCATCAGGGCTCTGATCACTTCGTAATCGAAGCCTGATTCCAGGTACACTACGCCTCCGTCGGTCATGATCTGTCCGGTGGGTTGCGATGATCCGCCATGCCGGATCCTGGGAGCATCGCCGGCTTCCTGCAGGTTCATACCGAAATCAATCAGGTTCACTACGATTTGCACATGCCCCTGCGGCTGCATAGACCCTCCCATGACTCCGAAGCTAACCCAGGGCTTTCCGTCTTTTGTTATGAAGGCGGGAATGATGGTATGGAAGGGCCTTTTGTTCGGAGCGTAGGTGTTGAAATGCCCTTCCTGCAGGGTGAACAATTCGCCCCGGTCCTGCAGCATGAACCCCAGTCCCGGGGGTACCATGCCCGATCCCAGGCCGCGGTAATTGCTCTGGATCAGGGATACCATATTTCCCTTTTCATCCGCCACGGTGAGATAAATTGTCTCTCCCTGGTTCAGCTTGCCGGCATCGTAACGGCGGCCAGCCCGGTCGGGATGGATCAGCTTCCTTCTTTCCATGGCATATTCTTTCGAAATAAGGTATTCAACGGGAATTTTATTGAAATCGGGATCGGCATAATACCTGGCCCGGTCCTCAAAAGCCAGTTTCTTGGCTTCCACGAACAGGTGAATGTATTCGGCACTGCCGAATCCCATGCCGGCAATATTGTAAGCCTCCATGATGTTGAGCATTTGCAGGGCGGCGATGCCCTGTCCGTTTGGGGGAAGCTCCCATACATCATAACCCCGGTAATTGGTGGAAACCGGTTCCACCCATTCCGAGCGGTGTGCCGCCATGTCTTCATATGACAGGAATCCTCCCTGTTCTTTCATGAAACGGTCGATCACCCGGGCAATTTCTCCGCGGTAGAACACATCACGGCCTCCCCGGGCAATTTTCTCCAGGGTACTGGCAAGGAAGGGGTTTTTGAATATCTCGCCTTTGGCCGGAGGATGTCCTTCGGGCATATAGGTTTCGGCTACGTTGGGATATCTGGCTGCCAGTGAACGGGCCGACTGCCAGTAATAGGCAATCAGTTCGGTAACGGGAAATCCGTTGCGCGCATAATCGATGGTGGGTTGCAGGATATCGGTCATGGGCAGGGTCCCGAAACGTTCATGCAGTTCGAACCAGCCGTCTACGCAACCCGGCACGGATACCGGCAGGGGACCGTGGGAGGGAATGTATTCGTACCCCTGCTCTTTGAAGTATTCCAGGGTGAGTGATCCGGGTGAACGGCCGCTGGCATTCAAACCGTACAATTGCTGAGTTTCTGCATCCCATACGATGGCAAACAGGTCGCCTCCGATCCCGTTGCCGGTGGGCTCCATCAAACCCAGGGCGGCATTGGCCGCTATGGCTGCATCCACGGCATTTCCACCTTTTTTGAGAATGTCTAGGGCGATCTGTGTGGCCAGGGGATGACTGGTGGCAGCCATTCCATGCCGGGCAATGACTTCAGAGCGGGTGGCGAACGATTTGCCGGTGATCCGGTCCTGTGCGTTGACAGAGGTTATTTTTCCCATGATCAGGATAAGGAGGAATAAGTAAATACTGCCTTTTTTCATATTTGAAACCAATTTTCTTGTAAATATAAACATCTGCTGTGATTTTGCAGGGAAGCGGACCGGTTTTTGTTACCCTGCCCGGTGGTTCAGAGGTCGGGAAGCGCCCGGTTGGCTCCTTTTTCGCCGAAAAGCAATTCAAGCGGATTCTCTATAAATTCTTTGACTTTTATCAAGACGATAACGATTCTTTTCCGTCGATGAGCCTGTGGTCATAAGACAGGGCCAGGTACATGACGGGCCTGATTTCAACCCGTCCCTGCACGGCCACGGGGCGTTCCGCGATATTATGCATCCCCGGAATAAATTCTTCGGCTACCAGTTGCGGCCCTCTTTCAATCACCGCATCCATGGCGGAGATGAGCGATTCGGCTCCTTCCAGGGGAAACCTTTTCTGACAAACAAATTCCCGGTGGATAAAATGCTCCCCCGCCGACAGACGGGGCCGGCCGGGTTTGCAGCCATTCGGCCATCAGCGGATTCCGGATAAAAAGATGCTCAGTCCCGATCGGCCTGCAGTAGGTTTGTCTCAGATGGTTAACAATTACACGCAGTGAAGCGGCTCCGATGCCGATGTTCGGGCGGCCTGGAATACGGTGTCCGGATCTTTTTCTTCCAGGCCGTAGTTTTTTAGATCCAGGGTAGGACTGTATTGCCGGCGGGTACGGAAGGGGTTGGTTTCCGTGAACAGATTTCCCCTCCGGCGGTATGCTTAGATTAGTCTTGCCACTTTGAACTCCTTGTCGAATACTTCAGGGATTTGTGTCAGAAAAAGTGCGGGCAAAATCATTCGTATAATTTTTTCCAGCTTTCTTCCACCGATGAAGGATTGTCCGGGTATTGTCGGTAAAGGGATTTGATGGTTTCCGGATCGGCAGATCCGAGGTAGGTAAAATTATCCATTGCAGAGAAGGATGAATTGATATGCCACGGGTATGGTCAGGTAGAGGTAATGGTTTTTCATGCAAACACAGGTAACCGGTATGTTCTTGTATAACAAATATATCCCTGAATGGGTTCAATAGCGATGGGAAGGATCCGGGTACATTCAGAATGGAATAATTTGCAAGTGCTTATTTACCAGGAGGTAGTTCCGGATGATCTGCTGAACATCGCGGTTATCGGGGAACGGCCTGATGCAATCGTTCAGCTGGCCGGGATGGCTAATCTGACAAGGGGTGTCTGCATAACCGTAGCCCCGGTAGGTGCCGTGTTCAATTTTTATCACGGCTTTTTCCTCCTCATGCCGGCCTTTATCGAGAATAAAAAAGTTCCGGTAAGGAAACCCTGCCAGATGATCGACCAGCCGGTTGACTCTTTCGTTGTACGAAGCCGGCGGTTCTTCCTGAACGCATGCCCCGCGGCATATTCCCACCTGGTACTGGAAGCACGATCCCTTTCCCTCGTATACTCCGCAGAGCTTCCTGCACAGTTCGTATTCATCGGCACTGTTTTCCATGTAACTGCGGGCTGCTTCCAGGGAAGTGAAAGTAGCCAGGGGAAGGGTCTCCTGCCGGTTTCTTTCTATGGTAAGAACTTTGTACCCGTGTTTGTTGGTACTCAGGAATATCCCGTGGGTATGGGTGGTCCTTCTCTGACGCCGGTTGTATGCCGGTTTGTGTTTTTTAATTTCATGTGATTCTCTGAGAAGGGCCACCAGTTCGCTACCGGTCAGATCGTAGTCAATATCCGCAATGCGGTCGCGCATTTTCGCCGCCCTTTTACCCGAGGTGTTTTGCAGGTGGGTGATGACCCTGCGGTACAGGTTTTTACTTTTCCCAATGTAAATTATATCGCCGTTTTCATCCAGGAAATAGTAAACCCCGGCTGCCTCCGGGATCGATTCGATGGTTTCGGGTTTCAGTGAAGGGTGCAGGTTGGCAAGGGTTTGGGATCTGAACAGGGAGGGACGTGAGAGATCCGCTCCGTCAAGCGAAAGCAGTCTTTCGAAAAGTTTCACTGTGGCATAAGCGTCTCCCCCTGCCCGGTGCCTGTTATGGATCTGGATGTCCAGTTCCCTGCAGATCTTTCCCAGGCTGTATGACCGCAATCCCGGGATAAGCCTGCGGCTGAGCTTTACCGTACACAGTTGTTTCCTTTTGAAAGTATATCCCAGTTGACGGAATTCCTCGCGGATAAAATGATAGTCAAAAGATACGTTGTGGGCAATGAATATCCTCCCTTCGGTTAGTTCAACAATTCTGGCGGCCACCTCATAGAATCTGGGTGCATCGGCCACCATTTCATTGCTGATTCCTGTCAGAGCCGTAATAAAGGGAGGAATAGGTCTTTCCGGATTGATCAGGGTGGTGAATTCCTCCTGGATCTCTTGCCCGTCGTGCACAAAAATGGCAATCTCAGTAATCTTGTCCCTGGCGGGACTTCCGCCGGTGGTTTCTAAATCAACAATGGTATACAAGGCGGTGACAGTTCGGTAATTATCATTTCTGCCCAAAATTAGCTAAATTTACTTTGAATAAAACCGTGATTGTTATGCAGGAGTGTGTACAACAGATTTTTTACCTGAACGACCGGTTCCTGACCTGTGATGGTTTCAGCAACGATTACGTATACAGGGGCCGGTCATTGTACGAAGTGATTCGTGTGATGCACGGAGTGCCGGTTTTTTTTGAAGATCACATGAAGAGGATGGATCACAGTGCTTTAATCTCCGATATCCCTCTCTGGCTTTCTGCTGAAAAGGTGCGGGAAATCCTGGTAGAACTGGTGAAGAGGAATCAGGAACCGAACGGCAATGTCCGGGTGGTGTTCAATATTCAACCCTCCGGTTCGCGGCACTTTCTGGCCTATTATTGCCCTCATTTTTATCCCACTCAGGAACAGTACCGGCAGGGGGTGGAAGTGATGTTGTATATGGCGGAAAGACAGAATCCCACCGCCAAGCTGTTGAATATGGGTTTGCGTCTTGAAGTGTACAAGGCAGTGATAGAATCGGGCGTTTATGAAGCCCTGCTGGTGAACCGGCAGGGACAAATTACGGAAGGCAGCCGTTCAAATGTGTTCTTCATACGGAACGGGAAGATCATTACCGCCCCCGACCAGATGGTGCTGAAGGGCATTTCCCGAAAATATGTGTTGCAGTTTCTGGAAAAGGAAGGGATCCCTGTACGTATGGAGCCTTTGCACCTGGATGAGCTGGAGAAAGCCGAAGCCGCCTTTCTTACCGGCACCTCGCCCAAAGTATTGCCGGTGAACCGGGTGAGGAACCAATCCTTTACTACCGGACACCCTCTTCTGGCGGCAGCCATGAAAGGATACGACCGGGCAGTGGATGATTATATAGAAAAACACAAAGGATAAAATAAACGGAATATGGCAAGCAGAAAAGAGCTCAAGCGGCAGATCAACCGGCTGACATATGAACTGATATCGGATGCTTTTCAGGTCCTGAAAAGAAATCCGGACCTTGACCGCGGGCCGGTTATGGATGTTATAGGAGAAACCGTGGATGTAAGAAACCGCCTCATCGGGCAGGTGAATCATCCGGAAGCAGAGCAAGGTACTGCTGAACGGAGAAAAGGTTACCGGAAGATCCGGGAAGAAATGGTGAAGCATTTCGACCGGTCATTTACCCGTCTCAGTCAACTTTTACAGGTGGAAAAAAAGGAATAATATGTCTGGTCACCGGCATTATACCATTCGTGTGTACGGTCGTGTGCAGGGTGTGGGCTTCAGATATTCGGCCCTGCAGAAAGCCCGGGAGCATGATCTGACAGGGTATGTACGGAACCTCCCCGACGGAGGTGTCTTGATCGAAGTCGAGGGAGAACCCGCCGCACTTGATCTTCTGGTGGAATGGTGCCGTCAGGGACCGTCCTGGTCGAGGGTGGAAAGGGTGGAAGTGGAAAAACAGCCTCCGCAGGGATACACCGAATTCCGGATCCGTTGATCATTCCTGCTCAATATCGGAATACACGGCCATGGTGACATAGTCCACTACTTCCTGCGATGGGATGATCTCTCCCGAATGCCCCCGGCGTAATATTCTGACTTCCGGCCATTCATTCAGTTTCTTTGCATAGGCCAGCAAAGCCATAATGGGGCCGAATCCGCACACGGAAATGTTATTTTTCTTTACCGTGTTATAGATACCCTCAATATCCCCTTTTTCTATCTGATCGATCACCATCTGATCCATTTTTTTCCCGTATTCGGGGCTGACATAATGCGAAAAATCGGAGGAAGCGATCAGCAGCAGGCGACGGTTCAGAATCTTCTGCACCCTGATCAGTTCTTCGGCCACTTTCAGGGCATGCTGCGGGGTTTGCCGCGACATGGAAACCGGAAGAATCCTGAATTTATAGGGAAGCTTGTACTGCAGAAAAGGGACCATCACCTCGGCCGAATGTTCGAATTTGTGAGCCAGGGCACTGGCTTCAAATTCCATCTGATCGCGGAACTCAGTATCTATTTCCGCGATGCCTATGGGGGTCTGCCAGGCGTTGTTCTCATCGGATGCAATCTCGGGCCCTATGCCGTTGTGGTTGGGGTGCAGAATGACAATGGTGTCGAACTGTTTCGGATGGTTTTTCACCAGCTCGAAAAAATGGATGGCTTCATGTCCGGAAAAGACATAACCGGCATGGGGGACTATTCCCCCGAACAAGACAGCAGGCCTGAAATCCTTCGCAAAACGTTTTTCCTCTTTCAGATGGATGGAATGCAACAGATTGATCAGCTCATCCTTACCGGATGGATAAAATTTGCCTGCAACCGCTGGAATCCTTGTTTTCACGGGAATGGTATTTTTAATGATGTGGTATCACTTTCGTTCCGCATTTGCTACAATTGCCCCTGTCGTCCAACCCGCTGATCCTGATATGGTAACCTGCCCTTTCAATCAGCAGGTTTCCGCATTCCGGACACCAGGTGTTCCTGGTGCGTGGGGTGCCCGCCATATTTCCCAGGTATACATATTTCAGCTCCTCTGACGCCATTTCGTAACATGCCAGCATGGTTTCCTCCGGGGTGGATGGTATATGCATTTTATACTGAGGGAAATACCTTGACAGATGCATTACCACTTCTTCCCCCAGTTCCGTGGCGATCCATTTCACCATTTTCCTGAACTTCTCCGGTTGGTCATTCAGCCCGGGAATGATCAGGTTGGTGATCTCCAGGTGAGTACCCGAGCGGGCCATAGTTGCCAGATTCTTTTTTACCGGTTCCAGTCTGGCACCGGTATATTTCCTGTAAAATTCCTCATCAAAGGCTTTCAAATCCACATTGAACGCATCCATCAGAGGGATCAGTTCCTGCAGGCTGTCCGGCTCGATGAACGCATTGGTTACCGCCACATTCTTTTTTCCCCTGTCATGCACCAGCCGTGCCGTATCTACCATCATTTCATAGAATACCACCGGCTCATTGTATGTATATGCTATTCCGATATTGTCTTTCGACTCGGCTGCCGCGTTGGCCAGCTCTTCCGGCAGGTGTTCTTTCAGATTGGGAAAATCATCGGGCGATGACTGGGAAATATCCCAGTTCTGGCAGAAATCGCAATGCATATTGCAGCCGATACTTCCTATGGAAAGAATGGTTCGTCCGGGGTAAAAATGATACAGGGGTTTTTTTTCCACCGGATCTATATGAACCGCCGAAAGCTTTCCGTACGTTTCGGTTACCAGGGTCCCGTTAACATTCTTCCTTACCCTGCATATCCCCCTATTGCCGGGTTTAATCAGGCACCGGTGCGGACACAGCAAACAACGTACGTTATCTGCACCTGCTTTTTCTGAGTACATGGCTTCCTTCTTCATGATCTTCCGCCTTTTATCAATAAATCCTCAGGGGGCAGTTTGACCGTTTGTATACCTGCCTGTCCGGACCAAAAGATAAAAAAAAATAGGCATGAAAAAAAACTCCTTGCAGTCCCGTGAAAATGTTTAAGGAAATATTCCGGAACATTCCCCCGGTACCGGTCGGTATTTTTCGGAAATAATTCTTAATTTTAACACTTCTTTTTTTAGCCTTAAAAGGAAATACATGTTTCATCCAGAATAAGTGTATTACTATGTGCCGCGCATTTCTGATAAGCATAACCTTGATTTCCATTACATTTTTTTGTTCCTGCCGGCAGGGAAGCCGTTCTGACCGTCCGGAAACGGAGGAACAGTTTGCCGGGGCGGAGCAACCGGCTATGCATAACAGCCTTACTGCCGAAGAAATAGACGAGGGCTGGGTATTGCTGTTCGACGGAAAAAACCTGGATGCCTGGAGATCATTCGGTGCCGATTCCCTGGTGGGAGGTTGGGTGGCCGAAGACGGCAATCTTATGGCCCTGGGAGAAGGAAGCGACCTTTCGGGAGATATTATTACCCGGGAGAAATTCCGTGATTTTGAATTTTCTGTCGAATGGAAGATCAGTCCCGGAGGGAACAGCGGGATCATGTATCTTGTGAAGGAAGAGGAATATGATGTACCCTATGCCACAGGGCCCGAATACCAGATTATAGATGATATCGGGTTTCCTGAAAAACTGGAACCCTGGCAGACCACAGGGGCCAATTATGCCATGCACCCGCCGGTCAACGCCAGAGTGAAACCGGTTGGAGAATACAACAAATCGATGATCAGGGTGAAGGACGGATTCGTAGAACACTGGCTAAACGGAGTGAAAGTGGTGGAATATGAACTGTGGACCGATGAGTGGAAGCAAAAGGTGGGACAGGGAAAATGGAAAGATTATCCCGGCTACGGAACAGCCCGGGAGGGCCATATATGTCTGCAGGATCACGGAAGCAAAGTATGGTTCAGGAATATCAAAATTCGTGAATTGTAGTAGATGAGGCGGACATTCTTCGGGCATCTCTTTCTTGGTATGGCAGGTTGGTTGATTCTGTGTGACACGGGAGATGTTCCTGGTGTGGATGATAATAACCTGCCGGATGATAAAACCGGCTGGGTTTCGATATTTAATGGAGTGGACCTGGACGGATGGCTGCAAGCCGGTGAAGGACGCTGGTATGTCGCACAGGGAGAACTGGTGGGTGAAAGCCTTTCGGACCGCACACCGGGTTTTTTATGTACCCGTGAACATTTCCTTGATTTTGAACTTTACCTTGAATTTTTTCCGGAAGAGGAATCGGCTACCGGGATATTTTTCCGGTCAGCCACCGACGGGAAAGATATCATGGGATGGCAGGCAGTGCTGGCTACGGCTCCTGATGATACTTCGGGGATTCTGGAAACCTACGGCAGAGGTTGGATGGAAACCCTGCCCCCCGGTCAGAAATTATGCCCTGTGCCTGGCACATGGAACAAGCTTCATCTGAAAGTGAAAAAGAATGGGGTGAAGGTATGGCTGAACGGAAAGAGAATGATCAGCCTGAAAGATGACAGGATTGAAAAAGGCAGGGGAGTCATTGCCCTTCAGGTATGTCGGGGTAGCAGGGGAAAGATTAAATACAGGCACATTCGAATAAAAACATTTGATAAATAACAAATTCCTGCCGGCATGTGGACAGGAGCTTATGTTTGCTAACATTTCAACAATGGCGAGATGAAGAACTGGAAGAATAATGTACAACTCACATGGATGGTAGTGCTCAGGCTGCTGATTGGCTGGCATTTTCTTTATGAAGGGATTGCGAAACTGGTAAATCCGAACTGGACATCGGCCTTCTATCTGCTCGACAGCCAGGGATGGTTTGCCCCGTTTTTTCATTCCCTGACCATAAATCCCGATGTGCTGGCTACCATAGATTTTCTGAATG
>Ga0190347_1000366_pt1 | contig 14821 bp, 14 predicted proteins | sample 48721356_MG_FD_161652 | JGI IMG/M metagenome (GOLD analysis project Ga0190347, IMG submission 161652) | Hydrothermal vent microbial mat bacterial communities from Southern Trench, Guaymas Basin, Mexico - 4872-13-5-6_MG | ecosystem: Environmental > Aquatic > Marine > Hydrothermal vents >...
CCGAGAGCGAAGGTTCCGGGGGGCTGGCAGAGGTGCGGAACACCTTCGGGTCGAACCTCAGTTTCAAAGCAGAGGTCTTGAGGGCGTTGGGCGGGTTCAGGACGGAAATGGGCGTGAAAGGGCGGAGAGGGCTTTTGCAGGGCGAGGAGACAGAGCTGTGCGAGCGAATGCGGGAACGGTTCGGACAGGGCGTCGTTTACAACCCTGCGGCAGTTGTTTACCACAAAATCTACCCAGAGCGGTTGAAACTGCGGTTTCTCTTGCGGCGAGCTTTCTGGCAGGGCTACTCGAAACGAATGATGAAAGAGGCGGGCTCTTCGGTGAGCGAGGAGGAGAAGTTTGTGCGGGTTTTGTTTGGTGGCGTCGTTGAGAGGCTAAAAGCGAAGTCGTTGGTCGCGTTCGGGCAGTTGGCGGTTCTGCTGCTTCTTACTTCTGCTGTGGGCTTGGGGTATTTTTTTAAATTTTTTAAAGGCAAAAAAATCATAAAAAAGTAAAAAAGCATAAAAAATGCGTCGCAGAATAATCTGGGTAAGACCTCGTAAAGAGAAAAATATCAGCATTGACCGAGGCAGAATTGCAGAGAAATTAGAGGAAAGGGGAAAATTAGAGGGAAGGGGAAACTATGAAGTTGTGGTTAAAACTGGAATTGATTTTGGTCTGCTAAAACTACTTCTCTTTGGCAGGTACGATTGTTTGGTTGGCACGACGAGAATTGGTGCAGTTGCTGGACTGCTTGCCAAGATGCGGGCTAAAAAAGTCTTTATTGACCACGTTGACCCGATCGAGCAGTTTAGAGAAACCGACGGTAGGTTTAAGGCAAGGGTGGTAGAAGGTGTCGAGAATTTAGCTTTTCGTTTTTCTGACGCTGTCTTTATTACGAATGAGGAAGATAAGCTAAGAGTAAGCAAAAGAGCGAAAAAAATGATAGTATCAAGATTAGGAATAGATTATAAAAGCTTTGCAAATACAAGTAAAAATGCAATAGAAAAGGCGGAATCTCTTTTGAAATCAAAAGATATAAATATAAGAGACAAAATTGTTACTTACACAGGTGGTTTTGAGGACATCTATCATCTCGACAAATTGGTTTTGGCTATGAAACTATTAAAGGATTGGCTGCTCCTCCTGGCAGGTTCAGGAAGTGCTGAAGACAAGCTCAGGGAAATAGTGCAAAAGGAGGGGTTGGAGAATGTGCATTTCTTGGGCTCGTTGAATCATAATTTTATCCCTGGCATTCTTCTCTTCTCAAATGTCTGCGTTACGCTTTGTGAGACGCCGAGGCAGCAAAAAATTCTTGAGTACGCTGCCAGCAGAACGCCGATCGTTGCTCCGAAGAAAGTGAAAAAGATGTTCCCTCGCGTCCAAGCGACTGATTTAGAACCTGGCGAAGTAGCCTCAAATATTAAGAAAGCGGTGAAAGTACCTGACTCGTGGTTAGCCGAATTCCAAGCAGAAACGCAGAAATATGATTATGAAAAAGTAGCAGATTTATACGAATTCGTTATAAAAGACTTACTTTTATAAATTTTAACGATGAAGGAGGAAGCAGCAATTAAAGTCCTACACCAAGCAAAGGCAGCACTCGACGAAGAGGATGTTGAGTTTTGGTTAGATTTTGGGACATTGTTGGGTGCTGTAAGGGACGGAAAATTCATTGCGTGGGAGAACGACATCGATTTTGGCACTTGGCGAGCGAATGCCTCTAAAGTATTTTCAGCATTCCGAAAACTTTGCGAAAACGAGAAAGGGTTTATAAAAGTGTGTGACGAAAACCAGTGCATAAAGTTTATAACAGAAAATGGCTGTCGTCTCGATGTTACTTTATATCGTTTAGAAGGGAGCAGTGCAGTGAGGAAATTTTTTCCGATGAAACAAACAAACACAGGACTTCTTCTTTCTCATTTGCGAGATGTGTTAGCAATTCCACCTCACATAAAACTCAACCCTGAAGAGCTGAGAGCGCCGTTCGTCACGCAAAACCTCTTTAAAATTACCCGCCCGCTCCCCTCCTCGTGGAGAAGGCAACTCGCTAAAATTGTGACGAAGGTTTATAAAAAAGTTGGCTGCAACTGTGTTCAGGTGGCAGTGCCGAGCCACTATTTTATGAATTTATCAAGCATAAATTTTTATGGGGCGGAATTTAAAGTGCCTGCTGAGACGGTGGAGTACTTGGCTTACAAGTACGGTGAAGATTGGAGGGTCCCAAGACGGGATTGGGTGTACTACGAAGACGACCGTTCAATTGTAGAAAAAATAAATAAAGAAGCGTAGAAAAAAGAAAGGAGAGAAAAATAAGGGAGAGGAAGAGGAGAGAGGAGGAAAGGAGAGAGGAGGAAAGGAGAGAGGAGGAAAGGAGAGAGGAGGAAAGGAGAGAGGGAGAAGGGGAAAAAATGATAAAATCTAAAAAATTAAGGGAGCTGTTTAAGAAAGACGGCGTGATAAAAATAGTAGGAGCGCACGACGGAATTACAGCCAAATTAGTAGAGCTGAACGGTTTTGACGGCGTTTGGGCGAGCGGACTTGAAGTCTCAACTTCGTACGCAGTTCCTGACGCAAATATTCTAACGATGACGCAGTACCTTCAAGCGGCTTCGGTAATGAACGACGCAGTCTCAATTCCCGTCGTTGCCGACTGCGACACAGGCTACGGGAACTCAAACAATGTAATGTTTATGGTGAAAAAATATGAAACAGCAGGGATTGCCGCGGTCACAATAGAAGATAAATTATTCCCAAAGGTTAACAGCTACATTCCAGGGCGTCAAGAATTAGCACCCATTGCCGAGTTTGTAGGTAAGATTTTAGCGGCTAAAAATGCGCAGGCGACCGAGGATTTTATGGTTATCGCAAGAGTAGAGGCACTGATTGCAGGGTGGGGGCAGGAGGAAGCGTTGAAGAGGGCACACGCTTATGTGCAGGCAGGTGCGGACGCGATTCTCATTCACTCCAAAGCCAGCACGCCTGATGAAATCGCTCGTTTTGCGAAGGCGTGGGACTTCTCTGCTCCTTTAGTCATCGTTCCTACGGCGTATCCTATGATCTCTTTAGAAGAGGTAGAGGAGTTGGGTGTGAAAATGGTGATCTACGCGAATCACGGGCTGAGGGCGGAAATTAAAGCAATAAACGAAGTCCTTTCTCAAATCCGGGAAGAAGGGCGATTGGACAGAATAAACGACAAAATTGTGCCGATGAGCGAGGTCTTTGAACTTCAGGGAATGACGCAGATGAAAGAGACAGAGAAGATTTTTTTGAGGTCCGGCGAAGAGGAGGTTAAAGTAATTATTCCCGCTGCAGGCGCACCTTCTGCCCACAATCAAACCTCGCTCGAACCCCTACTTCAAGACAGACCGCTCGCTGCGTTAGACATAAACGGCAAGTCCATTTTACAGCGGAACATTGAGACTCTGAACAAGAGCAAGTTGTACGACATTTCGGTAGTTAGAGGCTACAAGAAGGCAGCGTTAGGGGTAGAGGGCGTGACTTATTTTGACAATCCGAAACACCAGTCGGAGCACATTTTGAGTTCGATTTTCTGCGCAGAAGAGAAAATGGACTGCAAGACTTTGATTATTTATTCTGATATTTTATTTGAGAATTGGTTAATTGAACGTTTGAAATCCGTGAATTCTGATTTTGTAATTGTTGTTGACAATTCATTTAAAAGATCGCTTAACCGAAACAAGAAGTTAGACTTGGTTGTCACGAAAGAGAGTTTGGTCTTGGGCGACCGCGTCTTGACTTACGAGCATTTGTACGAGGTGGAGAAAATAGGCAAGACGCTTCCCGAAGAGACTGCAAGTGCGGAATTTATCGGCGTAGCAATGTTCTCTAAAAAGGGCGTTGAGATTTTTAAAAAAGTGTACCACGACGCGTTAAGAGAATACAAAAATAAACCTTTTCACGAGGCGGAGAATATATTTCAGGCTTCGTTAGAAGACCTGCTGCAGCATTTAATCGAGCTTGGTTACAAGGTGGAGGCGCTGCAGGTAAATTCGGGCTGGATGGAAATTCACACTTTTGAGAACTACAAATTTGCCTGCTCGATCGTTCGTTAAGCGGTTAGGCGTCGTTAGTTAGGTTACGGTGAAATTAGAGAGGTTAGTAAGAAACCTCTTTTTTATGAACTGCGGTTCGTGAGAGACCCTGGGCACTTCTCGCTCACCGCTCTCAATCTTTGCTAAAACAAAAGAAGGTCCTTCTCTTTCTGAGTCGGACCCCAAAATCTCGCTCACAACAGTGCGCAATTCTTGAACTGAACTAACTTTTTTAACTGTTTTGTAGCCTACAGCCCTCGCAATCTCTTCCAACCTCACCTTACTTGAGACCGTTCGCTGCCCACCTGTAGAAGCGTGCATTTCGTTATCCAGGAGAAAATGAAGCAGGTTACTCGGTGCGAAATGCCCGATCGTTGCAAGCGATCCCAAGTTCATCAGAAGGTTGCCGTCGCCGTCTAAGACCACTACTCTTTTGTAGGGTAGAGAGAGCGACAAACCAAATCCAATTGACGACGCCAAGCCCATTGAACCGAGCATATAAAAATTGCAGGCGGAATCTCGGATTGAGAATAGTTCCCTGCTAATTTTTCCGTTTGCGGAAATTACTAGCTCGTCCCCTTTCAATTCTTTGGTAATTTCTTCGATCGCTTCATATCTTCTCATCTTTTTCTTTTTATTCACTTTTTTTATTCAATCACTCCCCTTCTTATAATTATCGCGGTTGGCATGCTCCTCTCGTTAATTATCTTGACCGCCTCCAAGAGTGTCTCTTCCGCCTTCTCTTTCTCTTTCGGCAGCACCCTTGCAGGCACACCAATTTCCACCAAGAGTTTTAGAGTGCTCTTTCCCATTAAAATATGCTCTGGTGCGTCTCGCCCCTGAAACCCTCTCCACGAAATTAAGAGCAGCAGCGGGATTTCATAAAGCAAGACCAAAGAGGCAAGCGTGCCGATTGAATTGCCCATTCCAGAATTTTGCATAAGAACAACCGGCTTCTTGCCTGCAAGATATGCGCCAGTCGCGATTCCAATTGCTTCGTCTTCCCTCGTTGCGGGAATGTAAGGAAGATCCAGGTCTTCAGAAAGATAATTAATCACGCCCTTTAAAATAGAGCAGGGCACGCCAGTGTAGAAATCAAATCCCTTCTCCTTTAGCGCCACGCAGAAGTCTTTTGTTGAAGTCATTTTTTTGTTTTCTTGTGGTTAAAATCTCTTTATTCTGTTAAAAAGATATTTTTATTTTAAAGAAGGAGTAAAGTAAAAGTGCGATAAATAAGTGCGATAAATTTATGAAAATGAGACAAAATTTTGAACTCTTGTTGCCGAAGAAGATAATCTTTGGAGCAGGGAGTGTTAAAAAGGTAGGAGACGAGGCGAAGAATCTTGGCGGTAAAAACGCAGTAATTGTTGTTAGTCGGGGAATGAGAAAGCGGGAGGGTTTTAAGGAACTGACCGAGTCCTTAAACCGCCAAGAAATCGGGTCAAAGACCGTCTGCGAAGTGGAGCCTGAACCGAAAATAGAAGAGATCTACAACTGCATTAAAACAGCCGAAGCAGAGGTAGAAGAAGAGGTAGAAGCAGACTGTGGTAATTTGGTAATTGGGTTAGGAGGAGGGAGTGTCTTAGATGTTGCTAAGAAAGTTGCGGCGGATTTAGGGTGGAAGAAAATAATGATTCCTACAACTGCGGGGACGGGCAGCGAGGTAACGCACGAAGCGGTTCTTAAAGTAGAGGGCAGGAAGAGGGCGTTTGTTGATGAACTCTTAACGCCGGACATTGCGATTGTTGATCCAAACCTTATGAAAACGATGCCACCGAGACTGGTAGCCAGTTCTGGCATTGATGCGCTTGCACATTCGATCGAGTGCTACGATTCGAAGAGAAGTAATTTTTTGGTTAAGACGCTCGCTTCTGATGCCTACAAAATACTCAAGGAGAACCTAAGAAAAGCGGTAGAAGGGGACGAAGAAACGGAGAAAGAAGGAAAGGCAAAGGAAGAAGCGATGGAAAAGATGGCTTTAGGAAGTTTGATGGCTGGGATGGCTTTTGGCAATTCGGGGACTGCTTTAGCGCACGCACTTTCCTACCCGCTCTCGAATGAGGGAATACCGCACGGCGAGGCGGTTGCGATGGTTTTGCCTTACGCACTTGAGTTTAATGGTTTTGATGCGAGCGTTATAAAAGAGGTAAAGAGGATTATAAAAGACCTCCGCATAGGACGAGCGATTAAAACAGAGATTGCAGAGATGGCAGAGGTCGTGATGCAGGACGAGAAACATCTCTCTAACAATCCTCGTGAGGTGAGGTTCAAAGATGTCGTTCAGATTTACGAGAATCTTAAAAACGAGAATTAAATGAAAGCGTTAATTCTTGCGTCCGGAGCAGGAAAAAGGCTGCGTCCTCTTACTTACGAGATACCGAAGCCGTTAATAAAAGTAAGAGGTAAGACAATTTTGAATTATCTTGTGAATAATTTGATTGCGTGTGGCGTTAGGGAAATAATAATAACGACAGGTGCTTTTGAAGACAAAATAAAGAAGTTTATGAGGGAAGAATTTCCGAGCGAGAAATTCCCGAATGTCAAGGTCTCTTATATGAATAACCCAAATTACAAAACAACGAATTATATCTGTTCAATGTGGTTGGCGAGGGGGTTGGTAGACGATGATGTGATTTTGGTTCACGGGGATTTGTTGTTTGAGGTGGGGCTGTTGAGGAGGTTGATTAACGAAAAATATGCTAATTGTGTCTTGGTGAACAGGAAGATTAAAGGACCAGAGAAAGATTTCAAAGCGGTGATTGAAGACGGGAGAGTGGTTAAAATAGGTGTGGAGTTTTCAGGAGAGAATGCCTTTTTTTCTGTACCGTTGTATAAATTCTCCAGGGTTGATTTTCGGTCTTGGCTTGACGAGGTCGGAATTTTTATTAAAAATGGCGAGACAAAAAGATACGCAGAGGACGCTTTTAACAAAATATCTGATAAAATTATGCTTCACCCTGTTTATTTTGAGGATGAGTTTTGTGTAGAAATAGACACTGAGAGAGATTTGGAAACGGCAAATAAGTTGGTTAGCAATTTAGTCAAGACAAGAACAAACCTAAAAAATGAGTAGAAGCAGCGAGTCAATAAAAGAATTGCGAGAGATTTGTCAGGAGAGCAGGTACGCGGCGGAGGGAGGAATGCCGTGGTTTGAGAGGTATTTTTATAGAAGTGTCTCCATTCACTTCACAAAAATATTCTTAAAAATCGGAATATCTGCAAATCAAGCAACTTTATTGAGTCTTATCTTTGGATTATTTGGTGGTTTTTTCTTAATATTTACAAATCTAGGGTTCTGGGCATTGGCAATCGGTGCTTTATTTCTGGTTCTTTGTCTAATATTTGACCGAGTCGACGGCGAAATAGCGAGATACAAGAAATCGTGCTCAAAAGTGGGGGCGCATTTTGATCTTATGGTCGGTTCAACTCTTCATCCGTATCTCTTATTTTGTATGACTTTTGGTGCGTTTAATGTGTTGCAGGATACAACTGTTTTTATCTTCGGTTTTTTAGCAGTGATTTTAAACCTGTTGTATGAAATTCATCTCATTTCTTATGAAGAAAAATTGGGTGAATTGGGTGGTAAATTTGAGAATAAAAGAGAGGCAACAAAAAATAAAAAAGGGGAGCGGCAAGGAAGAATCATTGAGAAATATGCGTACAGACCAGTAAGACGAGTTAGTTCTTTTTTAGGACCTGGTGCCATCATTTATGCAATTTTAATAGTTGTAGCTTTAGATCTCTGTTTTGCACCTTTCCGCTTGGAGAATGTTCCAATCTTCTTCGTAATAAACGCAAGATATGCGTTTTTAATCATTTATTCAGTCGGTAAAATCGGCTCTTTCGTAGTGAAAGCAGAAAAACTCATTCAGCAAACTTAAAAATGAAAAAGGAGAAGAGAGAAGGAGAGAAGAATGGGACAGAAGGAGAGAAGAATGGGACAGAAGGAGAGGGAAAAGAATCTTCCAAGAAACTCAGACATCGTCTTTTTTGACGATTTAAAAGCGCTTAAGACTTTTAAAGACGCGGAAAAAAAAACGCTGTTTTTCACTCTTGATAAAAACTTGTGTGAGAAAGCAAGGGCAAAGGGTTTTATTTGTAGAGCTCCAGACGACTATTTGGGATCAAAAGATTTGGAGACAACGAACTCTGACTTTGATTTAATGCGGAAGTGGCTCTCTAAATTGGCTGCTTACGACGGTTTTAATCTCGGTTCGCTGGTCCCCGACTTGTTTATTAACCTCGAGGCAATGCAGAAGTTCCGTGTGTTCAAGATTCTTAGGGAAGTAATTGACCAAGAAAAGCCGAAATCCGTGAAAGTCGCAGCAAAAGGAAAACAGATTTATCGCTGGAGTGAAGTGGGAGACCGGGAGATTCCTGCCAGTTTGGCTGAAGCAATCGCAAAAGACAGAGGAATCGTTTTTAAATCTGAGAATATTTGTCTGACAACGCGGATAAAAAACAGGCTGTTTCGTTCTACGGCGCCGTTTCTCTTAAGAAGTATTGAAAAAATTGTAGAAAGCGGCATTCGAATAAAACATGGCAAAATTTCAAAAAACGCAAGTGCAAATGCAAATACAGAAGCAAACGCAAAGATTTTAATATTCCTGCACAGCAACAAGAATTGGCAGGTTATCAAGCCAGTCTTGAAACGTCTTGGAAAGGAGGGGGAGGGAGAGGGGGGAAAGGAGGGAGAGGGGGGAAAGGGGATTGAACTCTTAATAATCTACCAATCGCACGGGTTTTTTAACTTCGGTTTGAGCAGGAGAGACTACGAACACCTACAAGATCTCGGTGCAGTGCGTTCTTTCGAGTCTTACCAAACAAAAACAATTTATAAAATTGCGACTGAAGAACGTAAGCGTTTAAAAAAGTTGTGGGACGAAATATTGAACGATGACGAATTTCAGAAGAATTTTCGTCTTGGCAATGTTGCTGTTTGGAAGGCGTTCGAGGATTGTTTTTGGCTTTACTACGCGGTTCAATTTCCGAGGCTGGTAAAATACATAGAAACCGGAAAACGAATCTTGGAGATTGAAGAGCCAGAAGTGGTTCTTTTTTTAGGCGACGGTCCTCTTCCCTCCAGAACCTTCTCAACGGTTGCAGAGAAATTTCAAGTTCCCACCGTTCTGATTTCACACGGAATTTATTTTCCGACAAAAAGATATATTCCAAACTCTAAATATGTCGCAGTCTGGGGTCCGAAATTGGGAGAATATATGATTTTAACGGGCTTGAGTAAAGAGCAAATTACTGCTACAGGCGCTCCAAATTACGACGCTTTAACCGAGCTTGAAAGCAAAGAGGACCTTAGAAGAGAGCTTGGTCTTCCTGAGAATAAGCCCTTAGTAACATTCGCAACTCAAGGTTTTAGTGACCAAATAAGGAGGAAATTAATTTTTGAAGTTTTGAAAAGCATGAAGAAATTAGATGAAGTTTTACTTGTTATTAAACCACACCCGAGAGAGAAACCGAAATTATACCGTAATCTTTTAAAAGAGTTTAATGCAGACATTTCTTCAGACAAAATCGTGTTAATGCCAAGAGTTAACACCAGCAAACTCGTGAAAGCCTCGGACCTCCTACTAACCGTGCATTCTACGGTCGCTTTAGAGTCGAATGTAATCGGAACGCCTGTTGTAACCCTGAATTTTACGGCAGAGAAAGACCTCTTCTACTCGCAGGAAGGAGGAGCAGTTGGGGTTGAAAATCCCGAAACTTTGACTGACACGATTTACAAGGCTCTGTTTGACGAGGAGTTCAGAGAAGAAATGAAGATTAACCGAGACGAGTTTCTACGAAAATTTATCTCGTGTAAAGATGGCGGTGCTGCCGAAAGAGCGGCGGATTTAGTGCTGGAGGTGATGAAAAAATCGAAGAAATGATGCAAACAATTTTGCTTTTAGGCGTAGGCTTGGCCGCAGGCGTGGTGAGTTCAATGCTCGGCGTTGGTGGTGGCATAATTTTAGTTCCCCTTCTTATTTTGTTAATGAACCTCGAGCCGCACCAAGCAGTAGGAACTTCTTTGGCGATTATTATTCCGACCGTGCTGGCTGGTGCTTTAACGCACTACCAACTGGGGAATGTTAATGTGCAGTTAGCGCTGATTATCGGCGTAGGAGGAGTAGTGGGTGCGGTAGTAGGTGCTCATTTTGCGGAGGCACTGCCGTCTTTGTATTTGAAAAAGGTTTTTGGTGTTTTGCTTTTTATAATTGCGATAAAGATGATTCTTGGAAAATAAATAAGGATCTAAATAAGGATCTAAATAAGGATCTACGAAAAATGAAGAAAGGAAAAAAGACCGATGAAGAACTTGCTGTATTAGGGGGAGAACCTATCCGGAAGAGACCTTTTCCTCCGTATCCTGTAATTGGCGAGGAAGAAGTGGCGGCGGTCAACGAAGTAGTGAAGAGCGGGAATTTATCTATGTTTGACGCGGATTTTTTGGGTGGAGAGAAGGTTAGAAAATTTGAGGAGGATTTCGCAAAATATCACGGCAGAGAATACGCAATTTCAGTGAACTCAGGAACAGCCGCGCTTCATGTCGCAACCGCCGCAGCGAACATTGGTCCTGGCGATGAAGTGATCGTGCCACCTTACACATTTACTTCTACAGCTACGAGTGTGTTGATGAACAATGCGATTCCTGTTTTTGTAGATGTCGACCCACTAACATTTAATTTAGACCCGGGAAAAGTTGAAGATGCTATAACAGAGCGAACAAAAGCGATTATTCCTGTGCATCTCTTGGGACATCCTGCAGAAATTGATTCAATAATTGAAATAGCGGAACGGCGTCGCTTAACTGTTATAGAAGACTGTGCACAAGCGCCGGGTGCGTTGTACAAAGGGAAGAAGGTGGGAACTTTTGGGCATCTTGCAACTTTTAGCTTTCAGAAAACAAAAAATATGACTACTGGTGAAGGCGGAATGATTCTCACCAGCGATTCAAGACTTGCACACCGTTGTAGATTAATAAGAAATCACGGGGAGCAATTTATGGAGGGCCAACCTAGGGAATATCTTCCAAACATCTTGGGCTGGAACTATAGGATGACCGAGATGGAAGCCGCGGTAGGAATCGAGCAGCTGAAGAAACTGGATAATTTCAACGAGATACGAATTAGAAACGCAAATTATCTAACTAAAAAACTCTCTGAGATTGAAGGGATTAATCCTCCTTATTGCCAACCACACGCAAAACACATATTTCATATTTATGCTACGACTTATGAAAGAGAGGTGATAAATTTACCAAAAGATACTCTTGTCTGGGCTTTAGAAGCAGAAGGAATACCGGTTTGGGCAGGACATCCACGACCATTGTATGAAAATCCTATTTTCAAGGAGAGGATTGTTTATGGTGAAAGGGGCTGTCCTTTTAGATGTGGCTTTTACAACGGAGGGGTAGAAGGGAGTGTAGAAGGGAGTGTAGCTTATGAGAAGGGGTTGTGCCCGGTAACAGAAGAACTGTGCGAGAAGGTGATAGCATTTTATTTAATCCGACCTCCTGCTACTACACGAGATATGCAAGACATTGTTGCAGCATTCACGAAAATTATTGAAAACAAGGAGCGACTTCAAGAATTTAGAACGATTAATAAAGATTAGGAGAATTAGGAGAAGAAAATAAGAATGGTCAAAGAGGTGTTTTGGGACCATAATTTCCAGGAATATATGACAGTAAAAGACTGCCCCTACTGCCAGGATTCTGCTAACTACACAGAAATTGCAAAAAAACCACAAGTAGTAGTAAAATGCAATACCTGCGGCTTATACCGTTTATATCCAAGAATGAATCATGAGGGGCAGATTGCTATGTTCAAGAGATACAACGAGGAGAAGATAGATATTGCCAAATGGAAAAATAAATTAGTCAATATCGACAGACACACTTTACGAGAGGTAGAAAAAATCAAACAAATATTCCCGCAGGTCTTCCAAAATGGAAGAGTACTTGATGTTGGCTGTGCAGAAGGGGCGTTTGATCTTGCTCTAAAGCGGGCTGGTGCAAATCCAACAGGGATTGAACCTAAAGGAGATTTGGTAGAACTCGGGAAAGAAGAGGGGTTAGATTTACATGTCGGGAGATTTGAATTAGGAGCAGGAGGAATTCCATCAGATTTGGAGAATCATAGTTTTGACCTTATCTGCTTTAGGGGAACACTCTATTATATGCCAAATTTACATCAAACATTTGATTTATTAAATACTTACCTCAAGCCTGGTGGAGGCCTGTATATAAATATTTCTGTTGCTACAAGTATTTACTTCTTTTTTATTACTAAAGATTTTTCACAAAGACTTGGACTTAATGCTGCCAGTATGCCTACCAAAAAGTCTTTAGAATATATACTCAATCGAGAAGGATATAAAATTCACAAGATAAGTTATTATTGGCCAGGGTATGCTTTAAATGTGCCTAAGTGGGTGTCAAAATCTTTTCTGCACAGGATCATAGGAATGGGAGGCAGATTCGGTTTATCACTGTTCGCTTATTTTATTAGGCGAGGAGATAGGGTGGTTGCTTACGCCAGTAAAAAATAAACGATGAAAAAAAAGAATAGCGGCGAAAAATATAGAGTTGGGATAATCGGCTGTGGCAGGATTGCAAGTCTTTTTGAGGATGACCCTTTAAGGGAGCATCCTTGCACCCACGCTGGTGTGTACAACGCTGTATCCGAAACAGAGATTGTAGCAGCGTCGGATTTTGATGCTGTAAAACTCCGTGCATTCTCAAAGAGATGGAATGTCAAATCAGTGTATAAAAATTATAAAAAAATGCTTGACAAAGAGTCGTTGGAGATCGTAAGTGTCTGCACGCCCACACCCACGCACTATGAAGTTGTTGTTGAAGCAGCGAAATCAGGAGTGAGTGCGATTTTTTGTGAAAAGCCGATTGCAACGAGTTTAAAAGAGGCAGACAAAATGATAGAGGCGTGCAATAAATCCGGTGTGAAATTGATTATCAATTATCCACGCCGGTGGAACCCTTATTATCGCCACATAAAACAACTCATAAATAGTGGTGAAATTGGCGACACCGAGTCAATAACTGGACATTACACATCTGGATTATTGATGATGGGAACGCATCTTTTGGATATTTTCAGGTTTTTGGTAGGCGATGTGAAATGGGTCTTTGGTAGTGTAGAAGATATTAATCCTGCTGATTTCGTTGCTGTGAAGCCAAGTGAAAATTTCAGCACCACTGACCCCTGCGGGACAGGTTTCCTCTGCTTTAAAAATAGGACAAGCGGGTTTGTAGACGGGAGTATTCGAAAAAAATACTTTATCTTTGAAATAGATATTCAGGGGACGAGTGGAAGAATTCGCATCAGTGACAACGGAAGGTCTTTTGAGTTGTGGGGAATAAAAGAGAGCGAGAATTATGGAGGATATAAAGAGTTAGATTTAAAGCCGTTCCTTGCACTTCCTTCTGCACTTGCACCTGCGTCAAATGGAAGGTGGAGCAGTTCGGTTACCTGCAATGTCAAAGCGGTTGAGGAGATTATTGAATGCGTCGAGCAGAATAAAGAGAGCGTTTCCAGCGGGGCAGAAGGAAGAGCAGCGCTTGAATTGGCACTAGCGTTCCACGAATCGAGTGCGGTGGGAGCTAAAGTAAGGTTGCCCTTGCAGAATAAAATTTTACGAGTCGTCTCAAAATAGGAGGGTAAGAAAGAAAGAATGAAGCAAAAGAAACATGCAAGAAAGATTGTAGGGCTAATTCCAGCGCGTGGCGGGTCGAAAGGTATTCCGCTAAAAAATATAAAGGAGTTGGTAGGCAAACCTTTAATCGCTTTTACAATAGAGGAAGCGTTAAAAAGCAAGGTCTTGGACAGAATAATCGTTTCTACGGATCACGAAGAAATCGCAAGAATTTCAAGGGAATGCGGAGCAGAAGTGCCTTTCAAAAGACCTGCTGACATCTCGGAAGATGTCCCTACGGAGTTGGTGCTAAAACACGCGATAAAATATCTCGAAGAGATGGAGAACTACAGACCCGATATTCTTGTCACTCTTCAACCGACTTCACCGCTGCGTAAAGCCCGCGATATTGATGAAGCGGTAAATAAGCTGATAGAGACAAACGCGGACTCGGTAGTCTCTGTTTGTGAGACTGATGAACGCCCTGAATGGATGCTCCAGATAAAAGATGGTGAGGCAATGCCATTTATTGGGAAAGAAATTAAATTGGTAGCGAGACAAGAGCTGCCTAAATTGTATAAGATGAACGGTGCAGTATTCGTCTCCACACGAAATTTGATAATGAACGAAGAAAAGATAGTCGGTGGCAATATGCAAGTAGTGGTTATGGAAAAGGAAAGGTCGGTAGATATTGACATTCCGATTGACTTTTTTGTTGCGGAGCTAATTATGAAAGGAAAGTTGAAATGAATACCAAGAAAATGACTGCCAAGATAAAAATAAAAATAGGCGACAAAGTTGTAGGCGAAGGAGAACCCTGTTTCATCATAGCAGAAGGAGGCGTAAATCACAACGGCAGCCTTGAATTGGCGAAGAAATTAGTAGATGTTGCAGTAGATTGCAAAGCAGACGCAGTCAAGTTTCAAAAACGCAACATCGAAAAAATACTTACCCGTGAAGCGTTAAAGATGCCTTACCTGGGACCAACTAGCTTTGGAAAGACTTACGGTGAGCACAGAAGAAAATTGGAACTGCCCTTTGATGCGTGGTACGAGCTTAAAGAGTATTGTAATGAAAGGGGCATAATGTTATTAGCATCTGTTTGGGACGAGGAGAGTGCGGATTTTATAGAAGAATTG
>Ga0190347_1000368_pt1 | contig 14764 bp, 15 predicted proteins | sample 48721356_MG_FD_161652 | JGI IMG/M metagenome (GOLD analysis project Ga0190347, IMG submission 161652) | Hydrothermal vent microbial mat bacterial communities from Southern Trench, Guaymas Basin, Mexico - 4872-13-5-6_MG | ecosystem: Environmental > Aquatic > Marine > Hydrothermal vents >...
ATTAAACAAACTTATCAAGAACTACCCCAAAAGCCCACAGGCAACGGTAGCCAAGAATAAGCTCGACAGGCTGTAGTAAGAGTTGTCCTGTAAAATAGGATGAACATTGGATTGTCCCAGAAGACTCCACGCCTTAAGATACTGTGCTGTCTTTTTTTATTTATTTTTGTAAGTGCGCTGAATGCCGACAAGGCGTTATGCCGTGGGAGTACCCGATCAATATCTTTAGGTGGGCTATGGGATCTCACGGGAGACTTCCGCAGAGAGGGTCAGGCCGCCCGTTTCTCAGCGACAAAGGCGGTGGAGTCTATTAACTCCCAGGGGGGAGTTGATGGAGGCCGTGTTGATTTGGTTGTAGCAGATACCAGGGGTGAACCGGGCAGATTGTTGTTGGAGGCCAGAAAACTCGTTGAACAGGACAAGGTGGTGGCCTTGATAGGCCCTGCAAGCGAAGCTCTGGTCCCGGTGCTGAGGAAGTATGCAGAGACACACAATGTACCTGTGATTTTGACATGTGGGGATGACCCACTTTTACCCTCCAGGAAAAATAAATCCGTTCGCTGGACTTTCAGCATCTCCCCCAACCTTGGACCTGTGATAAAGATCCTTTTCAGGGAGTTTGCCAGGTCCGACCTCAAAATAGTGGGTCCACTTGTAGCCGACAATCCGAAGGGCAGGAGGGCTTCTTTATGGCTTAAGGGCTACGGACCGGAATATCGTTTGAGCATTCTGCCGCCCCAAAATTTCGGGTTGCACGACACTGATATGGTTTCACAGTTACAGTGCCTTAAAGAGGAAGGGGCACAGGTGATTGCGGCCTGGGGTCCAAGGAGTTGTGGGCCTGTATTGTTACGTTCTGCGGAAAAAACGGGTATACATATAGCGGTTCCGATTCAACTTCTTTCATCAGATATGCTGAGTGAATATGAAGGTCTATTCAGGCTCTGGACAGCAGCACCTCCGCTGCTCTTGGGCCACAATATTCCAGTATCACACCCCTGTGCATTTACAATAACCAGGTTTATGATTGCAATGGGAAAAGAGGTAATGGGCTTTTCCATTGAAGAATCTCTGGCAGCAGGTATGGCATGGGATGCGGTCCACCTCACGGTAATGGGGCTGAGGGCATCAGGTGCCGTTACTCATAGAGGCCTGCAGAAGGCCCTTGAGGATCTCGATCAAAGCTACTACGGGGTCATGGGTATATTCGAGCCCAGTGATAGGGATCACTCCGGCCTTGCGCCAGGTTCTCTCATTGTCCTTGAAAGGAGTAAAAACGGCTGGAGGCCCTTAACATCCTCGAGCAGGCCCTGAAGTCTTTGAATCGACCCGTTTGCCGCTGATTGCTGAATGTTTTGCCGGAACTGACCGGCATTAAACAGGAAACAACCTAGTCATTTTTGCTGACATCCGCCCGTAGTTCCAAAAGCTTATGATAGACTTGCTCCAGGAGTTCCGTCACCGGACCGTGTTTGTTTTCCCCTGACTGCGCGTATGTCCTGGTTATTTCGACAGCTTGACGCAGGCATTCTTCCTTTGCGTATATCTCAAGTTTCATTGTTGATTACCTCTGATATCTTTCCTTAAGGGCTTGATTCAAGTGAATCTAAAAAACCGGGCAACTCTGATTTCAGTTTTCTAAGGGCCTTGCCCCTGTGACTCAATCTGTTTTTTTCTTCCGGTGAAAGCTGGGCCATCGTGCGGTCAACGGAAGGTACGTAAAAGACCGGATCATAGCCGAAACCCCTGTCTCCTATAATTTTTTTTGTAATTTTACCTCTGCAATCGGCCTCAGCGCTTATCCAGCGACCGGACGGATGATAGACTATGATCACACAAGTGAAGTGAGCGCCTCTCTTGTCTGAAGATACACCCTTAAGTTCAGCCAGGAGTTTTTCATTATTGGAGGCATCAGAGGCACTTTCCCCTGAGTAGCGGGCAGAGTAAACACCAGGTGCCCCATTAAGGGCATCCACCTCGAGTCCGGAATCATCTGCAAGGGCCATTATCCCCGTAGCTTCGGCAATGACCTTGGCCTTCTTAAAGGCATTCTCCATAAATGTCTTGCCGTCCTCTTTTATATGGGGGGCGTCTTCTATGTTATTTATAGAAATAATATCAATATCAAGGTCGGAAAAGAGCGCCTGTATTTCTTTCAGCTTTCCTTTATTGCGGGTGGCAAGTATCAATTTTTTCCTTTTCATAAAACCTCATCTAGATAGACCGAAATAATGCCTGATTACAGAATTTGAAGGCACTAATTTCCATCGGTGACCGGCGCATTACTGATATCCCTGCGGATCGGACTGAACTGCAGGCTAACCGCGTTGGCCGGACAAATGGAAAGGCATCTGAGGCACCTGATGCAGGAGCCTGAATTTATGTCGTCCAGGCCGTTATAAAAAGATACTCCGGCAGGACATACTGTCAGACATGCCCGGCATTGCACGCACCGGTCAGGATGAAAACGCAACCGCAGCCAGCTTAATCTGTTAAAAAGGCCGTAAACAGCACCCAGGGGACAGATTGCACGGCAGAAGGCACGCGATGTAAATACGCACCAGGTCAAGAGCAGTATCAATATGAGCAACTTGAAGGCAAACAGCCGGCCCGCAGCACTGCGCAGGTCCTGATCGAGAGAAAGCAGCGGGATGCCGGCCTCAAGCGTCCCGGCCGGGCATACATACTTGCAGAACCAGATAGAGCCGTAACCTGATAGATCTGCCACCAGCAAAGGCAGCAAGACTACAAAGACGATAAGGAATAGGTGGGGGCCTCTTTTAAGGGGCCTCCAGAATGAGATCTTTGGAACCGGCAGGAGAAACAGCCACTCCTGCAGCAGGCCAAAGGGGCAGATCCAGCCACAGGGCATACGACCCGCAACAGAACCTATAAGACCAAGACTTCCCAGAACATATGCCCCGATATGCAACTGTCCCATCTGTATGCCGGGGCGCAGGGCCGCCAGAAGATTCTGAAGGGCACCGAGGGGGCATGACATGGTAGCGGCGGGGCAGGAATGGCAATTGAGCCCCGGAAAACAGATCTTCTTAACAGGTCCTTGATAAATAGGACTTTTCCACGGGAAAAGCCAGTAGGCGTTAGCCAGCAATGTGAAGAGGTACTGGCTTTTTCTGCGCATACGTTCCATCAGCCGATCCCCATACAGCTGAGGCATACGGTAACGGCCTTGCTCCAGACTGCATGCACTTCGCCGAAGCAGATTCCCAACAGTAGCAGTGCAATAAAGGCAAATGTCGTAAAGAGAGGAAGATAACGCTTCATCAAAGCCTTCTTTTTACCGACCCTGCCTTCTGTCCCAGATGGACCTCTTTGTCACGGCGGTCATCTATCTTTATAACCGTGTATACCCGTTTTGCCCCATTAGAAAAAGTGCTTTCGTGCAAGACTTTTGCCACGGCAAGGAGCTGATCAATATCCCCTTCAATTATCGTCCCCATATCCGTAAGCTCATATGGAAGCCCCTGCTCTGCGAGCCGCCTCTGCATGTCTACCACAAATTCACCCACACTTGTGGATCCGGTTCCAAGGGGCGAAACATTTATTTCCATTAGTGCCATGATAATATCTCCTCTGAGCCTTTTGCAAAATCCGGTCTTTGGACGAATGGCCGTGTTGATCAGGACCTGCTCCACCGCCACCGGGGGTAGCGGACATCCTTCCAGTACCTGGGTACAAAGAGTACGGCAATGGTATACAGTTCCAGGCGTCCTGCCAGCATGCATATGATTAAAACCGCCTTTGATAGATCAGGGAGTCCGGAGAAATTACTGCAGGGGCCGACCCCTCCCAGCCCCGGGCCTATGTTGTTTAAAGTAGCAATGACCGCAGTAGATCCTGTAATTATGTCTGTCCCCTGTCCGGTTACTATCATAGTCGCAACAACAAATACCACCATATATAAAGAGAGATATCCCAGTATAGACTGGATTACCTCCGCAGGGACCTTGTGTCTGTCGAGCTTGATGGCATCTACTGACTTTGTGTGAATCAGTTTTCTTAGCTGCATTCTGGTAAACTTCCAGAACATAAGTATCCTGACCTGTTTAATACCGCCGCCGGTGGAGCCTGCCATGCCTCCCATGAACATAAGGGCGACAAGGGTAAATTTGCATATTGGTGCCCATTTATCAAAATCCGCTGTGCCGAAGCCTGTGGTAGTCATCAGGGACCAGACCTGGAATACACTGTATCTGAGGCTGTCTGACCATGATTCATATGTGCCGAACAGGATATTTGCAAGAATGACTAATGTGGTGGCAAAAACCCCCATACCAAGGTAAAAGCGGAGTTCTTCACTCCGTGCGAACGCCCTCAGATTACCTGACAGCAGGCGGTAATGAAGGGAGAAGTTTATCCCGGCAAGTATGACAAACACGATTATAATGATATCGATCCACGGATTATGAAATGCAGCCACACTCTCGGTCCTGGTGGAAAATCCGCCGGTAGCCAGGGTGGAGAAGGCATGGCATATGGCATCAAAGAAGTTCATGCCGGCCATCATAAGCAGCCCTGTCTCCACTGCGGTAAGTATTAAGTATACGCTCCACAGGATCCGGGCCGTATCCTGTATCCTGGGCGCAAGGCGATCCTTGGTAGGACCGGGCATTTCCGCCTGAAAGAGCTGCATGCCCCCGATCCCCAGTATGGGCATAATAGCCAGGGATAGGACAATAATCCCCATACCCCCCAGCCACTGGGTGAGTGCCCTCCAGAAAAGCAGGCTGGGCCCCAGGGTCTCAACCTCCTCCAATATAGTGGCGCCGGTGGTGGTAAAGCCGGACATGGATTCAAAATAGGCATTGAGATAGCTCGGTATGGCACCGGAGAGATAATAGGGCAATGCCCCCAGGGCGGCGGCGGCAAGCCAGCCAAAGGCCACAATGGCAAAACCTTCTCTGTGGCCCATCTCCTGCTCGGAAACACAGGACCAGGCCAGCCCCCCTCCCAGCAGGAATCCGATTGCGCCGGAGATGACAAAGAACCGCCAGTTCCCATCATCGTAATATATGCTGAACGCTATGGGTATCAGGAGGGCGACAGAGAGGAAGATAAGCAGCCAACCCAATAGGGCGCCGATAGTACCCAGTCTCATGATGCCAGAAACTGTTCCACCATGGGAATCGCCTTCTTCATACTGAAAATTATCAGCCGATCTCCGGTCTCAAGAACAGTATCTCCAGAGGGGATGATCACCTTTCCTTGCCTGACCACTGCTCCGAGGTTGGTATCCTCTGGAAAGCCGATAGATCCTAATGGTTTATCTGCATGTGACCAGCGCTCAGGGACCACAAGCTCCACCACCTCCGCCTCGCTCCCGAGCAATGTGGCAACCGAAATTATCGCGCCCCGTCTAACAAAACGTAAAATCATATTGGCTGCTACAAGCCTCGGGCTGAGCGCAACGTCTATTCCCAGTTTTCCAAGGAGCGGAATAAAATCAGGGCGGCTTATGCGGGTTATGCACTTTTTTGCACCGTGATACTTGGCAAGGAGGCTCGAAAGGATATTCGTGGTATCTTCATTTGTGACAGCCACTACGAGATCCGTTGTGTCTACTCCTTCTGACAGCAAATCACGGGCGTCCAGACCGTCAAAGTTAAGTACTACGGCACTATTCAAGTGCTCGGCAAGGTACTCACATCTCATGGAATCGGCCTCTACAAGTGCTACATCTACTTTTTGCTTTTCCATGGCCTTGGCTACCCTGAAGCCGACCTGACCGCCGCCGATAATAAAGGCCCTTTTAGGCGCCGTACTCCACAGATTGAACAGATCTTCCACCGCCGCCATGTCCGTGCGCCTGACAACCAGGTAAATCCGGTCCTCTGCCTGTATTATGTCGCTCCCTCTGGGGACGATGGTTTGTCCTTCCCTGACAATGGCTACTATTACAAAATCATAGAGTCCTCTCAGATCCTTCAGATCAGCCAGTGTTATATTGCAGATAGGATTGCCTTCTTTTACCTGGTAACCTACCAGTATGACCTCTCCATGAGCGAAATCAACCACCTCAAAGGCCTCTGACATTTTGCTGATCCTGAGTATCTCCTCTGCCATAACCTGGTCGGGGTTGATCAGGAGATCTATGCCCAGTTGATGCTCATTCAGCGGAGAAGCACCGGAAAAATATTCTTCATTTCTGACCCTGGCCACACGGCGCAATACGCCGTATTCCTTTGCCATAATACAGGCAATCAGGTTGACCTCGTCTATGTCGGTGACAGCAATAAAAAGATCGGCCTTTGAAATATTCGCCTGTTCCAGAATTTCGGCAGAGGCCCCGTTTCCCTCAATGCAAAGCATGTTGAGATCCCTTTCTACACGCTTCAGGCGGTCTGCATTTCTGTCTATCAGGATGACGTCGTGGCCTTCTGCGGAGAGTTGTTGACAGATGTGACGACCTACTTCACCGACTCCAACGACAATTACACGCATGTGATACCTTCAAGCTCTTTTAGATTCCATTGTATAAGGGTATATACTAAGGGCAATAGTTTATTCCTGGACCGTAAGGGAATATGGATGGTTACAAAAAAGCAGACCCGTTTCACTGCAAAGCGCAGGTTATAATCAATTTCGTTCAGTATGGGTATACTGGTAAAAATAAAAATGATTGCCGCCCAGTTGCCCGCAATCCGCTCGATATTGGAGGCGGCGCCCGGACTTGAACCGGGGAATAACGGTTTTGCAGACCGTCGCCTTAGCCACTTGGCTACGCCGCCCCTAAAGCAGGTGATGCTTAACATAAGGCAAATGCTTTGACAAGACCATTAGGGAGATTGACAAATTACCCAAAGGCGATTTTAAGGATTTCGGAATGTATTTCCCGATTGCAGATATCGAGATAAATCCTTGGATTCCACCCCTGGTAGCTTTTGTTATTTCTTTTTTTACCTCAATGGGTGGTGTTTCAGGGGCCTTTCTGATCTTGCCTTTCCAGGTGAGCTTTCTCGGATTCAGCACCCCGGCAGTCAGTGCCACTAATCAGCTTTTTAATATTGTTGCCATTCCCAGTGGGGTCTATCGATATATAAAGGAAGGTCGAATGGTGTGGCCGCTTACGTGGGCGGTTATAGCAGGGACCCTGCCCGGGGTTATAATCGGCGCGATCCTGCGCATACACTATCTCCCGAATCCAAAGAACTTTAAGGCGTTTGCAGGTTTGGTCCTCTTATATATTGCCGCTAGATTGATAAGAGACCTGCTTAAGAAGAGACAATCCAACGGGCATCAAATGCCGACAGAGGAGCAATTACAGAAAACAGTCAAAAAATACTACGAATCAAATGAATCCGGTAATGCTTCAGGTCAAACACAGATACCACGAATCATCGTAAAGAAATTTGATATGTCTCGCATTATTTATGAATTCCATGGCCAGAGCTTTGATGTAAGCGTCATGGGGATAATGCTGTTGAGTTTATTCGTTGGTATAATAGGCGGTATTTACGGGATAGGCGGCGGGGCCATTATTGCCCCCTTTTTTGTGAGTTTCCTCGGTCTTCCGGTTTATACTGTAGCCGGCGCGGCCCTGATGGGGACCTTTGTAACTTCAGTTGCGGGCGTGCTGTTTTATCAGGCAATAGCCCCATTTTATCCTGACATGGCCGTTGCACCTGATTGGGTCTTGGGGTTCCTGTTCGGTGCGGGTGGGTTTGCCGGCATGTATTGCGGGGCCAGGTTACAGAAATTTGTCCCGGCCGGGCTGATCAAATTGATATTGGTATTTTGCATTTTATTTCCAGCTATTAATTATATTTCGGCATCTATCAGGTGATCTCTTAACTGCCTGATAAAACGCAGAATGTCATATTCCTTTAACTATCATGGCACCAATGTTATAATTCTGTTTAATATGTCCGGATGACAGGGATATGCTGATGAGCGGCGACGGGTGTGGACGCAGGGACTTGAGAACAAAGAGGGTTGCTTCTGTGTGGAATATTAAAAAAACAATATTGTAACAACTTACTGATTTTAAAACATAAGTTGTCAAATATATAAAAATCAGAAGGATCGGAAGTCCCTTTGGAATCAGGGGTTATAGGGGTGAAATATGAGCCGATACAAAATACATCCCATTGTAATGGGAACAAAAATTTTTGACAAAGGTATGATGACCTATCAACATGGCTATGGACAACCTTATACCATACCTATCTATTGCTGGTATCTGGAGGGCGGCGACCGGAAGGTCCTGGTGGATACGGGAGAAATGAGTCCTCTACAATCCGAGGACAGGGAAAAAGCCATTGGAGGAAAGATCTATAAATTTGAGGAAGGGCTTGGTATCTGGGGCCTGACCCCTGAGTCTATCGACATTGTTATACATACCCATTTACACAATGATCACTGCGAAAATGATTACAAGTGCACTAACGCCACATTCTTTGTACATGAGAAAGAACTGGAGCGGATACACAATCCCCATCCTTTGGATTTCCGATATCTGGAAGATTATATCATGGACGTGGAAGAGGCCGGACAGATCAAAACCGTAACCGGGGGTGAGGAGGTCCTCCCGGGTATCCGTGTCATCCATACGCCGGCCCATACGGAAGGGGGGTTGACAGTACTCATAGATACCTCTCAGGGCCTGGCGGCCATAACAGGATTCTGCGTAATCATGGAAAACTTCTATCCTCCAAGGGAGATAACAGCAATGGAGATGGAAGTTATCCCGCCCGGGACCCATGTCAACGCCTACGAGGCATACGACATAATGCTGAAAGTCAGAGATATGGCTGAAATACTGCTTCCGCTTCATGAACCAGGTTTTGCCTCTGTCGATACAATACCGGCTTAATTAAGGATAATACATTCGGCATAAGGATCATGGCCGTTATTTTCCAGATCAATTGACAATGTCATGGGTTTATTAGAGGCCTTTGAGGATTAGATAGTGATGGATTTTTTGGAAACTTCTATAATAATGTCAGCATCCGTACTGATCGGCACTCCGGCATATTCAGGCGTTAATGCCCATGAAGGAGACCCTCCTTACCGACTCACCATTGTTTTCAACAATATACACTATGTCTCCAATCTCAGGACTGGCTGGGGATTTGCGTGTTTTGTCGAGGGCTTCCGGCACACCCTCCTGTTTGATACCGGCAGTGACGGTGATATTCTCCTTTCCAATATGAAAGGACTGGGCATTGATCCCGGAGCAATCAGTACTATATTCCTTTCTCACATACACGCCGATCACTGCGCTGGCCTGGAAAGATTTCTTTATCAGAATCATGAGGTTACTATATACCTGCCGGAATCCTTTCCGGCTTCTCTCATACAGGGAATTCAAGACCTTGGAGTGCGTGTAAAAACAGTAAATAAACCGGTACAGCTTTTTCCCATGGTTCACTCAACCGGGGAAATGGGCGAATGGATCAGAGAGCAAAGCCTTGTCCTGGAAACCCCGAAAGGTCTTGTAATTATAACCGGTTGCGCGCATCCCGGCATAGTAAATATAGTTCAGAAGGTGAAAACCATTTTCAAAAAGGATATTTATATGGTAGTCGGGGGATTTCACCTTGCCGGGACGTCTGCCGAGCGTGTTCAGGAAGTCATCCAAAAGCTTAAGGGGCTTGGTGTAGAAAAGGTCGCTCCAAGCCACTGTACCGGAGGGCAGGCTATAAGATTGTTTAAGGAAAGCTGGGGTGCAAACTTTGTTGAAGGCGGCTGCGGGGCCGTTATCCCTCTAAGTCATTAGAGTCGCTGTTTTGGCTTGTAGTTTGTGCGAGGATGTCAATTCAATAAATTTGAGGAACAATACATGATGATTTCCGGCAGAAAATCCGGGCATGGCTCATGGCTTGTTGGGTTTGGTGCTTTCATCGGATCATTATCTATCGATTTTTTCACTATTTGAGTTAAGATTGATTGCTATTTAATTGCTGGAATAATTTCACTATAAGGAGACAATATGTCTGATCCAACCAGAAAAGACAAGGAAAAGGCCGTAGATATAGCCATTGCCCAAATACAAAAACAGTTTGGAAAGGGATCTGTAATGAGGCTTGGTGAACGAGGCGGTGTGGAAGATGTAACTGTAATTCCGACAGGCTCCATTGCGGTTGATCTGGCAACTGGCGTTGGAGGCATGCCTCGGGGCAGAATAACTGAAATATTCGGTCCGGAGTCTTCAGGAAAGACCACCCTGGCGCTTCATATGATTGCCGAGGCACAGAAACTGGGAGGCATAGCGGCCTTTATCGATGCGGAACACGCTATGGACCCAGTCTATGCCCGCAAGCTTGGGGTAAATACCGACGACCTTTTGATTTCTCAGCCCGACTATGGTGAACAGGCACTGGAGATTGTCGATGCCCTGGTGCGTAGCGGAGCGGTAGATATCATCGTAGTGGATTCAGTGGCTGCTCTGGTCCCAAAGGCCGAGATAGAAGGTGAAATGGGAGACCAGCATATGGGCCTTCAGGCCCGTTTGATGTCTCAGGCCCTGAGGAAGCTCACAGCCAATATCAACCGCACCAAGTCCGCATTAGTCTTTATAAATCAGATCCGCATGAAAATAGGGGTGATGTTCGGCAGCCCTGAGACCACAACCGGCGGTAATGCCCTCAAGTTCTATTCAACAATGCGTATGGACATAAGGCGTATAGCTGCCCTCAAGGAAGGGGCGGATATTATCGGAAATCGAACCAAAGTGAAGATAGTCAAGAACAAAATAGCTCCGCCATTCAAAACCGCCGAGTTTGATATATACTATGGGGAGGGGATCTCCAGAGAGGGTTCTCTGATCGATCTGGCCACTGCAGTAGATATCATCGAAAAGAGCGGGGCATGGTATTCTTACGATGGAGAAAGGCTTGGCCAGGGTCGTGAAAACGTGCGGACTTTCCTGAAAGCTCACCCGGATTTGGCTGATATAATAGAACAGCGGGTGAGGGAGGCATACGATCTCAAGAAATCAAAGCCTCAAGAGCAGGTTGAGGAATCTGCCTGATTTCTGTCCCCCCCCAAAGCCATTTTCGTGTTATAAAATTCGACCTGTGCGGTTACACATCAGATTGCGCAACACTTGAAAAAGAAAAGTATTATCACGAAGGCACGAAATACCGAAAGCACGAAAAGGATATCACGAAAAGGATATCACTAACTTGATTTCCATATCTTGTTTCGTGTTTTCGTGATTAATTTTGAGTATTTTCTTAACCGTACAAGGTCCAAAAAATCTGAACAGGAAAGGCTCTGTCCATGAAGAAGTTGTCAGGTGCTCAGATTCGCAGTCTCTTTTTAGATTTTTTTTCAAAAAATGGCAGTGAGATAGTCCCAAGTTCTTCACTGATCCCGGCGGAAGACCCGTCACTTCTCTTTACTAATGCCGGTATGGTCCAGTTCAAGAAGGTATTTCTCGGAGAGGAGACCAGATCTTATGCGCGCGCGGCCTCTTGTCAGAAATGCGTGAGGGCCGGGGGTAAACACAATGATCTGGAAAACGTAGGATACACCGCCCGCCACCACACTTTTTTTGAAATGCTGGGGAATTTTTCCTTTGGAGACTATTTTAAAAGAGAGGCCATTTCTTTTGCATGGGAGTTCCTCACAAAAGAAATAGGACTGCCTGTAGAAAGGCTATGGGTAACGGTATTCCGGGACGACGACGAAGCGGCGGGATTATGGCCTGAGATAACCGGAATTTCCCCTGATCGTGTGGTCCGTCTCGGGGAAAAAGACAACTTCTGGGCCATGGGGGATACAGGGCCCTGTGGACCCTGTTCGGAGATACTTATTGACCAGGGATCAGATGTCGGCTGTAGAAGGCCGGATTGCAAAGCGGGATGTGACTGCGATCGTTTTCTTGAACTCTGGAACCTGGTGTTTATGCAGTTCTTCCGGGATGAATCCGGCAAACTGAATCTCCTTCCTAATCCATGTATTGATACCGGTTTGGGGCTTGAGCGCATGGCAGCTATATGCCAGGGGGAAAAGAGCAATTACGATACCGACGTCTTTGCGGGTCTGCTGGCGCGGATAGAAGATCTATCGGGCCTGGCTTACGGCCAGGGGGGGCAATCAGACGTGGCTATGAAGGTCATAGCCGATCATGCCAGAGCCGGTGCCTTTCTTATTGCAGATGGACTCATTCCGTCCAATGAGGGGAGAGGATATGTGTTAAGGCGTATAATACGCAGAGCAGTCCGGTACGGCAGGGTCCTAGGGCTTAAGGATCCCTTCATAAGCTCAGTAGCCGAAATCGTTGTCAGAGAAATGGGAGATACATATCCGGAACTGAAAAAGGCCTCGGTTTTTATGGGGAAGGTCATAAAACACGAGGAGTCCCGCTTTGCAGCGACCCTGGAATTCGGGCTCCGTCTCCTTGACGAGAAGATAGCCATCCTCAAAAAGGAACAGAAGACTCAGATCCCCGGGAATTTTGCCTTTAAGCTCTATGACACTTACGGCCTGCCTGTGGATATACTCCTTGATATGGCAAAAGAAGAGGATATGGGATTTGACAGAAACGGTTATGAACAGGCCCGATCAGAGCAGAGGGAGCGGTCGAAAAAGGCCCGCCATGACGTAATTACTGAAGAATTGCCGCAGGTATACAGAGATCTGTTGAATTCAAATCTGGGGAATAAATTCGTAGGTTATGACAACACATCCTACAACTCAAAGATCCTCGCCCTTGTAGAACAAGGCCGGTCTGTCCAGAAAGCCTCTGCCGGCTGGCACGGAGAACTTGTTGCTGCGGAAACACCATTTTATGCAGAGTCAGGCGGTCAGGTGGGCGACAGGGGTTGGGTGGAAGGGTCTTCGGGCAGGGCTGAAGTAATAGATATCTTTCATAAGGGAGACCTCATAATACACAGTATAGAGATAAAAAACGGAGACCTGGAATCAGGAGATTCCATAAAGCTTGAGGTATCAGAGGACCTTAGAAAAAATACGGCCTGCAATCATACCGCCACCCACCTCCTTCATGCTGCTCTCAGGCGAGTCCTTGGAGAACACGTGAAGCAGGCAGGTTCCATGGTAACCCCTGACAGATTGCGATTTGACTTTACCCACTTCTCAGCCTTGGCAGCGGATGAGATCAGACAGGTCGAAGACTTGGTAAATGAACAGATCAGAGAAAATAAAGAAGTCAAGACAGAGGTTCTTTCCTATAAAGATGCCATGGCCCGCGAGGCAATGGCCCTGTTCGGGGAAAAGTACGGAGAGACGGTGCGTCTGGTCTGTATCCCGGATTTCAGCGTGGAACTCTGTGGCGGTACCCATGTTTCTCATACAGGTCAAATAGGTCTTTTCAAGATTAACGGCGAATCCAGTGTGGCATCCGGAATACGCAGACTTGAGGCCTGTTCCGGCCAGACCGCCCTGGACCTTGTGCATAAATTGGAAGAAACGGTTTCCAGCGCCGCATTTCAACTGAAGTGTCCCAGATGGGAGGTCCCTGAAAAGGTTAAAAGACTCCTGGAGACAACAAAAGACCTGGAGAGGCAGATTCACCGGATTACGTCAGTTCATGCTACGCAAGGGCTGGACGGGTTAATTTCCAAGATACGGAAAATTAACAATATTAAAGTACTGTCCGCCCGGGTTGAAACAGAGAACGCCAAGTCTCTCAGGGACCTTGGAGACAGGCTCAGAGATAAGATGGGCTCAGGGGTTGTAGTATTAGGGGCAAGGACCGGCAACAAGGCCTTGCTGCTGGTCCTTGTAACAAAGAATCTGACTGATCGCCTGCATGCAGGAAACATAATCAGGCAGATAGCCGAAATGATTGGAGGCGGAGGTGGGGGAAGTCCTGAAATGGCGCAGGCAGGAAGTCCGAATCCGGAAAGAATGGAAGAGGCCCTTGAGGCAGTCTATGAGATTGTACATAAAAACAGTTAAATCAGATTGACCGCTTTTTCGATATACATAGTAATACAGGGTTTCATGCATATTTTCCCTTTTGTTTCAGTAATTGGGTTCATTTCGGCTCTTGAATCGGTCTTATACCTTGACAAGTTATGAGAGTTTAAATAATACATAAATATAATAGGCGATTTTTATTCTAGGTTTATTACATGTATTTTTAATAAACTTATAAATTAGGGCCTTAAGTAGTTAAATTACATATTTTTTAAGTATTTTACAGACACTGTCGATGGTGATTTCAGAAGGCCCTTGAAAGGGCCATCGATTTTAACTCCGGTTTATTTATATTTGGGAATAACTTAAAGGAGGTGATTAGTCGGAGCAGTTAATATTTATAATAGATACAGATGTTTGGAAATAACGAAGAGGATGACAAGATCATCTTGAATTACCTCTGTAGTAAGGGGATCTGAGCTTGTTACATATATCAAGCTAAGGAGAAAGAGGGAAATTATGGTTAAAAAATTATTAATTGCCATAGTAGGTGTAAGTCTCCTGATTGGCTGTACACAGATGCTGGAAGAAAGAGCCAGCCTTATCAAGGTCCCGGAAGTAGCACCTGGGGCCGAATATCTGGGTACTGAAACCTGTCTGGAGTGCCACGAAGACCACGCCAATGATAAATACAATGTACACATGAGGATTGCGTCCTTTGAGGTCTCCGGCTACCGGATCGGCTGTGAAGGCTGTCACGGACCAGGGTCTGCACACGTGGACGAAGACGGTGATGTGGAAAAAATTCTGCGCTTTGGCAAAGAAGGCCTTGAAGGCGAAGAGGTCGGAGCAGTATGTACCACATGCCATCAGGATGGCGCCTTGATGGCCTGGGCCGGTTCAGCCCATCAAG
>Ga0190347_1000370_pt1 | contig 14672 bp, 11 predicted proteins | sample 48721356_MG_FD_161652 | JGI IMG/M metagenome (GOLD analysis project Ga0190347, IMG submission 161652) | Hydrothermal vent microbial mat bacterial communities from Southern Trench, Guaymas Basin, Mexico - 4872-13-5-6_MG | ecosystem: Environmental > Aquatic > Marine > Hydrothermal vents >...
CAAAGTTCAAATTGGCAGAACAGGAGCGTTAACGCCAGTTGCGCATTTAAAACCGGTCAATGTTGCCGGTTCAACAATTTCCAGAGCCACTCTTCACAATGAAGATGAAATAAAACGATTGAATATCAAAATAGGCGACACTGTAATTATCCAAAAAGCGGGAGATGTAATTCCTGAAGTAGTGAGTGTTGTAAAAGGACTGAGAACAGGAGAGGAAGAGAAATTTACGATGCCGAAAAAATGTCCATATTGCAAAACGAAGGTTGTAAAACCAGAAGGGGAAGTTGCTCTTTATTGTCCAAACAAAAATTGTTTCGCGGTTGAACTTAGAAAATTATCTCATTTTGTGAGCAAAAAAGCGTTTAATATAGACGGCTTTGGCCCTAATAAAATTAAACAATTAGCCAACGAAGGGCTTGTCTCAAGTTTCACTGATATTTTCAAATTAAAAAAAGGCGACTTAGAACCATTAGAAAGATTTGAAGAAAAATCAGCGAGTAATTTAATAAACGCGATTGAAAAAAGTAAAGATATAACGCTTGGAAAATTTATTTTCGCTTTGGGAATCAGGCATGTCGGCGAGGAGATGGCGCTGGATTTAAGCAGAAAGCTTGGCGCGATTGATAAATTTAAGAGTATTTCAAAGGAAGAATTGGAAGCGATAAACGGCGTCGGTCCAAAAGTTGCCGAGAGCGTTTATAATTATTTTCACGACAAAGAAAATGTTAAATTGATTGATGATTTATTAGAAGCGGGCGTAAGAATAAGCGAAGAAAAAAAAGTATCTAAAAAATTAAAAGAGTTGTCTTTTGTTTTGACTGGAACTTTACAAACTTTAAGCCGCGATGAAGCCAAAGAAAAAATCCGCGCTTTAGGCGGAAATATTTCTTCTTCTGTATCTAAAAGTACAAGTTATGTCATAGCGGGCGAAAAACCCGGAAGCAAATTTGAAAAGGCGAAAGAATTAGGGGTGAAGATTGTTGACGAGGAAGAATTTTTGGAGATGATAAAATAATTGTGTAATTTCAATATTTATGCTATTTTATCAATAACAGGACATTTTTACTTCTTGTCATTCTGAATACTGAAATGAATTCAGCACAGGCCCGTTTCAGAATCTATTCTTTCTTACCACCAATCAAACCTGCAAAGCATCATAAGTTTTTAATAAATTGAAAATGCAATAAAGCATTTCAAACGAAGGCGAACAAACGCTTGTTCGCTTTCGTTTGAAATGCATGTAATATAATTTATAGCGTTATAAATATAAATTAAATCCAAACTAAAATTCTGGACTTTATTGAATTAAAAATAAATTAAACCTAAAATAGCAAAGATTCTGAAACAAGTTCAGAATGACAGGTTTTTTCAGAATGACAGATTAAAACAAGAAAGTTCTAAATTGTTAAAAACATTAAATGTCAAAAGACAAAAAAATATCTTTACAAGAAGTTGAGCATATCGCGGAACTGGCGAGGATAGAATTAACAAAAGAAGAAAAAGAAAAATTTTCCGATGAGTTGTCGGATGTTTTAGGGTATGTGGAACAGCTTCAGGAAGTGGACACGAAAAATGTTGAGCCGATTTCGCAGATTACAGGTTTGGTTAACATTGTTAGAAAAGACATTGCTGAAAATTGCGGGGAAGACGCCAGAAAAATAATGATTTCTAATTTTCCGGAAGAGAAGAATGGGTATGTAAAAGTTAAACAGATTTTATAAATTATCAAATTGTTGTATTGTCAAATTGTTATACATAGCATAATAACAAGCCACGGCGACAACATAATAAATGTATTTTCTATGAAATTAAATGAACTTACAATTATAGAAGCTAATAGAGGTTTGCGAAAAAAAGAATTCTCATCTGTTGAATTGGCGAAAGCGTGCTTAGACAGAATTAAAAAAACAGACAGCGAAATAAAATCTTTTATTACTTTAACTCCCGACTTGGCAATCAGACAGGCGGAGGAAGCCGACAAAAAAATAGCGTCTCAAAAAAACGGAAATAATTTTTTATTGGGAATTCCTTGTTCAATAAAAGATGTTATTCTTACGAAAAATATTTTGACAACCGCGGCGTCAAAAATTTTGAATAATTATATTCCTCCTTATGACGCAACCTTAATCACAAAACTGAAAAAAGCGGGAATGGTAATGCTTGGAAAAGTAAACTGCGACGCTTTCGCGCATGGTTCCTCAACGGAAAATTCCGATTTTTTCACGACTCATAATCCGTGGGACTTGGAAAGAGCGCCGGGAGGATCTTCCGGCGGTTCAGCGTCATCTGTTGCGGCAAGCCAGTGTTTTTATTCAATCGGAACGGACACGGGAGGATCAATCAGGCAGCCGGCGGCGTTTTGCGGAATGGTCGGATTAAAACCGACATACGGAAGGGTTTCAAGATATGGGCTTGTTTCTATGACTTCTTCAACGGACTGCCCGAGCGTAATGGCGAAAAATGTTAAAGACGCCGCTATAATTTTAAAAGAGATGGCAGGCAAAGACGAAAGGGATTCAACAACATCGGATAAGAAAGTTGATGATTATGCGGACTTGCTGGATAGTTACAATGTTAATGGCGTAAAAATAGGCGCGCCGAAAGAGTATTTTATAAAAGAATTGAATAACGATGTTGGCGATTCGGTAAAAAACGCGATAAAAAAATTGGAAGAATTGGGAGCCGAAATAATTGACATTAGTTTGCCGCATACCAAATACGCGGTGCCGGCTTATTATATAATCACGCCGTCGGAAGTGAGTTCAAATCTTTCGCGGTTTGACGGAATAAGATTTGGTTACTCGGAAGCCAGAGAAAAAAATAGCAAAGCCAAGAACTTATTAGATATCTATTTCAAATCCAAAGGAAAAGGTTTTGGTTCGGAAGCAAAACGGAGAATAATGCTTGGAACTTACGCTTTAAGCAGCGGGTATTACGACGCTTATTATCTTCAAGCGCAAAAAGTCAGAACCTTGATTAAAAAAGATTTTGAAAACGCTTTTCAAAAAGTTGACATTATCATCACTCCGACTTCTCCGACTGTCGCGTTTAAGATAGGGGAGCACAGCGATAATCTTTTGGAAATGTATCTAGAAGATATTTTCTTAAGCGCCGTGAGTTTGGCGGGGCTTCCCGCCGTGTCAGTCCCTTGCGGCTTTGCCAAGCCGAAAAACGGAGATAAAGAAATGCCAATCGGAATGCAAATTATTGGAAAGCCGTTTGACGAAAAATCGGTTTTAGGGATCGCGAATGTGTATGAAAGGAATACTGGATGGAGCAAAAGGAAACCGGGGATATTTTAAGCCAATTTCTAATTTTCAATTTTTAATTTCTATTAAATTTTTAATGATAAAATTTTCAAACAAATAGATAAATCACAAATTCAAAATCATAAATAGGTCTGCTGATTTTCCTCTATTTTTTATAAAAAGAGATAAATTTAATTTTTAATTTCAAAAAAAGAGAAGCTAAAAATTTGAAATTAAAAATTGATTAAAAATTAAAAATTGGAAATTAAAAATTATAACAACTATTCCTAACTCTCTCCTTTGCAAGGAGGGGAAAAATGGGATTAAACGCGCAAGTCCTGCCCCCCCAACCCCCCCAACCCCCCTTGTCAGGGGGGAGACCCAACCTCCCAGCCCTCCCTTATCAGGGGGGAGGAAAGAGGGGAATAATTGGAGAAAATCAGCAGACCTTAAATAATCAGTGAAATATGGCGGAAATCATAGAAATAGGCAATTGGGAAATAAGTGTTTTATGGCTGCCTTGGTATTCCTATTTGTTTATGGTGGTGAAATATTTTTTGATATTTCTTACGGTTGTGCTTTTTGCGGCAATTGTTTTAATTTTGATCAGAATTCAGGGTGGCTTTAAAATTAAAATAAAAGAAGCGGTTGAAGAAGCGATGGAGGCCGGAAAATTGCCAAAGACGAAGACCCAGGAAAAAATAGATCTTATTGCTTCAGCCGCGGAATCAAACAACCCGAAGGATTACAAAAAAGCCGTTGTTCTGGCGGAGGAATTGCTTGGCAGGGTTTTAAAAGTTGCTGATTTTTCCGGAGAAAATTTGGAAAAAAAAATCAGCAAAGTGCCTGATAGCCAATTAAATTTCAAAGAAGATATTATCTGGGCGTGCAAACTGAAAGAAAAAATTGTGTCAGATGAGGAATTTGAAATTGATCATGAAGAGGCAAAAAGGGCCGTTTATATTTTCCAAAGAGCGCTTAAAGAAATCGGGGTGATATGATGGATATTAAATATTAAGAAATTAGAAAATTAATATCCAATATCCAATATCCAATATCCAATATTCTTGTATTTTATTTTGCCATTTTTGTTCAATCGTGGTATAATTTTTATAAGCAAAATGTTAAAATGTTAGTATGACAATATGCCTTCAATAAATTTATTGCCAAAAAATATAAAATTCGGAAAGGAAACGATGAAAAGCGGGAAAAGCAAAGTCGCGTTTGCGTTTTCTTTTTTGATGGTGCTGTTTTCAATAGCGTCTCTTATCGGTCTATATATTAATAATTATTATTCTTCAAAAAGAATTGAGTTGTTGAATTCTGAAATCAAAACAGCGGATGAAAAAATTAAGAAAGAAGTTTCTGACAACAAATTTCTAATAGCTGAAGTTAAGGCGAAAGAAAATAATTTATTGTTGGCAAAGCATACATATTTTACCAAGGCAATTAACATAATTCGCGGCAGTTTGATAGACGGCGTATATTTAAACAGCTTAACAGTTTCTTTTGAAGGAGAGGAATTTGTTGATTTCAAGTTTGACGCTGTTGCCAAGAACTACGCGTCCATTGCGTCGCAAACGCGCGTTTTTAAAAATCTTCCATACATCAAAAGCGTAGAGATTAAAAAGGTTTCAATCAGCGAAGAGGGATACAAAGATTTTAACGGAATTTTAAAGTTTAAAAAGAAAGTTCTTTTTTATGGAGAATTTTATGAATGATTTATTGTAACTTGTAGTAACTGATAGTAATTAATTGTAACTTGTAGTAATTTATTGTAATTTAATGTATAGGAATTTCAATACACGTCGTTTCGGGACACCCAGTGTCTACGGACACTGGGTGTCGAGCGAATTTACGCTTTGCGTATGTGTTGAAAACCTAATTTATTATTAAGGAATTTCAATCTTTTTTATGGATACTGACAAAGATATCCATTATTATGACTATGCCGACAGGAAGTCGGAAAGAAGCGTTTCAAATAAAATAGCGCTGCTGTTTTTGTCGCTTATTCTTTCTTTGATTATAATATTCACTCTTGTTTCCTCCGAGTATAAGCAAATGAAGCTGATGAAATTAGAAGAGGAAATTATGAAAGACAATTTGAAATTGAGGGAGAATATGATTGACAGAATCGCGAGTTTTAATAAAACGAATAAGGATTTAGACGACGAGGATCTGGAGAAAATTTATAATTTGCTGCCTGATAACGATAATTTTGAAGGGCATTTGGCGAATATTAACAATTTTGCCATTTCCAATAGAATTCTAATTAAAGAATTTTCCATAAGCGGCGATAAAGGCGTCAAACCAAATGAGCCGCAAAAAAACGAAAGAGTTTCAAATTTAAAAAAATTTCAAATTAATTTTTCTTTGAGCGGGAACTTTTTGGATTTTATGTCGTTTCTTGATTCCGTTGAAAAGAACATCCCTCTTGTTGATCTGAAAAGTTTGGATATTGCGAAAGTAAAAACAAAGAAAGATGAAAGCGGAGATGAAACCGCGCTTAATTATGAAGTTACATTTTTATTTTATTATTTATAGAAAATATGCCTTTAAATCTAAAAAGAAATAGTTTTTTAAAGCAAGTGAAGAAAAAGAAGGAGACGGTTGTTTCTTTGGTTGTGTTTCTTATATTTTTATTGGCCGCCGCCGCAATTTTAAAAGATATAAATCCTGCCAAAGAAGATGTTCCGAATTATTCTGAACTGTCAAAAAATCCGCATGCGGAATATGAAAAGTTTTTGAGCGGAGAAAGTGTAAAAGAGCTAATAAACAGCAGGCAGTTTTTTGAAATGAAATATGGTGGAGACGCGGTAGAAGAAAAAGAACCGCTAATGAGAGAAGATCCGTTTATAGAAAAATTCAGCGCCGAGTATAGCGATGAAAATGGTAATAATAGCGCTAATAATGGCAATGAGGGTGAAGATGAGGGTGGCGAGGAATAAAAGGTTATAAAAGCATCAAAGTCCAGTTAATCATATTAATTAATTAATTTAAAAAATATGGAAACACAAAAACAAAAAGCGGTTTTAATTATGATAGCGGCGGCAATTTTTGTCTTCATCGGCATTGTTGTTCTGTTTGCTATTTTAAAAGAATCGAAACAGGTTAATCCATTCGCGAATTGCCAAGTATTGTCTGATTCCTGCAAAGACAAAGATTGTCGTTATTTATTCCTTTGCAATGTGATGGAATTCTCCGATTGCCAAGTTTACGACTGCGGAGACAGTTACGGCGTTTTAATTGAAGACAAGGAAGGAAAGATAAACCAGAGGACGGTAGCTAAGCCGGACCAGACAAAAGTTCGGGAAATGGTTAGCAAATGTCAGGGTTCGTTTGAGGTAATAGAGAAAAATAACTGTGAGAATGGCGAGGCGAGAGCGAGAGTTAAGATTAACACAAAAGGCGATTGCAAAATCGTCAGCGCCACGATGGCTATTAACGGCAAAAACAGAATTGCCAGTGTTGAGCAAGATGGGGAATTCTATAATATATCAGTCAAATCCTGCGGCGAAATTTCCGACATTAAAATAACCGGAGAAGGCGGAGTGGGAATTAGAGAAAAGATAGAGATTCCTGAAGACGCCTTGCCGAAAGATGTCTTGCCGGAAGATATAATGAAAGAAAGATTGTCTGATGAGCCGAAAATGTAAAAGATATTAGATATGGAGAAATTTTATCTCCTCCTTTATTAAAGGGAATTAGGGGGATTTATTTAATGTTTTTATTTAACAAATTAATTTTTGTATTTTGTATCTTGAAGTGGACTGACAAACGCAGCGCAGCGGAGTTTGTTATTCAGCGGATATAACACACTCCGCTATCGCTGCGTGTGTCATTCCGGTTAAGATACGAAATACTAAAATAAAAGGAGAAAAAATTATGGAGAGGTTTAAAAAAATGAAACTGGCTATCCTGATGGTTTTTGCCAGTTTGGCGGGGATGTTTTTGGTTGGAGTTTTGTCTGTTTCAGCAGCGACAAACTTGTGGCTGGGACAATCTAGTGGTAATATCAAATCTTGCGATTCTACAGGAAACTGCGTTGATCTTGGAGATAAAGGGAGTGAAATTTGGTCATTAGCTATTTTTGAGGACAAACTTTGGTTGGGGCATGTTGATGGTTTTCTCCAATCCTGTGATTCCTCGGGAAATTGTACTAATTATGGAGATAAGGGAAATGATATACGATCAATGACTGTTTTTAATAACAAACTTTGGCTGGGATTCGTTGATGGTCATCTCCAATCCTGTGATTCCTCTGGAAACTGCGTTGATCATGGAGATAAAGGAAGTTCTATTATGGCAATGGCTGACTTTGACGGCGAACTTTGGTTAGGGCAGTGGGATGGTCATCTTCAATCCTGTGATTCCTCTGGAAACTGCGTTGATCACGGAGACAAAGGAGATTATATTTGGTCAACAGCTGTTTTTGATGGCGAACTTTGGTTGGGGAGACGTTGGGATAACTATCTTCAATCCTGTGATTCCTCTGGAAACTGCGTTGATCATGGAGATAAAGGAAGTTTTATTATGGCAATGGCTGACTTTGACGGCGAACTTTGGTTAGGGCAGTGGGATGGTCATCTTCAATCCTGTGATTCCTCTGGAAACTGCGTTGATCATGGAGACAAAGGAGATAAGATTTGGTCAACAGCTGTTTTTGATGGCAAGCTTTGGTTGGGAGGATCAGGGGCTGGTAGTTGGGGCTTTCTTCAATCCTGCGATTCCTCTGGAAACTGTATTAATCACGGAGACAAAGGAACTGGTACTAATTCAATGGCTGTTGGTTTTGTTGCCGACACCACCCCTCCCACCCTCACCACCGAGGCATTAGATAAAAATGGAGTTTCTATCGTTGATGGGGGAACAGTAAATCTTGACAACACGGACACTATTACCATTCGTTCCAACGCTTCCGATCCCGCTCCCTCTTCGGGGATTCAGGATCATAAGATCAGATGGTGGAAAAATGGAATTCTCCAATCAACTGATACTTGGGCAACGGGCGGAACTCATTCTATTACAATAACCGGACCTTTAAATGATGGAGATGTTATAGAGTATAGTTCTGAAGCAACAGATAATGGAGGACCCAATACTAGTTGCGATCCTGAAGATCTCGCCACCTGCGGCGTTGATCCTTATCCGGTGAGGCATTCTTTCACAGTGGAGAAGACGAAGACCTGGGCGAAGGCGTTTGGAGGGAGTGGTGCTGATATTGCTTGGTGGTCTTTCCAACAAACCTTTGACAAGGGGTATATTGCCGCAGGATATACTAGTAGCTATGGTGCGGGCGGTAACGACTTTTTAATTCTCAAAGTAGATTCTTCCGGTAATCAAGAGTGGGCAAAAACTTTTGGCGGTGGTAATATGGAATGGGCTCGTTCTCTTCAACAAACTGATGATGATAATGATGGCGATCAAGATGATGGATATATAATTGCGGGACTTACTGGTTCATACGGAGGTATGTTTCCGGGCGATTTTGAATTTATGGTTCTAAAAATTGATTCATCCGGTAACCAAGAATGGGCCAAAACTTTTGGGGATGGTGCTATTAATAGTCTTTGGGATTATGCTCATTCTGTTCAACAAACCTCCGACGGAGGATATATTGTTGCGGGACTTAGTATGTTTTTCTCTCGTACTCTTATAATCAAATTAGATTCTCTGGGTAACCAACAGTGGGCAAAAGCAATTTCAACTGACGGGGGTGATTTTGATTATCTCGTCCAACAAACTTCCGACGGAGGATATATTGTTGTAAGTATACTCTCTGGGAATGTTCTTGCTCTTAAGCTAGATTCCTCCGGTGTTCAGGAATGGGCTAAAACTTTTGACGGTGGTGGTTGGGAATATGTTTTTTCCGTCCAGCAAACTGTTGATGATGGATATGTTATTGGTGGACGAACTGATTCTGCTGCTGGTGCTGGAAATTATGATTTTCTTGTTCTTAAAATAGACTCTTCCGGTGTTCAACAATGGGCTAAAACCTTTGGAGGAGCTGATAATGATTGGGTTTGGTCTATTCAACAAACCTCCGATGGTGGCTATATTATGGCAGGAGAAACTCAATCTTATGGTACAGGTAGTTCCAGTCCTCTTATTATTAGATTAGACTCTTCCGGTGTTCAACAGTGGGCTAGAACATTCGGAGGAAATATCGGTGATGGAGCTTTCTCTGTTCAACAAACCTCCGATGGCGGATATGCTATTGGAGGATATACTACTTCCTTCGGCGCAGGAAGTTCTGATTTTCTTATTCTTAAACTTGATCAAAATGGCAATATGGAAGATTGCACTCCGCCATTGGATGATCCGGGAATAATTACCACTTCCGATATTGCTCCAATAACTTCTGATGTCGCTCCAGTCATTTCTGATGTAACTCCCTCTACTTCTGATGTAACTCCAACAACCACTTCTCCCATCCTCACCGAAACAGATGTCTGCGCTGGCTGCGGCACTCCTCCCACTTGCTCTATTTCTACTCCCGCCACCGCGGAAATAAATGTCGCTTTTGACATTGATGTCAGCGGATCAGTGGATCCGGATGGAGATATTAATAACGCGAAGGTTCGTTTTTCTATCGATAATGTTAAAGATGATAATCAAACGGGAACTTGGACAAAATGGTTTAGCTGGAATGCCGACGATTCTGACGGTTCTTGGACTTGGAACGCCGCAACTAAAAAGGCGAGCTATACATTTACCGCCGTTGGCGACAAAGAGATTTGGATGGAGATAGAAGACGAGGATGGATTAACCTGCCAAAATAACAGTGATATGGACGCGACAGCGGGTAATGCTAATCCCATTGCTTCAATCACTTGTAATCCCGCATCTTGCGAGGGATATTCCTTAAATCCAACCAGTTTAGACAATGGCGGATTGGAACTGCAAAATACCTCTACCGATCTCGAAGATTGCGCGGGAGGTTTTCCCTGTTTGCTTGAAGCCGGATTCAGCGGTTGCGCTTGGGATGTTGGCGGCAACGCTTCCGCCAATTGTTCAGATCGTACGATAGCGTGGATAGACGCGTTAAATTTTCCAATTGGGAATCCTACCGCTGATTTAACAGTTACGGATCAAGACGGCGCATCTCATTCTGCTCCTCAAAAGTCTTTAACATTTAAAAAAGACATTTTTGCCGATTTCAGATGTTCTCTGGACGGCGGGGTTACTTGGCAAGACTGTACGGCGATAAATCCTAATGCGGGAGATACTGTTGATTTCAGAGCGGTTAACGGAAATGTTTGGTCAACTCCGAGCGATAGCGCCGCTTTAACTAATTTTGATTGGGATTTTGGTGATGGCGGGGCTGTAGATGGTAATGGGATGACAGTTAATCTTACTATTAAATATCCTGCAGGATATCCAGCTGCTGGAAATTATTTAACTGTCTTAACCATTACCGATTCAGACGGAAGACATGCTGAAAGAAGTTATAATATAAATGTTGGCGCGGCGCCGGATATTGTTGACCCGACCATAGATTATCTTGAAGCGGAAGACAGCGCCGGCAATTTAATTAGCGATGGACCTGATGGAATTAGCGGAAACGCTGATGATGGCGAAGTTTATGATTCTATGACAGGAAATATAAATATTGATTCACTTGCCTCGGATAATTCCGGAGTTATTGCTAATCATCAAATTCATTTTACCAAAGACAATTGGGTGACGACTTCTATAAAAGACTGTGGAGCAAACGCTAATTGTTCAATAGATATTTGTTCTGAAGCAACTAATCATCCTGTTTATGCTTGTCCTTTACCAGTAGGAACGACAGTAAAATATAAATCGCAAGCGACCGATAGCGCTGCTGTTCCAAATACCGGCTACAGTGTTGAAAAATCTTTTGATGTGGTGGCGGGACCTGCTTCTCCCATTTGCTCCATCTTCACTCCCGCTTCTGAAGAAGTAGGAACAGCTTTTGATATTGATGTCAGTGGTTCTTCCGATGATGGCAATATCGTAGAGGTTCGTTTTCTGGTTGATAATAATCAAAACAATAATCCGACCGGCGCTTGGACGGGATGGTTCAACTGGATTGTTAATGACGCGGTTAATGGCTGGGATGCTACCGCTAAAACAAAAGAATGGATATTTGCTCTTCCTGTTGGCGATAAGGAAGTCTGGGTAGAATTGAAAGATAACGATGGGTTGACCTCGCAGTGCCATAGCGATATGACAGCGACGGGGGCTAATAACAGCCCGACCGTGACTGGATTCTTCACTTCAATGAATCCTCCTTGTGAGCTTGGTCCGACTCCTCAAGCCACTTTTGGCTGGACATATAATGACCCTGACGGCGATCCTCAAAATGATTTCAGAATTCAGATAGCGGACGATGCTGGCTTTGCCAATATAATACATGACGAAACAAGAAATAATGATAACTCAAATTCATTTACCACGCCAAGCGGACTGCTTGAATATAACAAAACATATTGGTATCGTGTTGATGTCTGGGACGACAAAGGAGCGAAATCAACGCCTGATTGGTCCGGACTCAGCTATCAGTTTGACGGCTTAAGCGGGATTTTGCATCAATATCCAACCGCTAAGTTTTCTTATTCAGCTCCAAATGATCCTCCGGAACAGTTTGACATCGTTACCTTTGATCCCCTAACCGCTCCTGATAATTCTGTTTGTTATGATGATTTAGGTGTTGTTGATTGTTCAACTTTTGACTGGGATTTTGACGGCAATGGAGTAATTGACGATACTACTTCCCCGCCTCCCGCTGATCCGAAGGCCGTTCATTCTTACGGAACGGAAGGAACCTTTGAGGTTGATATGAAAGTGACTGACCCTGATGGAAATTCCTGCTGGGCTTCTGATTTTATGACAGCAGAGAATAGAACTGTTACAATCGGTGAAGGTATGCCGGAGTGGAATGAGACGACACCGTAGGATTATAGTGTTGGATCCATAGCAACACCCCGCCGCAGTCCTCTGCGGAGAGACTGCGGCGGGGCAGCAAATATTAAAAAAATAATTCAGCTTGTTATTCTTATGTCTCGGACTGACAAACGCAGCGCAGCGGAGTTTGTTATTCAGCGGATATAACACACTCCGCTATCGCTGCGTGTGTCAGTCTGGTAGTGTATGCCAAAATTGTGAACTCGTTAAAATGTTAAAATCCTGCTATGCCTTCAATAAATCTGTTGCCTAAAAAATTAAGATTCAAAGAAAGCGAAGAGAATCAGAAGAAACTTATTTTTGTATTCTCGGTTTTTCTGTTGCTTACTTCCGCTATTTTTTACATAGGAGTTCATATTAACAAAACAATCGTTTCCGACGAATCAGAAGCGCTGGATCTTGAAATGGAAAAAATTAATGCGGAGATAGAAAAAGAAATAAGCGACAATGAGCTATTCTTGATGAAAAATGAAATAAAAGATATTGCGAAATTGCTTAACGGCCATAACTATTTTTCCAAAGCGTTTAGCGCCGTTCAAAATATAATAACGGAAGATGTTTACCTAAAGGACAGTAAGTTATCATTAAGCAAAGAGGGAAATCTTACAATGGAAATCAGCGGAGTCGCGAATAGCTATTTGTCGGCCGCTAATCAAATTGCCGTTTTTAAGAATTCTTATTGGATTAATAAAGTTAAGATTAATGACATTTCATCAGAAGAAGAAAGTGGTGTAAATTTCAGCGGAAGTTTGGAATTTAAAAAAGAAATCGTTTCCTTCCATAAATATTATTGGGATTTCGGCTTGGCGCTGCTTTCTTCAAAAACGGACAGATATCTAAAAATAAACGAATATTCGGCTGCGCTAAAAAAATCAGATGATAACAGCAAGAATTTTGTGGAAGTGAAATTTGGCGGTATCGCGTACGACGAGAAAAAATTAACTTTGCTTGAAGACGATTTAAGGCAAATGAATATTTTCGTGAAAGATGTTTTAATCTCATACGATTTAAGAAAAAAGAACAGCGACGGCACTGTTGATTTTAATGGAGAGATGAAATTAAATATGTTTTGATTTTTTATGAATTTATATAATCCGTACAATAAATTTGACAGATCTGGCAAAGATTCAAGTTCAAGCGCGAAACTGACACCAGAGTTTCCAAAAGAAATAATAATATTATTCGCGACTCTTTTTGTTTCTTGCGCGGTTATGCTTTACTTGGTAGCTCCCTTGCATAAAGAAGTGAAAATCATAAAAGCTGTAAATGAAATCAAGAAAGGAAATATTGAATCAGGAAGGATGTCGCTTGCGAGAATAATAAAAATTAGCAATGAAAATGAAGAATTTAAGAACAGTGAAATTGAGAAAATTAAAAGTTTTATACCGAACAGAGATAATTATGAAGATTATTTAGCGCATTTTATCAAACTTGCGAACAATAAAAATATTAAAATCGGCGGTTTTTCTATTTCGGAAAATAAAAGCGGTCAAAAACGGAAAGATGAAGACAAGGCATTTAATGAAATAAAAATTGACATTAAAGCTTCCGGAAATTTTTTGAATTTTATGAGTTTTATCCAGGACATTGAAAAAGGAATTCCATTTATCCATGAAGAATCAATATCAATTTTAGGAATTGAGGAATCCGGCGCGGCAGGCGAAAATGAAGAAACCAAAACAAGCGTAAATCCCGCTTTAGATTATGAAATATGTTTGAAGTTTTATCATTATTAGGATTTTTTTATTTTCTGTCATTCTGACCGAAGTAAGCGAGTTCTGTTCTTAATTTCAAGTTACTTATTCTTATCGTATTTTCCCGCAAAATTAAAAACGAAATGAAGTACGAGCGAACGGAGTGAAGGAATCTGTAAACACATCTTACCTGTTTATAATAATCATACTTTAAGATAAAGATTTATTCGTTCACAGATCCCTCGGCTCCTATCGTCACTCGGGATGACAAGATAGAGCAAGGAGATTCTAATTACTAAATATTTCTATGAATTTAAACTCGGTAAAAATAAAAAAAATAATAGAAAAAATCAGAGTAAAAAAAGGATTTGTTTTTTTGCTTGTCGCGACTGTTGTTTTTTTGTTTGTTTCCTATTTAACTTTTTTTCAATCAGATCCCAGCGAAGATGAAATTTCCGAATATTCAAAATCATTTGAAAGCGAATATGACAAATATGGCAACCAGATCAATAATAATAATAACACCAACATTAAGAATTTAATTAGAAGCGATCAAGTTAAAGAAATAGAATATTATGGAAAATTAATTGAGAAAAAAAATTATGGCAATAGAAGAAATCCATTTGTTAAGCCGTTTTAAGTTGTTAATTTAACTCTGATGTTTTTTACAACATAATAAACCGTTTGTTTTATGTAAGAAATTGATAGTAATTTATAGTAACTGGTAGTAATTAATAGTAATTTATTGTTTTTAGATTACAATTAATTACTATCAATATTACTATGGGTTTATTTTGAA
>Ga0190347_1000371_pt1 | contig 14662 bp, 10 predicted proteins | sample 48721356_MG_FD_161652 | JGI IMG/M metagenome (GOLD analysis project Ga0190347, IMG submission 161652) | Hydrothermal vent microbial mat bacterial communities from Southern Trench, Guaymas Basin, Mexico - 4872-13-5-6_MG | ecosystem: Environmental > Aquatic > Marine > Hydrothermal vents >...
CTTTTCAAGACGATCAAAATCCAGTTTGGGATTCGCCGTTTTATAGATACCGTGAGCAGTTCCGATAGCCGGGGCCAGTATATCTATCCCGGTCTCTTCAACAAAGCTCACTGCTGTTTCCGGATCGCAGAGAGCAGCTTCATCTTCGCTAACCTTTATCTGATCCTCCACACCGGAAACGGTGCCCAGTTCACCCTCAACAGATATATCCCCCACTTGGTGACAGTAATCAACAACCTCTTTGGTTTGCCTGATATTTTCCTCGTAAATCTGTTTGGAGGCATCTATCATAATATTGGTATATCCTGCATCGGCACAGGTACGGCAAAAATCAACATCTGTGCAGTGGTCCAGATGCAAACAGATGGGAATGGGAGCAGATTCAGCTAAAGTCCGGTATACAGCAACCAATACTTTTGGCTTTAAAAATTTAGAGGGCGCTACCGAAACTTGTATTATTAATGGGGCTTTTTTTTCTACAGCTGCCTCGACTACCGCTTCCATCTGAATGATATTGGTAATATTAAAGGCACCAACAGAATATTTTTCTTTAGTTGCTTTTAAAAGCATATTTTTGGCATTTACAATAGTCATGTTTTCTCCTCCCGATAATGGTACTAATATTTTTTTCAAATATAATTCGGTATTATTTTATTTATTTAATGTCAACTGAATTTATCTTCTATTTTATACTGTCCGGTTTCCACCCTGAACAAGTAGCGGTCACCGCGATAAAAGGATTGAAGGACTTCGATACAGATGTTTTGCGAGTCATAGGCCAAACTTTCTAAGAAAAGGCAGGGAGTATTCTTGCTGATTTTTAATACTCGGGCAATTTCTTTTGCCGGATTTATTGCGCGTAGAGTTTGAATAGAATGATTGAGGTCGGCAGTAAAACGTTTAGTCAAAATCTGGTACATGGAACCCTTTATTTCCATTTCGAGAAGATCTCCAAAATCTCTAAAGGAATAGAATTGCCTTTCAAAGATCAGAGGGGTTTTATCTGCAATCCTTACCCGATCTACTTGTACCACATAATCTTTAGGGTTAACGTCCAGCTTTTTAGCCAGCTCCTCTCCGGCTCTGATCTTCCTTTTTAAAATAACTTTGTCATCCAGTTCTACATTGACAAGGTTAAAGTCGTCAACAAAACTTACCATTCTACCAAACTTGTGGATTGGTAACAAGGAGGTCTTCCTTTTAACAAAAGTCCCTACCCCTTTCTGCTTCTCCACAAATCCTTTTTGCACAAGCAATGAAATAGCTTGACGAATAGTGTTTCGATTAAGCTGAAATTTCTGAGCCAGTTCACCCTCGGAGGGAAGCTTAGTATTAATCTGATACCTTTCCTCTTTAATCATACTCTCAAGCCAATCGGCAACCTGAACATAAAGAGGTAGCGGACTAGTCTTATCAATAATATTCTGCATTGCTATACACCTCTCTACCTATCTACTTGTCTACCTATCTATTTACAGATTATAACAAAATTTCTCTTTTGTCAAATGGAAAAATATAGCGTAGAGCGTACAGCGTGTAGCGTATAGTTATGGAAGAAGAAAGAAGACAAAAAAAACAGTATTCTTCTTTCTAACTACCCCACTAAAGTTTACACTAACTTGAATAGAAGAAGTAGGTGACTTGTTTGGAGAAGTTATTTTACCTTCCTTTAAAAGAGTAAGCGGAGATTTATTTTTAAGTGGTATAAGGAACCGTTCTCTGCACCTCTATCACTACTTTTGGGATTTCAAAATCCTCCCCATTTAATTTTAAAATACATTTTAAAACTACGCCATGAGGACCTACTTCCATATAACATTCTTTTCCTACTAATTCTAATGATTTTAGTAAATCCAGATCATATCCTTCTTTTCCTTCACCTGCTAATTGAAATCTTGCGTTCACTATTTTTCCTGCAAACCCTTCATCAGCTTGTATTTCAACTATGTTTTCATATTTAAGATATTTTTCACTTAAAATCGTTCCGGTAAATTCTGTATTGGATATCCAATTATAACAGCCGGTTAAAAGCAAAAGCAGAAAAAATAATATAATTAAAATTAAAGAAACTCTTTTATACTTCAGTTCATAAACACCTTCCTTTTACAGGAACAGGGGACGGTTCTCTGTTCCTGTTTTTCTAGAAGCTTGTTTTACTGGAAAAAGTGAAATTGTTGGTTCTGAGATAGGGGACAACTGTTGGGCCGACAAATCCTTCCTTTGTCTGTCTCTCTTTGGATATCATATCAACCGCTTTTAACATATCTACTACACTGGTATTGAATCTCATATTTTTGATTGCCCTTCCCATCTTTCCATCTTCTATTAAGAAAGTTCCGTCTCTGGTCATCCCGGTTAACTGAATACTCATGGGATTGAGTATATTGACATAGTGGAATCGGGAAATATAGATACCTTTTTTAGTACCATAGATCATTTCATCAATAGTGTTATCTCCTTCTTTCATCGTCAGATTAAAAGGGAGGGCTCCGAAAGAAGCAGATTCCGGTGATAAACTATTCCCGGTACATTTTCTATTGTATTTTAAGGCGGTAAGATGGTCGTATACTCCGTCTTTAACTACCCCATCTTTAATGAGGTCTATCTTTTCCCGGGGATATCCCAACAAATCAAAAGGTAAGGGCATGGTAAGTTTATCAAAAGGATCATCGGCAACTGTTATAGTATCCGGAAAAATCTTCTTGCCTTGATTATTACAGACGAAACTTTTGCCCTCCATAATCATTTTGCCATTAAAGGCAGTATAGCCGGCATAGTTTAAGATTTCTGCAACCGCTTCCGGAGAAAGAATAACCGTATAGACCCCCGGGTTAATCTCTATCTGTTCTACATTTTTTAAAGCAGTCTCCAATAATTCATCGGTGATTTTATTTATGTTAAAATTATTAATATCACTGTCTATAAATGAGGCATGGGCAGTAGAATTATCCCGAGTAATGACACAATTGAAATCTACCTTAGTCCCCCGATCAAAGGCAAAGACTCCTTCTGAATTAGCCACCAGGAGGGTAGATTCTTCTGTTGTAAAAGCTCCTGCAGCTTCATACCCTTTTTTATTTACTTCCTTTATTAATTGACTTACCAATTGGGCTCGGTTTAAAGGGGTAAAGCTGGCCGTATCTTTAGAGTATTTGCTTTTTATTTTGTACGACTGGGGCTTTAATAATTGATAATGATAATCTAATTTAGGGGTAATCTTGGTTACTTCAATTGCCTTTTCTATATTTTTTGATATGATAGACTCATCAATGTTGTTCATACGTACCGTACCGATTTTGTTTTCGTTTATTATCTTTACGGTTAAATTTAGATTAGTTTCTGCCACATTTTGGTGGATGTAAGATTCTGCAAATCTGGTAAGCTCACTTCTCCCTCCCGAGGCAATTATTTCAAAATCGTAATTTTTAAGAATATTTTTAACCTTATTGACAAGTTCTTTCCCTGAATTTATATCATTCATTTGGAAGCACCTACCTTTACCTTTCTGAATCTCGCAGGGGATGTGCCGTGTGCCACATGCATCGCTTGACCCGGCTGTCCTTTGCCACAATTCGGTACTCCCCAGATATGCCAATATTTTTCAGAGCTTATCCCATCACAGGATTTCCAAAATTCCGGAGTTATACCTTGATAGACTGCGTTTTTATAAATTTTTCCTAATTTCCCATTTTTTATCTCCCGGGCAATTTCAGTACCAAATTGGAAGTTTATCCTTTTATCATCTATACTCCAGCTCTTATTATAATCTAAATATAAACCTTCCTTTATATCTCCTATAAGCTCATCCAATTCCAAATTCCCCGGAAGTAAATTGATATTGGTCATCCTAACCAGAGGAATTCTGTTCCAATTTTCCGCCCGGCCGGCACCATTGCTCGGTAGTCCCAATTTAAAAGCATCTTCTCTGGACATTAAATACCCCACAAATTTTCCTTTATTTACCAGAAAACTTTTGGAGGCAGGGACCCCTTCATCATCATAACCGAAAGTTCCTAGTCCTCCCGGAACGGTTGCATCAGCTACGATAATCACTTCCGGGCTTCCGTAGGTAAAGTTATTTAATTTATCCAGGGTTAAAAAACTCCCTCCGGCATAGCTAATCTCTTTTCCCAATACCCTATCTAATTCTACCGGATGCCCGCAGGATTCATGGACCTGAAGCGCAAGTTGAGACCCTCCCAAAACAATATCGGTTATCCCGGTAGGGGCAGGAGGGGCAGCTAATAACTGATTAGCCTCCTCAGCTATTCTTCCAGCGTTTTCTAATAAATTCATCTCTTCGATAAATTCATATCCTCGCGTTGCGTAGTCTCCTCCAAAACTGGAAGGATAAGAGCGTTTTTGAAAATCACCTTCCCCGATAGCATAAGCGGCAATTCCACCACCTGATTCAAATATAGTCTGCTCGATTACAGAACCTTCGGTAGATACAAATATTTTATAAGTCTTGTAAAAACTGAATGAACCTTCGCTTTTCTTTACTTTGTCTTTTAGCATCATCCTGGTAGCTTTTACCAAAAGGTCTATCTTTTCTGCAGGGCTAACCTGGAAGGGATTTTTATTTATCGGAGTAATGTAAGTGTCGATATGTCTATCTTCGTGAGCAAGCCTAACATCCTCTTTTTTGGTAAGGGCAGAGGCTCGGGCAATATCCAAAGCCTTAGCAGCTGTTTCCTGTAAAGATGCTTTGTCCAAATTATTAGAAGCAGCAAAACCCCAGGCACCATCTGTTAATACTCGTATCCCTATCCCTCTATCAGTTGAGACATTATAAGAAGAGAGTATACCATTTTCTACATCGATGTTCTCCTTTTCAGTTTGGACAAATCTCAAATCAGCATAGCTTACTTTTGGTTCTAACCAATCTAAAATATTTTTTAATTTATCTTTCATCTCATAAATAACTCCTTCCTCTATTAATTTTACCATCGGTTAGTATATTTAATCAAACGGATAATGACAGGCAACTTGATGCCCTGGTTTCACTTCTTTTAAAATAGGTTCTTCTTCCTGACACCGGGGTTTAGCATAAAGGCATCGGGGATGGAATCTACAACCCGGAGGAATATCCGCCGCTGAAGGTATCTCCCCTTTAATGGGGATCTCTTTAATAGTATTAGATTTCCCGGAAACAGGTTCACAAACAGCCGCAATTAAAGCTTTAGTATAAGGATGAAGTGCATTATCGATAACTTCATCCGCACTAGCCAATTCTACAATCTTTCCTAAGTACATAACCGCGATTCGGTCGGTAAAATAGCGAGCGGTAGAAAGATCATGAGTGATATATAAATAGGTTAAACCTAATTCTCTTTGCACCGTCTTCATCATATGAAGTATTTCTGCCCTTGTAGACAGATCGATCATAGAAACCGGCTCATCAGCCACAATCATACTCGGGGACAAGACCAGAGTTCGGGCAGTAGCTACCCTTTGACGTTGTCCCCCGCTTAACATATGAGGAAAACGTCCCATAAATTCCTCAGGAGGAATAAGCCTCACTTCCTCAAGGGAGCGACGAACAATCTTTTCCCGTTCTGCTCTGGTTTCACCCACCTGATGGATAATCAATGGTTCTTCAAGGACATCCTGGGCTCGAAATCTCGGATTCATAGAGGCATAAGGGTCCTGGAAGACCATCTGAACATTCCTGCGGTATTCTTTAAGTTTATTAGCTTCAAGATGGGTTACATCTTTCCCTTTAAACATTATCTTTCCATCGGTGGGTTCTAAAAGCTTCATTAGTAATTTTCCGGTAGTGGTCTTCCCACATCCTGATTCCCCTACCAATCCGAAAATTTCTCCTTGATTTATATCAAAAGTAATTCCGTCAACAGCCTTCACCCAGATTTGTTCCCCCTTTAAGAGCTGGGCAATAGTTCTTCTTACCGGAAACCACTCTTTAAGATTTTCAATTTTCAGGATAGGTTCACTCATGATGATTCCTCCAACAAGCTATCCAGTGTTCGGGCTCTACTTTAATTAAAGGAGGTTCATCTTTTTTACATCTTTCCATTACCTCTGAACAACGTGGATGAAATCTGCACCCCGAAGGAGGATCAACCAGATCAGGAGGGGTACCGGGTATAAAAGAAAGTTCCTCTACTTTCTCGTGAAGTCGGGGAGTAGCTTTAAGTAGCTTTTTGGTATAAGGGTGAATTGGCCCTCCTTTACCGTAGATCTGCTCATTTGTTCCAATTTCTGCCAACTTACCGGCATACATTACTAATAGGCGGTCGGCAACTTCTGCTTCCGTAGCCAGGTCATGGGTAATAAAGATCACCGATAAACCTAATTTTTTCTTTAATCTCTTTATAAGGTTTATAATTTGTGCCTGAACTACCACGTCTAATGCAGTGGTAGGTTCATCACAGATAACAATTTTTGGTTCTAAGAAGAGAGCAGTAGCAATAACTACCCGCTGTTTCATTCCTCCGGACAGTTCATGAGGATATCTGCGAATTATCTCCTCGGGAAGGCCTACTAAATTCAAATAATTTATTATTATATTTTTTGCTTTGAAATACTCCATCTGCTTGTGTTCTTGAATAGTTTCCATCATCTGTTTTTCAATAGTATACACCGGGGTAAGACAATTCATCGCCCCTTGAAATACCATAGAAGCCTTTCCCCATCTAACTTTTTTTCTCATTTCATCCTCAGATAGTGGCACAATATCTTTCCCGCCTATCAAAATCCTGCCACCGGTAATTTCCCCGGGCGTTGGCACCATTTTCATCAACCCTAAGACGGTAGTTGTTTTACCACATCCTGATTCTCCTACCAGACCAAGGGTTTCTCCTTTTTTTAAAGTAAATGAAATATCATCAACCGCATAGACTGTCCCTTTACGGGTAAAAAAATTAATCTTTAAGTTTTCTACTTTTAGAACATTATCTGTATCTGTCATTTCACCTCGTCCTTAATTTCGGATGTAAAATTTTATCCATAGCAAAACCGATAAATGCAAAGGTCATGCCCATCAGGGCTATAAAAAGACCGGGAGGGATAACCCACCACCATAGACCATTTATTACTGCTCCTCCGGTTAGAGCATCATGGAGTATCTGCCCCCAGGTTACAATGGTCGAATCACCTAACCCCAACAGACTGATAGAAGCTTCATACACAATAGCACTGGGTACATAAAGGGCCATTGAGGCAAAGGAATAAGGGATAAGTAAAGGTATCATATGTTTAAATATTATTCTGCTGCTGGAAGCCCCGAAGGCACGGGCGGCTTCAATATAGGTTTCCTCTTTAATTTGCAACCCCATACTTCTAACCGTCTTTACCGGTCCTACCCAGAAAAAGCAACTCATCATGAGAATCATTATCCAGATATTGGGCTTAAAGATGGCGCTCATCACTATTAAAACCGGAAGCAAAGGAACACCTATAAAAAGTTCAAAGATTCTTTGCATTAAAGAATCTTTCCATCCGCCCAGATAAGCACTTATTACTCCATAGATTACGCCGATAGAGACCGCAGTAAAAGCAGTTAATAGCCCGATAAGCAGTGCCCATTTTACCCCGGCCACAACCCCGCTCCAGATATCTCTCTTGGAACTGTCTGTCCCTAACCAACCCGATACGCCCCCGGAAAACGTAAAATAGATATCTTCTACTGCATCATTCTCGGCAGGTAAGATAATTTCAATTATTAATTTATAGACCCCTTTAAGAGGAGCAGGATGAACTAAAATCCCTTCTTTTGCTTCAGAAAATAAAATGCTGGTCGGCTTAACCATTTCTCGTTCAATTCTGTTACTTTCCGGCTTTTCATATTTAACACCAAAGTTGTAAGATTCGATCCTTGAATCCTTGCCGATCGATACCCTGACATCCTTCCCATCACTCTTAGATATCGGCCTCCTAACCAGTTCAACAATCTGGCCATCAGGTCTTTCTATACTTAACATAATAACCGGTGACCCCTTAGCATAACCATGGAATATAACATCAAGAGGTGGAAGGTCATAAGGGTATTCATACTCAAAAACCGCTCTGGCTAATTTTATCTTTCCCATTTTCTCTTCTGAAAAATCATGCTCTTTTAGAATTAAAGAAGGTGCTCTTTTAGTAGAAGAAAACCAGTTAACCCATACCGGTGGGGCGCTGACAGGATTGTCTTCCCAATAGGTAATATCTCTCCAACGGCTGCTCGCTTCAGGGAAAGGTACGATATAAGGATTTATAAAAACAGTAAGAATAAATATAAATAATAAAATTAAGCCAAATAAACCAAATCTAACCCTCTTAAATTCATCCCAAAAATCCCGGAAACCTGCTTTAATATCAATCCACTTCATTACTGCTTTCCCCCTACTTTAATCCGAGGGTCAAGGAATCCGTAGATAAGGTCCAGAATAACCAATCCTCCTATATATAAAGCTGTGGTAACAAAAAGATTACCCATTAAAACCGGTATATCATTCTGTTCAATGGAAATCCAGTATAGATTCCCTAAACCGGGCCAGCTGAAAATTCCTTCAAAAATTATATTACCTCCTACTGAGGCAAGAAGGGAAAGAAGGGCCATAGTTACTATGGGTGGAGCTGCCGTCCGCATGGCATGACCATAGAGCACTTTTCGCTCCGGGATTCCTCTGGTTCGAGCAGCCATTATATAATCTTCTTGTAATATACCTAATACAATATTTCGAATAAGAAAAGCACTACCCCAAAACCCTATAAGCACCAGGGTTAATACTGGCAGAGCCATATGACGAAGAAGGTCGGTATAATAGGCAAAGCCGGTTGGAGGAGGGATAGAATGTAAGCCCCCCGAAGGAAATATCCCAATAGTATAAGCAAAAAACATAATTACCAGCATGCCCAGCCACCAGGAGGGCATACCATAGACAACCATAGTACCTATTGAGGTAGTCTTATCCATTAATCCTCCCGCTTTTTGCGCCTTTTTAAGCCCTAACCACAATCCCAGGATAATATTAATAAATATAGCGGTAGTAAAAAGCAGGACAGTTCGGGGCAAACATTCAGCGATAATTGTCCAGACATCTGCCTCCCCGGAAGAAGACCTCATTATAGTAGCTTTACCAAAATCAAGAGAAAGAACATTAATCGCTCTCCAGACAATCCGACTCCAGATGGGTTTATCCAAGTGATAAAGATGTTGTTTAAATTCTCTTCTTTCAGCTATATATCGGATAAGTTCTTCCGGAGTCATCCGGGTATCAAGCTTTAAAGTCTCTCCGCGAATCTCTTCTTCAATCTGTGACCTTAAAGTACTCTCCATAGTAGTATTAAAGAGTGCGGAAAAGATGAAGATAAGTACGACGAAGATAGCAAAACCATAGATAATTCTTCTAATACAGTATTTCCAATACATTATATGCTGTTTCTCCTAATTTATTAGTCGTTAGTATATCGTATCGCGTATTGCGTATCTGCGTATCGAGTATCGCGTTCATATTTATTTAGACAAACTTCTTTGTATATTTATTAATACGGATTTTTTAAGTCAAACGCATATGAAATTAAAATTAAAAACTTTTTAAAATAAACTGTTATTTTTAATGTGTAATGGTCGGATTTATCCGACCCGTGTATTCTGGAATTTCTTTACGGGCTCGATGAATCGAGCCTCTACGCACTATACTTTGATACTTTTATTTAAATTTTAAAAGGGCAGTGTCCCCTACTGAATAGTATCCCATCCATAGAGGACACTGCGAAGTTAAGTTTTAATATATCACTGTTGAACTGGCGACTGAGGCCGGTACCGCCCCTTCTATTGAGGCATTTATCAAGATGGTATATGAACCTTCTTCCAAATCCTTAATTGCCTCTGCGGGTATAATTGCCTCAAATGAACCGGCACCTAAAAATTCAGCCTTGTAAGATAATTCTTCGGTAGGTGTTATCAACATAACCGAGACTTCTCCTCCCTCGGCTATCTTGGCGGTTCCGTCCGGATATAATACTTCAGATACTTGGACTTTTACGGGTATACCTTCTTTTTTAGAAAGACGTAAATACATAGAAGGTATATCAACACTATCTATACGTACTGTGGTGGTGGCGAAAACACTGGGCCAGTGGTCAGGAGTAAAGGGATATTCCGGATCTCGGAAGGCAGTTAACTCTATATAGTTAGTTTTAGGGTCATATTTCTCCAGATAGAAAGCACCGTTACTAATAAAAGCATGACCTTTTTCATCGATCCACTTGATGGCTGCCTCATATCCGGCAATCGCTTCCTCAACTGTAACATAATCTTTTAAAGATACCGGCAGATGTTTATTGTCTTTCAGTTCTACCAGCTTTGCTCTAATATCTGCTACACAAGATGGCCTTAACAAATCTACCTGTTCTACCCCATCACCGGGAGTAAAGCTATACACAGTGCCTGATTCACTTCCTACTGCTACTAATTCTGCTAATGCCTCAAAAATTTCCCAGGGTAGTACCATATACCTTCCGGATAGGTAAGCCTGAGGTGCTCCGTTGGCAGCAACTCTTTCTTTAGATGGCGGGAAATTGTAATCAAAATAGTTGGTAATTGTACCATCGGGGTTCAATAACATTCCCTTTCCGATTTCCTGATCAGGCCTATGGTAATCTTCATATGCTGCATCGTAATATTTATCGTCTTCTCCATCCTTATTTATCCATTCGGTTACAAATGCTTCGGCGTAAAGAAGATTCGCAATATTCATTGGCCGGCCATGATGGAAATTACCAAAGAGGAAGCTGTAAGTGCCTTTACTCATTGACTTTATTCCCGAACCCACTTTATACCATTCTTTTTTGGCAGAATCGTATTTTATCGCATCCGGTGAAACCGGAATCTTACCTACAACTTCTCCCGCTTCATCTCGCTCTACTTCTGTATTAACATCAGAGGGGATAGCTCTCCAAGGAGTTGCAATAGCACTGGCCGGGCTTTCAAACGAACCTCTTTCAGACATAGGTTGGGCTATAACCAGACTATAAACATCATTGAAACCTTCTGTTCCGATGGGGTCCCAGGCAGACATAAACAAAGCGCCTTTAGCAGAAAATTCAGTAACTCTTAATTCTTTATTCTTGGTATCAGCGGTAATTAGAGACCATTCATTTAGACCGTCACCCAGACCGTAACACATTCTTCTGTTAAAGGAGTCTTTATGGGTAGCATAGTAATCCATCTGGTAAGCTACATAGATTCTGCAGGCATCTTTTAAGGCCAAATCTAAAGCCTTTAATACGGTTTCCCAGTATTCTTCTTCGGTCAGGAAATTCCCGGTATAGGCCTTCTCGGTTAAACGGTCAATCTCCTCATTCTCGTAATGCCACTTATTATCCGGTCCTCCGGCCATATAACCATACCAGGGGGCATACATCTGACAGACAATATGTTCCCAGAATGCTCTGGTCGCTCCGGCTCCCCATCCCTCGGTATAGATATTCCACTTATAATCTGCCGGGTCGGAATAATATGAGGTTTCAATACATTTAACCCTATCCCAAAGGCAGCGTTCAACTTTAATTCCCGCTTTTTCAATCTGGGAAGCTATATACTGTCCCTCTTTCAACCTTCCCTGAGGGTCATCAACCCTGATTAGAAAATTGATAGTTACCGGTTCACCGTCAAAGGTCCACCATTCTCCTTGTTTTACCAATCTTCCCTGCAGCTCTGGCAGAGCCGCTGCTTCCTGTAAAGCCTCGGTTATATCTTCTATGGCTTTCTTTTCATTCCCCTCCGGGGTGAATCCCAGTCGATTGGCTACTAAGTTATATTTATAAGTACCTGGTTGACCCGGGGTAGCCATGGTAAACATAGGACCACCGGCACCACCTAAAATCTCGTCAACGAGATATTTCCGGTCAATGAGGTAATTCATAGCAAATCTTACTTCCCTGATAGCGAAGGGATTGAAAAATTCCTTATCTTCTACTTTAACGATGTAAGGAGCTGCATTGGGTACGGGGTTAAAGTTAAGTGACCAGGAACCCGAAGGTACTGCATATATGTCCAGTTTATCTCTGGTGGCCTGATCTAGACCCATAATTGTCGGACCGCTAACTCCCCAGAAGAAGATATCAGTTAAGCCTTCTGCTGTATCTTTTAAACCAATTTCTTCTTTCATTCTGACATTGAAGTAAACCTTATCTACAATAGGACCCTTTACCTCTGCTAATACTGAAGTAGTCAGACTGACTAAAATTATTAAACTCAACAGACATAAAATAACTGTTTTTCTTGACATTTTAACTCTTTTTTCCTCCTTTATTTTAGATATTAAAAAACAAACGGAAAATTTCTTTTTCTCTCTTTTATCACCTCCTCAATACCAATAAGATTATTACTCCGGGATGCTCTTCAGTTCAAAGTTTTCTCGGTAAAAATATATAAAATTATTTTTTATCCGGCAATATTAATAATACTTCAACTATATTAAAAAATCCTTCTTTTTTACAAATATTTTTTTTGAAAATGACAGGGGACGTTCCTCTGTCATTTTTTAAGAATCCCCCAGGACTGCGATAGCCGCACCCCCGATACCAATATGTACACTTAAAGCTGGGGATGCTTCGGAAATCATAACTTTTGAAGAATTAAAGACATTGCGGATTTTGTAACCATACCATTGAGCCAACTCCGGTGCAGATATGTGAGTAATGCCAAAACGAGGATTTTTAACGCTTTTAGCAAATTTAATCGCCAAATCTAAAGTTTTATGCACTACTCTTTTTTGCCCAATCACTTTAGCTGCTTCCACAATATTGCCATCAGAATTTACAGTCAAAATGGGCTTCATGTTAAGAAGTGTACCTAAAAGTCCTTTGGTTTTATTTAGGCGCCCACTACGCATCAGATATTTTAAGGTAGGTATACTGATAAAGATTTTAACATTATCAGCAGCAATTTTTAGTCGGTTGATAATTTCTTCGAGCTTACATTTTCCTTGAATTAATTCAGCTACCTCAGCAACTAGCAATCCTAAAGCAACTGAACTTGTTTTGCTATCGACAATATGAATTTTATTACTGTACTCCCTATCCTTACAACCCATACGCGCGCCCTGAATCGTTCCACTTAATTTTTCCGAAATATGTAAAGAGATTATAGATTCGTATTTTGAGGCAATTTTATTATAAATTTCCGTAAAGAAAGCTGGAGGGGGTTGAGAGGTAGATATTTTTTGATTAGAGGTCTGTAAAAGATAACAAAAATCTTTTGGCTTAATCTCTATTTGATCTAAATAACTCTTTTCTCCCACTTGAATTACTATAGGCACAACCTTAATATTATACTTTTTAATTATCTCTGGCGGTAAATCACAGGTTGAATCAGTAACCAACCCGATACTTTTTATTTGAGTGTCAAGTTTAATCTTAGTATGCTGTTTGTGCATATCATCAACTTTAGTTTTCACTATAGTTCCGAATTCAGACAATTCAGCAAAAACATCTTCCGGTTTATCAGTGTGAATATGAACATGGGCTTTGTTTTTAGAACCGGCAATAATTAAGGAGTCCCCTAAAAAAGAAAGTCTTTGTTTAATTGTCTTCAGGTCTACGCCGATGCCTTCAAGTAAGCATTCAGTACAGAACTGAAAATTAATTTCTGAATTAACTTTTTCTAAATTAGAATTACTCATTTTCTTGGTAGTAGAAGCAATTACCTTTAAAGATTTGATTTTACCATATTCAATAAAGCTAACTATTCCCTCTAATATATTGACAAAACCCTGGGCTCCGGCATCAACTACACCTGCCTTTTTTAATATCAAGAGTTTATCGGGTGTTTGGGCTAGAGAATCCTTTGCCTTAGATAATGCTTTTTTAAAAAGTTCGACAAAATCAGGAGTATGAGGGGCATGTTCGGTAAGATGGTTTGCCCAATCTTTCATTACTGTAATGATGGTGCCTTCTTGAGGATTAGAAATTGCATTCCTTGCTTGTTCTGCTGCTTTAGTAGCTGCTTGGGCAAAAGTTTCCGTGCTAAGACGTACTTTATCCTTGGTTGCTTCTGCCAGTCCTTGAAAAAATTGAGCTAAGATAACCCCGGAGTTACCACGTGCCCCGGTTAAAGCCGAATCAGCAATAATACTGCTGATCCTGGCGAAAGAAGATTCTTTACATTTTTTAATCTCTTTTACAATACTGTTCATAGTAGCTGCCATATTAGTCCCTGTGTCCCCATCGGCTACCGGAAAAACATTAATATCATTCAGATACTGTTCCGTCTGATTTATTCGTTGGGCAGAATGTATAATAAAACGTTTAAACCGAATACCATTTAAATATTTTATTTGAATTTTCATTTTAAAGTATCCTTACCTCTTCTCAATATTATTTAATTTCTATACCAGAAAAATTACTACTTTTAATATACTATATTTTCATTTAAAATTCTTCTTTTTTATAATTTCCTTTTGGAAATATCTAAAATAAACCGAATAGTTTGTCAGAAGAAGGTTCTCCTTTCTCTTTAAGAGATATATATCTATCCTTTCTCCTGGCTCCTTTATTCTATTTTCTTAACTAGCTAACCAGGTAACCAACTAACTAATTAACAAAATAAATTCTGCTTTGTTTCACCTGTTCTCCGCTGATTTCCTGCCATACCTGGCTGTAAATAGTAATCTGTTTTTGATAGACCTCGACTAATTTAGGATAATCCTTC
>Ga0190347_1000373_pt1 | contig 14603 bp, 17 predicted proteins | sample 48721356_MG_FD_161652 | JGI IMG/M metagenome (GOLD analysis project Ga0190347, IMG submission 161652) | Hydrothermal vent microbial mat bacterial communities from Southern Trench, Guaymas Basin, Mexico - 4872-13-5-6_MG | ecosystem: Environmental > Aquatic > Marine > Hydrothermal vents >...
AAAAAGATCCTCCACATGGGGTTATGGTATATGAAATTGAAGATTTGTCAATCACAGAACAAAAAGTTAACGAAGTCTTATCGAAGTATCGGCAATGCTTGAAGACAGGAGAGTGGCCGGGCTACTCGAATGAAATAGTTAAAGTTAATATATAACAACAAAAAAACAAAAGGAGAAAAGAAATGGCACAGAATCGTGAAAAGGTTGGTTACGGATATTTTGGACAGTCGAGTTACTGGGAAGAAGGATCTAATAAGCCACGCTACTATGGAAAGGTTACGATCAATGGTCAGGACTTGGAGATAGCTGGTTGGGATAAGGAGAAGAACGGCAGGAATTATGTTTCGATCCAGTTTACCAAGATAGCAACAGCAGCAAAAGACGAAAAGATACCTTTTTAGTGAGCTGACGGAGGAGTGAAAATGGGCAAGGCAACAAAGCATGATTTAGGTAAAAAGGTCAGGCCGGAGCTCTTGCCCCCCAAGGCTACTGAAGAGGTAATGAAAGTTTTTACCTTTGGAGCTGAAAAGTATGGAGATTTTAATTGGCGTAAAGGTCTTGAATTCTCTAGGCTTTGGGGAGCAGCTCAGCGGCATCTGATGGGTTTTTGGCAAGGGCAAGATTTAGATGAAGAAAGTGGATTACCGCATGTAGCCCATGCTATTGCTAATTTAATGATGCTCTTGGAAATGGGGAGTGAATGGGATAATCGACCCTATAAAGGAGAAGAAGGTGATGAGCGAAACGAAAGCGACAACAATAGCGATTACAGTAATGATAACGATAGCGATGATGATGACTGCGATGATGAGCGAGTAAAAATGTTATTATCGTTTTGCTTACCATAAGAAAAGGGGGAGATGGAAGTGAACGTAATAGAAAAAAGATTAGACACGGATATTGTAACACTTATACCTTTAAGTGACGTTCATGTTGGACATCGAGATTTCGATGAGTCTTATTTTAGGAGTACAGTTGACTGGATGGCTGAAAAGAGTGCTTATACTATACTGTTGGGAGATATGATTGACGGAATCTCTAAGAAGGATCGTAGATTTGAGAACGATTCGATCGATTCCAGATTTCGCGATAAGATTGATAATCTCCACCATGAGCAGGTTAAACATTGTCTAAAGCTTTTAGAGCCTCTTAAAGAAGCTGGACTTATAATTGCCATCTTGACTGGAAACCACGAAACTACCGTTAAGAAGCAATTTTCGTATGATCCGACTCAAGTTATGTCTGAAGCTTTGGATGTGCCGGTGTTGACAGATCCTGGGTATATTGTGCTACAACTGAACTCTGCAGGATCGAAGCATTCAGCTAAGATTTTTTGTACTCATGGAGTATTTCTTGGAGGTCGTTATGTCGGAGGTCAAGTAAATAGAATGTCTGCTCTTGCTAATGACTTTAGCGCTGACATTTACTTGGCTGGTCACACACATCAGCGCTTTCTGGTCGGTAGGCATAGAGTTGGCCTTTCGAAGAATTTTAAGCTCGAAACTCGCAAGTATTTTGTTGCGAATACTGGGAGTTTCTTGCGGACATATGACGATAAGCCGATTGATACCTGGGGGTCAAGGCTATGTTTTGCTCCACAGGTGCCGGGGGTGGTTCGGTTCGATTTTTACATCAAAAAAAGGGGAGGAAAGCGTTATCTGGATATCCATGGAAGGGAATAATTGGGGGAAAGTAGATAGGCGGGGATATGTTATCTCTACCTGAGGAGGATATATGGACAGGCAGAGCGTTTATATCCAGAAGTTAAGCAAAGACAGAGGTGATTGGTTTGACCTGCTTAAATGCTTAAAATCAGACGCAGAAAGAATAATAAAGTTTTTAATGAGACAAAATCCTGATTGTAGATTTAGAGTTTGGACTGGTGAGGAAAAATAAAGGAGGTAAAACGACTTGACAAGTTGGATTTATGTATTATTATATGTTAGTAAAAGCAAAAATAACAGAAAGGAGAGGGGTAATGGTAAGGGTTAAATTTTTAAAAAATAGTGCCATCGTAATGTCATTGGTTTTGTCGTTTTTATTGCTGCAGAGCCAAGCTGCGCAAGCAGTTTATGGGAATTTTGGGGATTTAATGCTTTTATACTCCAAGGCTCCAATAAAAAATGCTACTGGCGTAAAAGCTGAACGGGAAGTTCGCGAATATGAAGAGACTCTTTTGCAGCTAGGTATTCCTCAGTATCTTGCAAGAGAATATGATGGTCGCAAAGTACATGATGAGTCACTTGTTAAGAGAGAGTTCTTTTACCATACTGAAATAGTAGTCTCTCCTCATAACTATAAGCAGTTCTGGGGAATGAAATGGAAAAGATATAGATTTACAGATCATGCTTTGGAAGTTCTTTGGCCAGGACAGGTTGCGACAATTCATGAGTGGATTGTTGTTGATAATAAGAAGAAATATTTGCTTCCCTTGAGTGGGGTTAACAAGATGTATAAAGGATATCTCAAGGGAAGCTTTTCTGGAAAGAGGTGGCCGGTTAACCTTATGATAGGCACAAGGTATGGGCAAACAGTTAGGGACTATACTAATTTTAAGGAATTCTATTCCAAGTTTATGAATAAGCATCACTATTGTATTACTGCAACTTTTTGGAGCATCTTAAAGAGTATGTATGATCGTGGTGATGCTCGGTATAAACGGAATGTCGAAAGATTGTTGAGTAATCCTAGAATGGTTCAAGCTTTTGATACCTTGACTGCTGGTCGGTTGATTGGGTTGCTGCTTGATTGGAACCTTATCGAGGAATACTAAATAGCATACAAAAGAAGAAAACTATCTGGACGGAGGTGTTGAGATCGCCTTCGTTCGGATAGGAGGTATATGCAAAGTATAGACGTGAAGACGTTTAAGGTTTAAAAGGCTGCAATTTAGAATTTTGGATAATAAAAAAAGGGAGATAGAAACATGACTAAAGCCAATGAATTTGTGGAATACATGATTGATCGGTGTAAGGTTGATAGTCGCCTAGTGTCACTGATAGGCCCTATGAATAAAGCTTACGATCTTATGGTGACGGCTTATGCTGAAGCTCAAGGGCTTGATGTTAATGAGTTTGAAGATCAGTATGCTAGGACCTTAAGGGCCTGCCAGAAATGGCAAGAAGTGTAAGAGGTTTGAGAAAAGTGGAAGAAATAAAAGAAATCTGGGATTCGCTTACATATGATCAGCGCCTAGCTGCTACAGCTTTTATTTTTCAACAACTCTGTGAACATGCAAGGACTAGCGGCACGTATAGGAAATTGATCTATGATAGGCTTGGCTTTGGTCCAGATGCGTATTTGGTCTTGTTGCCCGAAGGGAAATTGATTAGTAACGAATTTTCTTTAAAGGCAAGAAATAATATGCAAAGCGAAGAAAAGGATTGATTGCTAGTTGTCAGCAAAAAAAGTTTTCTTTCTTATACCTCCTTACTCCTGGGGTCCCGGCTTGCCAGGGGAAAAGAACCGCCGGGTTTTTTCTTTTTTAAAAAACTATTGATAAATTTATTTGCCTTGCATTATTTAGAAGGTAATAAAAGGGGAGAAAGAGTATGATAAAAAAGGAAGAAATTATAAAAAGAAAAGAGCATTCTCTTGCCGTTTTTTTAGGAAAAGAATATAAAGGAAAGAATTATTATTATAGTACTTACGGTGCAGCCAAGGAAATAATTTATCTTTGTGATATCATTCTTGAATTAATAGAGAAGAAGGAGAAAGGTAATGAATAATCTTTTTAGAGTTGCAATTGTTGCAGTAATTTTTTCGCTTTATGCTTCAGTTGCTTATGCTATTTATGGTAATTTTGGTGATTTGATGTTGCTTTATGCACACGATCCAATAAAAGATCCTATTGGTGTCAAGGCAGAGCGTGAAGCCCGAAATTATGAAGAGGCTCTTTTACATTTAAAGATTCCACAGTATATTGCAGAGGAGGGTAAGGAAATACGTGATGAGGCACTCGTTCGGGGTGAATTTTTCTATCACACTGAAATAGTTAGATACCCTCATGAATATGAGAAATTTTGGGGAATGTCTTGGAGGCGGTATCGGTTTACTGATTTTGCTAGGCAAATTCTTTGGCCAGGACAGGTTGCAACAATTCATGAGTGGATTGTTGTTGATAATAAGAAGAAATATTTGCTACCCCTCGAAAAAACTAGGCAAATGTATGTTGACTACCTTAGCGGCGCATTCTCTAGTGATAATCCGCCTATTTGCTTAATGATTGGTACTGAGTATGGTCAGACTGTTGAAGACTATACTGATTTTCATTATTTCTATTATAAATTCATAAATAAGCATCATTACTGTATTACTGCTACTTTTTGGAGTATCTTGAAAAGTTTATATGATCGCGGTAATGGTGAATATAAGCAGGCTATTGAAGACGCACTAAAAGACCCTGTGAGGGTGCAGAGCTTTGATACCTTAACTGCTGGCCGGTTGATTGGACTATTGCTTGACTGGGAGCTAATTGAAGAATATTAAACAGCACAAAGGAGAACTATCAGACAGAGATAGTCTCAGTATCTCCGTCCAGATAGGAGTATATGTAAAGTATATTTATAACAATAAAGGTTTTTTGATCTTATTTATTTGGTTTGTTTGATAGGATTACGCTAATTTATTTTACCTTTTGAGTTCTTGTTTTTTCTTCATCATATTCAGCCTTAATCTCATCAGGGTCCCAAGAAGGCTTACCTTCCTCTCCTTTTTCTAAATCTTGCTTCCGTAAGGCTTCTTTGAACTTAGCCTTTGTTATGGAGCCTTCAATTTCTACATATTCATATTGCCAGATTTTGCGAGTTTCACCATCTATGTCGACAACATCTACCTGGTGGATATTATAGTTGACTTGCGTTTTTCCTCGGCTTTTTACAAATTTTGCAGGCTTTATGTCAGAGCTTGCCTGTATGGCAAGTGTTTCGTTATTCCAAACAATTAGCGGCAGAAATATAAATATGGAAAACAATATTAGGATAAAATATTTTGGAAGATAAGTTGATTGTTTTATTTTCATAATTACGGTCTCCTTATATTTCTTTGATTTTTTGTATATAGAAGAATATATAATCAGAATATTGGCAAATTATAACTTGTTTATTAATGTATAGTTCGAAATTTGACATTTTGATCTTGATAGTCTAATAAAGACTTAGGTGATAATAAACGGTCTTTATAGACATATCACGATTTATGTCATTTCCGAATTTTACTATTCGCTAATTCTGTGCTATAATTATAATAACTTATATGCAATTATTACCAAGAAAGCCGACTTGTAGTAAACGAATTATAGTTATATGCTGAATTACCTATAGACAAATAAGCAATTCCTGCATTCGTATTATAAGCTGCATAACCTCCACTTCTCACTCCTCGCCACCCTGTATTTTGACAATAATAATCTGTAATATATGTGCTTGAGCTACCTCCTACAGAGGCAGGTAAAAATCCTCTTGCAATTTGTGCAAGGGTTTTCTGGTATCCATTACTGTCTGCTAATGTTACCCCTAAAGACGTATAGTTTGTTGATGTATTGTCAGCAAAGTGAGTATCGTTATTGCAGACATAAGGGACATGGTCCTCAACATTAATGCCGTCAACCCATTTTTCCATATGTCCCCAGGGATTTTCAATCCATCTGTAAGATACATATGAGCCTTTGTTGCCATTGCCATTACTTACGCTCCAGGTAGCGGCACTATTGCTCAGTCCAGTTTTTTCGATAGGATTTTTATTGTTCCAATCAGACCAAGTGCTACTAGACCAATCTGTCAATCCTGCACCTATCTCAGACTGACTATACCAAGAGCCATACTCAATAAGATAAAGAAGCTGAACTGCACTTACAAGATCAAAGTCTTGCTGTCTCCAACCTGTTCCCCTATTGGCTGCTGCCGTTCTGAATTCTGATCTTTTTCCATAATTTATAGGGGCTTTGCCAGCTACACTACTTAAGATATCATTAGACCAGTCTTTCTGAGTTTGGATTATGCAAGCTACACTAGCCTCATTTGTTAAGTCACAATCGACAGTTATTACAGTATCAGTTACATTTGTAATTCCGCAAGTAAGATTATTGCTAGCTGTACCAGATATGACTATCGTGTCAACTCCTGCCTCAAGATTGGTGAAGGGATGAGTTAAAGTATCGCTAGTAATAGTCTCAGCTGTACCATCAAAGGTCATCTTGTAACTATCATTGGAAGGCAAATATAAGCCATTAACATATTTACCCTCTGAAGTGTCGTACAAAACTCCTTCATAGGCTCCTATATACCTAGCAGTTACATTCGCTCCGTTTTTCTGAAAAGCGTAATGGAGTTCGTATCCGGGCAATTGGTTATAGCTTATGGAATGACCATGCCAGCCATTATCATACCAATACTTATGATAAAACGCTGGAATTTCTACCATTACCTGGCCGTCATCTCCATTGAAGACGCCAGTACAGATTTCGAACTCTTCACTAGAGACAAATATATCATCTTGAAGACTGAGGGTGTCATTATCGTCTTTAGCTGTAACCAGACTATAAGTGTCATCAGTTTTGTTATGAGCGTAATGCCCTACATAATCCGACGCGGAGCCTGTAAAGACACCTGTAGCTTTCAATTTCTTTGTAGCCGTTGCATCACAAGTGCCATTTACTGACGGAGAAATACCTTCTCGATTATAGCCATCAAGATAATAAACTACAGTACTATTATCCGCTAGAATACAACGCTTCATGTCATTATGAATAAAAAGATAGGGATCTCCTATACGGATATAGGTATCTTGATTTTCGTTCCACATAATACCATAGGCCAAGCCTGCATAGCGTTCATCAAGGTAATCAAGGTCAATTCCTCCGCCCCCAATAGGGCCACCTCCAATGGGACCTGCTGCAAAGGCTGCCCCTAAAAGATAGCCAAAAAATAAGATAGTAAAAGCTAAAAGTTTTTTCATTTTAAACTTCTCCTTTAACATTGTCTTTCATAATATATAATTAGAATATTAGTAATTTATTAATATGCAATTCGAGATCCAAGGTATCGATACAGGCTACTCGACGAACGACTCAGATGCCAAGAGGCAATTCCTGCAAAATCACTAAAACTTGCGTAGCCGCCTAATGTAGCTACACGCCAACCTGTGCTTTGATAATAATAATCCGTAATATATGTTGAGCTACTTCCTCCTACAGAAGCAGGTAAAAACCCCCCTTCAGTCTGTGTAAGAGTTTTTTGATATCCGGTGCTGCTTGATAGTGTTACACCTAAAGACGTATAGTTTGTTGATGTATCATCAGCAAAGTGAGTATCGTCATTACAAACATAAGGGACGTGATCTTCAATGTTAATGCCATCAACAAATTTCCATATATGCCCCCAGGGATTCTCGACCCATCTGTAAGATACATATGAGCCTTTGTTGCCGTTACCATTGCTTACGCTCCAGGTAGCGGCACCATTGCTTAGTCCCGTTCTTTCGATTGGGTTGTAATTATTCCAAGTAGACCAAGCACTAGGCCAATCTGTTAACCCCATACCTATTTCAGATTGACTATACCAAGAACCATACTCAATCAAATAAAGAAGTAGCATAGCATTTACCAAATCGAAGTCTTGTTGTCTCCAACCAGTCCCTCTGTTAGCAGCTACTGTTCTGAAATTAGCTCTTGTGCCATAATTCATGGGAGCTTTGCCGGCCACACTGCTTAAAACGTCATTAGACCAGTCTCTTTGGGTTTGAATGACACAAGCTACACTGGGTTCATCTTGCAAGTTGCAATCGACGGTTATTACAGTATCTGTTACATTCGTGATTCCACAAGTTAGGTTATTATTTACCGTACCAGATATAACTATCGTATCAACTCCTGCCTCGAGATTGGTAAAAGGATGTGTCAAGGTATCACTGGTAATAGTTTCAGTTGTACCATTAAAGCTCATTTTACGGCTGGCGCTGGATGGCAAATATAATCCATTAACATACCTACCTTCTGAAGTATCGTATAAAACACCTTCGTAAGCACCTATATATCGAGCAACTACATTTGTTCCATTCTTTTGAAAAGCATGATGTAGCTCATATCCAGGCAACTGATTGTAGCTTATAGAATGACCATGCCAGCCGTTATCGTACCAATACTTATGATAGAAGGCTGGAATCTCTACCATAACTTGACCATCATCTCCGTTAAAAACGCCAGTGCATATTTCGAAGGTATCTCCCGAGACGAAAATGTCATCCTGAAGACTGAGAGTATCATTATCGTCTTTAGCTGTTATTAGGGAGTATACATCATCAGTCGTATCATGAGCGTAGTGTCCTACATAATCAGATTCAGGTCCTGTAAAAACACCTGTATCAGTTAATTTCTTTGTAGCCGTTGCATCACAAGTGCCATTTACTGACGGAGAAACACCCTCCCTATTGTAGCCATCAAGATAATAGATTACGGTACCATTATCTGCCAAGATACAGCGCTTCATATCATCGTGGATAAAGAGGCAAGGATTTCCTATTCGAATATAAGTATCCTGTTTCTCATTCCATACAATGCCATAGGCCTGACCTGTATAACGATCATCGAGGAAATCTAGATCAATTCCTCCGCCTTTAATAGGGGCACCTCCAATAGGGCCTGCAGCAAAGGCTGCCCCTAAAAGATAGCCCCCAAATAAGACAATAAAAGCCAAAAGCTTTTTCATCACAAATTACCTTTTTGCGCGATAATATGTTACTATTGCTGTAGCATTTCCATCAATACCTATCATTCTAAGATTCTTTATCGCCCACCCATCATGCAACCACAGGTTCTGAAGGGCACTACTAGATAACAAGTGTCCATCCGAGGAGGTAGCATTTCCTCCATCTATTCTGTAACGTATAGAGTTATCTTCTACTGTTAGGAAAATAGCTCTTGCAGAATCTCTATAAGTCTTATCTAGCATAGAAACTGAAGAAGTAGTAACCGTTATTTTTTCATATGCAAAGGGGGTGTTATCTGTAATAACAACATCCATAAAACCCCATGCACTACTAGAGGCTAAGACTACTGCTGTCAAAACCAAAAACAATAATTTCCTCATCTTAAATGTTCTCCTTTCCTCTTCAATCAATTATCCCATCTTTTCAAGGATTGACTTAATGTCTTCCCTTGTTTCTCTTTGCATCTCCTCTATATTTTCCAGGCGATGATCTATTGCCTTGTGAATTTCATTGCATGTCCGTTCATATTGAACATCTTTTGAGAGAAAATCAAGGCGTTTTTCTATGGCACTCATTTTTACCTTGAACCCCAACCAGGCCATAATAATTCCCAGAATTCCACCGCCACCAACACCAGCACCTGTAGGTAAATTTTCTATCATTTTTCCTTTTCCTCCCCCGTTATTCCTTTTTCTTATCCCCTTTTAGAAGTGTTATTGTTTAATGCTTTTCCAACTACATATCCAGTTACCAAACCATAAAGACCGGATGCAAAGTTCTTAAAAAGTTCAAGCAAGTCTGGACAGTCTGGCCTGAAAGTAGCAAGTCCGGCCAGAAAACAAATTGCTAATACGACCAATGTTTTGTCATTCATGATATCTCTCCCCTTTCTTGTTTTATTCCTTTGTGTATGTATATGGTTGTAACCATTTTCCATATTTTTTTCTAGTAGCAAAGACGACTAGTGATGCACCTATGGGAGTAATTTGATGGTAGGCCAATATCGAAATAAAAAGCACCTGCCATATTGCCATAAGCTGCATTTCCACCCATTACCATTACTGTCCAGCCATTTCCTGGCCAATAGTAATCAGTAATATGAGTATTTGGCTTTGCGTCAATAGATGCGGGCAAAAACCCTCTGCCGGTTTGTTTTAAAGTTTTTTGCCATCCATAATTATTGGGCAGAGTTATATCTAAAGAGGCATAGCAATATCCCCTGTAATCATCAAGAAAAACAGCATCATCGTTACAGACACAAGGAATACGATTATCAAAATTAACGCCATCAACCCACTTCAAAAGATGTCCATAAAAATTCTCAATCCATCTGTAAGACATAAAAGAGCCTTTGACTTCATTGCCATTCGAAACGCTTCCAGTTGCATTTTTCGTGATATTACTTACTCCAGTTTTTTCGATAGGATTGTAGTTGTTCCAATTTTCCCAAGAAGAATTCCAATCTGTCAATCCTGCACCTATCTTAGCTTGACTATTAAATGAACCATACTCAATTAGATAGAGAAGCTGGATTGCACTCATAAGATCAAAATCCATTTGCCTCCAACCATTTCCTCTGTTAGCTGCTATTGTCCTGAATTGTGCCCTCGTTCCATTGGTTATAGGGGCTTTTCCAGCTATGCTGCTAAGAATGTCGCGCTTCCAATCTCTTTGGTTTTGAATTGTACAAAGTGCATGGAGCTCATCCTGTAAGTCGCAATCAACGGTTATGGTAGTATCTGTTACATTGACAATTCCACAGGTGTGGTCGTTATACTGTGTTCCAGATATAACTATTGTGTCAACTCCTGCCTCAAGATTGGTGAATGGATGTGTTAGAGTATCACTAGTAATAGTTTCAGCTGTGCCATCAAAAGACATTCTGTGTGGAGCCCTAAAGGGCAAGTATAACCCATTAACATACTTATCTTCTGAGGTGTCATATAGAACTCCTTCATAGGCTCCCATATACCTAGCGTCTATATCAACACCATTCTTGTGGAAGGCAGGATGAAGGTTATACCCAGGCAAAGGGTCACGACTTATAGAATAGCTATGCCAACCATTCCAGTATTGATATTTGTAATAAAAGGCTGGAATTTCTACCATTACCTGGCCGTCATCTCCATTAAAGACGCCAGTGCATATTTCAAATTCTTCACCAGAAACAAATATATCGTCCTGAAGACTGAGAGTGTCGTTATCGTCTTTAGCCATAACCAGACTATAAGTGTCATCAGTTTTGTTATGAGCATAATGACCTACATAATTAGATGCAGATTCCGTAAAGATACCTGTATCTTTCAATTTCTTTGTAGCAGTTGCATCACAGGTCCCTGAAGTTGATGGATCTACACCTTCCCTATTATAGCCATCAAGGTAATAGACCACAGTACCATTGTCTGCTAGAATGCAACGCCTCATATCTTCATGGATGGGAATATCTGATTTGCCCATTTGGACATAAGTATCCAGATTTTCATTCCAGTGAATAGAGCGAGGTTCACTTTCTGGTGGATGGATAATGGGTGCGGCATCAGGGATAGGTTGCACGTCTAAGCCTGTAGCAATAGCAACATTATTTATCAAGAAAAATAACCACACTGTAAGTAAAAATAGCTTTTTCATTTTTCTAGCAAGTCTCTTTATAATTATATCTTCGCCTACCAAAAGCCCTAACTGCGGCCCAATATATCCACGGGAGTATGATATAGCCTTTTTTCCTTATACATTCTCTAAGCTTTTTGTCTGCAATCTTTCTTGAAATATCTCCTGTGTGGTAATACCAATCATGTTCCTCACAGCAATGGTAAAAGTCAAAGTCTGGTGAATATGTACAGCCATCTGATATAAAGTCAATAGCTTGCTTAATATATTTTTTCATACTCTTATTCTTTTACCATACATGATGGTTATATCCCTTTATGGCTTAAGACCTTTTTTCTTCTTTATATATTCAAGCTTTGCTCGCATCAATTCTCTATTTCTTATCCTAGTTAAAATACGATTTAGATATGCTTTTTTCAATTGACATTCAGCATTATCATCCGTGCAAGTTGCTGGTAAATTCTTAAAATATGATTGCTCTGCAAGCTTGTCTAGCCTTTTTTTAGCTTTATGTCCATAGGATATACAGTAATCCCTGTAAATATCATCCGGCAATTCCACCTTCTTCTTATTTATTGTTACATGCTTTGAGGGTAACCCAGGGTAGAGTCCGAGTTTCTCAAGCATTTTTTCTGTGGGATCGTCCTTTTCTTTTGACCATTTATATGGAAGCCATTGTCTAAAAATGCCTCCTTCAATAGGAATTTCTTCTCCCCACACAGTAAGCTTTGCAGGAACTTTATCAGTTAGCCCTGGAATTACCTGGCTAAATGCCCCCAATAAACTTTTAGTGTCTCTTACTAACGTTTTTCCTTCAGTTGCTACATCATAAGCTCTATTTACAGAGCGCCAAAAACCTGAAAAAGGTACAAAGCTCGCAAGAGTTCTTTGGATCATTCCCTTTCTTCCGCCATAACGATCAAGAATATTTGTTACCCCTTGCATGTAGCTTGAATCAACAAGATTTTCGAGTAAACCTTCTGTCATATTCCCGAAAATTTCAGTCCAAGTAGCTTCATCTTTTGCTTCTTTTAGGGCATTATAAGCTATTGCAGTAGAAGCTATTGCAGTATTAAACGGTTCAATGCGTCTATATGAATACCATTTGTCCCCAATTTTAATCGACCAAGGCTTTTTCCCTTGTCTGTAGAAAGCTTCCCTTTCAGTTTTATTATCTGGCGCAGGTCCAAGGATTTCGCCCTTATCGCACTTATGTAAAATATAAAGTCCTAATATTGCCCCTTCAATTTGTTTTGCTATTACTTCGGCAGGACTCTTTCCTTTTGCAAGCGACAATCCAACCACGGGAGTCATTTCAATACCACGCTTGGTAAGATTTGCTACCGTATTAACAAAGGGGATTATAAGCCTTGTAAAGGGAATTTTGCTCCTGCCCTGAATTATCCATTCTGTAAATTTGCCTGGGTCATCCGTAAATGTAAGATGTTTGGCAAACTTGGTTGCCTCTTCACGCATTTCTTTTGTGGGCTTTAAGATAAGATTTCTTTCGAAAGTCTCTCTTGCTTCACCCTTTAACCCCTTTTGGTTTGCCATTCTTCTTGCCAGGGCTGCTATCTCAGCATCATAGGCCATTGTATTAGCCCACACATCCATAGCTCTTAGCGCCTTCGTAGGAGCTGATATGTATGGAGCAAGCTTTCTCAACCCCTTATGTAGAGATCTTTCAAAAGCACCAGCTACAGATGAGCCGAATTCTCTCTCCCATTTAGTTTCAAACTCGGAGATATTCCCCTTTTTCAGCATCTCCCGTGCACCTTCCATGCCTTTCTTGAAAGCTTTCTTATAACCTAAAAGCGCAGGGATTGTTTCGTTTATATAATATTTCCTTTGCTGTCCCGTTAGTTTCGATATCGGGATATCAATCAAAGCCCTAAATGGTCTATGAGCACCTAACTGAAAAGCCGCCCACAGTGTGTTGCTGGCCACATTTACAATGTGAGTTGGAATTCCAGACAGTATAGAATTATACCAATACTCATAGAAATAATCTTTAAGTTTGGGGTCTTCTATCGTATCGAGGAATCGTTTAACAGCAACAGGATCTTCAGTATTCAGCTTTTTAAACAGTTCTTTTTGTCTGCTATTTAAGCCTCCCTTTTCAGATATAATCTTCCTTATTGCGTCATCTGTCCTGCGAAGAGCAACGCTTTTCTTGAGAATGTTTAAAGCTCTACCTGCTTCAGAGTTAGCATCAGAAGTAATCTTAAATAAATTCTCTTTAAATTGATTTGTCTGCTCTTTAAAATGCTCTTTCTCAGCCTTAGACATTTTTTCTAAGGGTGGTAGATCTTTTATGAGCTCTTTTAGTTTTTCATGTCCACCTACATACATTTTATTTAGAGCATCTAATTCTTCTGCATTTAATGCTTTACCTTTCTTTGCTTCTTTTATTAGCTGTCCTCTTTTGTTTAAATCTTCTAATATCTTTTTTGATTTCCGTTCTGTTTGAGCCCAGCCTTGCGTTTTCTTTTCTGGTGTTATTGCAGCAAGTTCTTTCGTAAACTCCTCCATTGATTGAGGCTTTTTCTTTACATTAATAGACCTTGCATATTTGCCAAGCCTTAGCTTTTCTCTACTCTTCCTTTTACCGACCAGCGTTTCATACAATCTCTGTATTTCACCTGTGGGACCAAAACCTAAAGTAGCGCCTTTTGATTTCTTCACTACCTCCTTAATCTCAGGTTCTTTGGTGGGGGCAGGTTTTGGTATTGGCTTCTCTTTAGCTACAGATTCTTTGGTGATAAGTTTTGGTACCGGCCGTTCTTTAATCTCAGGCTTTTTAGAAGTAGGCTTTGATACTGACTTCTCCTTAACCCTAGATTCTACAACAGTAAGTTTTGGCGACGGCTCTTCTTTAATCTTGGGTTCTTTAATAGGAATAGGTTCTGGTGCAATTTCTTCTTTTTTACTTGAAGGTTCAACTGTTTCCATTTTAGGGGAAGGCTTTTCAGTTATGCCAAGGTGCTTTTCAATAACTTTTTCTACCTTGTTATATTCTGCCTGTGCTTCATTTTTGCGAGCTTCTACAATTCGGGCCATTGCTTGCCTGAAAGGTATTTTTTGCTTTATCGCTAAGACGCGAGATTCCACATGAAGTGCTTTCATTTCTTCAGGTGTAAATAAGCCCTTGTATAATTCAAGACAATGTTCTAAAGATGCCATTATTTTAGCTCCCCGGATAAAACTATAGCCATGATAATTTCCACGATCTCTTGATCCTCTCTAAGTATCCTTTCTCTAAGTCTTTTTTTGCGTTCCCATTCAATTCTTCT
>Ga0190347_1000375_pt1 | contig 14539 bp, 17 predicted proteins | sample 48721356_MG_FD_161652 | JGI IMG/M metagenome (GOLD analysis project Ga0190347, IMG submission 161652) | Hydrothermal vent microbial mat bacterial communities from Southern Trench, Guaymas Basin, Mexico - 4872-13-5-6_MG | ecosystem: Environmental > Aquatic > Marine > Hydrothermal vents >...
GAATCGCGTTCCACCAACTTCCTCGCCAAGATTCCTTTTGCTTTCGTGCGGCGGTTTGAAGCGGAGTTTCAAAAAATGAAGGAGAAGAGTTTTTCAATACGCGAGACCGTTCCTCTTATTCTCGTACAGAGCCTGGAGCTTGTGGAGCACTCCAGGGTGTCCCTGCTTTTCTCGTTCCTAACTGCTGCGTCTTCTTCCATTTTCAACCAGGCACCTCCTAATCAACTAATCAACCCAGGGGCTTACTTACCCAAGCAAGCTCATTCCTCAAATCTGTTAATCTTTAGACTTGTTATTTATATTAAAGTGGTGGAGGAATATCTTTACCAAGCCTCCCAATTGCGTCCGCACGGCAGTGCCGGCAGTGCGTCATCTCCTTCACGAACTCGCTGCACTTCTCCTGAATCGTCCGCTTCTCCTGCGGTGTCGGGGGTTTAATGTGTGCGAACTTGAACTGCGGGATGAGCGGGATAATGTTCTGCATATAAACGCCCAGCTCCGCTGCCTTCTTCGCCACCTCAACCACGTGCTGGTCGTTCACGCCAGGAACGAGAACCGTGTTCACCTTCACCAGAATCTTCCGCTTCACCGCCTCCTCGATGCCTTTCAACTGGTTCTTGAGCAGCACTTCAGCCGCCTCCTGCCCCTCGTATTTTTTACCGCTGTAGTTCACGAACGAGTAGATTTCCTTGCCGACCGCGGGGTCGACGGCGTTCAGTGTTACGGTTACAGTCCCAACACCCAGCTCTTCGATCTCCTCAATCCGGTCTGGCAGTAGCAGCCCGTTCGTGCTCAGGCACCGCATCAGCCGCGGGAACTCCTCCTTCACGAGCCGGAAGGTCTCGAAAGTCGCCTCGTTGAAGAGTGGCTCCCCTGGTCCTGCGACCGCGACGACCTTGATGTAGTGCACCTTCTTTAAAACCTCCCTCACCCGCTCCAGCGCTTCCTGCGGCGTCAACACCTTGCTCGTCACCCCAGGTCGCGACTCGTTCACGCAGTCGAATTTCCGAACGCAGTAGTTGCACTGAATGTTGCACTTCGGGGCTACGGGGAGGTGCATTCTCCCGAAGAAGTGGCAGGCGTTCTCGCTGAAGCAGGGGTGTTCTTGGATTTTCCGCAGTTGCTCGGGGTCCCACTGAATTTCCCTGCCCTCTACTTCGGTTACTCGCGGGGCGGAGAGGGAGGGTCTCCCGCCCCTACTCCCCTCTTCTGCGCTCACAACACCGCCCTCTTGAACTTCTCAAACTCCTCAAGCCCGACTTTCTTGAGGTAGCGTCCCAGCCGCAGTTTAGTCTCGCAGTTCTTGTAGTAGTTGAGGACGCGGTCTGCGAGTTCAAGAGCCTCGTCGTCGCTCAAGTTCTCTGCCAAAACCTCTGCAATTCTGGGCGACGCACCCGCGGCACCGCCGACGACCACTCTCCAACCTCTCGGCATTCCGACAAACCCCAAATCCTTTATCCACGACTCCGCACAGCAGTTAGTGCAGCCAGAGACGCCGATTTTGAACTTTGACGGCAGTGCCATTCCGTGAAACCTCTTGTCAAGTTCCAGACCCAGCTTCACTGCGTCTTGCTTCCCGCGCTTGCAAAATGTCGTCCCTGGACAGAACTTTACGCTCCGCACACACAACCCGATCGCGTAGCCGGGTGGCAAACCGAGGTCGTTCCACGCATTTTCAATCTCGCTCTCCGCGATTCCCACGATCGCAATTCTCTGCGCAGAGGTCAATTTCAACGCCGCAGCTTTGTACTTCTCCGCGACTTCTGCTACCTTCCTCAGTGCGGAAGGCTCGCAAAGCCCGCCCGGAAAATGCGGTGCTATCGCGTAAGTCTCGTAGTCCCGCTGCACAATCGCTCCCTTCTCCAACAAGTCCCCCCTCTTCTCTTCTTCCTCCTCTTCCTTCTTCTCCTCTTCCTTTTTTTCTTCCTTCTCTTCTTCCTTCTTCTCTTCTTCCTTCTCTTCTTCCTTCTTCTCTTCTTCCTTCTTCTCCTCTTCCTTTTTTTCTTCCTTCTCTTCTTCCTTCTTCTCTTCTTCCTCTACCATTTTTTCACTCCCCTTTTAAGATTTCCTTGTGCTTACTCACGATTTCCTCTGCTAACCTGTCCAAAGCGTTGAACGCCTCTTCGCCTGGAACTCCTTTGACAACAACGGGCTCCAGCAGTTCTACCTTTAAGTTGGGCAGCAGTCCCGTAACTTGCTCCACCATTCTGCCGCCCCAGCCGTAAGACCCGACGACAGACGCGAATCGCAGTTTTGGTCGCAGAGCGTTTGCGAGACAAGCTGCGTAAACGACTTTCGGGTGCGGTCCGACCAGAACAGTCGGAGACCCGATTACAACCGTAGCAGCGTCTACCAAAGCCATCGCCAACTTCCCAATATCAGGTTCTGACAGATTAAACTGCTTTACTGTTACGCCCCGCTCAATCAAAGCCTCTGTAAAGTAATTTACCATTTTCTTCGTGCTGCCGTGCATTGAGATGAAGGGAATGACCACCTCGTTCTTCACCTCGTCAGAAGCCCAATCGCGGTAAGCGTTGAGGATGAAGTTCGGGTTGTTGTACGCGGGACCGTGACTCGGTGCGATTATTTCTATCGCCAACGCATTTATCTTCTGCAGATTTTTCCTGATTGTTGTCCGGAAAGGCATCATAATCTCTGCGTAGTACCGCTTGGCTGCCTCGTAGACCGTCGCCGTCGCCGTCGCCTCGTCGGGCACAAACAGGTCGCTGGTTGCGAGATGCGAGCCGAGGAAATCGCAGGTAAAAAGCACACGGTCTTCTCTTAAATAAGTCAGCATCGTCTCTGGCCAGTGCACCCACGGTGCGTGAATGAACTCCAGCGTTTTGTCGCCCAAAGACAGCGTCTCTCCGTCTGCCACTGTTATAAACTTATCTCCAGGAATTAAGAGCAAATCAGTAAGCAAATCCTTGCATTTCGGCGTGCAGACTACCTTGGCGTTGGGGTAAATATCGAGTACCTGTGGCAGCGACCCTGAATGGTCCTGCTCGGCGTGATTGGCAACTACATAATTTATCCCCCCAGTCCCAAGTTCCCCTGTTCCAAGTTCTTGTTCTTCAAGATTTTTTACCAACACCTCCGTCATAGTAGGGTCAACCGTGTCAATCAAAGCCGTCTTTTCGCTTCCTTTCACCAAATAAGCGTTGTAACTCGTTCCGTCGGGTAGCGGAATTAGTTCGTCAAATAACCTCCTGTCCCAGTCAACTGCGCCCACCGAATAAATGCTCGGTTTCAGTTCTCTTTGAAAACTCATTTAAACCTCCTCCTCCTCAAACGCTTCTTTGCCTACACCGCAAGCGGGGCACACCCAGTCGTCAGGTAAATCTGCAAATGCCGTTCCGCTCTCTTCTTCGTCGTAAATATATTCACAGACGGTGCATTTCCATTTTGCCATTTTTCATTTCCCCCATTCATTGCCTTCTCTTTATTTCTTTATTTTATCCGCTCCGCAATTTTCTTGCCGAACTCTCGGCATTCTTCCAAGCCCTTTTCGGTGGGTCTGCGTTTTATTCTCAGTCCCGGCTCTATCACTTCCATCCCAGCGAGGTTCTTCATCGTCTCTGTCAGTATTTCAATGGATTCGCCGCTCCAGCCGTAAGATCCAAATGCCGCCCCTACTTTGCCTTTCAAGTCCGCTTTATCCATCTCAAAAAGGAAAGTTTTCACCGCTGCGATTAGATTGCGAACATAAGTCGGAGAGCCGAGAACCACAGCGTCCTCTTCTTTGAGGTCGTCCGCATTTGCACGTGCTGCTTTTTTCACTCCGACTTCAACACCCGCCTCTTTCAGTCCCGTCTCGATTGCTCTTGCCATCAATTCCGTATTCCCCGAGCGGGTTTCGTAAATTACCACTGCTTTTGCCATTTTTTGCAGCACCCTTTTTAGTTTTCACTCTTTAGTTTTCACTCACCTACGAGTGGCATCTTACATTTGGGGCACTTCATCGAACGGCAGGGCAGACCACGCTTCTTCGGCGCCTCGTACCCGCACTGAGGGCAGACGCATTTCGTGGGCGCTCTTCCCATTCGCCCAAGACCTTGCCTGGGTCCTCCAACGCCTTGTCCCCTTCCTAAACCTCTTCCCTGCCCTCTCACGCCTTCCTGTCCTCCTTGTCCTTCTCCTCTCTCTCCACTTCTTCCTCTTCCAAATCCCATTTTCGTTTTCTCCTTTTTTATTTACCCTTCTTCCTTCCTTTACTTCTTTTATTTTTCCTTATTTACTTCTTTTTTTCCTCAGCCACCGCGGGGTGCAGGAGGTGTAAAGACCCGTGCCGCCAGCTCTTTGTCGAGCATTAGCAAGCCGTTTCCACCCCCCTCGCCCTCGCCAACGAGTTTCAATTTTGAAATTATTTCGTTGTCGTTGCCTTCCTCCTCGATCTGCTCGGTAACGAACCACTGTAGGAAAATGTTCGTGGCGTGGTCTTTCTCCGCGATCGCGAGGTCAACGAGCTCGTTAATGCTCCTCGTGATGAACCTCTCGTGCTCCAGCGTCTTCTCAAACATCTCCTGCGGCGACTCAAATTCCGTCGGCGGCTGCTCAATCGCCGCCAACTTTACCTGCCCACCCTGGTCGTTAATGTAGTCGTAGATTTTCATCGCGTGCGTCTGCTCTTCCTGGTACTGCACCAAGAACCAGTTTGCGAACCCCTTCAGTCCGATCCGCGTGCTGTGCGCGGACATTGCCAAATACAAATACGCCGAGTACAACTCCTTGTTGAGTTGGCTGTTCAGCGCTTCCAGCATCTTTTCGCTCAACATTTTATCTCCCTTTCTCTCCCTCTCCTTTCTCTCCCTCCCCTTTCTCTCCCTCTAATTTTTTGTGGCAGAACCACCAGTCGAAGCACTCGTACTGCTTCACCCGTTCCTTCGCGGTCTGCTCGTCTGACGCCGGCGGAATTACAACTTCGCTGCCGATCAAGTCGTTCTTTGGCCAATTCGCAGGTGTTGCGACGCCGTTCTCGTCGACGGTCTGAAGCCCGCGGACCATTCGCAGTATTTCGTCAATGTTCCTGCCAAGTTCCTGCGGGTAGTAAATCATCGCTCTCAGGATTCCCCGCGGGTCAACCGCAAAGACCGCCCGAACCGTGTTCGTGCCTTTGTTTGGGTGAATGAGTCCCAGCAGCTTTGCAACCCGACCGGTGTCGTCTGCGATTATCGGAAACTTTATCTCCACGCCCAGGCTCTCTTTTATCCACTCCACCCATTTTATGTGGCTAAACACTTGATCAATGCTCAAACCCACAAGCTCGCAGCCAAGTTTCTCAAACTCCTCGAACCGGTTTTGAAACGCCACGAACTCGGTCGTGCAGACCGGTGTAAAGTCCCCTGGATGGCTGAACAGGACGAACCACTTGCCCTTAGCCTTAAACTCTTCTGGCAGCCTCTTCCTTCCGTGAGTCGTCTGCACTTCAATCTCCGGGAATTCCTCCCCAATCAACGGCATTCTCCCCTCCCCTTCTTCTTCCATTTTCCGTCTCATTTTTTGCTCCTTCCTTTTTATTCAAGCTCTACACAATTTTCCCACAAACCGTGAACGTTGCAGTAAGCGAGCGCACAGAACGCTTTAAACTCTGCCACGGGGACTTGAAACCTCGCGTTTGGGTTGGTGTAACCCGCGCCGAATACGGCTCGCCCGAGAGAGACCACCTGCTCCTCTACCTCTTTCTTAACGCCGAAGAGTTCTACCCAAGCGATGTGGTGCTCTGCGGTGTTGGGGTGCGGCACCTCCTTGCCCACAACCACTCGCACAACTTCCACACCTTCTTTCCCTCTCCCCTTTCCTACTTCAATCTGCGGGACGTGCTTCTCCTTACCCTCCGCTTCTACACCCTTCAACAAATCTCCAAAATTCATTTTCTCACTTCCTCCTCTTTTTTACCCTTTTACTCAACATCCTCTCTCCCCTTCAAAATCCTTCCACCCTTCATTCTCCTTTCAGGATTAATTATTTTATTCTTTGTTTGGATTGTTGAATAAAATAAAACAAGTAATTTTATGATAAAAAGAGATTGGAAGTTTATAAAGGTATGGCCAAGAGGTTCGTGAAGGATTGAAGAAACCTAAAAAAGCAAGAGGCTCTTTAGCAAGAAAGAAAGTTGTTATTGAACAACTTTGTGACTATGAAATGAGGAGGGCTGCAGAGTCCACGTTCTCTTGTTTAAACGCAGATTCGGTGTGTTTGTGAGAGCAACCAATTGTGAGAATATGGTTAAAGAAGTTGTGCTAACTATGCTGATTTGTTAATTTTTAGGCAAACCAATTTTGTCTTGCATCTTTTTAAAGGAGTAGTTTTTAAAGGAGTAGTGCGTTTGAAGAGAAAGGTGTTTGAAGAGGAAGGAGAGAAAAAAATGATAAGTGTGAATGAATATGGATTAGGCGTGTTTGAGGAGATGCTGGACAATTCGGAGGAGTTGCAAGTCGGGATTTCGGAGTTGGAGAACGGGACGACGGTAATTGACGCGGGCGTGGAAGAGGAAGGCGGATTTGAAGCAGGGCTGTGCGTGGCGAGAATCTGCATGGCAGACCTTGCGGACATTAGACTCACTACTTTTGACCTCGGTAAATTGGTAGTGCCCGCAGTGGAACTTAGCACCGACTACCCTGTACTCGCGTGCATGGCGTCGCAGTTCGCGGGCTGGCGGGTGAAGGTGAAGAAATATTTCGGAATGGGCTCGGGACCTGCGAGGGCGCTTTCGCTGAACCCACGCGAACTTTACGACAAAATAATGTACGCAGACGAGGCGGACGAGGCGGTCTTGGTGCTGGAGAGCGACGCACTGCCTGACGAGGAGGTAACGGCGAAAATTGCAGCGGACTGCCGTGTAGAGCCGGAAGACCTTTACATCGTTGTCGTGCCGACCGCTTCGGTTGCCGGGTCGGTGCAGATTTCCGCGAGAGGCATCGAGACAGGGATTCACAAACTCGAGTCGCTGGGCTTCGACATTAACACGATAAAACACGGGCACGGCATAATTCCTATCTCGCCTGTCGTTGGCGACGATGTGAAATGTATGGGCTCGACGAATGACTGCATCATTTACTGCGGCCGGATGTACTACGTAGTGGACTACGGGAACAGAGACGGAAACGAGGGCTTGGCGGAGTTGAAGGAGTTCGTGAAGAGTGTGCCGTCGCTGAACTCGAGGGACTACGGAAAACCGTTCTACACCACCTTCAAGGAAGCGGGCTTCGACTTCTTCAAAGTGGACGCAGGAATGTTCGCACCCGCGGAAATCACGGTGAACGAGCTGAACAGCGGGAAGACATTCACGAGCGGTCGGATAAATCCGGAGGTGCTTCTGGAGTCGTTCGGGGTAGAGACGGTGTAAGAAACAGAAACTGTAAAATGAGCGACGCTGCTGTTGCTGCTGTCGCTGTTTTCCTCTCTGTAAGCGTCGGCGCCGTAATTTATTTTCTTCTAAGGGGGGAGCTTAAGCGCGTGGAAGAGAAGACCGAGGGAACCGAGAGCAGGATTAACGACTTGATGAGAAATGTCGAGCGAATGGAGCCGGAGAAGATCAGGGAAGACTTTTCTGTGCTTTCAACTTCGACAAATGAGAGTCTTAAGCGCGTGGAAGAGAAGACTGAGAGCAGAATCAACGACTTGGTGAGGATTGTCGAGCGAATGGAGCCGGAGAAGATCAGGGAAGACTTTTCTGTGCTTTCAACTTCGACAAATGAGGGTCTTAAACGCGTGGAAGAGAAGACTGAGAGCAGAATCAACGACTTGGTGAGGATTGTCGAGCGGGTGGATCCGGAGAAAATGAGGAAGGAAATTGAGGAGGAAAATGATCGTAAATTGCAGGCTACTTCGAGACATTTGAGCGAAGAGAATAAGAGCAGAGAGAGCAGAACGGTCAAACTCGCGGAAGAGAGGGCGGAAGAGATTGCAAAAGAGACCGTTAAATTACACTCTGTCGCTAATAAAGATTTTAAAAGGCTGAAGGAGGCGGTGGAGAAGTTAGGCGGGCGAATGGATGTAGAAGAGAGAATCGAAAAAATCTCTACTCTTTTTAACCCCAGTCCGAGAGTGCTTCTTTGGCAGTGTAAGCTGGTCCATCTTTTAATGCGCGGTGGTGGGCTCGCTCCAGACGTGGAGGAAGAGGCTCTGAGAAGAGAGGGAATTCCAATCGGCGAGGGCAGGAAGTTCCTGGGAAGACTACGAGAGCGAGGTTTTGTGGAGACGAAAAATATATTTTGCTACAACCTAAGCCCAGAGCATCTTTGGTTGCTGGAGTACACGAAGGACCTCGAGTGGTTGCGGGAACAGTTGGAAGAGTACAGCAAGAAGAGGGTAGAGCGAGATTATCAAAAATACATCAGAGAAAATATTGGAGTTGTTGAAGAAGGACTGATTGTTGTGGATGAGGAGTACGCAGTGCCGAGCGGGAGAATAGATATTTTGAGTAGGGACAAGGAGGGAAGAGAGATGATTTTGGAGTTGAAGTATCCTAAGCCAAATTCAGATGTGGTAGGTCAGCTTTTGAAATACCGAGAAGACCTAAAGAAGAAGATTGGTCGTGAAGAAGTTAGGACGGTTCTTGTCGCACCTGTCGTTCCACAGAAAATAATGGATAGTTTGGGTCAACACGAGATTGAATGGCGAGAAGTAAAGTGGTCTGGATAGTTCAGAAAGCGTGATGAATTTAACGCAGCAACCACACCTCCTTACCTCTCCCTCCTCCTCCCGCTCCTCCCTCTCCTTCCCCCTCCTCCTTTTCCTCCTTTTCCTTTTTTATTTTTATCTTTCCGTGAAACAGCATATTTTCAAGAACCTCCCGCAGCAAGTGGAACGGCACGTAAAAGTCAAATTCCTCCTTCAGAGCTGCCCGGATTTCCGACAAACTCATCCTCTCGGTTGATTTTGAAACCACCTTCGCCACCAAATCCATCAAGTCCTCGTGCACGCTCCAAGGGTAAACCACCCACTTCCAGTCCTTCACCAGCTCGCCGTAAAAGTCGGGAACGAACGGGGAGGAGGTTTTGTGGTGCAGAACCGCGGTTCTCACTTCCTTTGCTCCTGCTCCGACCTCCCGAGATTCCAAATACTCAACCACAAGTTTTACGCTGTCTCCGGTGTCGGTCACGTCGTCTGCAACCAGCACTCTCCGACCGCGTATTTTCTGCTTCGCTGCGTCGTCGAGCCCGAATTTCATCTCCGCCGCCCCTGTAACCGTTGCAGTAAGTCCCCAGTGCTCGGTCTTCAGGCTGACCAAATCCTTGAGCAGAAAGAAGTCGCAGAGAACCCGCGCCAAATACCACCCCCCCCTCGCTACTCCAACCACGACCTCAGGCACGAACCCCGCCTTCCGCATCTCCTCTCTCACGTCCCTGCAGAGGTCGTAGGCGTAGTCCCAGCCAACCGCCACGCAGCTGAATTTCTTTGGCATAAGTTTTTGTAAGTCTTGTTTTTTATAAAAAGAATGTCGGAAGAGAGAAGGAGAGGGAGAGAAGGAGGAAGAGAAGGAGGAAGAGGAAGAGAAAGAGGAACAGAGGAGGAGATTTTGGGCTACCTCAAGGCGTTGGTAAGGGTGCCGACTTTCGTGCCGCCGGGTGAGAATTACGGAGAGATTGTGGACTGGCTTGTTCCGATTTTTGAGGGCTTCGGGTTCGAGTGTGAGCGGGTAGAAATGCCAGAGGCGGTCTTTAAAGAGCGGCAAAAGACCGCGGAGTTGAGCGGTGCGAGGGTGAATCTGCTCGCTACTAAAGATTTCGGCGTGGCAGAGACGGTTGTAATTTACACGCACTTGGATGTTGTTCCCGCAGGAGAGGGTTGGAGCACGCCTCCGTTCCCCGCTGAGCCAGTGGTAAAAGACGGGAGGGTCTACGGACGAGGCGTTGCGGATTCGAAGGGAGCGGTTGCAGCGCTTTTGACTGCCCTAAACAAAATGAAAGAGCGAGGGTTGGAGAGCAGGTACAACATTCGGGTCGCGTTGACAACGGATGAGGAGTTGGGGCTTTACTCGGGGCTCTGCTACTTCGCGGACGAGGGGCTGCTTCAGGGCGATTTTTTGCTCTGCATGGACGGAGACAACGAGGGCGTCTGCGTGGCGACCGACGGGGTGCTGAACTGGGAGTTGAAAGTGTGCGGGCAGTCGTGCCACAGCTCGGTTCCGTTCTTGGGGGTGAACGCGGTAGAAGCAGCGGGGCTCGTGATTGGCGAGTTAGCGAGCTTGAAAAAGAAGGTGGAGAGCAGGGAGTCGAGAGCGGAGTGTAGTCCTCGAATGTCCGAGCTGACGGGCAGGCGGCACACGACTGCGGTCTTTAATGTTACGATGGTTAGTGGGGGAGTGAAAGAGAATATTATTCCAGCGAGTTGCACCTTGCGTGGCGACCGTCGGTACATTCCAGAGGAGCGGGTAGAGGAGGTGGTGCAGGAGTTTGAGGAGGCGGTAGAAAACATAAGGAGAAGGCACGGGCTTGAGTTGGAACTGCGTTGCGAGCCCGGATTCCCGCCGATGTTTACTGATCCCGACGAAGACTGGGTAAAGCGTGTGCAGGCTGCGGCGTCTAACTCCTTCGGCGTCCAAAAAGAAATAATAGGCGTGCAGGGTGGTTTGGATGTCGGCTACGCCGTGCAGAAGACGGGGCAGCCGGTCTGTGCGTTCGGCGTCGGCAGTTCGGTGGAGAGCAACGCTCACGGGGCGGACGAGAATGTCAGGCTGCAGGATTTGGAGAATTATGTGCGGTTCTTGGTGCGGCTGCTGGGCTCAACATCGACCAAGTAGTCCAGCAATTTCCCGAACGCCCTGCCCCTGTGCGAGACCGCATTTTTCTCTGCTCGGCTCATTTCTGCAAAAGTCCTGCTCGTTCCCGCTCCTTCCTCGAACTCAAAAATCGGGTCGTAGCCAAACCCTCCTTCCCCTCTCGGCTTCTCCGCAATTCTCCCTTCCGCAGTGCCGACGAAAAGAAGAGGTGCAGTTTCTGGAGAAGGAGACTCGCAGAACGCGACGACGGTCTTAAAAGTCGCTCTCCTCTCCTCCCCCTCCTTCCCTGCCAGCAACTTCAAAATCCCCTCGTTCCCTATTTTCTCGGCGACGAACGCGGAGAAAGGACCTGGAAAGCCGTTTAAAGCACGGACGAACAGCCCCGAGTCTTCCAAGAAAAACGGCTCTTTTACTACCCCTCTCTCCCGCACCCAATTCGCACTCTCTCTCGCCACTGCCTCGGTTTCGTCAAGCTGCAACTCCGGGTAGTCGTAGTTGAGGTGCTCAACGTTTATTTTCGTACCCGCCAACTCTCGCAGCTCTTTCACCTTGTTCTCGTTCGTGGTGACGAAGACGATTTTTTTCATCTTGTGTAAAAATAATTACTGCGTTATTTCTGTGCCTCGATGCTTCCCGAGTTGAACGGCGTCAAAAATATTGCGCGGCTCGCGTCCGTCAAGCACGAATGTTTTTATCCCGCTTCTCTCGATTATCTTCGCTGCAACGGGGTCAATGACAATCCTCGAGCCTGCTTTCAACTCCTCTTTCCCAGTCAGGGCTACGAGTTCCTTCGCAGTGAGCCGCTCGTATTTCTTCGCCCCCGGGTTCTTGCGAGGGTCGGCGTCGTAGACTCCGTCCACCGAAGTCGCGTCAACGAGCAGGTCGGCGTTCAGGTATTCGGCGAGAATCGCAGCCACCGCGTCGGTTGTGTAGCCCGGGCTCACGCCACCCATCACCGCTATTTTCCCACCACTTTTCCCACCACTTTTCCCTCCACTTTTCCCTCCACCTTTCCCTCCACTTTTCCCTCCGCCTCTCTCTGTTTTTGCTTCTGCCTTCTCTACTGCCTCGTAGTCCGAGAAAACTTCGGGGCACGCAGCCTCGCCACCTAAAGCCAAGACAAGCAGCCTCGCGTTTATTCGCGTTACTGCAATTCCAAGGTAGTCGCAAGCGACTTCGTTCGCACCCAACTCGCGTGCTATTTTTATGCACTCCCGCGCCTTCGCACCGCCTCCGACGACCACGAACAGTGCGTGCGACTTTGCAAGATCCTCTAAGACCGCTGCGACTTTTTTCACGCCCTCTGCGTCCTCAAAAAAAAGACCACTCAACGAAATTACAACTTTCATCTTTTATTCAAGAACGCTTTTAACCCACGCCTCGCCTCCTCGCTCGAAAGTGCCTGCCCAAAACACTCTGCCTCAAACTCCAACGCCCGCTCCAAATCCATTTCTAAGCCCCTGTTCACCGCTCTTTTAATTATTCCAAGCGCTGCAGGGCTTTTTGAGAGCAGTTTCTTGACGAGTTCAGAAACCGCAGCGTCGAGACCACTCTCCTCCTCTCCTTCCTCCCCCACAGGCACGACCCTGCTCACCAGCCCCAGCCGAAGAGCCTGCTCGGCACCGATTTGCTCTCCTGTCGTCAGCATTTCCAGTGCCTTCGTCTTTCCCACGAGCCTCGGGAGTCGTTGCGTGCCGCCACCGCCTGGAATAATTGCTAAATTCACCTCTGGCTGACCGAACCTCGCTCGCTCGGACGCGACCCTGAAGTCGCACGCCATCGCAAGTTCCAACCCACCGCCCAAGCAGAACCCGTTTATTTTCGCCACCACCGGCTTCTTCATCTTCTCCACCCCCGAAATTATCCCCTGAACCCACCTCGACCACTCGCTCGCCTCTTCAGGACTTTTTTCAAGCAACTCACCGACGTCCGCCCCTGCACAGAACGCCTTCTCCCCCGCTCCTGTTACAACTACTGCACGCACCTCGGTGTCGGCTTCCGCGTCCCGCAACGCCTCCTGCAACTCGGTCAGCAACGCCGTGTTCAGTGCGTTCAGCGATTTCGGGCGGTTGAGCGTTACCGTCGCCACTCCTCCGTCCGCTGCTTCGTCCGCTGCTTCGTCCGCTGCTTCGTCCGCTGCTCTTTCGTGCTTCGCATACAAAAGGTTCTCGTACTTCGGCAACTTCGGCATTTCCTTTTTTAAAGTTAAATTTCATATTCTTTTAAAAACAATGTCCGAAGTTGAGGTTACCGAGCAAAATGCCGAGCCAAGAATAAAGCAAATAGGGACGCTCCACACGCCTTACAAGAGGCTTAAAGAAGTGCCTTACCAGAGTTCGTTGTCTAGGTCTGAAGTGGGATCTGAAGTAGTCTGTGAAATAGAGGTCTTTGAGGAGTACGCTGGCGGGTTAAAAGACATTGAAGGATTTTCTCATCTCTTCGTCCTCTACTGGCTGCACAAATCAAAGGGCTACTCTCTGCTCGTGAGGACTCCTTGGGACAGCGAGCTGCACGGCTTGTTCACCACGAGGTCGCCGAACAGACCGAACCCAATCGGGATTTCTGTCGTGAGGCTACTTGGACGGGGACGGGAAGGGAAGCGGGTACGGGAAGGGAAGCAGGGACGGGAAGGGAAGCAGGGGGAGAACTTGCTGAGGGTCAGCGGAATTGACGCGGTTGACGGCACGCCGTTAGTGGATCTAAAGCCGTTTGTTCCTGCGTTTGACGAGAAGGGGGAGCAGGAAGTGAGGGTAGGATGGCTGGAGAGAATAGGATGGCTGGAGAGTAGGATAAAAAAATAATTATGTTGCCACTTTAGGATTTAGCATTTTTATGCCGAGTGCAGTGGCTTCCTCCTCTATTTGCTCCCTTTTCCTCCGCCCAACGCCTGACGCAATTCTGGCTGCACACTCTACTGCTCCTCCTCTCCTTGCCCCTCCGCTCCCTGCTTTAGCAAGGCTAGCGAGGTCGTTAGTGTTAAAGACAAGCACCTCTCGCACTCCCAACGGGTGCAGCCCCCGCTCCGCTTTCTTCCTCCTGTAGCCCACCTTCACCATCGCCCCTTTCGCGGCAATGTGTAGCCTCATTTTGTTGTCCGCGCCTCGCGGTCGCCTCCAACTCTTGCTCAACTTCTTCTTTTTACGCCACCCGTACCTCTCAAATTTCGGCTTTCTTCTACTTTTCATATTCTTCCTCTCTTCTAAACATTTCACAGCTTTACCAGCCTTACATCAAAAATATTCTTCACCTTTTTTATCTTTTTTATCGTCTCCTCGCCGACGGGGCTGTCCACATTTAGAACCATCACTGCCTCGCCGCCTGCGTTCTCCCTGCCGACTTGCATTCCTGCGATGTTTACTCCCTCGTCGCCCAGAACCGTGCAGACAGGTCCGATGACTCGCGGCTTGTCGAGGAAACCGCAGACGAGTAAGTAGCCAGACGGGATTGCGTCCACCCTGAACCCGTCTATTTTTACTACTCTCGGCTCGTCTCTCCCCCCTGCCCCTCCTCTTCCGAAGAGCGTGCCTGCAACGGTCTTCTTTTCTTTCCCATTCCCTGTCGCCGTCGCTGTCCCCTTCGCCGCTGCTGTCCGTGCTGTCCGCGTAGTCGTTGTAAGGCTGACCAGCGACGAGAAATTCTCAACGCCTCCACCTCCACCAGCGGTCTTGCTCTCCGTAACTTTTATCCCGAATTTCCTCGCTACCGCCTCGGCGTTCACAAAATTAACGCCGTCTGCGAACCACGAGAGGAAGCTCTTCAGCACGGCTACGGTTAGCAATCTCGTCCCCCTGCCCCTTCCTGCCGCTGCTATTTCGC
>Ga0190347_1000380_pt1 | contig 14438 bp, 11 predicted proteins | sample 48721356_MG_FD_161652 | JGI IMG/M metagenome (GOLD analysis project Ga0190347, IMG submission 161652) | Hydrothermal vent microbial mat bacterial communities from Southern Trench, Guaymas Basin, Mexico - 4872-13-5-6_MG | ecosystem: Environmental > Aquatic > Marine > Hydrothermal vents >...
TACGGGTTTCAAGTTTTAAAAAAGAAGTAGGGGCGTATTGCATACGCCCAAGGAAGAACAAAAGATAATAAAACAGGAAGGGCACAATTCATTGTGCCCTTACAAAAAAAGTAAAGGCGCGGTGTGACTTGTCTTCTTATTCTAACGACTATTCACTAACGACTAATTTAATCGGCCAATCGGTCAATTAATTTATCGTTCAATTGAATTGCCTTGCATCTTGTATCTCGTATTTTCAATCGGTAAATTGGTGAATTGGGTAATTGGTCAATTAATTTATTTTTTTAAAAAATAAATAAATATTTTTTCGTTTTTAAGCAGGAATAATGACAATCGGTGTGGTATTATTAGGTTAAGTAACATAAAATAACTAACTATCTTAACACTTATAGAAAAATTCTATTCTTAAGGGGGTGATAGATGAATTATTTTTCTGTCTGCACATAAGTAAAGTTGTGATTTTAAATATTTTCAAAAATGAAAGGAGATTTCAGAAATGAAAAAGAATGTATTAGTAGTAGTAGCATTAGTAATAATCTTAAGTTTATGCCTTTCTTCTACAGTTTTTTCTGCAGAACCACTTAAAGTTGGCCTGGTATTTGATATTGGTGGAAAAGGTGATAAATCATTTAATGATTCAGCATCCCGAGGCTTAGCATGGGCAGCAGCTGATTTTGGAATTAAACGTATCGAATTAGAACCGGGAGTAGATGCAGATAGGGAAGTAAATCTTAGAAACTTGGCGATGATAGGATATGATGTAATAATCGGAGTAGGATTTTTATTTACCGATGCTATATCTACCGTTGCTGATGAGTTCCCTGATACTAAATTTGCCATCGTTGATGGATTTATCCCTGATAAACCTAATGTAATGTCCCTGTTGTTTCCGGAACCTCACGGTTCTTTCCTGGTAGGTATGATTGCCGGCATGAAAGCACTGGAAGATGGAAAGGACACAGTGGGATTTGTAGGAGGAATGGATATATCACTTATTAATGGATTTGAAGCAGGATATATAGCCGGGGTTAAGTATGTCTATCCTGAATGTAAAATACTTTCTGCCTATGCCGGTGATACTCCTGTTGCTTTTGCTGATCCGGTAAAAGGGAAAGAGTTGGCTCTATCACAATACGATAATGGAGCATGGGTTATCTATCATGCTTCAGGCTTAACCGGAGCCGGAGTATTTGAAGCTGCCAAAGAAAGAAAAAGATATGTAATAGGAGTGGACTCCAATCAGAACTATATGGGATATATCGAGGAAACCGGAGAAAGTTTCGGTTTAACCAGTATGTTAAAACAAGTTGATGTAGCAGTATATCTCGCTATAAAAGCAGCCGTTGAGGGTACTTTCAAGGGAGGTATCGAAGTATTCGGTTTAGATAGAACTGTTACTATTGGAGATACAACATATGCTGGAGTTGGTTATGCTATCGACAAATACAATGAAGATCTTGTATCTGCAGAAATGATAGCTAAGGTTGAAGAAGCAAAGGCTAAAATTATAAGCGGAGAAATTGTTGTCCCTACTGAAGTAACCAAATAGCGTATTCTAATATATACTGGAGGTATTCATGAAATAATGAATACCTCCAGTATACTAAATATTGAGCTTAAATTATCGAAGGAGGATTTATCCATTGCCTGAGATTGCTTTAGAGATGAAAAATATCACTAAAAGATTCCCTCTTGTAGTTGCCAACGACCATGTCGATTTTAAAGTATATAAGGGAGAAATACATGCTTTAGTTGGCGAAAATGGAGCCGGAAAATCAACTCTGATGAGCATCTTATACGGTTTATATCAAGCTGATTCCGGGGAAATCTTTGTACACGAAAAAAAAGTTAATATTGCCAATCCGAATGTTGCCATCGATTTAAAGATTGGCATGGTTCATCAGCATTTTATGTTAGTTCCGCCTCTAACTGTTACCGAAAATATCATTTTGGGTATGGAACCCAAAAAAAATAGTATTTTAATAGATATGGAAAAAGCAGAAAAAAGCGTTGAAGAATTGTCTAAAAGTATGGGTTTTAAAATTGACCCCAAAGCGAAAATTGAAAATATTTCTGTGGGGATTCAGCAGAGAGTAGAGATTATTAAAGTCCTCTATCGGGGAGCGGAAATCCTGGTGATGGATGAACCTACTGCAGTATTAACCCCCCAGGAAGTAGAAGAGTTATTTGGAATACTTAAATCCCTAAAAAAGCAAGGCAAGACTATCATTTTTATTACTCATAAGTTAAATGAAGTAAAAGCTCTCTCTGATCGGGTAACTGTAATGAGAAGAGGAAAGGTGGTAGGAGTAAAATATACCAAAGACACCAATCAAGAGGAAATCGCCAGTATGATGGTGGGCAGAAAGGTTATTTTTGATATTAAAAAAAAGCCTCTTAACCTTGGGAAAACAGCTCTAAAAGTAGAAAAACTAAAAGCGCTTAACAACAAAGGATTACCGGCTGTAAATGGCATCTCTTTTGAAATAAAGGAAGGTGAAATATTAGGATTTGCCGGTGTAGAAGGAAATGGACAAACTGAGTTAGTAGAAGTTATTACCGGACTTCGTCGGGCATCAGATGGTAAAATATTTTTATATGATAGGGATGTTACTAATTATTCTCCCCGAAATATCAGAGAAGAAAAAATTGCTCATATCCCTGAAGACAGGAGACAACGCGGAATTATTTCAGATTATACGGTTGCCGAAAATTTAATTTTTGGAAGCCATTACCGCCCGCCTTTTAATAAAGGTTTGGCTTTAAACTTCCCCGCAATTAATAACCACGCTAATAATTTAATCAAAAATTTTGATATACGCCCATCTGATAAAGATAATTTATTAAAATCTTTATCCGGAGGTAACCAGCAGAAGGTTATTGTCGCTCGCGAATTGTTCGGAGAACCAAAACTTTTAATCGCCGCTCAACCAACTCGAGGGTTAGATGTAGGTTCTATTGAGTTTGTACACCAACAAATATTAAATGAAAGAGACAAGGGGAAAGCAATTCTACTAATTTCAGCTGATTTAGAAGAGATTTTATCTTTAGCTGACCGTATTGCTGTTATATACGAAGGCGAAATAGTAGATGTTTTAGATCCGAAAAAAACAGACGAAAAAGAATTAGGCCTATTAATGACCGGCTCAACTACTAATAATAAAAAACTATCAAAGGTCAAGTAGTTTATGGAGGAAAATAAATTTGAAAAGTATTAAAAAATTTGACTATTATATTCTTTTGGAAACAATAACTCCTTTAATTGCGGTAATAATTGCTCTATTGGTTGGCGCAATTGTTATTATGCTAATCGGTGAAGACCCTGTTTTTGTTTACAAAACATTATTTGGCTATGCTATCGGCAACAGAGATGGTTGGGGTAATGTATTATTCAGGGCAACCCCTTTAATATTTACCGGACTGACAGTTGCCTTTGCTTTCCGCTGCGGCTTATTCAATATAGGCGGAGAAGGGCAAATGTATATAGGTACTTTTCTGGCTACCTGGGTGGGATTTACCTTTACTAATTTGCCCGCTCTCATACTTATTCCGTTATGCATATTAACCGCAGCTGCGGGTGGTGCTTTATGGGCAGCTGTTCCCGGAATATTAAAGGCGAAAATGGGGGTACATGAGGTTATTGTTACTATTATGATGAACTGGATAGCATCCTCTCTAACCTTCTTTCTTGTTTTAAAATTTAAAGCACAGCCAACTGAAGCAATGGCAGCAGCCGGGGTAAAACAGATGATTCCCCATACTAAAGAAATTGCAGAAGCAGCTCGTCTTCCCAGACTTTATAATATTCTTCATTCCCTCAACATAGATTTTCCTGCTTATAATCAGGTAAATGTTTCCTTCTTTATCGCCATAGGAGTGGCCATATTAGTTTATTATATTTTATGGAAAACAAATTTAGGTTATGAAATTAGGGCAGTTGGTTATAATCCTTTGGCTGCTGAATATGGCGGAATAAGTGTGGCAAAAAACATTGTATTGGCCATGATGATAAGCGGTGCTATTGCCGGTTTAGTAGGAACCAATGAGGTGATGGGTTTTAAATATCGTTGGAGACAGGAACTTTTCACCGGGTTAGGATTTAACGGAATTGCTGTAGCACTTTTAGGCAAGAATCACCCTCTGGGAGTGGTTTTGGCTGCTATTTTATTCGGTATATTAAATTACGGGGGAGCTTTAGTCAATATATACACTGCAGGAAGAATACCTCGGGAACTTATTATGGTACTACAAGCTGTTATAGTAATATTTGTGGTAATCAGTGATGAAGTAGTGAAGAGATTAATTCGCCAAAGGAGGAAAGTGGTATAATGTTTGGTGATATTTTTAACGCCCAGTTTGTTGCTTCATCTATCAGGGTGGCTATACCCTTAGCCTTAGCTGGTTTGGGAGGAGTATATTCTGAAAGGTCAGGAGTGGTTAACATTGGGTTAGAGGGTATGATATTAACCGGTGCTTTTACGGCAATTGCAGTGACTAACTTTTCCGGGAATCCCTGGGTGGGAGTTTTAGCAGCAATCTTAGTCGGAATTTTATTAGGACTGATACATGCTGTTACCTGTATTACTTTTAAAGCAAATCAGATAGTAAGCGGTGTAGCTATAAATTTATTCGCCAGCGGAATAACCATATTTTTATGCTGGCTTTTGTTTGGTGAAACTCAAATTATGGTTAAAAGTAGTTTACCAATTTGGGGTATACCTCTACCAAACATAGGAGAGGGTTCGGTATTCGTGAGAAACATTATAGTTATGTTCGCCCATCATTCCCCCTTAGTATATCTAACTATAATTATTTTTATATTATCACATATAATATTATATAAAACACCTTTTGGGTTAAGATTAAGGTCAGTTGGTGAATACCCTCAGGCTGCTGATACTATGGGAGTAAACATTGTTAAAATGAGATATATAGCAGTTATGACCTCAGGAGCACTTGCCGGATTAGCTGGTTCTTTTTTATCTTTGGAACAAGCTCATTTTTTCGTCAAGGAAATGAGTGGAGGCAGGGGTTTTATTGCCTTAGCGGCTATGATTTTTGGAAAATGGACTCCTTTTGGGACTGCGGGAGCAGCTCTACTTTTTGGAGTTGGAGAAGCCTTGGCTATGAGATTGCAAGGCGTTCTGGCTATCCCGGTTCAATTTATCCACATGGTTCCTTACTTACTGGCAATTTTCGTATTAGTTAGTGCCATCGGAAGAGCCACCCCTCCGGCAGCAGATGGAATTCCTTACGAAAAAGAAATAGGATGAGAATAAAAAAATTAAGAATTACTCGACCAATAAATGTTTTAGGTATATAATATGATTACAACCCAAAAAGTAAATAAAATATATTGTAGGGGCACGATGCATCATGCCCACAGAAAAAATGGGTAATAATATAGTGAGGGCACAATTCATTGTGCCCCTACAATTCAATTATAACCAACAAATCTAAAATTATTTACGATACACGTGTATATATTTTGCTTTTAAATATTTTTTAGCTTTTTGGGGAGTAACCATAATATATTAGATAATATAATTTCCAAAAAGGAGAAGAGTTGAATAAAATGAAAGACATTGGGAATTTCTTAAAAGAGAAAAGGGAAGCAAAGGGAATTTCTTTAATTGAAGTAGAGAAAGATTTAAAAATACGAAAGAAATATTTGCAAGCTCTTGAAGATGGCAATGTAGATGTAATTCCCGGTAAAACTTATATTATCGGATATTTAAGAAATTACAGCAGATACCTGGGCATAGATGAAGAAAATATTGATCAAATAATTAAAACTTATCACGATTTAAAGAAAAAGACGGGTGATTTAGAAAAAATTAAAGAAAAGAACATCTACCTTAAAACAAAAGATAGGTCTCTCTTTGAGAAAAAAAGAGCTTTTTTCCCCGTTAAATATGTTTATTTGGCCAGCTTTGTCCTTATAATCTTTATCGGATTATTTTTATTAGGCCGTTCTCTTAAAGAAGCCCAGAATATACCGGTTCCATTACCTGAAATCGGAAATGAAGCCGATATAACTATTGAGGAAAAAGCGGACGATATAAGCACTTTAGCTGAAGAAATTGTAGAATCAGAATCAGAAGCGATTATCGCAGAATCTGAAACAGATGAGAGTATTTTAGCTGAAAAATTACCTATTCTAAAATTAATAGCCAATAATAGAGCCTGGGTAAAAGTAATCTCCGAAGATAAAATAATATTTGAAGGAATATTATTTGAAGGTGAAGAATTCTTTTGGGAAACCGACCAAAGCTTAGAAATTATAACTGAATATCCGACTAAAATTGAAACCTATTATGATGATGAACCAATTGAGATTAGCCAAGGGACTATTGATAATTACCTTCTGAAATATAATTTTACTCCTGCACAAAATATTTAATGTTTTTGGTATACCCGGCTAAACGGGTAACTGATATGCAGGGTATAATTTAATCTAAAAACAGAACAGTTAGGAATATATTAAAACTGTGGGAAAGTTATTTCAACCAAAACCAGCCAAACTTATAATAAGTATGTTTACCTCAGATAAAAATCTGTTTGGCTTGTATAAAGAGGAATTAACAAAAAGGTTTGGAGAAGTTGATATCGAAAGCAACATCCAGCCTTTTGATTTTACAGATTATTATGAAAATGAATTCGGAAAAAGACTAATACAGAAGCTATTTTCCTTTTCTACTCTGGTTAGACAGGATGAACTCGCAGAAATTAAAATAATCACCAATAAATTGGAAAATAAGAATATAGACAAAAATATCACGAAAAACCTAACTCATCATAAAAGAAGAATAAACCTTGACCCAGGGTATATTACTCTAAACAAATATATATTAGCCAGCACTAAAAATGGGCCATCCAGAATTTATCTTAATCAAGGGATATATGCTGAAATTACTCTTCGGTTTATAAATAAATCATTTGTTCCTTGTGAGTATACTTATCCTAATTATAAAACCGATGAATATATAAATTTTTTAAATGCAGTTAGGCAAAAATACAAATTACAGCTAAGAAAGGAAATTCCAACACAGTGAACTTGAATAAAATATAAATAAAACAATAGGGAGTTAATTGCAGAAGTTTGGAAAAATTAAGATCATTTATTGCCGTTAATTTAAATTCGGAAATAAAAGAATATCTAACTTCTATTCAAACCAACCTAAATATTACTGATGCTAAAATAAAATGGGTAGAAAAAAATAACTTACACCTTACTATGAAATTTTTGGGGTACCTATCGTTAGACCAAACGGAATTAGTAAAAACAATATTAAAAGAAATTACCAGTCAACATAGTCCATTTATTATAAAATTATCTTCTAATATTGGAACATTTCCCACTTACCAGATGCCCCGAATAATATGGGTAGGAATTAAAGAGGGCATAAACGAATTAAAAGAGTTATATAATTCCATAGAAAATAATTTGTCCAATCAAGGTTTCCCCCGGGAAAATAAGGATTTTTACGGCCATATAACTATCGGAAGGGTAAAATATATTAGAGATAAGACTAATTTCATTCAAATATTAAAAAGAATTGAGGTAAATAATTTTACCCAGGAGGTTGGTAGTATTGACTTTATGGAAAGTAAATTAACTCCGCAAGGACCTATATATAGCCTAACGGCCAAATTCCCTCTGTTAAAACAATAGGAAATCAAAAATATTAATAAAACATTTTTAAAAGATAAATATAAAGGAGTAGATTAAAAAAATGACTGAAAAAACGCAACAAAACAACCCGGGAAGAGAAAAAGCATTAAATGTAGCCATGCAGAACATTGAACAAAGATTCGGAAAAGGTTCTATAATGAAATTAGGGGACCGCCCGAAGGTTTCCGGAAGCAACACTATTTCCACCGGTTCATTGAGCTTAGATATCGCTCTGGGAATAGGTGGGGTCCCGAGAGGAAGAGTAATAGAGATTTTTGGTCCTGAATCTTCCGGGAAGACTACGCTCGCTTTACATATTATAGCTGAAGCTCAAAAAAATAATGGTATAGCTGCTTTTATTGATGCCGAACATGCTTTGGACCCAAATTACGCTAAAAATATTGGGGTTAATACGGATGAATTAATTATATCCCAACCCGATACCGGCGAACAGGCTTTAGAAATAGCTGAATCTTTAGTTAGAAGTAACGCTGTTGATGTTATTGTGATTGATTCGGTTGCTGCTCTGGTACCTAAAGCAGAAATAGAAGGCAATATGGGAGATTCCTATATGGGATTACAAGCAAGATTAATGTCTCAAGCCCTAAGGAAGCTTACAGCTATTATTAGTAAATCAAGAACTACAACTGTATTTGTAAATCAAATTAGAGAAAAGATTGGTATCTTTTTTGGTAATCCTGAAACTACTCCCGGTGGCAGGGCACTCAAGTTTTATTCTACCATTAGAATGGACATCAGAAGAAAAGCAACCATTAAAAAAGATGAAAATGATATCGGAATAACTGCTAAGGTGAAAGTAGTAAAAAATAAATTGGCTCCTCCCTTCAAAGAAACAATGTTCGATATAATTTTTGGTAAAGGAATATCCAAAGAAGGAGATATTATAGATCTCGGTATTAGATATAATATATTACAAAAATCAGGAGTTTGGATATCTTATAATGATATAAAATTTGGCCAGGGACGTGAAAACTGTAAAACATATCTGCAAGAACATCCTGACATTGCAGAAGAGATAGAAAATAAAATATTGATAACCGCTGGAATTGATAAAAAAATAAGCAAAGAGGTTCCAAAAAAATAAATAAAATTACTTCTATAAATTATGATAAGAAAGATATTAGTCAAGTAGTTATTTGCGTAGATAATAAGGTTAGATACAAAGCGAACGAAAATATAATTAAATTATTAGATGTTTATGTGGGCAAAGAATTATCTGAGCAAGAGATAGAAAAAATTATTTTCGAAGACAAAATTATTAAAGGTAAGGAGTATCTCTTAAGACTTCTATCCCGGAGAATTTATAGCAGATACGAAATATCCAGAAAGCTGAAGAGCAAAGGATATCCTGAAAACATTATTACTAAGCTTATTTTTTGGTTAGAGGATAATAATTATATTAACGATGAACTTTTTGCCGAAATGTGGGCGCAATTTCGGTTACAAAATAAACCTATCGGAAGATATAAATTAAATCAGGAATTAAGAACAAAAGGGATTAAACAGGATATTATCCAAAAAGTAATAAACAGAACCTATAAAGAAATTGATGAATTAATCTTAGCCCGAAATCTTATAAAAGAAAAGATTATGTCATCCGAAATAAAAAATATCAGGATAGATCCAAAAAAAATATATAATTTTTTGTTAAGAAGAGGTTTTTCGGGGCAAGTTTCAAAAATAATTTACGATGAGCTAAACAACGAACAGGTTTAAAAAATAATCAAATCGAGTATTGTGTATCGAGTATATAGTTAAGAAAATAAAAGAGAAGAAAGTAGAGGCGTATTGCATACGCCCTCAATGATATATAAAATCGTAGGACAGGCGTCTCGCCTGTCTAGGTAATGTAATTGTAACTCACTAATAAACACCTGCTTTTTCTACCTTTTCTTTCTCTTTCTTAACCCGATACTACATACTGGATACTAGATATACTCGATACTATCTTAGTCATTGACTTTTAAAGCTATACAGGTTAAAATATTTTAAGTAAATATTTCAAATTTTTACAATCTCTTATATAAATATTACGGTTTCTAATTTTACGTAAACACATACTTAATTATGTTAAAATGTAATTTAAATTAAAGTAAATCTTATGTACCTTGTAAATTGAATATTAGGAGGTGAAGTAATATTAAAATTTACTATATTATTACTCTAAACATTTCTATTGGTTTAATAATAGGTTATTTCCTCGCTAAGTATATTGCCAAAGCAAAAATATCATCAGCCGAAATAAGCGCTAAAAATATTATCGAAAATGCTGAAAGAGAAGCTAATTCCATCAAGAAAGAAACAGAGCTGCAAGCAAAAGAAGAGGCTTATAATATCAAAAAAGATGTTGAGATGGAAATCAAACAAAAACGGATCGAAATGCAAAGGCTCGAGAACAGTTTAATTAGCAGAAGCAATAGCTTGGTTCAAAAAATAGAATCACTTGAAAAAAGAGAAAAATTATTAAATTATAAAGAAAAAGAACTCGAAAATAACATTCAAAAAACCAATAATTTATATAAAGAACAAAAAAACGAATTGATAAAGATTTCAAATATGAGTGTTGAGGAAGCAAAGAAAGAACTTTTAGGTAATTTGGAAAGAGAACTTACTCATGAAACCGGTAAGATGATTAAAGAGATTGAAGACCAAGCAAAAGTTGAAGCCGACAAAAAATCCAGACAAATAATATCGTTAGCGATTCAAAGATATTCTGCTGACCATACCGTAGAAACGACGACATCTTTTGTACCTTTACCTAATGAAGACATGAAAGGAAGAATAATCGGAAGAGAAGGTAGAAATATCAGAACATTTGAAATGTTAACCGGAGTTGATTTAATTGTAGATGATACCCCGGAAGCAGTAATTATCTCGGGGTTTGATCCCATACGAAGAGAAATAGCGCGACTGTCTTTAGAAAAGTTGATCACCGATGGCCGCATACAACCAGCAAGAATTGAAGAAATAATAGAAAAAGCTAAAGTAATAGTTAACAGCAAGATTCAAGAAGAAGGAGAGCAGGTAGTATTTGATACGAATATAAAAAATATAAATCCCAAACTTATTAATTTATTGGGGAAATTAAAATATCGTACAAGCTACGGACAGAATGTTCTACAACATTCGATAGAGGTTGCTTATCTTTCAGAAATTATGGCTTCAGAAATAGGCGTAAATTCGCAACTAGCCAAAAGAGCGGGACTCCTTCACGATATCGGGAAAGCTGTTGACCATGAAATAGAAGGGGCTCATGCTATAATTGGTTCTGAGATTGCCAAAAAAAATGGTGAAAGTCTTGAAGTAATTAATGCTATTGCTGCTCACCATTGTGATGTGGAACCCAAAACAATTGAAGCCGTTTTAGTGCAAGCTGCTGATGCCATATCCGCTTCCCGTCCCGGTGCTCGACGTGAGATGCTGGAAACTTATATAAAAAGACTTGAAAATTTGGAAGAAATTGCTAATTCATTTGAAGGAGTGGAAAGAGCATTTGCTATACAGGCTGGCAGAGAAATACGGATAATCGTAAATCCGGAAGAAATAGATGATTATACAGCAAAAAAGATATCAAGGGATATTTCGAAAAAAGTAGAAAAAAATATAGATTATCCCGGTCAAATTAAAGTAATGGTTATTAGAGAAACCCGCTCAGTTGAATATGCGAAATAGATAAATTAGCGTGGAGCGTACAGCGTTTAGCGTATAAAATTAGTTAGTTGGTTATTTAGCTATCTGGTTAGTTAGTTAAGGAAATAGAAGACAGAAGCAAGAATATTATTAGTGTAGAGCGTAGAGGTAAGAAGTAGAGAAGTAGGAAGTACAGAAATGATAGTTGTAGGGGCACGATGAATCGTGCCCACAGAAGTCAGAAAAACAGAATATAATTGTAAGAGAACTTTCTTTTTTGTTATTTGAGCAATTTTCTCTCTCTCATTGCGAACGATAACTAATAAATTATTATTGTTTCTGTCATTGCGCGAGGGAGCGAAGCGACTCGGTAATCTCTAGTAACTACGTAGGACAGGCGTTCCCCGTTTTCACAGAGCCTGTCCCCGTGAAAACGGGGAACAGGCCCGCCTGTCTAATAAGTGTATAAGTCAAAATTACGATTTTAAATATAGGGGGCGGAAAAATCCGCCCCGTTTTTATCAGGTATGATGTATTACAAAATTGTCTCTGTCATTCCTATATCCGTTGTAGGGCACAATAAATTGTGCCCTTCTTCTAATAGAGTTTACTACTATGTCATTCCCGTCCCCATTTTCATGAGGGTAAATTACAGTGAGAATACAGGAGTAAAAAATAAATTACCGACAAAGTTTACCCCTCATTCTGTCATTCCCGCGAAAGCGGGAATCCAGGAGAGAATAAAAGAAGATATTTTAAGAAAAATAATATTATTAGCTTTTTATAATTGCAGAAAGAACAGCAAAAATCTGCAATTTATTTTTTTTACAACTCAAATTCATATATTTTGAGGAAGATAGATAATGAACTATAAACAAAAATTATATATCCGAACTTTCGGATGCCAGATGAACGTCAATGATTCAGAATATATTGTTGGGCAATTAGAGCAATTAGGTTATTCGACCACAGAAGATATATTTGAATCTAATTTAATTTTATTAAATACTTGCTGTGTCAGAGCAAAAGTCGAACAAAAAATATACAGCTTAATCGGGAAGATAAAGAAAATAAAAGAATCTAAGCCGGATGTGGTTTTAGGTGTATGTGGTTGTATGGCGCAAAAGGAAAAAGAAAATATATTTGAAAGAGCCCCTCATGTTGATTTTATATTTAACCCATCCCAAGTAAATAATTTAGAAAAAATTATCAATATTGTAAAATATAGTGATACAAAATATATTTCTTGCGGAGATGCTCCTAAATTTAGCTTGAAACACCTTCCTATTAAAAGAGAAAGTAAAATATCAGCCTGGATTCAAATAATGAGGGGTTGTAATAATTATTGCTCTTACTGTGTTGTCCCCTACACCAGGGGACCTGAGCAGAGCAGGGGAGTTTCTGAAATATTATCAGAAGTAAATAGTTTAGCTCAAAATAACTATAAGGAAATATTTTTATTAGGTCAGAACGTCAACTCTTATGGTAATGACCTTTCTCAATCTGTAACTTTTTCTAAGTTATTAGAATTATTAAATGATATTAACGGTATAGAAAGAATAAGATTTACCACTTCTCATCCTAAGGATTTTTCTTTCGATTTGATAAAAACAATAAAAAACTGCCATAAAGTCTGCAACCATATCCATTTACCCATTCAATCCGGCTCAAGCAAAATACTTAATATGATGAATAGAAAATATGATATTGATTATTATATGAATATCATTAAAGAAATTCGAGATAATATAGAGAATATTGCAATTACCACAGATGTAATGGTAGGGTTTCCCGGAGAAACCGAAGAAGACTTCATGGACACTTTGAATGCTTTTAAGAAAATAGAATTTGACGAAGCATACACTTTTATTTATTCTAATAGAGAAAATGCGATTGCTTCACTGTTACCCGAGAAGGTTCCTTTGGGGGTCAAAAAAGAAAGATTATGGAAACTTATCAATTTACAAAAGGAAATATCAACTAAAATTAATAAAAAACTGGAAGGGGAGATACTCGAGGTACTGGTAGATAAGAAGTCTAAAAAGCACATTGAAAATCAATTTTCCGGAAGAACAGGGACCAATAAAACCGTGGTGTTCACCGGCAAACAAAATCTGTTAGGGCAATTAGTTAAGGTTAAAATTATAAAGTCAAGTCCCTGGACTTTATATGGAGAACTAATCAAATGATTATTAATAAAGACAATAATTTATTAATTTTATTAGGCCCCACCGGTGTAGGCAAAACAGATATTTCCATAAAAATAGCTCAAAAAATCCCTGATATAGAAATAATTTCTGCTGATTCAATGCAAATATATAAATATATGGACATTGGGACTGCTAAGCCTGATAAAAGGATATTAAAGGCCATAAAACATCATATGGTAGATATTGTTGCCCCCTCAGAGAATTTTGATGTAATACAATACAGCAAATTAGCTTCCGATGCAATATCAGATGTTTTTGAAAGAGGTAAAATACCGATATTAGCAGGAGGTTCCGGACTCTACATTTCCTCAATAATTAATCCGCTTTTTGAGGGGCCTGCCCGGGATATCGAATATAGAGAAACTTTGGAAGAAGAGGCAAAAATACACGGTAAAAAATATTTATATGATAAATTATCCGAAATAGACCCGATTTCTGCTTCCAGAATTAAACCTAATGATTTACGAAGAATAATCAGGGCTTTAGAAGTTTACAAATCTACTGGTAAACCCATCTCTTATTTACAGAAAAAATCCTCTGTTAGTAGTGCAAAATTTAATTATCAAATTATAGGATTTAAAAGAGATAGAGAGAATCTATATCAAAGAATAAATATGAGAGTTGATAAAATGATTAAAGACGGATTTATAGAAGAGGTTAAAATGTTACGAGAAAGGGGCTATAAAGAAAATTTAAATTCAATGCAGGGTCTGGGCTATAAACAAATAAACAAGCATCTTAATGGAGTATACAGCAAAGAAGAGGCTATCGATTTAATAAAGATAGAGACCCGGCATTATGCCAAAAGACAGATGACCTGGTTTAAAAACAAAATAGAAAATATCCAATGGATAAATCTAGATGAATATGATGAAAACGAAGTAGTTTCGAAAATAAAAAGC
>Ga0190347_1000384_pt1 | contig 14334 bp, 13 predicted proteins | sample 48721356_MG_FD_161652 | JGI IMG/M metagenome (GOLD analysis project Ga0190347, IMG submission 161652) | Hydrothermal vent microbial mat bacterial communities from Southern Trench, Guaymas Basin, Mexico - 4872-13-5-6_MG | ecosystem: Environmental > Aquatic > Marine > Hydrothermal vents >...
GGGAATTTATGTATTTGACACTGAATATCTAGTCGAATCTCTTAGGGCTACCAATCATGTGGACTTTGGTCACCATATCCTGCCCAAGGCCATGGAGGATGGGCAGTTGTTTGCTTACACTTTCCACGGATACTGGCGGGACGTGGGAACGGTGCCCGCATACTGGGAAGCCAACATGGACCTGCTCAGGCATGGGAGCGGTTTGGAGCCTGAGTCTTGGAGCGTATGCACTAATGTCGAAAATGAGGGCCTGCTATTTGATCGCCCACCGGCAAGGATCCTGCCCGGTGCAGAAGTAAAGAATTCAGCCATTAGCAAAGGCTGTGTCATACGAGGGACAGTTATTGGGTCTGTTCTTTCGCCTGGAGTAGTAGTGGAAAATGGGGCAAGGGTGATTGATTCAATATTAATGCAAAATACGTGGGTGGGCAGCGGGGCCTTTTTGAACAAAGTAGTGACCGACAAGGAGGTCGCAATCGGCCCTGACTCCAGCATCGGATCAGGAAATATTGATATTGCAAATCGTCTCTATCCCAAGCACCTTGCTGCCGGCATAACACTGATCGGCAAATGGGTCACTGTCCCTGAAGGGGCGAAAGTCGGTACAAATTGTATTATTGCCCAAAGGGTCACGAACAACATGTGGCCGGAAAACTTATTACTCCCTGACGGGGAAACACTGGATGGTCTGAACAAATGATTTTTCAGGAAATTATAGCAAATCTAAATAAATATTGGCAGGAGCAGGGGTGCATATTGCTGCAGCCTTATGATATGGAGGTAGGGGCAGGGACTTTTCACCCGGCCACCTTTCTTCTATCCCTGGGGCCTGAGCCATGGCGTATTGCATATGTACAGCCCTCAAGGCGTCCTACAGACGGCCGTTATGGTGAAAATCCCAACCGCCTTCAGCATTATTACCAATATCAGGTAATACTCAAGCCTTCACCTGACAACATACAGGACCTGTATCTTAACAGCCTGGCAAATTTTGATCTGATCCTGGCGGAACATGATATACGATTTGTGGAGGATGACTGGGAGTCACCAACCCTTGGAGCCTGGGGCCTTGGTTGGGAGGTCTGGCTTGATGGTATGGAAATTACCCAGTTCACTTATTTCCAGCAGGTCGGCGGTGTTGATGTGAATCCAATATCCGTTGAAATCACTTATGGCCTGGAACGGATAGCCATGTACCTGCAGGAAATAGATAATGTCTATGACCTCAAATGGAATGAGCATGTAAGATATGGCGCAATACATCATAGAGATGAGATAGAGTTCTCTCGCTATAATTTTGAGGCTGCGGACGTGGAGACCTTGAAGCAACTGTTTTCCCTCCACTACAAAGAGGGGTTGAGATTGCTGGAGCGAAGGCTTGTACTACCGGCCTATGACCAGTGTCTTAAGTGCTCTCACTACTTTAATCTCCTGGACGCCAGAAGTGCCATAAGCGTGTCGGAGAGGACTGCATATATAGGCCGTGTCCGTGAGCTCGCACGGGGAGTTGCCGAGAGATACACAGCTCTTGAAGAGGGAGGTGGCAAGGCGTGAACACCAGGAATCTTCTTTTGGAAATCGGAACTGAAGAAATCCCCGTGGCCTTTATCCCGGATGCCTTGGACAATCTAGGCTTACTGGCCAGAGAAAAACTGGATCGTGAGCATTTGACATATGAAGATGTCTTGACCTTGGGGACTCCCAGGCGTTTGGTCCTTTTCGTCAGGGATCTGCAGGACCGGCAACCTGATAGAGAAGAGGTTATTACAGGGCCACCTGCAAAACTCGCCTTTTCATCTGACGGAAAGCCTACAAAAGCTGGAGAGGGTTTTGCCCGTAATCATGGTGTCAGGGTCGAAGATCTGCATGTGGAAGACAGCGAAAAGGGGCTTTATATAGTGTTACACAGGATAGTCCACGGCAGAGATACGGGTGAGCTTTTAAGTGAAATTCTTCCCATGGTCATAACTGCAATTCCATTTTCAAAGACCATGCGTTGGGGTACTGAGAACCTGCGTTTTGCAAGGCCTATTCGCTGGCTCGTTGCGCTTTATGGAAAAGATATAGTTCCTTTCAGTCTTGCCGGGGTGAAGACCGGTTTTGAAAGCCGTGGACACCGTTTCATGGCCCCAGGGCCCATCCGGGTATCATCAGATTTAGAGAGCTATATAAAGGCACTTGAAAGGGCCTTTGTGCTGGTTGATCCATCCGCAAGGAGAAACAGGCTTCTTCAAGAGTCTCAGAATGCCGCGGCATTCGTTAGAGGCAATGTCCTTTCCGACAATGAACTAGTGGATATTAATACATATCTTACCGAATTTCCGTCTGCGGTGTGCGGCTCTTTTGATAAACGCTTTTTGGCTCTTCCGCGCGACGTGTTAATAACCTGTATGAGAGAACACCAGAAATATTTTGCCGTTGTGGATGACAAGGGCGATCTTATGCCGCATTTTGTGGCTGTTAACAATACGCGTTCGCCAAGGCCGGAACTTATATGCAAGGGCCATGAAAGGGTGATAAGGGCAAGGCTCAGTGATGCGGATTTTTTCTTTAAAGAGGATCTGAAGCGACCACTTGAGGAGTTTATTCCCGGTCTTTCAGGCATGATTTTCCATCAACGTATTGGAACAGTGCTTGACAAAATTCATAGGGTAAAGGCCCTTGCTCGTTATTTGGCCGAGCAGTTGGCCAAAGACAATATTTCAGTGATTGAGAGGGCAGCCTGGCTTTGCAAGGCGGATCTTTTGACAGAAATGGTAGGTGAGTTCCCAAGTCTCCAAGGCATAATCGGAAGAGAATACGCCCTTCTCTCTGGTGAAAGCCGTGAGGTGGCGGATGCCATAGAAGAACACTATATGCCCGTACGTTCAGACGGAAAACTTCCAGGTAGTTTATCAGGGGCACTGCTCAGTATTGCGGATAAGATGGATACTATCTGCGGGACGATCGCTATTGGACTCAAACCTTCCGGTACTGCTGATCCTTATGGCCTGAGAAGGCTGGCACTCGGGGTCCTTCATATAATAGAAGAAAGATCCCTTTCTTTTTCCTTGAAGGCACTTATTGCAGAGGCATCGCACCGGCTTGAGAACCAGTTTTCAGATATATCAAAAGGGCTTACCGGTGACGTAATTACCTTTTTAAAAAGGCGTTTTTTTTATGATTTTACCGCCAGAGGAATAGATCATGACTTAGTAGAGGCAGCCACTAGGGTGGAATTTGATGATGTACAGGACTGTGTTCTGAGGCTGAAAGCCTTGGCCTCGGTTCGTTCGATGCCTGAATTTGAGCCTCTAAGTATTGCCTTTAAGCGGGTAATGAACATATTAAAGGGCTTTGAGGGTGGAACAGTGAATCCGTCGTTGCTTGAAGAAATGGAGGAAAAGGCCCTTTACGAGGTGTATATATCTGTAGAAAAAAAGGTTGGAGTTTTTTTTCAAGGCAGGGAATATGAGCAGGCCCTTGTTACCCTGCTGTCTCTCAAACCTCAAGTGGACAGTTTTTTCGACCATGTGATGGTTATGACTGACAATTTAGATGTAAGGGCCAACCGATTGGCGCTCCTCTGGAGCATAGCCTGTCTTTTTTCCAGAATCGGTGACCTTTCAGCCATAAATATAACAGGTTAGAAAGGTTGCGGGGTTTTGCATGGAAGTAGGAGGGGTCTTGGATATCCTGTCCCTTTAAACTGATCAAGGATAGTCATATCTGGTTACTGATGATCAAAAATTTACTTCCTGTTCGCCGCTGATAAATTGTTCTATCATTTGAAATGCCTCACTGTCAGTGAATTGGCGAGGAGGATGTTTACAGAAATAGGCCGCCGGTGCTGAAAGAACTCCGCCCTGACCTCTGCTTAAAGCCAATTTTGTGCAACGTATGGCATCGATAGCCACACCGGCCGAGTTGGGAGAATCCTCCACTGAAAGACGAAGCTCCAGATTCATGGGGACATCACCAAAGAGTTTACCTTCCATACGAATGAAACAGATCTTGTTGTCTTTCTGCCATGCCACATAATCACTTGGGCCAACATGTATGTTTTCATCATTTAGACGCTTGGCGGCCATTGCCTGGACAGCCTCTGTCTTGGATAATTTTTTGGAGATCAAGCGCTTGCGGCTGAGCATATTAAGAAAGTCAGTATTGCCCCCGGTATTGAGCTGGTATGTCCGTTCCAGTTTGACGCCTCGCTTTTTAAAAAGATCAGTAAGAATTCGGTGGACTATGGTGGCACCCATCTGGGATTTGATGTCGTCACCGATGACAGGAATGTTTTTTTCCTCGAAACGTTTAGCCCATCCCTGATCACTGGCTATAAAAACCGGGATGTTATTGATGAAAGCAATCCCTGCATCCAGCGCACATTCAGCATAAAACTTTGTAGCCTCTTCCGAGCCTACAGGAAGATAATTTAGGAGGATTTCAGCGCCGGACTCTTTGATTACCTCGACCACTTCTTCTTTGGTTACTTCAGGTTCCTTGGCCAGGACAAAAGTGAATTTGTCGTCATAATTCTTCATGTGGCTTGCGACACCGTCCAGAATCCTACCCATGCGGATGGTAACGCCTGATAGGGGTAGATTCGGATAGATAGGCTTTGTACAGTTAGGTTCGGCGAAGACTGCTTCATGCACATCCTTTCCCACCTTGCGTTTGTCAACATCGTATGCCGCAACGACTTCTATATCCCCGGGCTTATATCCATCAATTTCCCAATGCATCAGACCGATAACATCTTTTGCGTCCTTGCCACGATAATAGTGAATTCCCTGAATCAGGGAACTAGCGCAGTTACCAATTCCAACAATCACTATTTTGATCACAGCTCAGTCATCTCCTTAATGTTAATTGAAAGTGCAAGAGTGACGATTTGTATTTATTTTTACTTATTCCAAATCGCCCTAAATTTAATACCACCTTTCGGACGTAAATAAAAGTGTTGGTTAACATTAGAGCCAATTTTTTTATGAGATAATATCTTCAGGCCGATTTGATTCAAAATATCTAAGTTGTGATGCGCTTTTTCAGCACGGTCAATTTTATGTAATTAAATGGTCTGAAGCGAAATTTTAACTTTAAGGTAGCTTATAATTTCAGTTCTCTATAGGTACTTCAAATTTTGTAAATATGCTTGCAAAGGTATTGGAGCATGTTTATACTTAAATCAAATACATGATTATTTAAAGAGGCCTTCTTACTTGGTGCTTTTAGTGTGAGAGTTTTCAAAAGGTAAGCCGACAGCCATATTGGGAAGTAATTGTTTTTTCTTCGAGTATTTTATGTTTCAGTTATGAATATTGATTGCTCCTGTAAAAATATTTTATGTGCTGCTGGTGGATAACAATCTTGATATTTTACTGATATAAAAGGGATCACATGCCTTCTATGATAATAAGTTCGCTTGCATTTTCCGCCATAGCCGTTGCCTTTATATTTCTGGTAATTTATATCGTTCGGTTGTCAAAAAGTGTCCAGAATATAATGGAGAGCTTGGACGAAGTTGTGGTTTCTAAACTGGCGGAACTGGAAGATGCGGCACAGGAAACCCTCGGCGGGATAAATCAGCGTATGGGTCTGATAGAGGCTCAGCTGATACCTCTCATTGAAGAGCTCAGAAATACTGCCAAGGCATATCAGGACCTCAGTAGGACTCTGGAGAAGGATCTTCCCCCGATCTTAGATAATGTTCATCAAATTACCCGAGAAATCAATGAGTTGACTGGTGATATTAATGTCAAGATTCATCAGACACAGGATTTCTTTGAAGCTGCGCGTGAGGCAGGTGAGACAATCCGGGTTGCGACAGATATGAGCAGGTCGGGGCTTACAGGGTTGGCTGTACAGGTAGCAAGTATGACTGCAGGCATCAAGAGGTCTTTGGAGTTTCTTTCTGAAAACCTTAGATTTAAAGGAGGTAGCAAGAAATGAGCAATAGTGAAGGTCGCTATTCGGCAGGTTGTGTGGCCATAGCATTTTTGTTGGGAGGTGCAGTGGGAGCTGGCTTGGCCACGCTATTAACTCCCAAAACAGGTTCTGAAGTAAGAAATCGGATAAGGGAGCAAGCCTATGCGGCCCGTGGTGAGGCCTATAAGGTGGCGGATGATGTTCGTTACAAAGCCAGTGAGCTTCTTGATAAGAGTCGGGGAGTGATTGAACAGAAGAGGGCCGTTTTGGAATCTGCTTATGAAGCAGGTAAGGAAGCAATGGCGCGCGAGAAAGAACGCCTTGTTGCCCGCATGAAGTCTGAGAGGGCTGAAGAAGACAAAGCTTCAGAGAAAGAAGAGGCTTAAGACTTATACCTAAATTGGGCGATTAGCTGTTAGCCATTAGCGTTTAGCTTTGAAAAATGGTTGTAATAGCAAAACATCCTATAATCATTAAGCTAATAGCTAACCGCTAAAGGCTAATCGCTCTTCTCTATATCCCGACACCCTTTGCCCATCCAAGCTTTTCTCTTAAAATGGTGAAATAATTTCTGAGTGGGGATTTTACGAGTTTGAGGTGTCCTTGGGCCTTTTGCACCTCTACACAGTCTCCTTCATTGAGTTCATATCCTGCTTGTCCGTCTATTACCAAGCTGATCTTTTCTTTGGCATTTCTGATCTGTATCTCTACTTTCATACGACCCGGGAGTATGAGAGGACGTGCATTGAGGGCAAAGGGACAAATCGGGGTCAATATAAGCGCCTCGATACAAGGGTGCAGGATAGGGCCGCCGGCAGAGAGGTTATAGGCTGTAGATCCTGTTGCACTGGATATGATAAGACCATCTCCTCGGTATGTGGTAAGGAACGAGCCCCCGGCCCACGCAGGAAGTGTTATAATTGTACTTAGGGGGCCTTTGCTTATGACTGCTTCATTAAGTGCATAATAGGTCGAGTTCGTACTGCCAGATACTTTTACAGTAACCGAGAGTATTGTCCGTTTATCCAGCTCGAAGGTTCCTGATACCAGAGAATCCAGTGCCTGCTCCATCTCGTTTATATGGATCTCGGTAAGAAATCCCAGTCCCCCCAGGTTTATGCCGAGCAGGGGAATTCCGAGCTGATAGGCCTTTCCGGCCACATGTAACAGGGTGCCGTCTCCTCCCAGCACTACTACAGCCTCGGTTTGAGGGTTTACCTGTCCTTCAGTGACAGATACCCCGTACCCATTGAAAAGCTTTTTCATGGCCTTTCTTATGCTATTTGGGATTTCGGTCTCGTGCCTGATAATAAGGCTGATATGTTTGAGCATAAAGTCTGTTTATGGGCCCACTCTTACAAGCACATATTCTTCTGAATTCATAAATTTGTTAGCAACATTAAGTACTTGATCTGCAGTTACTTCCTCTATTTTTCGAACGTACTCTGATGCGTAATCATATCCAAGTCCATAGAGTTCATTTAAGGCCATATCCAAGGCCTGTGCTCTATTGGTTTGAAGGCCTATTTCATGGGTTCCTATAAGCCACCTTTTGGCCCTTTCCAACTCTTCGTCAGTTATAGGCTCCTTTGTTATCCGGTATATCTCCTGCCACAGACCCTTTAGCGCTCGGTCTTTTTTCTCCGGCGCGCACGCAATATAGAAGGCAAAGGATCCGTAGTCCAGGCCAAGTCCCAGGAATGAGGTCACGGAATAAGCCAGGCTCTTTTTGTCCCTGAGATCAATGAACAGGCGACCCCCTTGGCCTGAAAGTACTGCATTCATGGTTTCAAGGGCATAACGTTCAGTGCTGTTAAAGGTGGCTCCCGGGAAACCAAGCACCGTGTGTACCTGCCGTTTTTTCTTTTTTAGGTTTAGAATTCTGGGTGAGATCAGGGGATCAGGTTCAGACGGTGTGGGAAGTGATATCTCTGATTCAATTGACCAGGCACCGAGCATTTTCTCAATGCTGGAGATGATTTCTTCGGCGCTGATATCTCCAACTACGGAGAGAACCCCCCTATCGGGCATCACAAAACAACGATAGGTCTCAAGCAAATTTTTTGAATTAATAGTTTTAATGACAGAGGCCCTACCTAAGGGGTTCATGCTATATGGATGGGGCGCGAAAAGCAGACGGCGGAATTCTCTTACTGCAACCGCGGGCAGATAATCATCCTGACTTTTGAGTTCCGCCAGTATCAATGGACGGAGCTTTTTTATTTCTTCAGCCGGGAAGCTGGGGGCAAGTAGAATTTCAGTGAAAAGCGCAAGGCCCTTATCCAGATTTTGGCTCAAAAAACGGCCTTTAAGCCCGATTGTATTTTGACCGGAGAAGCCGCTGATGCTACTGCCCATCCCTTCGACTAGTTCCGCAATATCCTGAGCGCTATGGGCTTTGGTTCCTTTTGTCCATGCCTTTGCAAGGAAGTTAAAGAGACCATTGGTTTTTTCATTTTCGTATCTTACTCCTCCGGGTAACACCATAGTTAAAGCGACAGTAGGTACTTCAGGGGCCTCCTGGACAAGGACCGTAAGGCCGTTGGAAAGGCTAAACCTCTTGACATTGCGGACATGAGCGCCTCTATCGGACATTACTATACCCTTGGCCAGTAGTTCCGCCTCCTGCGCCATTACTTCCAGTTCTTGACTCGTAAACTCGGGCATGCTGTATTCCGGCATTACCATGACTATACTTATATTTTCCGGTCTGAAGATATCCGCGGCAACCTGCTGGACATCATGGACATTTATCTCCCTGACCTTTTGTAGATAGAGTCTTTCTGCATGAGGATTTTTTGAAATGGTTTCAAAGATACCGATCTTCCTTGCTTCTCCTTCCATTGTTTCCTGGCTATAGATAAAGTCTGTCTCGACCTGGACTTTTGCGCGCTCCAGTTCTTCCTCAGATATTATTTCATTCTCAAGACGAAAGACCTCATGGAAGATCTGTGGTAGTGCTTCCCGGACCTTCTCCGGATCCAAAGAAGCGGTAATTCCGAAAAATCCAGGTCCTGCCGGTGTGAATGCTGACGCATCAATGTTATGGACCAGTTGTTGTCGATTTCGTAGAGAAGAGGTAAGGCGTGAGCTTTCCCCTTTTCCGAGTATGGCGGCCAGAACATCCAGGGCGGGTACATCAGGGTCATTGAAGTCGGGTAATCCTGAAAATGCTACAGTCAAGTGGCCTTCCTGAATTTCCATTGCCTCCATAGCGATCCTGGGGACGGCCTGCCGCGGTTCTGATGGATAGGTGAATTCTTGAGGCCCTTTTTTTGCTACTGATCCGAAGGTGTCCTGGATAGCTGCCAGTGCCTGAGATAGCTCAACGTCTCCAACTACAACAACTGTAATTTGCGGGGGGCGGTACCTCCTTTCCATATAGGCCATGATATCCTGACGTGTAAAAGATTTTACCGTTTCAGGGTAGCCGATTACAGGGTGCCTGTACGGATGCACTTTATATACCGTCTCCATTAATAAGCTGGAAAGTCTTGTCTTTGGTCTGTCATTTCTCATCCTTATTTCTTCAAGCACGACTTCTTTCTCTCGCTCTAATTCATCAGGATCAAATGACGAGTGAAATACTGCATCTGAAAGTACATCTATGGAATTGCTCAGGAACTGTTTGGGGACTACGCAGTGATAGACTGTATAATCAAGTGAAGTATAAGCATTAATAGAACCCCCGACAGATTCTATTTCTTTTGCTATTTCTCCAGGCCCCCGTTTCCCAGTGCCCTTGAAGATCATGTGTTCGATCAAGTGGGTAATGCCTTTCTCCGCCTCTGTTTCGTAAATACTGCCTGCTTGAACCCAGATCTGTACGGCCACAACCGGCGCCCGGTGATTTTCTTTCACAATGGCGGTAATTCCATTAGAGAGCTTGACCTTGTTCAGTCCGGGAATAAGTTCCATTGCGCAAGAGCCGGCGGACATGACGAGCTGCATTGAAAAGATGATCAGTAGGCACAGAGTAATAGTTTTACTAGTTAAGAGCATGTATTATTCTCCCTGGGGTAGATTTGTATTTCAATATTTAAATCAACAAGATAGTTTGGACCTTGAATATGAATGGGTATTCAATGAAAGCTTGACACTGTAAACGAATTTTGGTACACACAAACTCGATGAATATTAGCTTTTTACTTTTAGGATGTGTATGATCTCTTTTATCGTCCTTTTTCTTTGATGCAAGTATTTTTATTATAAAATATATCTTACAAAAAATTTAGTGAAGTTACCAATAGTTTTTCAGCCGAATACGTTCGATTGGAAACGTTTAAGAGCTTGGTGATTAGAATACCTCAGTGCGGTGTGTGTGAGGTGATGTCTAAAAAAATCTTTACAAATTATATAAAAATAAAAGAGGAGGAATTATGAGCAAAATCGCCCCAGACGGTCTAACAGTGGCCCATACATTGGATTGCAAAGGACTTAGCTGCCCAATGCCCATTCTGAAGACAAAAAAGGAGATCGGCAAGGTTAAATCAGGTGAGATCCTTGAGGTACTCGGTACTGATCCGGGCACCCGTAATGATATCCCCGGATGGTGTGAGCGTGCCGGTCATGAGTACCTTGGTGAGAAGGAAGACGCCGGTTTTTTACATTTTTACATAAAGAAGGGTTAATACTAATTAGCCTCTCGGCCGGGCCATTTAAATAATTGAGGGTCTTTATGCATTCTTTCAATTGTTTATAGCTGGCCTACAAATATAAAATGGAGGATAATGCAGATGTCTGCTGATCCGAACACACTCGGAATTTTTGTGACTTCGCCGCAGCATATGAGGCATGTTTTGGGTGCTGCAAAGGCTGCTGTGCGGGCAGGGATGAAGGTCATGGCCTTCTTTACCTTCAAATCTGTTCATCTGGCTAAAACCCCTGAATTCGTTAAGCTTGCCAATCTTTGCGATGTTAAGGACTTTGCCATATGTGCTGCAAGTTATCAATGTGAAGGTTATGACGTTCAGGACGTGCCAAAGGGCTTGACAGGCAAGCAGATGGCGACCCAGGGCTTTCACGGCCTTTTATTGGAAGAGTGCGGCAAATACCTGGTATTGTAGATCGCAGTACTGTAGATTAAGGAGATACTGATTATGTCATTCACAATGTATTTTCTGTTGCCCAACCGTTCGTATGCCGGAGACGGTACACGCTCCACACTGGGACAGTCGGTCGAAAACCATTTTGCGTTCGCTGTGTACATGTATGGGGAATACCCGCCCTTCAATGAGTACAATATAGGCAATATTGAATGGATTCGGGATATGGAGGGTGATGTATTTAATATGGGTGGTGATCCACCTGATGTAGAAGACTTGGAGTTGACACCCATCACCTTGGAGGAACTTGGGGAGCGTATGCGTGATGCGGATTTCATCATCCCATACGGCTTGCCGAAAGCAAGCTCTCCGCCACCTGATACCTGCGGTTAGCAGTATAATAGGAGCACACAATGAGCGACGAAAAAATGAAAATATTGCATGTCTATCGTTCTGAACCAACTGATGATGTAAAAAAGCTGGTCGAAATACTCAGTCGCGACAGGGATGCAAAAGAGTTCAGCCTTTACGTGGGTGAACCCAATTATGACATTCTGGTTCAGATGATTCGTGAGGCAGACAAGACAGTCAGTTGGTGGTAAATTAGAAAATATAAACTATTATTGCGGCCCTGTTGACAACATTCTGCAGGGCCCTTTTTTAAGAATTTTCTTGCCAGGGCAAAGGTCCTTCCCCAGGGCTGTTTTGATCGTACTGCATTTTGTCTTGTAGTACTAATTAATCTATTTACACGATATTTTTCACTTGCCGGCGGAGTTTAATGCAGTATATTCCTGACTGAGTAATCACTTTTTTTGAAACAAATCTTAAAAAATGGAACGGGAATCAGAAGAAAGGACTGGTGTGTCCCGCAAGGAGGCCATATTAATGGCCGCCACCGAACTGTTTGCCCAGAGGGGTTACGGTGCTACACCCACGTCTGATATTGCACAGGCCGCTGGTGTAGCTGAGGGCACCCTCTTTCATCATTTCAAGACCAAGGAAGGCATCCTTGCATATATTGTTAAAGACATGTTGGATGACTATGTCCAAGGGATTGAAATGCAGGCCGAAAAGGCCTCAAATGGACTTGAAGCCATAAAAGGGGTAATTTGTTTCCATTTTCGTTTTATCAATGAAAGATCCGGAGAAGTCATGGTAATGCTGCGTGATTTTCCTTTTCATTTGATGGAGGAGGATACGCCCTTTCGGGAAATAGTCTCCAGCCGTTTTTTCCACTTGGTTAACTTATTCAAGGGTTTAATCGAAACCGGGCAGAAAGACGGATCCATAAGACGTATTTCTGCAGAGAAAACGGCTTTTATTTTGATAGGGATGCTAAATGGTCTTGGGCGGCAAACGCTTATGTGCCCGCTTAAGATCCCGGACATTTACCAGGAGGTGCTGGACTTTTGTTATAACAGTCTGGCCAAAAGGGGCTGAAGTCCATAGTAAGGTGGAGATCCCATTATGTTGCAACGGATTTTACTACCCAGTGTTATAAGCTTTTTGATAGTGATTTTTTTGACCGGCTTTAGTCCAGCCCAAGAGAGCAGGGAGGATATTCTGGAAGACGCAAGTGTCCTGACACTGCAGAGTGCTCTGGCAAGAGGTATCCAATACAATTTGGATTTGCAGGTGGAGGAACTTAATATACCTATCAGCGAGGAAAACTTAATTGTCGAGAAGGCGGAGTTTGATCCTGCGATTGAAATGGGGATATCGTCGATGGAGGAGAGGACTCCAACGGCATCGGCCTTTTCCAGTGAAGACTTTGATTTATACCGGGAAACAGGGGGTGATATCGGCATTCGCAAGAAGTTTCGATTTGGTCTTGAGTCACAGATGTCTTTCAAAACCAGCCGTTCTATGAACAATTCCTCTGTGGATGCGCTTCGTCCGCAATATCGTAATGTCCTGCTACTGGATTTCACCCAACCGCTTCTCAAGAATTTCGGCACAGAAGTCAATACGGCTAATCTGCGCATGAGTCAAAATTTGGTTCAGCAAACCGCAAGTGAATATATGGATCGGGCCCAGCGCATAGGAGAGGAAATCGAGCTCGTTTATTATGATCTTGCAGAAGCGCAGGCTGTCTTTCGTTATCGTATCGAATCACGTGAGCTGGCCCGGGATCTTCTTCAGGGTAACAGAGAAAAATTTAAAGCAGGTGTGGTTCCAATTACTGAGGTGCAGCAGGCCGAAACCTCCGTAGCGTCTCGGGACGAAGAGGTGATTTTGGCCAGGCAGCAAATGGAGATAGTGGCCAACCGATTGAGAGATCTTCTGGGAATACGTCCGGAGAGCCCGCTCTATAAAGAACCTTTTGTAACGGAAAACATCCCTGGAACAGATCAGACCTTCCCTGATTTCGTACAGACCCTTGCTACTGCTTTGGAAAAGCGTCCGGATATCCAGCGGCAGCACATGCAAATCGCCAATCAGGACATAAAACTGGAATACTACGATAATCAGAGGCTTCCCAGGCTGGATCTGGAAGCGACACTGGGTGCCAACGGCCTTTCTGGTCCAGATCGTCCCACGTCCTTTGCCGATTTTAGCGCATCAAGTACACAGGTAGGTAGCTATGAGGATTCTCTTTCCCGTATGTCCGATGCAGATGGATACGAGTGGTATGCAGGGCTTCGTCTTTCCTATCCTTGGGGCAATCGGGCTGCAGAGGCCCGCTATCGGCGTGCCGGATTGGAAAAGCGGCAGGCGGTTTATGGACTGAAGCGTCTGCAGGAGACTATAGAAAAAGAGTGTAAGAATTCTTTGGTAACCGTTAAGAGAAGCCTTGAGAGGGTCAGTGTGGCGGAACGTTTCGAAGAACTGGCACGGACTACTCTAAAGCAGGAGATGGAGCGTTTTAAGGAAGGTCTTTCCGACACGTTTCGTGTCCTGGATTTTCAGGATGACCTTATCGGTGCCCATATTCGGAAGACTGAGGCCCTGGTGGATTTTAACCAGGGACTGGCAAATCTCTACCGTGCCATCGGGATTAATCTGGAACGGTTTAATATCATTGCAGCGACGTCGCAGAAGAAGCTGATTGATGCTGAAGAACAATAGAAGACATGGCTCCATTTCCTGTAAGAGACATTTGACATTAAGTGACCTCTAACCTCCGGATACCGCCTCAGCCATCTTGAAGATAGGAAGATACATGGCAATGATTATGGAGCCTACGGTTCCACCAAGGAATACTATCATAAAGGGTTCGATCATGCTTGTCAGGGCCTCGACCGCTGTCTCCACTTCTTCATCATAGAAATCAGCTATCTTATTAAGCATCTGGTCCAGTGCCCCTGTAGTTTCACCTACAGATATCATTTGTACTACCATGGCGGGGAAAATTTTGCTTTCACTGAGCGGTTCCGCC
>Ga0190347_1000387_pt1 | contig 14230 bp, 12 predicted proteins | sample 48721356_MG_FD_161652 | JGI IMG/M metagenome (GOLD analysis project Ga0190347, IMG submission 161652) | Hydrothermal vent microbial mat bacterial communities from Southern Trench, Guaymas Basin, Mexico - 4872-13-5-6_MG | ecosystem: Environmental > Aquatic > Marine > Hydrothermal vents >...
AGAGTCGAGGGATAAAGACGAAGCGCTGAGCAGGGATGTAGCGGCGATAAAGGGGAAGTTAAAGTTATGAAAATGTAAATGACCTGCCCTTCTTCTCGCACTCCGGAATGAACTTCAGCTAAAGTTAGACTTTTAAATGAGCGGGAAAGGAGAGAGGAAAAGAGAGAGGAAAAGAGAGAGGAAAAGAGAGAGGAAAAGGGAGCGGGTAGTAGTAAAACTGGGAGGCAGTCTAATAAAAAAAGGTAAGGGAATTGTGCGGCGGCTTAAGAATTACGCAGAAGAGCGTGGCGACTTGACGATAATTTTAATCCCCGGCGGTGGTCCGTTCGCAGAAGCGGTGAGAACCCTCCAAAAAGAACTCTCAATCTCAGACGAGACGGCACACTGGTTGGCTGTCCTCGCAACGCACCAGTACGGCTTCTTTCTTGCAGACGGCGGAGTTGTGCCGTTGGTTGAGTGTGTGGACGAGGGGGGACCTGCTCTCCGCATCTTTCTGCCCCTCAAAATTTTGAGAGCCGACAACTGCTTGCCGCACAGTTGGGCTGTTACTTCGGACACGATTGCCGCGTTTGTTGCGAAGCGGGTTGGCGAAAAGGCGTTCGTAAAACTGACCGACGTGGACGGAGTGCTGGACGAACAAGGGCGTCTTCTCAAGAGAGTCCGCGCAGAAGAGCTGGTTGGGAAGGGGTGCGGTTGCGTAGACGCGGAGCTGCCGAGATTTTTGGTTCAGAATAAAATGAGTTGCGTTCTTGTGAACGGCAATTTCCCGAGCCGAATAATTGACGCACTCGAGGGGCGAGAGACGGTCTGCACGAAAATCAACCACTAAACCGCACGAGGGTGTCGGCGAGGGGGGGAGGAGAAGGCGTCTAAATCCAACTCCAACGCCTTGCCCAAGTCTTTACACCTGCTCCGAATCGTAATCTCAGTCGTGCCTGCGACCTTTGCAATCGCCCGCTCTGGGCGGTACTCGGCGTCGCCACTTAAAACAGCAGCAATGTAAATCGCCGCAGCCGCGGTCCCAATCGGCGCCCAGCCCCTTGCGGCTCCCGTTCCCTTGTCCTGATTCAGAATTTCTATTGCCTGTTCCCGTGTCGTCTCGCTCAATCCAAGTTCAGAGCAGAACCGCGGGATGTAGTGAGCAGGGTCAGCAGGTGCGATTTTCAGCCCCAACTTCCGCAGAAGGAAGATGTACGACCGCCGGATTTTCTTTATCGGACTTCTCGAGACCTTTGCAATCTCTTTCAGCGTCCGCGGAATCCCGTACTGCCTGCAAACGATGTAGAGCATTGCAGAGACCAGTTCCTCAATGCTCCGCCCTTTAATCATACTTTGCCTCGCTGCCTTTCGGTACAAGACCGATGCCGCCTCCTTGATGTCGTTCGGCAGTTTAAGCGCGCAGGACATCCTGTCAATCTCAATGAGAGCGAAGGCGAGGGTCTTCTCGCTGCTGTCCATATTTACCCACCGCAGCCGTTTTATCCCCGCAGGCAACTTCGGCGTTGGCGTGCTCAAGCCCTTGTCGTGAATCCTGTAACTCATCCCAGGTCCTGTCCTCACTCGCTTGGACGCCTGTTCCGAGTCGTAGGCACGCCATTCCGGTCCAAGGTCAACGATGTTTTCTGCGATTACAATCCCGCAGTCGGCACAGTAAAGCTCCGCGTGCTTTGAATCGGAGACTACCCTCTTGGAGCCGCATTCGGGACATTTTCTTGTTTTGCTTTCCATCTTCTTGTCGTTATTAAAACATTTTACTTTTTCTATAAAAGATTTTCTATTTTCGCATCACACCCGGCAACTTTTTATCCCTCTCCCTTACGTCTGCATTTTAATCGTGTGAAAACACAACCGCCCCCTCCGAGACATTCATTTTTACCGTCTCGCCCTCTGCGAACTCGCCACTTAAAATCTTCACCGACAACGGATCTTCGATGAGCCGCTGAATCGTCCGCTTTACCGGCCTCGCCCCGAACGCAGGGTCAAATCCCTTGCTCGCCACTAACTCCTTTACGCTCTCGCTGACAGAGAGCGAGATTTTCCGCTCCGCTGCGAGCCGCTCCTCCAAATACCGCATTTGAATCTCCACAATCTTTTTTATCTCGTCCTTGCCGAGCGGGTTAAAAATAATAATTTCGTCAATCCTGTTCAGGAACTCGGGGCGGAACCGCAGCTTCAACTCCTCCAGCACCCGCTCCCGCAACTTCTCTCCTCGCAACTCCTCTCCTCGCTCCTGCGCCCGCGGGCGTGCCTTGGGCATTAAATGGCTCGCGACATTTGAGGTCAAAATAATCACGGTGTTCTTGAAGTTCACGGTCCTGCCGTGTCCGTCGGTGAGCCTGCCGTCGTCGAGGATTTGAAGCAGGAGGTTAAAGACATCGTTGTGTGCCTTCTCGATTTCGTCGAAGAGGACGACGGTGTAGGGTCGCCTGCGAACCGCTTCGGTAAGAAATCCTCCCTCCTCGTAGCCAACGTAGCCCGGCGGAGCGCCGATGAGTCGTGCGATCGAGTGCCGTTCCATAAACTCAGACATATCCATCCGAACCATCGCCCGCTCGTCGTCGAACAGGAATTCGGCGAGCGCCTTTGCGAGTTCGGTCTTTCCGACGCCGGTGGGGCCCATAAAAATGAACGAGCCGATCGGTCGGTTCGGGTCGCTGAGACCTGCTCTCGCCCGTCGGATTGCGTTGGAAATCAGCGAAATCGCCTCGTCCTGCCCAACGACACGCTCTTTCAAACGCTCTTCCATCCGAACGAGTTTCTCGGTCTCGCCCTCCAGCATCTTCGCCACTGGAACCCCCGACCACTTCGCAACCACCTCTGCGACGTCCTCCTCGTCGACCTCTTCCTTTAACATTTTCTGCTCCCCCGCCTGCTGCAACGCCTCCAGCCGCTCCTTCTCAGCCTCCAATTCCTTCTGCAACTCGACGAGCGTGCCGTACCGAATCTTCGCCACGCGCTCCAAATCCCCACTCCGCTCCGCCTGCTGCTCCTCCAACTTCGCCTCGTCAATTTTTGCCTTGACCTCGCGGATTCGCTGAATTATCTCCTTCTCGTTCTGCCACTTCGCTTTGAGCCGGTCGCCCTTCTCCTTCAGCCCCGCCAGTTCGCTGCGGAGTTTCGCCAGCCGTTCCCGCGACGCCCTGTCCTTCTCGCGTTTCAACGCCTGCTCCTCAATCTCGAGCTGCCTGACCTTCCGCTCTACCTCGTCAATCTCGGTCGGCATACTCTCAATCTCGGTTCGCAACTTGGACGCGGCTTCGTCAACGATGTCGATTGCCTTGTCGGGCAGGAACCGCTCGGTGAGGTACCTGCTGGAGAGCACAGCCGCGGCGACCAACGCGGAGTCGTGAATCCGAACCCCGTGGTGCAGTTCGTACCGCTCTTTCAAGCCACGCAGAATTGAGATTGTATCCTCAACTGTTGGCTCACGAACCAAAATCGGCTGAAACCTCCGCTCCAGCGCCGCGTCCTTCTCAATGTATTTTCGGTACTCCTCGGTCGTGGTCGCACCAACGCACCTGAGCTCGCCCCGCGCGAGAGCGGGTTTCAGCATATTCGAGGCGTCGACCGCGCCCTCCGCCGCACCCGCTCCGACGACGGTGTGCAACTCGTCTATAAAAACGATAATCTGACCCGCCGCCTCGTTAATCTCCTTAAGCACCGCTTTTAGCCGGTCCTCGAACTCGCCCCTGAACTTCGTGCCTGCGATCAACGCTCCCATATCCAGCGCTGCGACTCGCTTCTCCTTCAAGGTCTCCGGAACATCGCCGCTCACAATTCGCTGCGCCAAGCCCTCAACGATCGCGGTCTTCCCCACGCCCGCCTCACCAATCAGCACTGGGTTGTTCTTCGTTCGCCGCGAGAGGACTTGAATCACTCTCCGAATTTCGTCGTTCCTGCCAATCACAGGGTCAAGCTTCCCCTTACGAGCGAGGTCTGTCAAGTCCCGCGTGTAACGTTCCAACGCCTGGTACTTCCCCTCCGGGTTCTGGTCAACCACCCGCTGCCCGCCACGAATTCCAGTCAGCGCCTCGTAAATCCGCTCCTTCGTCACGCCCAGTCCTTTAAGGATTTCTGGCGAGGACGGGTCTGCCTCTTCCGCTTCGGCAATCGCGAGGAGCAGGTGCTCGGTGCTCAAATATTCGTCCTTCATCGCCTGCGCCTCCCGCCACGCACTCTCCAGCGTCTTGTTCAAGCTCGGCGTCACGAAAATCTGCTCAGGTCCGCCGACCTGCCCTCCGCCGTGCACTTGCGGCAGGGAGTTCAAATGCTCCTCAAGCCGCGCCTTTAGCTGCTCAATCTCAACCCCAATTTTCTGCAGCACCGGGACGACTACGCCCTCTGACTGCTCAACCAGCGCCAGCAACAAGTGTTCCTCCCCTATCTGCTGGTGGTTGTGTTCTTCCGCGAGGTTCTTCGCCTCTTGCAACGCCTCCTGCGCCTTTAAAGTTAGTTTGTCGAGCCTCATTTCTTTTATAAAATTGAAATCCCAAGACATATAAAATTATGAAAATTTTGAACATTTCATCGCCCAAATTGAACGACAAGCACAACTACTACGGCGGCGCTGCTGGAAACTGCTGGAAATATGGTCTTCAATTTGCTCCGTTCTCTAACAAAAAATCTTTATGAAACCGGCGGAGGAAAAATCCCGCCCCGCCCACTCCGCTCACTCCGCCACTCCGCCACTCCGCCACTCCGCCACTCCGCCACTCCGCCACTCCGCCACTCCGAAGTCCTTGCGAAGGCAGTAAGGTCAGTGAAATCTTGGCAGAGAAGATAAACTATTTATTTAGGAATTATAGGTCTCTAAATTTATGGGCGGTTGAGAAAATTCTTTCGCCACTTTGGGTTTGATAAATCCGTCGAAGGGTTATTTATTGAACTTTTATTCTTATGTGCTTGATTTTCGCCTGTACGACCTATTTTTTGAGAGGTAAAATCGGGTGGAAAAGTAACAGGAGAAGATAAAAGAGGTGGTAAAGTCTTGAGAACTTTGGAAAATTATACCTCCACTTCCCGCCCGCATTCGCACTTGTAAACCTCTCTCTCCTTGCAAACTCCTTTCTCCTCTCCCTCTCCCTTCCCTTTCTCTGCGGCTTCTCTAATTCCAACAACCTTGCTCAGTCGCCTCCCGCAGTAGCACACGAAACCCTTAAATTCAGCAGGATTCCCGTACACCAACCCAAACCGCGGCACATCCTTCGTTACCACCGACCCCGCCCCGACCAGCGCGTACTCCCCCACCACAACGCCGCAAACTATCGTTGAGTTCGCACCGATGCTCGCACCCTTCTTGACCACCGTCGAAACGACCTTCTCCTCACCCCAACTGAACGCTCTTGGATACAAGTCATTCGTGAAAGTTACCGCAGGACCGACCAAAACATCGTCCTCTATTTTCACGCCCTTAAAAACAGAGACCTCTTCAACCGCCTTGAGCTCGGAGTAGACCCTGACATGGTTCCTTCCCATCGTCCCTGTCCCGACGACACCGACTTTCATTTTAAATCCTTCACACTGTGAGCATCACTACCCTTCACAAATTTTACCCCTTTTTCCTCTCCAATCTTGACCCAACTTTGAGGTGGCAAATTATATTTTTTATTAAGTTCTATTAAAACCCCTTCTTTATTTGCGAGACTAAAAATCTTCTCAACTTCCCATTCTCTCAAACAAACTTCCTTATTCTTCAAAAATAACCCCGGATGCGCCCAGACATCAACTTTTGGATTTGAGAGAGCGGTTCTTAATGCCCTTACATATTTCTCTTTACTGTTTGGAAACGAGTGAAAAGCCATTAGAACAATCTTACTCCGCCTCAACACTTCTTCTGAAACATCCAAACTGCCGTCTTCTAACACCTTCGCTTCGCAACCCGAAAGAATCACTTTGTGAATGATAATTTTTGAGCATCTCCCACTTCATTTTTATATGCCTCTCTTCCAAGCTGACGAAGAGATTGAGCCGAGCGGAGAGCATATTCCAAGGCATTTCGTAACCAATGATAGAGCAGTAATTTTTGAACGCCCTTACAGTCTCTCTTGCGACAACTTGGTGGTCTTGATGTTGGTCAAGGGTCGACGGGGCAACGACCAAGTCTGGCTGAATTTCATTTCGGTATTCTACCAACTTTTCCAAGATGTCCTGACGCTTTTCGTCAAACCTACGGACTCGAATATTGCCGACGAAGAGATTGGTCTCTTTAATCTCGACGCTCTTAGCAACCTCTAAAAACTCTTTTTTAAGCGTATCTTTTGGCATACCTTCTGGAACAGAATCCTCGGCAATAGAGAAAACCGCCCAGTACAATTCAGTCCCCTCTTCTAACAATTTTGAAATTACTCCCCCCCCGCCTAATTCTGCATCGTCTGTGTGTGGCGACAACACTAATACAGTGCCCAAGCTCCTCATCATTCCAACTCTCATTTTATCTTTTTTATTGGATTGTCGGATAATTATTTTATGGTAATAGAGACTATGAAATGAAAATAAAGAGTTGGATATAAAATGAGGAAGGTTGCAGAGTTTATGTTCTCTTGTTGTAAACGCAGATTCGGTGTGTTTGTGAGAGCAACCAAGTTTGAGCAACCAAGTTTGAGAATATTGTTAAAGATGTTGTTTGTTAATTTTTAGACAAACCAAAAGGGTAACAAAAGGGGATAAAGTAGAGACGAGAAATAAAGGGGAGAGGAGAGAAGAGGAGAGAGAAAATGGGCGAAGAAGGAAAAATAGCGAAAATTACGGGTCCGTTGGTCGTTGCAGAGAAGATGCGGGGCTGCAAGATGTACGAGGTGGTAAAAGTGGGCGAGGAGGGGCTGCTGGGCGAGACGATTCGGCTGGACGGCGACCTCGCCTACGTTCAGGTCTACGAGGACACGACGGGCTTGAAGCCTGGTGAGCCGGTGGTGCGGACGAGGGCGCCGTTGTCGGTTGAACTCGGACCTGGGATTTTGAAGAATTTTTACGACGGAATTCAGCGACCGCTGCAAAGCATAAAGGACAAGGTGGGCGACTACGTGGAACGGGGCGTCTCGGTGGACGCACTCGACCGCGGGAAGAAGTGGAAATTCACGCCCTCGCACACCACTGCGGAGGAGGGAAAAGAAGTAGCGAGCGGGGACATTTTGGGCGTGGTTCAGGAGTCAAAAGTGATTAAGCACAAAATTCTCGTGCCGCCAGGACTGCGGGGCAGGCTCTTGGAGTTGAGAGAGGGCGATTTCACGGTCGACGAAACAATTGCGAGGCTGCAGACAGGCGGCACAGGCGGCGCAGGCGGAGCACGGGGGGGAGAGGAAGTGGAGTTGAAGTTGATGCAGAAGTGGCCGGTGCGGAAAGGGCGGCCGTACAAGGAGAAGTTAGACCCTGACGTGCCTCTCCTGACTGGGCAGCGAATTAACGACACCTTCTTCCCAATCGCGAAAGGCGGGACAGGGGCGATTCCAGGAGGGTTTGGGACTGGGAAATGCGTTAGCCCAGACACGCCTGTAATGCTCGCTGACGGGACGGTGAGGAAAATGAGGGAAGTTTACGAGGAGAACAAGGAGAACGGCGAGAAGGTCCGCAACACAGACAGCCACGAGGAGTACACGGCTTTAAAAGACGCAATTGGCGTTTATTCGCTGAACGACGGGCGGTTAAAGGAGAAAGGCGCGAACACGGTTTACAAAGGCAAAACTGATGTTTTGTATCGTGTGAAAACGAGGACAGGGAAGACGGCAGAAATAACACCAATTCATAAACTCTTTACGGTAACGCCTGATTTGGAGATAAAGGAGGTTGAGTGCAGGGCGTTAAACGCGGGCGATTTTCTCGTGATGCCGAGGCGGATATTTTTCAAGGGAGCGGTGCAGAGACTCGGTAGCGAGTTGTTTGACGAGGAGCGGGTCTGTGATGAGGCGGTGAGAATCCCGAATGAATTTGACGGGGACTTCGCAGAGTTTCTCGGGCTCGTGATTGGAGACGGCTCGGTTAAACCGAGAACGGTTGAGTTCTACAACAACGACGGAGCGCTGAGGGCGAGGTTTGAAGAGTTGTCCAAAAGCCTGTTCGGACTCGCAGCAAAGCAGGAGCGGTGCAACACGGTGGAGTGCTCGGTCGTCGAGAGTTCGGTGCTGGTCAGGCTTTTGAGGCGGTTGGGCGTTCCGGAAACAGGCGAGAAGAAATCGTCTTCGTGCAGGGTGCCGGACATTGTGATGCGGTCGCCGGACGAAGTAGCGGGCAGATTCGTGGGCGCTTACTTCGCTTCTGACGGCTACGTGGGTGCGGGAAAGAACGAGTTGGAACTTACAACTGCGAGCCGGGAGATGCAACTCAGCGTCTCTTACCTCTTGCTGCGGTTTGGAATCCTTCACTCCTTAAAGGAGCGTGTTATTGAAGGGAAGACCTACTACCGAATTTTTGTAAGGGGGAAGGAGGAGATAAAGCGGTTTTACGAGGCTTGCAGTCTGCCCGTGAAGAGCGAATTTGAGAAGTTCAAGCGGATAAAAGAATATTTGGCGGACGGTAAGAGGAGTTACACGGCAGTGGACATCGTGCCGGCGTCGGCGGAGTTTTTTAAGCGTGCCTACGAGGAAATGGGGCGACCACACGCGGAATTGGAGCGTCTTGGCGTGAACACATCCAATTATTTTAGAGAGCAGGGAGAGCGGAGAGAGCAGGGGAGAGAGAGAATGAGCGTTCGGACTTTCAAGAAATTTTGCGAGTTGTCGGAAAATGCGAGGTTGCGGTGGGTTGCAGAGAGATTGGATTATGTTTTTTACGACGAGATTACAGAGATTGAGGAAATCAAAGGTGTAAAGGATGTTTACGACTTCGTGGTTCCGGGTTCGCACAATTTCGTCGCTGGTTTTGGACCGATGATTCTTCACAACACCGTGATGCAGCACCAGTTGGCGAGGTGGGCGGACGCACAGGTCATCGTCTACATCGGCTGCGGCGAGAGGGGGAACGAGATGACAGAGGTCTTGGAGGATTTTCCGAAGCTCGTTGACCCTTACAGCGGTGAGTCGCTGATGGAACGGTCAACGCTGATTGCAAACACCTCGAATATGCCGGTTGCTGCTCGAGAGGCGTCGATTTACACAGGAATCACGATCGCCGAGTACTACCGTGATATGGGCTACGATGTCGCGATTCAGGCGGACTCTACATCGCGGTGGGCGGAGGCGTTGCGAGAAATCTCGGGCAGGCTCGAGGAAATGCCCGGCGAGGAGGGCTACCCCGCTTACCTGGCGACACGGCTCTCGGACTTCTACGAGCGTGCGGGCAGGGTAAAGACGCTCGGTTCGGGTTCGCAGGTGCAGGGGCGAGAGGAGGAGCGAGTGGGCTCGGTCACGGTTGTTGGTGCGGTCTCGCCGCCAGGAGGCGACTTCTCAGAGCCTGTCACGCAGAACACGCTGCGAGTGGTGGGCGACTTTTGGGCACTCGATTCTTCGCTTGCAGACAGGCGGCACTTCCCCGCGATAAGCTGGCTACGCAGTTACTCGCTCTACCTCGGCGCTCTTCAGGAATGGTTTGAAAAAGCCACGGCTCCTGACTTCACGGAGCAGCGAGAGAAAATGATGGGGCTGCTGCAGAAGGAGGCGGAGCTGCAGGAAATCGTCCAACTCGTCGGTGCGGACGCACTGCCTGCTCGCGAGCGTGGAACTTTGGAGGTTGCAAGAATGATAAGAGAGGATTTCCTGCAGCAGAACGCTTACCACGAGGTCGATTCGTTCTGCTCGCTCGAGAAGCAGTACTTGATGGCGAAGGTCATTCTGCAGTGGTACGAGGGTGCGATGCAGGCGATAGAGAGCGGCGTGGACGTGGAGCGACTGGAACGGATGCGGATTAAGGACGCTTTGTCGCGGATGAAATATGTGCCGAGTGAGGGGTTTAGGGAGAGGTTTGAGCAGATTCAGCAGGAGATGAAAGACGAGTTTGAGGAGATAGTTTAATGAAACAACAAGTAGAATAATCTTCTATTCTCTAACAGAGTATTTGAATTTTGAATGGTTTAACTACTAAAATGCCAATTAGTTAGCCACGCAAGAAGGAGAAGAGAAAAGAGAGAAAATGGACTTAGAAGAGTTGCCCGGCGTTGGACCTGCGATTGCGGAGAAGTTGCGTGAGGCGGGGTTAAATTCGTTGGAGGCGGTAGCAGTGGCGTCGCCCGCGGAGTTGGTGGAGACTGCAGAGATCGGAGAGGCGACCGCGGCGAAAATTATCAACGCTGCCCGGAAGGCTGCCAACATTGGCGGGTTCGAGACCGGCGACAAAATATTGGAACGACGGAAGGACGTGGGCAGGCTGTCCACAGGCTCTAAATCGCTCGACAACCTGTTCGGCGGCGGCGGTCTCGAGACGCAGGCGATGACTGAGTTCTACGGCGAATTCGGGAGCGGGAAGACGCAAATCGCTCACCAACTCGCTGTAAATGTACAGCTGCCTGTGGAGAGGGGTGGTTTGGACGGCTCGGCAATAATGATCGACACCGAGAACACTTTCAGACCCGAGCGGATAAAAGAGATGGTAGAGGGTCTTAAGGGCGAGGGAGAAGGTGCGGCGGAAGGAGTGGGTGCAGAACTTGACTACGAGGAGGTTCTCAAGAACATTCACATCGCACGAGCCTACAACTCGAACCACCAAATGCTGCTGGTTGAGAAGGCTGGTGAGCTCGCAGAGGAACTGAAGAAGAAGGGAGCAGAGAAGCCCGTGCGGCTAATGATAATTGACTCTGCGACTGCGCAGTTTAGGAGCGAATATGTAGGACGCGGGACGCTGGCGGGCAGGCAGCAGAAGATAAACAAGCACCTGCACGACGCTCTCAAGTTCGCAGACCTGAACAACGCGGTCGTGATGATAACTAATCAAGTGATGGTGAGACCGGACGCCTTCTTCGGTGACCCTACAAGACCCATCGGCGGCCACATCGTTGGCCACACCGCTACTTTCAGGTTGTACCTCCGAAAATCTAAAGGGGAGAAGAGGATCGCGAGGTTAGTTGATTCGCCCAACCTGCCAGAAGCGGAGGCGGTCTTCTCAGTCTCGAAAGTGGGAATCAGGGACTGAAAGGAAAGGCTCATTTTTAGGGGGTAAGTTTTTCTTGGCAATGATTTTACTCTTCTGCCTCTTGGAAAAGTCTTTACCGCATTTTTTGCAGACCAAAGCGGGCGTTAAATTCCTCTTTCTTCCGCAGTCCTTACAGACATAATTCTTTGCATCCCCTCCAAATATTCGTTCAAGTCTCGCCACTGCGAGCGAGTGTTGTAGTAAGGCGGCGAAGTAAGGCGGCGAAGTAAGGTGGCGAAGTGACCATTAAATGAACCTTCGACAAAACCTCGTTAATGCCTTGGTACTGCCCTTGAAAATCTTCTTTGACTAAACGAATGTAGTCTTCCAAAAAAGCCTCTAAACGCCCTTTAGAGAAAGTTTTTACGAGGTAAGGAAATAATTTAACCCTCTACCCTTTCCATCTCCTCGCTACAGGTCTCGCAGACCATTACCCCGTCTTTCAGTTCCAGGCTACTTGAGAAGCTGCCGCATTTTTCGCATATTCCCTGCCCCATTCTTTCTTCTTCACCTTCTTCACCTTCTTCACCTTCTTCTCCTTCTTCTCCTTCCTCCCTGTCTTCTCCGCCCTCTCGCCCTGTCCTCAGTGTCTCTGCCCTAAGAACCTCTCGTTCGCTGACGTGCATCTCGATTAAATCCGCCAAAATCGAGTTCATCTCCGACGAGACCGAGAGAATATCAACATCCGCAACGATGCCGACCAACTTGCCGTCCTCAAGCACTGGTATTTTTCCTATCCGCTCCTCCGCCATCTTCTTCGCTACCTCGGACAGGCGGTCGTTGGGAGAGGCAGTTATCAGCGGCGTCGTCATTATCTCCTTCAATTTCACGCTGCTGGGCTTTGTGTCCTTACTTACCACCCCGTTAATTATGTCGCCGTGTGTGACAATTCCCACTGGCTCACCTCCTTCTCCCCCGCCCCGTCTAACGACTACAACGCTGTCCACATCGTATTTCTTCATCAGCCCCGCCGCCTCCCGCACGCTCAACTCCCCGTCGCCCTTCACTACCCGACGCACCATTATTTCCCTCAGCGGTATTTCTGTCTCCATCTGCTCTCTCACAATTGATAATATTAAAACTATGATAAATATTGTTAGACGAGGATGTTAGACGAGGAGATGAAATATGTAATTTTGATAGGGGACGGAATGGCGGACTACCCGATTCCTGAACGGGGCGGCAAGACGGCTTTGCAAATCGCAGCAACGCCAAACCTCGACTTCGTCGCTACCGCGGGCGTCTGCGGGTTGGTGAAAACAATTCCAGAGGAGCTGGCAGCTGGGAGCGACATTGCTACGCTCTCTATTCTCGGCTACGACCCTGCGAAATATTACACTGGTCGGGGTCCGCTGGAGGCGTTGGGAATGCGTGTGCCTCTCGAGGAGGGCGACCTCGCATTTAGGTGCAACCTCGTAACTGTGCGAGAGGGAAAGTTTGCGGACTACAGCGGCGGGCATCCGACAAACGAAGAGTCGAGGGGATTAATTGCAGCGCTTAACGAGGAATTAGGGGGGAGCGGGTGCGAATTTTATCCTGGAGTGAGTTACCGAAACATTTTGGTTCTCAAGTCCGAATCCAAAAATAATATTTTTGCGGGGGCGAAAGAGATTGGAGGAGCGCCGCCACACGACATAATCGGCGCACGGGTAGAGGAGGAACTGCCGAGAGAGGTAATTTTGCGGGAAATTGTGCTTGCCTCGAGGGAAATATTTGGGAAGGCGGAGAAGGCGAATTTGGTGTGGCTCTGGAGCGGAGGCAGGAAGCCTGAAATGCCTGCGTTCAGTGGGCGGTACGGAGTGAGTGGTGGCGGTTCGGTGATTTCGGGGGTTGACCTCATAAAAGGGATCGGGCGGTGCGTGGGTCTGGAGGCAGTGGAGGTGCCGGGTGCGACAGGGTATTTTGACACGAACTACGAGGGCAAGGTGGAGTACGCGTTGCGGAGTTTGAAGGAGCGGGATTTTGTTTTGCTGCACGTAGAAGCACCGGACGAGGCGGGGCATCTCGGCGAGATTGACCTGAAAGTGAAGGCGATTGAGGATTTTGACGCGCTGGTTGTGGGAAAAATGTTACAGGGGTTGGAGCAGGAGTTTGCGGATTTTAAAGTCCTGGTCTTGCCCGACCACTACACGCCCGTCTCCCTGCGGACGCACACGAGAGAGCCAGTGCCGTTCGCAATTTTCTCTTCGCCACAAGCCCACGCTCAAGCCCACGCTCAGAATCATTTTGACGAAATCTTCGCAAGACAGTGCAGCTTGGCTGCGGGCAGAGGCGTGTTGGACGCGAGGGCAGGAGATTTGATGCGGCAGTTACTCAAAGAAGAAAGATAAAAAAATAAAAAAGGGACCGTCTGAGTTAGGGATCCCCTCGCTTTTGTTTTGTGCCTTGCCTTCCTTGTTTCTCTTCTGCAGCCTTGCTTGGCTTAGATTCTGCGTTCAAAGGCAACCCAAGTCTCGGTCGTTGCGACTTCCCTGCTTTGATGAAGGAAGTCTTTGATTACTTCAGGGTCTTCGGCTTCGTAGATCCAAATCGCGTCGTACCTGCCCAGCGTGTGGTACGCCTGCAGGAACTTCACACCTTTGGGTGGGTTCGCGATCATTTCGTCCCCGAACTCTCTCGCCGACTTCACCATTCCCGGATTCACCTTTACGCATGTTATGAACAACATTTTTTCTTTCACCTCCTAATTTTTTCTTCCCTCTTATTTATCTCCGTTTCCTTGTAAAAAATTTATTTTCTTTTGTCTTTTCGCTGTTCCTTTCGCTGAAGATAAGAGGAGAGGAGCGTGACAAAGATTTGTTAGCCCTTTTCCCTTCTATTTTTATCGTGTTTTGCGAGCAACTCCTCAACAGGCTTCGCCCCGTAGTTCTTTATCCTCGTGTTTATCTGCGAGATTTCGGTTGAGATTTCGTTGCCTCTGACCGATTTTCTTCGCCTCTTGCCTCGCTCTTTCGGGCGGTAGCCAGGAGGGGAAGAGATTAAAATCCGCTTCCTTGCAGCCCCCGAGACATCTTTCCGCATCGGCATTCCCTGCTTGTCCGAGCCGCCAGTTATTTCCAACTCGTAGCCGCCCAGCCCAAGAATCTCCGCATTCACAACTTCCCCTATTCGCTTCCCGACGAACAACGCACTCGCCTCCGCGTCCTTGCCCGCCACCTTGTACGCCTTCCCGCTCTTC
>Ga0190347_1000391_pt1 | contig 14208 bp, 19 predicted proteins | sample 48721356_MG_FD_161652 | JGI IMG/M metagenome (GOLD analysis project Ga0190347, IMG submission 161652) | Hydrothermal vent microbial mat bacterial communities from Southern Trench, Guaymas Basin, Mexico - 4872-13-5-6_MG | ecosystem: Environmental > Aquatic > Marine > Hydrothermal vents >...
ACTCCAGGAGCTGCTGAGTGAAAGTTCCCGTAAACAGAGTCCTTGAATGTGGTCCGGGGAAGACATCAAATTTATGCGCAGGGCCCTTAAATTGGGCAAAAAGGGGCTTGGATACACTGCTCCAAACCCTGCTGTAGGGGCTATAGTAGCCAGTCAGGGCATGATCCTGGGAGAGGGCTGGCACCAAAAGGCCGGCACACCCCATGCTGAAATCCATGCCCTGAGGGCCGCTGGAGACAAGGCCAGAGGGTCCGACCTGTATGTAACTCTGGAACCATGCAACCACACGGGCCGGACGCCGCCCTGCACACATGCCATACTGCAGGCGGGCATCAGAAGGATAATAATAGGGACACTCGATCCAAATCCCAAGGTAACCGGAGGTGGGGCAAGGTTTCTGAGGGATAGAGGCCTTGAAGTCGAGACGGGTTGTCTGAGATATGAATGCCGTCTTTTGATTGCTCCGTTTACCAAACACGTATTGACCGGCATGCCATGGGTCCGGTCTAAGGTGGCATGCAGTCTGGACGGAAGGACCGCAACACATACAGGCCACTCCAAGTGGATTACCAATCAGAAGGCCCGTAGCTCCGGGCACCGCCTCAGGGAAATAAGCGACGCCATACTGGTCGGCAAAGGCACCATAGCGGCGGACGACCCGCAGCTTACCTGCAGGCCGGGCGGGAAAACCGGTAAAGATCCCATCAGGGTGGTGCTGGACAGTGCGCTGAACATTGATACATCCAGTCGAATATGCCAGATGAAGTCCCCTGCACCTACCGTGATAATCGGGGTAAAAGGCAGGGCCACGGATGAACACAGGCAGGCCATAGAGGCATCCGGTACACGGGTCTGGTTTACACCTCCGGACAAGCAAAACAGGGTAAGCATCATAGATGTACTCAGAATGCTGGGTGATTTTGGGGTACAGTCGCTTCTGATAGAAGGCGGGGCCACGATCAACGGGGCATTCTGGGACCAGGCGTTGGTTGATGAGGCCTTTTTTTATTATGCTCCCATGGTGATCGGCGGGGAGGATGCCCGGCCCGCAATAGGCGGATCGGGGTCTGTGGAAATAGGAACGGCAAAAAGGCTGTCCCATGTAAAACATCACAAGCTGGGAGATAACTGGCTGGTCTCCGGTCTGGTTACAGACATTGATTCTTTTTGGAGTTGACACAAATGTTTACCGGAATAATCAACGGCCTTGGTACTCTCAAGGATACCAGGCAGGCGGGCCAGGGCCTGGTCTTTACTATTCAATCCGATTTTTCCATTGAAGATCCACAGGAAGGGGAGAGTATCGCTGTTAACGGGGCCTGCCTGACCGCAGTCACTATCTCCCACTACGTATTCACCGCAGAAGTTTCACCTGAGACCCTTTCAAAGACCACGCTGTCTTGGCTGCGGGTTGGAAGCCGTGTTAATCTTGAGCGGGCACTCAGACTCTCGGATCGCCTCGGCGGACACCTGGTAAGCGGACATGTGGACGGAATAGGTGAAATAATTAAAAAGGAACATTTAAGCCGGTTCGCTCTATTTTCCATATCCGTCCCTGAGGACCTTGGCCGCTATATTATTGAAAAAGGTTCGGTTGCAATCGACGGTATAAGCCTTACTGTAAACAATTACAGTAGAGGCGTTTTCTCCGTGGCCGTTATCCCTCATACAGCCAGGCTCACCACTATGGGTTTTAGAAAGAAAGGAGATAAAATCAATATTGAGGTAGATCTCATTGGGAAGTATATTGAAAAACTACTATCGGCCGGTCACATTAAATCAGAGGAAAAGACCAATATTGATACAGAGTTTCTGGCACGGCATGGATTTATTTAGTATCTGAATGGAAAGGCCGTTAACAATAACTTTTAATCCTAAATTTTGAATTTAAAAAAGAAAATAATTATAATATGTTAATTGTCTCTGAAGCTAAATTGAAAAAGACGAAATTCGGGATTTTTTTTCAGGCATTATTAATAAAAACTTTGCAGCAAAACTTAGTATGGAGACGCAACTTTTTTAACGAGGTTTAACAAACAATGTCATTATCCAAAATAGAAGAGGCCATTGAGGACATTCGGGCCGGGAAGATGATTATCCTTGTGGACGACGAAGATCGTGAAAACGAGGGTGATCTCACTATGGCAGCGGAGACGGCAACCCCGGAGGCCATAAATTTCATGGCCCGGTATGGTCGCGGACTGATCTGCCTGGCCCTTACGAAAGACCGGGTAAACAAACTGAACCTCCCCATGATGACTTCCCGGAACACATGCAGATACGGTACGGCCTTCACAGTATCCATAGAGGCCAAAAATGGAGTCACTACAGGTATCTCCGCCCATGACAGGGCCACCACTATCAAAACTGCCATAGCAGAGGAATCCGGTCCGGAGGATATCGTCATGCCGGGTCATGTCTTTCCGCTGAAGGCCAGAGAGGGAGGTGTCCTGGTAAGGGCGGGTCAAACCGAGGGTTCAGTGGACCTTGCAAGGCTGTCAGGTCTGAATCCATCCGGAGTCATATGCGAGATAATGAAGGACGACGGGTCAATGGCCCGGATGCCTGATCTGGAAATTTTTGCCAGAAAACACGATCTCAAGATTGTCACAATTGCAGACCTCATAGCCTATCGTCTGCGTACCGAAAGCTTTGTACGCCGAGAGGTTGAGACCAGGCTGCCTTCCAGGTTCGGTGGCGAATGGAAGCTCATTGTCTACAGCAGTATAATCGATCCCAACGAGCATCTTGCCCTGGTACTGGGAGAGCGGAAAATCCGGGCTGATGAGGAAATTCTTGTGCGTGTACACTCTGAGTGCCTGACCGGGGATGTGCTTGGCTCCCTGAGATGTGATTGCGGTCCACAGTTACAGAGGGCCATGAGCCAGATAGCCAAAGAAGGCAGGGGTGTCCTTGTCTACATGAGGCAGGAAGGCAGAGGTATAGGACTGCTTAACAAACTTCGGGCCTATTGTCTCCAGGATCAGGGTAGGGATACTGTAGAAGCCAACTGTGAACTTGGCTTTAAACCGGATCTCAGGGACTATGGTGTCGGGGCACAGATCTTGAGGGACCTTGGGGTGAGAAAAATGAGACTCATGACCAACAATCCTAAAAAGATTGTCGGACTCGAGGGTTATGGAATGGAAATGGTAGAAAGGGTCCCGATTGAAATCCCGCCGCATGAAGAGAACTTCGGCTATTTATTGTGTAAAAAAGAAAAGATGGGACACCTGTTACATATTTAGCAATTGAGAAAAAGAGGGGATATCATGCCTAAGACATTTGAAGGTCACCTGCAGGCCCAGGGATTGCGTTTAGGTATTGTAATCGCGCGATTTAACGAATTCATTTCCAGCAAGCTCCTTGGAGGCGCATTGGATGCGCTTGTCAGGCATGGATGCACAGAAGGTGATATCGAGGTGGCCTGGGTGCCAGGCGCCTTTGAAATCCCCCTGGTAGCCAGGCGCATGGCAAACAGCGGCCATTATGACGCCGTAATATGTCTGGGCTGCGTAATCAGGGGGGCCACACCGCACTTTGACTACGTAGCTGCCGAAACATCCAAGGGGATCGCACAGGTTGCAATGCAGGCGGATTGCCCTATTGCCTTTGGAGTACTCACCACTGACAGCATCGAGCAGGCCATTGAACGGGCAGGCACCAAGGCAGGGAATAAGGGCTGGGATGCCGCTCTCGCCGCTGTAGAAATGGCAAATCTCTTAAAAGGCCTAAATGCCTAAATTGTCAATGCGTCGCAAAGGGCGGGAGATCGCCCTTCAGATCCTTTATCAATGTGACTGGAATACCATTGAAAATATAGATAAGGTAATTATGGAATATGCCAGAAACCTGGCTTCAGAGGCTATCCCTGAAGACGATCCCGCCCTGATATTCGGCTGCACCCGGCTGCGGGGCGTGCTTACGCACAAGGCGGAGATCGATTCCATCCTGAAAAAGAATGCCGAGCATTGGCGTCTGGACAGGATGGCCAGTGTTGACAAGAATATATTGCGCATAGGTGCCTTCGAGTTATGTTATTGTCCTGATATACCTCCTAAAGTAGCCATAAATGAAGCACTTGAGCTTGCAAAAAAGTTTTGCGGGGAGGAATCAACTGCCTTTGTAAACGGCATCCTGGACTCGGTCTTGAGGCACAGGGAAATAGCTGAAAAGTCATAATCTTTATATATCATGACGGTACGATATAATTTCAAGACAATAGAAGAAAGGCATCAGGCCGAATGGGCGGAAAAGGGCCTTTTTACCGCCCGGGAAGACAGCTCTGGGCCACGTTATTATGTCCTGGAGATGTTCCCCTACCCTTCAGGCCGGATACACATGGGTCATGTCAGGAATTACACCATAGGGGACGTAGTGGCCCGCTACAAACGCATGCAGGGCTACAATGTCCTTCATCCCATGGGATGGGACGCCTTTGGTATGCCAGCCGAGAATGCCGCTATTAAACATGGTATCCACCCTGCCGTATGGACCCATGAAAATATCAACTACATGCGCAAACAGCTCAAGCGTCTGGGGTTGTCATATGACTGGGAAAGAGAGTTTGCCACCTGTGACCCGGATTACTATCGCTGGGAACAGCTCTTTTTTATCCGGATGTTTGAGGCAGGGCTCGTATATCGTCAGAAATCCAAAGTCAACTGGTGCGAAGGCTGTCAGACAGTACTCGCCAATGAGCAGGTAGAGGACGGCAGGTGCTGGCGGTGTGATACAGAGGTGGTGGAAAAAGAACTGGATGGGTGGTTTTTTAAGATCACTGACTATGCTCAAGAACTCCTGGAAGGGTGCGACAGGTTGACCGGATGGCCGGAAAAGGTCCTTACAATGCAGCGCAACTGGATCGGCCGCAGCGTGGGGGCAGAGATCACGTTTCCGCTTTCCGGAATGGAGGGTGAAATCAGGGTATTTACCACCAGACCGGATACCCTCTGGGGTGCGACCTTTATGAGCCTGTCACCGGAACACCCTGTGGCCCTGAAGCTCTGTATGGGTACAGGCCAGGAAGAAAAAGTAAAGGCCTTTATAGAAAATTGGCGCAAAATACCTGCAAGAGAAAGACAGATCACTCAGTCACCGGATCACTCAGTCACCAGATCCAGGGAAGGTGTATTCACCGGGGCATATGTCAGGCATCCGCTAACCGGTGAATGCATTCCCGTCTACATTGCTGATTTCGTGTTAATGGAATACGGCACAGGTGCGGTAATGGCCGTCCCTGCCCATGACCAGAGGGACTTTGAGTTTGCAGGAAAATACGGGCTGCCAATTAAGATCGTGATTCAACCAAAGGGGGAAAACCTGGAGCCCGAGACCATGAAAGAGGCATGGGAAGGCCCCGGCACCCTTGTGAATTCAGGTCCTTTTGACGGTACAGACAACGAAGAGGCCAAGGGGGCCATAACCAGGCAACTTGAGACCCAGGGCCTTGGAAGGCAAAAAGTCAGTTACCGCCTGAGGGACTGGGGCATATCCAGACAGCGCTTTTGGGGGGCACCTATTCCAATGGTCCAGTGTGACAAATGCGGGCTCGTGCCGGTCAGGGAACAGGATCTGCCTGTTATTCTACCCCTGGATGCCGGGTTGGACAAACAGGGCAGGTCTCCACTCCCCCGCCTTGAGAGCTTCTGGTCTACAACCTGTCCCAAGTGCGGCGGACCTGCACGGCGGGAAACAGACACGATGGACACCTTTGTTGAATCATCCTGGTATTTTGCCAGATACACATGCCCTGACGAGACCCGGGCACCACTGGACCGCAAGATGGTGGATGCATGGCTCCCTGTAAATCAGTATATAGGTGGAATTGAACACGCCATACTGCATCTCCTGTATGCAAGATTTTTTACCAAGGCCCTGCGGGATCTGGGGTGGCTTTCAATAGATGAGCCATTTGCAAACCTTTTGACTCAGGGCATGGTCCTCAAAGACGGGGCGAAGATGTCCAAATCCAAAGGGAATGTGGTTGACCCTGACGAGATGATACGTACTTACGGAGTCGATACCATTCGTCTCTTCATACTTTTCGCTTCCCCGCCGGAAAGGGACCTTGAATGGAGTGATCAAGGAGTCGAAGGGGCCCACAGGTTCCTGCACCGGATCTGGCGTCTGATCACGGAAAATCTTGAGGGTCTGAACTCAATCCGGACCGGCAGACAGACCCTGATTCAGGGGACAAAGGCCACCAGGGCCCTTCGACAAAAGACGCACCGGACGATTCTGAAGGTCACCGAGGACATTGAACAGCGCTTTCATTTCAATACGGCCATAAGCGCGGTAATGGAATTGATCAATGAGGTAATGGGCTGCCTCAACCGGCATGGCACCCCAGGGATGGATAAACAGGGGGATTGGGCCGCATTGAGAGAGGCCATGGAAGCGGCGTTAATCCTGCTCTTTCCAATGGTGCCTCATATAACGGACGAATTGTGGCGGCTCCTTGGACATCAAAAGAGCATAGGTCTGGAACCATGGCCTGCTGCAGATCTTGATGCCGCACGGGCCGATACTGTAAATATCGTGGTGCAGGTCAACGGTAAGCTTCGCAGCCAGGTCGAGGTAGATCAGGATACAGATAAGAAAGATATTGAATCCATAGTTTTGGATGATCCCAAGATAAAGCGATACACAAAAGGAAAGGCAATACATAAAATCATATATGTGCCCGGAAGGCTTATCAACATTGTCGTAAAGGATTAACAGGGTCTGGAGAACAGCATTTACCAATGATCAGAATCATGCATATGGTTTTATCTACACGTCGCCACGGCAATCTTCTCTTTGCTGTTTTCGCCTTTTTCATCCTCTGTACTTCTTTATCCGGTTGTGGATACCACTGTGCCGAACGCGTGGAGTCATTACCTCCGTGGATAAAAACAGTTTATGTGGAGCCATGGTCCAACTGCAGCAATGAACTCCTCCTTGGGGTTTGGATAACCGAAGAACTCAGACATGAATTTTTAAGGGGCAGGGGGCTGAAGCTTGTCTCCAGGGATGAAGCCGATGTAATCCTGAAGGGAGAGATTATAAGCACAAGCACAGGAGGTGTTTCCTACATCCGATATGACAAGGCCGTGGAACGACGCATCGCGGCCGAGTATTCAGTGCATCTGGTATATCGCGAGACCGGTCAGGTCATATGGCAGACCAGTAATATAGCCAGGGAGAAAGAATTTCTTGTAGGTAAGGATATAATGCAGACGGAGGCCTTAAAAGATGAGGCCCTGCAAAAACTCGGCCGTGACGTGGCCGAGATAATCTATCACAGGATTACAGGTGTCTTCTAACCTTCTGCCTGGGCCTTTCCCAGGGCATGGACCTTTTTGCTCAACCGGGAAATATTACGTGATGCTGTACGTCTATGAACAGTACCTTTGGCTGCCGACTTGGCAATGACCTTCTGAGCCAGACGCATGTGTTCCCGAACCTCTGCAGGCGACTTCTCTGCAATGGCGGCCTCAAGTGCCTTCACGGTGTTTTTGATCTTGGTCTTTTGGGATCTATTGCGTAATTGACGTCTTTTACTCTGGTTTGCCCTCTTAAGGGCGGATTTGTGATTGGCCAATCTTATCCTCCTGTATTTTATAATATGTTATTTATTATTGTTTTCTTGAAGACAAGAGTCTCATATAATATAGCACCTATTTGATGTCAACATGGATCTTTTACACTTCATAAATCATTTCAAGATACTTCGTAACGTACCCGGCCTTGAGGCCTTGATTACAGTACTTATCTACCTGGTGCTTGCCAAGGCCGTCGACCTATTTATCGACAAAATCCTGAGGCGCCTGGCAGGCCTTACAAAATTTAGTTTTGATGACAAGCTGATATCCTTTATCCACCGTCCCGTATGCTGGACTGTTGCCTTGATGGGTATCCTGCATGGCCTGATATTGCTTGATGAGTTGAGGCCGCCCTGGGATTTCATCCTTCCAACGTTCGTCAAGAGCCTGATCCTGTTTGTATGGTGGCTTGCAGCCCTCAGGATAGTGAACTGCCTGCTGTCGGACAAGATCTTCTCAATCACCGCCATGACAGGGGATGCCGGACGAGACTTCTTATTACTCCTCAAGAATATATTTCGTGTTGCAGTAATTGTAATAGGTGTCCTGTGGATACTCGCAGTCTGGAATGTAAACCTCACGCCGCTTTTTGCATCTGCAGGGATCGCAGGTATAGCCGTCGCGCTGGCAGCAAAGGATACACTTGCCAACTTTTTCGGCGGGATCAGTATCTTTGCGGATAAACCCTTCAAAATCGGGGATTACATAATTATCGACAGCGGTGAAAGGGGTGAAGTGGTCAGTATAGGCATCCGTTCTACAAGGATCAATACAAGGGATGACGTGCTTATCACCATCCCCAATTCCATAATGGCAAATGTCAAGATCATTAATGAAAGCGCCCCTAATCCCAGGTTCAGGATACGCATACCGATCGGTGTAGCCTACGAGAGCGACCCGGAAAAGGTAGAGGACATCTTAGTAAAAACAGCAAAAGCCAATTCCATGGTATCAAAAGAACCGGAGCCCAGGGCGAGGCTGAGGGAATTCGCAGATTCATCAATCAACTTCGAGCTTCTGTGCTGGGTAGAAGACCCGAGGGACAAAGGTCTTGTCACGCATCAGATCATGAACACCATCTTTAAGTCCTTTGCACAAGAGGGCGTCACCATCCCGTTTCCACAGAGAGATGTACATCTCATGCCGCCCGCAGATACAAATTAAAAAAGGAAATTCATATATCTCAGAGATTTGGTCAATAAGCAAAAGCATGGATTTTCTTTTGGCAAATACAGAAAGTGGCCCCAGAATTTCTTTCTTCTGCATATATGCTTCGGTATATTAAAGAACGAGTCCGGAGCCGATCTGGCGGCTATACTTTCATCTCTTGCTGCGCACAATTTAATAGCTGATCAACCAGGGACAGAGCCCTCCTCTGCCACAGGCGGATTGGTCTTCACCCTTTCGTCCGGAAAGGGTGAAAAAAATCCCCGGAATCCTGTAAATCCTGTCGAATAACAGAAAATAACAGAAGTCGTTGGAAGAAAAGACCATTGAAGATGTCCTTCTCCAAATAATGATTGGCGAATACAAAGGAATATGACAAAAAAGCCTTTAAGTTACTTTTATTATCCACGACCCCCAAAATCCGTTTTACTGAAAAGAAAGTCCGGATGTCACCGGCATTTCACCGCTCATAAGTTCTTTCAGAAACAGCGTACCCCCAAGGGATAAGGATATCATATCATAGGTTCAAGGCCGAAAGGAGTAAAAGAGTACCGGACAGGTACCTTGAGCCCGTATTTACATGGTTTTTTCATACGTTATAATGTTTACGTATACATAAAGGAGGATCTAATGGACAAGGTGTTATCCGCAAGGGTTGATGAATCAGTTATTAAAAAACTAAATATGCTTAGCAGGCAGTTAAACCTGACCAAAAAGGCAATACTTGAAGGGGCGATATTACGTTACGCTGAACAGGTTACTGTGGAAAAAAAAATTGATATTTTGGATCTGACCTTTGGCTCCTGGAAACGCGACGAGGCTATAAGTGACACTGTTAACAGGGTACGCAATGCATTTCAGACATCCATGGAAAGGCATCAGAGATGAGAGCGTACATCGATTCTGATATTCTCATCTGGCACCTGCGTGGCAAGCCTAAAGCCCGTGATTTCATTCGCAGGATCCAAAAAACTGATGAATTCGAACTGTGGACAGGGGCAATGCAGCGCGCTGAGATCATCTTTTTTATGTGTCCAGGCGAAGAAGAAGCCACGGAACTTTTCCTGTCACTTTTTCAGACAGCTCCTGTTGATCAGGCAATAATTGATACTGCTGGAGGGCTTTACCGAAAATGGCATCCAAGCCATGGTATTGATATCAATGATGCTATACTGGCCTCTACAGCGATGCATTATTCCGGCAAGATCTTTACACTGAATAAAAAACATTATCCTATGCCGAATATTCTGGTGGGAAAAGCCTGGTAACTTGGATGAGCGACTTGCAAATTTTGTCACTGGTGTCCCAATGTTAATCGAATATTTTAGTTGCTTATCATCGATAGTAATTTTATTGTTGATGGTGGCCCTTGTCTTCCGGAAATGTGTCAGGAAAGACACTCAAACACAGATTGATGGTCGCCGAATTCAATGCATAGGCCGTATTTCAAACTCTAAATCGAAGTCTTCCTCTATGTATAAACAACTGCGCATGGGCTGCCGCAGGCGGATTGGTTTTCACCCTTTCGTCCGGAAAGGGTGAAAGAAAAAAATCCCCGGAATCCTGTAAATCCTGTCGAATAACAGAAGTCGCCGGCAGAAAAAACCATTGAAGATGTCCTTCTCCAGTTTGGAGACATTCATAGGGTTGCTCGTAGAAGATACCGCCAATTCTTTAAGAACGGAATCGCATAAGGCACCCGGCCTGAACTACAGTGTGGTCTACTGTTAAGAGGAAATCAGCAACTGAGGCAAAATCAGCTTTTGGCTATCTAACGATAAAGAAAATGGGTATTCGCGACGGGAAATTGGTAGGTTTTTGAATATGAGAAGCTATCGTGCGATTAGGAGGAATCAAGAAGGCAAAAGAGTTATTGACAAAAGCGAATTTTTGCGGGATTTATTCGAAGAATAGTGGAATAGTGGCAACGCCCCCAATTACATTATTATAGAGGTGAAAAATGGGAAGCATAGCAATCAGAAAAGATGAGGATATCTTGAAAATAAGGAATAGAATCCAACGTAAATTCAAAAATGTAAAGGCGTTTAGAGCTAAGCAATACATAGGAAAATTAAGATTAAAGGAAGATCCTTTATCTTATCAGAAGCGAGTTCGGAAAGAGTGGAATGAATATACTGATTGATACCAACATTGCGCTCTATTTGCTTGGGGGCGATTCTCGGATTGCAGAAGTGTTGGAAGGTGAGACAGTATATGTGTCGTTTATTTCTGAGTTGGAACTACTTGGATATCCGGGAATAACCAATGAAGAAGAAAAAGTGATTCACGATTTTCTGGACGATTGTGTAATTATTGACATAAACGACCAAATCAAAAATGGAACAATTCGGTTTCGCAGAAATTATGGTTTAAAACTTCCTGATAGCATCATTGCAGCAACGGCATATTATTTGGGTATTCCCCTTCTCAGCGGAGATAAAGACTTCCTGGTGGTAAAGGATATTGACTTTATTTTTTATGAAGAAAATTGAGCTCCTTGCCGGATAAAGGTGTACAGTAAGAGTTGCCGGAGCTACATTACTGACCCAGTGCAGGAGTAAATTCCGTAGATAAAAGCGGGAGGACGACGGAGGCACATCATGCTACGGACAAAGACCTCCTCTGCCGCAGGCGGATTGGTTTTCACCCTTTCGTCCGGAAAGGGTGAAAGAAAAAATCCCCGGAATCCTGTAAATCCTGTCGAATAACAGAAGTCGCTGGCAGAAAAAACCATTGAAGATGTCCTTCTCCAAAAAATGATTGACGAATACAAAGGAATATGAAAAAAGCGCCTTTAAGTTACTTTTATTACCAAGGTCCCCCAGATCCTCTCCCGGATCCGGATGCAGTTTTAACTTGCTTCTTGTGTTAACAAGGCATATGTTTAGACCTATGTTAAATCATCTTCAGGAGACCGTTATGCAAACAGAACGGCGTGTGCGTTTATTCAAGAATGGACGAAATCAAGCCCTACGTATTCCAAAAGATTTCGAATTGCCAGGGGATGAGGCCATTATTCGTAAGGAAGGTGCGCGGTTGATAGTGAAGCCTTTAAATCACACCCCTCTTCTTGGCTTACTAGCCACATTGGAGACTTTGGATGAGGATTTCCCAGATGTGGATGAAGGCCTGCTGCCGCCCGATGACATAGAATTGTGAGCATGAGCAGCTTCACTTATCTGCTTGATACTAACATCCTGTCTGATCTTGTCCGGCATCCTGCAGGGAAGATCGCGCAACGGATTGAAGCCATGGGCGAAGAGCGGATTTGCACCAGTCTTGTGGTTGCCGCCGAGCTGCGTTATGGCGCTTACAAGAAGGGATCAGTGCGATTAACAAATCAATTGGAAGTCGTATTATCCGCCTTGGATGTCCTTCCTTTAGAGCAACCGGCCGATGATCGATATGCTGAATTGCGTGTAGACCTGGAGCAAGCGGGCACACCAATTGGTCCCAATGATATGCTCATAGCTGCCCATGCTTTGGCCCTGGGTTTGATCCTGGTGACTGCCAATGTTAATGAATTTTCGCGTGTTCCAGGTTTGGCACTGGAAAATTGGCTTGTATAACGGAAGAAAAAGGCGCAGGCACATAATGCTGTATCTATCGAGCAAAAAATTAGCGTGGATATTAGATCAGACAGGTATCGTCCTAAAGAGGCGCAGCAAAGAAGATGTTTTTGAAGGACATTTTAATAGCTGATCAACCAGGGACAAGGCCCTCCTCTGCCGCAGGCGGACTGGTTTTCACCCTTTCGTCCGGAAAGGGTGAAAGAAAAAAATCCCCGGAATCCTGTAAATCCTGTCGAATACCAGAAGGCGTCGGCAAGGTCTTGCTTTCTGGAATCCGAGATAGAAAAGTTGGCAGGACACGGGCTATTATTTCCTGTCTGGCTGCCAGGTAAGCAGATTATACCCAAACACCGATACGGATCATTTGAATATCAGTTCTAAAAAGCAGAATTGACAGCACCCCGGTTCCGTTATACAATGTATAACATATATGGAGGCACATCATGCTTGCGATACGATTAGACAAAGAAATAGAGCAGGAACTGGATCTGCTCGCGAAGACGCGGGGCAGCAACCGCAGTGCGGTCATACGGGAAGCGATACTGCAATATTTAGAGGATAATGAAGACCTGCAACTGGCAAAACAGGCCCAGTCAGAGATGAGGGGAAGTAGATCACTGAAGCGACTGAGAGAAGACCTTGGCCTGGACGGTTGAAATCAGTGACTTTGCCGAACGGCAATTGAGAAAACTCGATGGGAGTGTTCAAAGGCGCATTCTCGACTGGTTGAACAACCGAATAGAAGGATGTAAAAACCCCCGCTATTTCGGAGAACCCTTGAAGGGAGCCTATGCCGGATTCTGGAGGTACCGCATCGGGAATTACAGAGTCATTTGTGATATCGTGGATGAAAAGATTATAGTGCTGGTACTGGCGATTGGTCACCGGCGAGACGTATACAGAAAATAAGGGCGGAATCCTGGCGCCACTATCATAAAAACGGGTGTCTGTCCCTAATCCTTATTCCATCAGTAAACCGCAGGACCAAGTCTGGTGGCATTATCTCCAACGCTGAGAAACCTGTCTGTCTTGTGAATAGAAATGTCCTGGATTTTTCCCTGGTGTCTCATAACGTGAATTCTCCTGCCGCCCCACACTGATTTCTCAGGGGAAGGACAAAGCCCTCCTCTGCCGCAGGCGGATTGGTTTTCACCCTTTCGTCCGGAAAGGGTGAAAGAAAAAAATCCCCGGAATCCTGTAAATCCTGTCGAATACCAGAAGTAGTCCGCAGAGAAGACCATTGAAGATCTCCTTCTCCAAATAATGATTGGCGAATACAAAGGAATATGACAAAAAGCCTTTAAGTTACTTTTATTACCCACGACCCCTAAATTCTATCCCGCATTAATAACACTTTATGCAGAAAGCAGAAGGCAAAAATGTTACAGAATTATAATGCAAAATATTCCAAAATTTCTTCTTGATATATGGGGCAATTGATCGAATGGCCGGAGGTTGTGACTGAGGGTAAAGACATAGAAGAGTGCCGCATTATGCTGCGAGATGCCCTTAATGAAATGATCCTGGCTTATAAGGAACAAGAGAAGGAAATGCCGCCGGGCGGGGCCTTGATTGAGCAAGTTCCAATATGAGGTTCAGGATGTCTGTCAATAAGATATTTTGAAGAAAATGGATTTCGGCTTTTGCGTGAGGGAACAAATCATTCAATATATAATGATGTGAAAACCATCCCTGTCAAGAGACATCGAGCCCTCGACAGAATCACGGCCAATGAAATTTGCAAACAAGCTGGATTAAAGCCGAAATTCTAAAGAATCTATTCTGAATTTCAAAGTTGACAGAGTTACTATCCTTATATATTACCTGACCTTTCCAGCTCCCAGCTTTCAGCTTTGAGCTTTGAGCTTTCAGCTTTGAGCTTT
>Ga0190347_1000393_pt1 | contig 14202 bp, 9 predicted proteins | sample 48721356_MG_FD_161652 | JGI IMG/M metagenome (GOLD analysis project Ga0190347, IMG submission 161652) | Hydrothermal vent microbial mat bacterial communities from Southern Trench, Guaymas Basin, Mexico - 4872-13-5-6_MG | ecosystem: Environmental > Aquatic > Marine > Hydrothermal vents > Microbial...
CAGCTATCGCCTCTGTTCTGTCAATTCTCTCCTGCCCCTGATCCTTCCGTGGGACTCCCTTTTCACCTCCTTTTCCCCGGGCTCCAGGCTCTTTCCTGTCAGCGGTATTTTGCCCGGTATCGAGACAGATCCGCAGCGTATCGTAGGCGGCATTGATCTCTTTTAACTTTTGCTCTGCCTTCCTTTTTAGCCGGGGCTTGTTGCTGAATCTGTCAGGATGCCAAATATTTACCAGGTCCTTGTACGCCTCTTTCACTTGCTGAAAAGACGCATTTCGATCAAGGTCAAGGATTTTATAACAATGCTCAATATCCATTCTGCACCGTTTGGCTTCCTGGCGTGTACTGCTCTAGCATCGTGTTGCGCTTTCGGCTCATGAAGTGATTCAATGTATAACAAATGAAACCTTTCTTGTGAAGAACTATTGTAGAGCGCGAACGGCAAGAAATTCTTCTCCAAAATGCCCCAATACCTGAATTCCCCTTGTTTTGCAGATAAAATTCTGGTAGCTATTCAGGTGCTTAGACTGAGGATTTACCCGCATGTCTTGTAGCGAGAAAAAGGCCCAGGAGGTGTTTCATGGACACTAAAGTTCCGAGTCGAGAAGAGGCTTTTCGGCTGCTGACCAAGTACAACAAAAATGAAAGCCTTATCAAGCATGCGCTGGCCGTGGAAGCGGTGATGCGCTACTTTGCCAGAAAACGAGGCGAAGACGAAGACAAATGGGGCATTATTGGCCTTATTCACGACCTTGATTACGAGAAGTTTCCTTCAGAGCATTGCCATAAGACAGAGGAAATTTTGCGTGAGAATCAATGGCCCGAGGAATACATCAGGGCTGCGATCAGCCATGGATGGGGGATTTGCTCCGAAGTGGAACCCAAAACTGAACTTGAAAAAGTCCTCTATGCTGTTGATGAACTGACAGGCCTTGTCGTTACAACAGCCCTTGTCCGCCCTTCCAAGAGCATCCTGGACACCACGACAAAATCCGTCAAGAAGAAATGGAAGGACAAAAGGTTTGCTGCAGGGGTCAACAGGTCTGTTATTGAAAAAGGGGCCGAAATGTTGGGCATGGATTTAGGAGATCTGATTACGGATACAATCAAAGGGATGCAGGAAGTTGCAGAAGAGATAGGGTTAAAGGGTACACTGTGATACCCGCGCTCGAACACAAAACTTTCTGTCTTTCGCTGTCAAGCTACAACGCAAGGCGGTCATGGGTATCTCTCCACTCCGGTGCTGCACCCGTGCTTGCAAAGCTAATATTGATTTCGCTTTGCCGGGGCAACAGTAAGACTTGGAATATTTCCTTAGCCACAATGCCATGCTTCCCTGTGAATCCTTGTAACCTAAGAAAATTCCTTGACAAAATGAACAACTGAGGGTAATTTGTTCCTGCCAAGTCAAAAATACCCCTAGGAACAAAGAATATCTTTCCCTAAAGGAGTAAAGGCTTATGACTGTGACAAAAGATCACATCGTCAATTCCCTTTGTAATGAGTTGGAACTACCTAAAAAACGAAGTGCCGAGCTACTCGAATCACTTCTAAAGCTCATTACAGGCTCGCTTCAGAATGGCGAGGATGTGCTGATCAGCGGATTTGGGAAATTTTGTGTAAGATACAAAAAGGAAAGAAAAGGAAGAAATCCGGCGACAGGGGAAGATTTGATGCTTAGCCCTAGGAGGGTTGTTACTTTTAAATGCTCTCCAGTCTTGAGGGCCAAGGTAAATCAAAATCAATAGATTGTATCCTAGGACGTTCTTTTCTTCCCTTATTTCTCGAACCATCGGGTAGGGTCACATCTCATGAAAGACAGTCTTTTTCGTAAATAGTGATAAATCCGACCCGGTATTGTCCAGTCTTTTCACCCATCATGAATTTCCAGCCCCACAAGGTAATGCCCTCTCAACCGGCCTTGATCATTTTTTACTATGCGGCTGACCTCTGCTGTGTGGCAATTTGAAGGTGTTGCTGATCCACGATAATAATACTTGGCTTTTAAAGAGACCCCCACCTTTAAGCGAGGCACAAGATTGGAATTCTCATTGACCAGAACACACATTGAGCCATGTTCCAGATCCCAAATTTTGAACTGATAAGGCAGCTCAACTCCGTCTATATTTAACTCAACGCTATGGCATGCTCCCGGCCCTTGTGTTCCAGAATGACCCTGCCTCGACTGCGTGGCTGAAGGTCGATTGTTTTTCATGTTTTCCTCCTTTCACCTTGTAGCCACCCCTAGGACAGTGCTGGAGCACGTCCACTTATCGCTAAATCGAAGCACTTGAGTTTCACCCAGGGGCTAGCACGAGGCAACACCACTTGAGTGTAGGTTTTTCTTTTCTACCGATTTTTGCGAAACCACTCCTATTTCTGAATTGCAAACCCATTAGTACCCAAACTCAGTTAATGAATAGATATCAACTGAAAGAAAAGGATTCATGAGCATCTCTTTACAATTTGGAGACAATCCCTCACACTGTGCAATAGAAAATACTGTCAATTAGCATTCCATTTGGATCAAGCATTTGACGAAGAAAAGAATTTGTACTAAGCAAGGGCTGGATGGAGAGGGTAATGCGTAGTGTGAGAATTTTCATTTTCTTATGCTTTATTATGTTTGTGCCTCATTCGCGGGCTGAGGCGGTTTCTATTTCCGCCATCAATGTTGATGTCCACGAGTTCAAGCTGAAAAACGGCATGCAGTTTCTCATTGTTGAACGCCATATTGCGCCCCAGGTAGCCTGTCGTGTTGCTATTCGTGCCGGATCAGCGCTTGAGGAAGCAGGCAAAACAGGAATTGCCCACATGGTAGAACACATGATGTTCAAGGGGACAAAGAATTTTGGCACTCTAGATCCCGAAAGAGACCAAAAGCTGCAGAGACGGATTGAGGCTGCGTACCGGGTGGTGTTGAGGGAGGAGGGCAAGCGCAAGCCAAACCAAGAGCTTATCAGGGCAAAGCTTGAAGAAATGTCAAGACTTCGGTTGGAGGTCCAGAAGATTTACGTGCCCCAAGCTTTCTCATCCCAGCTTGCAAAGAACGGTGCCGTAAACATCAATGCCTTTACCACAAAGGACCAGACCCAATATTTTATGTCGATCCCTTCCGACATGATTGAGCAGTGGTTTTCCATTGTCAGCGAACAGCTGTTTGAGCCTGCATGGCGGGAATTCTACGTCGAGAAGGAGGTAGTTCAGCGTGAATGGGCCTTTCGTTACTTGAATAACCCTGACGGCGCTGCATGGCTTGATCTCTATGCTACGATGTTCAATGCGCATCCCTACCACAATCCAACTATCGGATGGAAATCTCACATGGAAAAATTCAGTGCAACGGACGCTATCCAATTTCACAGGAAATACTACAATCCTACAAATGCGGTGTGTGTTCTTGTTGGGGATGTCACCGTAGAAAAGGCAAGAGCACTGGCCCAGATATATTTCGGCAGATATCCACCAGGTGAAAGGGCTCCCGAGCACGTCAGCTCGGATTTGCCCCAGCAGGGCCCGAGAAAAAGTATCAGATTTTTGAAAGGCGCACGAACCCCAAGGGTTCTTATTGGTTTTCATGCTGCTAGAATGGGTACCGAGGATTTCTATGCGCTTGACGTACTCAGTATGATTCTCAGCCACGGCCGGGGGGCCTTGCTCAACCAACAAATCGTGAATAAGGGTTTGGCTGTTGAGGCATGGGCTGCAAATCCTGATAACCGTTACGGCGGTATATTCATACTGGGGGGCTCTCCCAAAGAACCCTCTGGGCTGAAGTCAAAGCAAGTAGAGGAGAAGAGGAGAAGAGGGGCTTACATAGAATTTTGTAGAGAGTTTGAAGAACTAGTTCTTGGAGAGGCAGAAAAACTAAAAAAAGAATTGGTGAGCGAGCGAGAGCTTAAGCGAGTTCAAAAACTGGCTTACCGCGATTTGCTGGACAGCATACAAACCAACGAAATGCTTGCGCGCACTCTGGCGACTTTTGAAGTGCAAGTGGGGTGGAGGTACTTACTTTCGTATCTGAAGAAAATATCGGAAGTGACCCCTTATGATATCAGGCGCGTTGCGAACAGGTTCCTTTGCGCCGAAAACAAAACAAGCATTTATGTTATCCCTGGTGGGAAGCTTTTAAGACCCCCTGAGCCATATCGGGAAATCAGGTCGCTAAGCGGGTCAGCTGCTGCCCGTACTTCATTGAAGCCCACAACCTTCGTGAATCATTCTATTTATCCAACCCCCAAAGGCTGGAAACATCCTCTCTCTTTTAACCGCAGACCCACCAAGATCAAATATAGAAAGGCTGAAGAAGCACACGTCAGGGGAGCAACAATTTTCTTTCTGCCGGATCGAGAATTACCCCTGGTGCAACTAACACTCCTTGTAAAGGCTGGCTCGGTAGACATATGCGATGCCAAGTATGGATTGGCCAAGGTTTTCAATGAGTCCTTGGTTCCCGGTGGAACCCAGAGGCATTCACCTTCTGAGCTGGCCAGGATCCTGGATGAAAACGCTATCAGAATAAGAGTTTCTGTTAGGGAAGAAGATACTGCCGTAAAACTCTCAGTGCTGGAAGACGATTGGTCAAAGGGGCTTGAACTGCTCAAAGAGATTCTAACCGAGCCTCGTTTTGATGCAAAAGTTCTTGAGGCTGCTAAAAAACGAATTATGACCTCAATAAAACGGCAAGGAGGAAACGCGCACGTTGTAAGTGCAAGGGAGGCAATGATCTGGCATTTCAAGGGGCACCCTTATGGACGTGACCCCCTGCTAGCCCTCAAGACCATCCCCGGAATTACCGCACAGGATCTTGAGTCTTTCTTGAAACGATTTTTCGTGCCCTCTAATATGGTTTTTTGCATTTCAGGCGACATTGAAAAGGAACGTGTGGTAAATGGGGTTGAAAAGCTCCTCCAGGCTTTCCCGGGAACCAATGCCCCTGAAAGAAGGCTCAGAAAACCTTCCCCTACTCCGCCCGTACTTGCCTTTATTCATAAAGATGGGCAGGTTCAAAGCCATGTAACTATGGTGCTTGGCACCATGGAAAGGACGCAGCCTGGTTACTGGAAAATGAGCTTGCTGGCTGACCTGTTTGGTGGAGCCGATTCCCTGACGTACACAAGACTGCGGGAAGATCTTGGCCTAGCGTATGCTGCATGGTTTTACCAGACTTACAGGTGGAAAGCCGGGCTGCTTTTGGGATACATTGGGTGCAAGGCCGGGCTTTCTGCCCTTGCTATAAAAGAGACCGTCAACATTATGAAGAGCCTTAGAAAAAAGATACCTTCCGCGGAACTGGAGCGTAAGCGTCTGGATGTGCTTAATAGCTTTGTCTTTAACGTAGACACACCTGATGAACTTGTGGAAACCTATGGCCGCTATTACTTGCGAAAAGAACCACTGGATACCCTAGAGAGGATCCAGGAAGCATACATGTCCGCCAAGGCCAGTGAACTTTTAAACCTTGCCAGGGATTTCCTTGATCCTGCGAAACTGCAGATCTTTGTTGTGGGAGACAAGAACTCCAGTGTTGAAACCGAAAGCAGTACCACCACAACCCTTGAAGACAGCCTAGTTGCCCTGAGCAGAAGTCTCGGTCTACCATTCAAGGAAATTCCACTGCGCTGAGTCTCAAAGAAATGCCGCTCGCATCGGCTGTCGAGGTCATTGGTGATTACTTTGATCCAGGCTACTGGAGTTTTCCGGACAACTTGAAGCAAGCCAAGGAGAATATTTTAGAGATATGCATTTCCCTAACCTTTTTTCCCAAGTACGAATTAACAAACTGACATTGAAAAACCGCATTGTCATGACAGCAATGCACCTGGGGTATACCCCCCAAGGCGAGGTCACAGACCGGCTTGTTGAATTTTATGCTGCGAGAGCGATTGGTGGGGTGGCTTTAATAATTGTTGGAGGATGCGTTATTGACGAGCACGGTGGCATGGCTAGCATGATTCGTATCAGTGACGATTCCAGCATCCCCGGCCTGGCGCGACTGGTGCGTAGCGTCAAAAAGCGTGGAGCAAAGATTGCCGCCCAGCTATACCAGGCCGGGCGTTATGCGCATTCTTCCATGATCGGTGGCAGGAAACCTTTCTCAGCCTCAGCGGTCAGGTCACGTCTCACAGGTGAAACTCCAAGAGCACTTGAACTTGAAGAAATCCCTCAAGTCCAGGACAAGTTTTCACTGGCGGCACTGCGGGCTAAGAAGGCAGGGTTCGACGCTATTGAGATTCTCGGCAGTGCTGGTTACCTCATCAGCCAGTTCCTTTCCCCGATTACGAATCTTCGCAGGGACAGGTACGGGGGTTCTTTAGAGAACCGCATGCGTTTCGGAATAGAGGTGGCGGAAAAGGTTAGAAATATTGTAGGACCCGAGTATCCGGTTATTATGCGCCTGGCTGGTAATGACTTTATGCCCGGGGGCAATTCCAACAAAGAGGCAAGAATTTTCGCAGCCGAGCTTGAAAAGGCTGGAATAGATACATTCAATGTGACCGGAGGGTGGCATGAGACTCGGATACCACAGTTGTCGACATTTGTACCTCCAGGAGCTTTTGTATATCTCGCACGGGGCATCAGATCTGCAGTTTCAGTCCCGGTCATTGCCAGCAACAGAATAAATGACCCTCACGTGGCGGAAGCTATTCTTAGAGAAGGCAGCGCAGACATGGTAACCATGGCAAGGGCCCTCATCGCCGACCCAAACCTGCCGCACAAGGCCATGGAGGGAAAAGAGGAGCAGATATATCACTGCATCGCGTGTAATCAGGGATGCTTTGATAATATCTTCCGCCTCAAGCCCGTGGAGTGCATGGTCAACCCAGTGGCAGGATTGGAATCCGAGATAAAGATCAGCAGAACATCACGAAAAAAAAGTGTTCTTGTTATCGGCGGGGGGCCGGCAGGGATGAAAACCGCCTGTACTGCCGCAGAAAGGGGTAACAGCGTAACAATTGTTGAAAAAAATAACAGGCTGGGAGGACAGCTTCTTCTGAATGCCATGATACCGGGCAGGAAGGAGCTCGTTAGAGCGGCCACCGATCTCGTCAACAACCTAAAAGCCCTTGGCGTTAATATTCTTCTCAACAGAGAAGCGGATAGGAAACTGGTAAGAGATATGGCCCCTGATGTGGTTATTTTAGCCACCGGCGCTGTTCCTCTGATACCCCAAATTCCTGGGATTGGAAAAAGGTCGGTTATTCATGCATGGGACCTTCTCTCGGGAAGAGAAAAAGCTGGAAAGCGGGTGGTTGTCGTTGGCGGCAACGCGGTTGGACTGGAAACTGCCCTTTACCTGGCCCACCAGGGTACAATTTCTCCTGAGGTCCTCTTTTTCCTCATGGCAAACAGGGCTGAGAGCCAGGATACAATCCAAGATCTTCTAAAAAAAGGGAATAAAGACATTACCGTGCTGGAAATGAGGGAAAAAGCCGGGCAAGATATCGGGAGCTCAACGAGGTGGACTGTAATGGCTGAGCTCAAAAGGCTCGGGGTCAAACTTATGACCGGCACAGAGGCAAAAGAGATCACGCAGGAAGGATTATTGATAGAAAGGGCTGGCAAAAGTTCACTTCTTGCCGCTGACTCGGTAGTTGTTGCTGCCGGGGCAAGGCCGCTGAATGGACTCAAGAAGCAGTTAGAAGATCTTGTTCCCCAGATCCATGTAGTCGGAGATGCAGTTGAGCCCCGCAATGCTTTGCTGGCAATTAAAGAAGGATTCTTTGCAGGGCTGAAGGTATGACGAGGATAGTCCCTAAGGCTACTTACTATTTGTAGAAAAATGGCGCTATTATGAAAATAGGAGTTATATCAGATACCCACCTCATAGATACAACCCCAGTACTTGAAGAAACCGTAAAGAAATACTTCAGCCACGCAGACCTGATTCTTCATGCCGGGGACCTCACCTCCATGTCGGTACTAGATGCCTTTGCAGGGAAGGAAGTTATAGCTGTTTCAGGCAATTGTGATTCCAGCCAAGTAAAGCAAATGCTCCCAGACAAGAAAGTAGTTGAGGTCAGCAATTTCAGGATCGGCCTGATTCACGGCTGGGGGCTGCCATTTGGACTGGAAAGAAAACTGGGTTTGCATTTCCAGGGGATTCACTGCCTTGTTTACGGACACAGCCACTGGCCTACCAACCATTACAACAACGGAATTCTTTATTTTAATCCCGGGTCCTTCTCCAGAGGCTTGTTCTCGTTGTGGCGCCGGAGCATAGGCCTTCTGGATATCGAAGGTAAACATATCGAGGGTAGAATAATACGCTTTTAGTTACTTATAGACGTCAACCTGCCTGCTGCAGAGCCGTGTTGAGCGGGCCTCCCGGAAAAATTTTCTCCTTCATCTTTTTGTGCCATCAAAGGGGGATTGGTTTTGTTGGATTTCGCCTAAACCTTCTTGAGCTTCCTAGGGGATGCTGCATTTTCTTATTGACAAATCAGAAAAAGATCTTAATAAGACCCTATCCACGATATGTTAACTCAACATATGTGGGAGTCGGGTCAAAGCGGGACTGAGGTTTTCTTCCTCGCTTTTTCCCAGAGACTGTTGACTCGATTTAATCCGCCAGAGGCGGATTAATCCGCCTCTGGCGGACAAGGGTTTGATTCCCCGCCCGCTTGCGGCGTGGTAGTTAATTTGCTAGGGATTGAATCTTCTAACCCAGAAAGGAGGGGTAAGCATGGGAACAAGACTTGCGCTTGATCAAAATGTAGCCCCTTGGGGATTGCTAACCAGTCTCGATCTTTACGAATGCAACCCAGATATTATTCGAGATGCCGGGAAGATAAAAATTTACGTAAAAGAGCTTTGCGAGCTTTTAGATATGAAACCCTTTGGAGAGTGCCAGGTAGTTCACTTCGGGCAGGATGAACGGGTGGCAGGCTACTCCATGATCCAGCTTATTGAAACGTCTCTAATTTCAGGCCATTTCGCAAATCTCACTAATGCTGCATACATAGACATATTCAGTTGCAAACCATACGATCCAGAACAAGTTGCAGATTTTACAAAGGCCTTTTTCAAACCCCGTTCTGTTGAAGTTCACACCCTGGAAAGAATGTAGGGGCTTGCGGATTAATCCGCCTCTGGCGGATTAATCCGCCTCCGGCGGATCAAAAGCTCACGACGCTTTCTTGTCGCCGCAGGCCTTTTGGGGCGCCGAGAGGGTGGGCTACCTGACGCAGACTTTTCGGACTTGCTGAAGGTCTGTAAGCCCTAGAAAAACTTTTCTGATCCCATCCTGCATTAAGGTTGTCATGCCATCTTTTACGGCCTGCTCTCTGAGAAGTTCTATTCTTGTTTTGTTTTGGATAAGGGATCTCATCTCATCCGTGCCGTCGAGCAGCTCCATGATAGCTGCTCGCCCCCTGTAACCAGTGTTCGCACATTTATTGCATCCTTCAGCCTTGTGAAGGGTCAGGTCACCGGTATATGGAAAACCCAGAGCATCGAAACGTTCTCCGTACATACGGCCAATATTCTCATACTCCTCCTTGCCAGGATGATAGGGCTTCTTGCAGTCTTTGCAGAGAGTTCTAACAAGTCTCTGTGCCAGGATCCCCAATAATGCATCGGCAAAATTGAAAGGATCCATCCCCATATCCAGAAGCCGGGTGATTGTCTCCGGCGCGCTGTTCGTGTGAAGGGTGCTCAAGACCAGGTGTCCTGTCAGGGATGCCTCTATCCCAATGGAAGCTGTCTCCCTGTCTCTCATTTCTCCCACCATAATTACATCAGGATCAGCCCTAAGGAAACTGCGCATGGCTGCAGCAAAGTCAAAACCAATTTTTGGAAGTACCTGAACCTGACGCAATCCCCTTTGGGTTATTTCCACGGGGTCCTCGGCCGTCCATATTTTTATCTCCGGCTTGTTGATATAGGCCAAAGCTGCGTGCAGAGTAGTCGTCTTGCCGCTCCCTGTAGGCCCTACAACAAGGACCATACCATAGGGCTTAGTAATCATACTCACCAGGAGGTTATAATTTCGCTCACTCATGCCGATTTTTTCAAGAGGAATTGGCTCCCCAGCACTCAGTATCCGCAAAACGACGTCCTCCTCTCCTCCCACCGTTGGCACGGTGGCAACCCTCAATTCAATATCAAGGGGGCCGAATTTCTTGAACTTAATCTTGCCATCCTGGGGTTTTCTCCGCTCAGAAATGTCCAGATCAGCCATTATTTTTATCCTTGAAGCCAAAGCCCGCCTGTAATTATACGGCACCGTCTGGTAACGGTGGCACACACCGTCAATTCTAAATCTTATTTCAGATCCTTCCTTTCCCGGGTATGGCTCTATGTGGATGTCTGAACACTTCCTATTATACGCATCGATGATAATCTTGTTGACAAGCTGCACAATCACGCTGTCGTCTTCTCCAAGCATCTCGGTACTGCTCTCAAAGTCTTCCTCTTCTTCTGCTTCGAGTTTTCCCAAAATATCATCGATGGAGCGATCATCCTGAATTGTGGAAGAGCCGTAGAAATAATCCAGAAACTTAAGAATGTCTTCTTTCAGCCCGACGACAAACTCGTATTCCTGCGCAGGAATCAGTGATTTTACACTGTCTACCTTGTCTAGTTGCATGGGATTATCTATGAGTATCCTCACCTTACCACCTTCTCTTGAAAGCGGAACCCACAGGTTCTTCTTGAGATAAACAGGCTTCAACCTGGCGAGGAGGTCTCCCGGAATTGGATAATCGCTGTTGAAAGGCACATATTGGCAGTTGTAATACTGCGCTATGGACTGCCCGATATCCTCCTTTCTGACTTTGAAATCATTCATGAAAACCTTTTCTATAGCCACCTTTCGATCCCTGGCCATTGAAATAGCCTGCTCGAGCTCTCTCTCAGTGATGATGTTGTTATTAAGAAGGTAGTCAAATTTGGTGCGTCTATTTTGCCGCTGGGAGAGCTTTTTTTGATTAAAAAGAGCAATCCCAAGTACGTTTGCGAGTTCTGTTGCTGATTTCTGGTCTTCCAGCGTAAATCTTTGCCCATTTTTCTTGTTAACAAGCTGGAGTACCCCTATGACGTATCTCTTGTAAAAAATAGGCACCGTTAGAATTTGCTTTGTTACATAGCCAAACTTTTCATCCCAGCTCTTGTCAAAACGCAATTCTTTGTTTATCAATGCCAGTTCCTTCGAGTCGTATGCATTGGCAATGTTCGTTATCTGGGCATTGTTGGCCGTGTATCCGGCAATGCTTTGGTTGTTTATCGGCACTCGAATCTCTTCCGGGAAGTTTCCCACTTTGAATCGCGAATAGATTTCCCTGCTTTTTCCATCAACCACATAAATTGTAATGGCATCGGCATCAAAAAGGCTAAGCATTTGATCCTTTAGATTGACCAGGATCTCATTGATATCTTTCGCAGCATGGATTTGGTTTGCGATATCGTGCAGGGCTTTGTAATACAACAGCTTCTGCCGATCATCCGAAGTTGTATTAGTGGTCTGCCTTGCCATTGGCGTATAGCCCCCCACATGCTTTCTTAATTCATTTGATACTAACTCATTTAGATTCATTATGAAAGCTAAAACGCAATCCGTAATCGCTATGCTGGCTTAATCTGTTGTCTTACTACTGCCTCGCTCACTGTTAGAAGATACTCTCTTTTTCTCCACTAGAGGGAACCAGGCGTGCAACCGGAGCAAAAAAATTCCCCATTGCCGCCACAGTATTTTTCTGCTACAAGAACTGGTGCCTATATATGAAATGCCACTGGCAAAACCGCTGCCCCTTATTCATGACCTCTATAGGCCGGGACGTTGATATGGCTAAAAGCATTGATTGTGACTTCACCATGCGAAAAGGCGGTCGGTGGGGGTGCTGATTTTGCCTCGCCGCTTGCCGGAGAACTGGATTCATTGGAGACTGTGGTGATTTATTACCGGGTGCGGTGAAATTCTTATGGAAAAAGAGAAGAGATAGCATGAGAGAGGAAATTCTTTTAGGAAACGGAGCCATAGCACTGGGACTTGTTGAGGCGGGATGCCAGGTGGTGACCTCGTATCCCGGCACTCCCAGTTCTGAAATCCTTCCGGAAGTGGTCAGGCTTGTTAAATCTGAGAAGCTTGACACTTATGTGGAATGGTCTACAAATGAAAAAGTAGCATTTGATAATGCTTTTGCAGCAAGCATTACGGGAAAAAGGGCAGCCTGTTGCATGAAACAGGTGGGCCTCAACGTTGCTGCGGATTCATTGATGAGTTCTGCATATTTAGGGGCAGTTGGAGGGCTTCTTATTATATCTGCAGACGATCCTGGCCCGCATTCATCTCAAACAGAACAAGACACACGTTTTATGGCACGACTTGCCAAAGTTCCTGTTCTGGATCCCTCAAACCCTCAAGAAGCAAGGGAAATGGTCGGACTTGGATTGGAAATATCTGAAGAGTTCAGAGTCCCGGTGGTCCTCAGGCCTGCCATTAGAGTATGCCATGCGCGGCAAAATATCGCTTTTGGCAAGATTGAGAAAAACCAGAGCAAAAGTGTTTTCCAAAAAGATCCCATGAGGTGGGCAGCAACGCCGCGCTTTCGTCTGATTCTTCACGGCGAGCTCAACAAGAAGCTGGACCAAATCGGTGAAAAGTTTGAAGGCCTCTCCAGGTATAATTTCCACAATCTCCAACCGGGCACCAGTTACCCCCTGGGCATTGTGACGGGGGGAGTGCCTTATGCTGTCATTGTGGACATTCTTTCAGAAGAAGGCCGCTCCAGCGACATTCCTGTACTTAAGATAGGAACTCCTTTTCCCTTCCCGCAGAAACTGGCCGATGAATTCGTTTCCGCCTGCGAGAAAGTCCTTGTTGTTGAAGAAACCGATACTCTTATAGAATACCTGCTAAGAGACAGGCACAAGGTGCTCGGGCGGCTTAGTGGACATGTCCCCAAGGAGGGAGAGCTCGTTCCGGGCGTGGTTCACGAAATCCTCAACAAGGTGCTCCGGGACCTGGGCATGGAAGCACTTCAAGAGGATGATACCGAGGCCGCAGAACTCCTTAAGACCCTTAACCTTCCTGTTCGAAAACCCACCTTATGCCCCGGATGTCCTCACAGGGCTGCTTTCTTTGCTATTAGGAAAACCAGACCAAAGGCTATATTTACCTCTGATATAGGGTGCTACACCCTCGGTGTTAACCTGGGTGCGGTTGATACGTGTCTTGACATGGGAGCAGCCATTACCATGGCTTCCGGCTTCTATCATGCATTTGAGCAGGATGGCGTTGAAAAACCTATTGTTGCCACCATTGGAGATTCAACCTTCTTTCACTCAGGGACAGCCGGGCTGCTGAATGCCGTGTACAACGGTGCGCGATTTATCCTTGTAATTCTGGACAACCTGACAACTGCGATGACCGGCATGCAGCCGACACCTTCTCTGGGCATAAGAGCTGATGGAAGCGAGGGGAAGGCGATTTCCCTTGAAAGAGCTGTGGCGGGCTGCGGCGTTGATTTCATTGAAGTCGTGGATCCTTATAACATTAAGGAGATGACACAGGCGATCAAAAAGGCAACCCAATACGTCAGTGAACCCCAGGGTGGGGTAGCGGTTATCATCTCACGGCATCCGTGTCTGATTGCTTACAGAGACGAGGCGATACCAGAGAAAAAGATTGTTACCGTGAGCGACGATTGCGAAGACTGCAATTTTTGCATTGATCGCTTCGAGTGCCCCGCCCTTTACCATGATCAGGAGCTGGGCCGAATAAACATCAACAGGCAGATTTGCTCAAACTGTGGCGTCTGTGTTCAAATATGCCCGAAGGGCGCGATTGTGGAGGTTGATGAATCCTGATGGACAGTGTTGATATTGTTCTTTGCGGACTTGGTGGCCAGGGAATACTTTTCATGACCAGAGTGATTGCACAGGCTGCACTCGATAAGGGTTTAAATATTATGGGCGCAGAAACACACGGCATGGCCCAGAGGGGGGGATCAGTGGTCTCTCACCTGAGGCTCGGGCAGGCACAAGGGTCTTTGGTGAGAACCGGCTCAGCCCATTTTCTCCTAGGGCTGGATGAAAATGAGGCATACAGAAACCTGCCCTTTCTGGCAAAGGGAGCAAGCATGTACGTGAACGCTGATCCCAAGAATTTCCCTAGACAGGAAGTAAGAGATTTCTTGGCCAAGAGAAATGTGACCTATCACGCAATACCTGCTGGAAACATAGCCATGGCACTTAGTGCCCA
>Ga0190347_1000397_pt1 | contig 14136 bp, 11 predicted proteins | sample 48721356_MG_FD_161652 | JGI IMG/M metagenome (GOLD analysis project Ga0190347, IMG submission 161652) | Hydrothermal vent microbial mat bacterial communities from Southern Trench, Guaymas Basin, Mexico - 4872-13-5-6_MG | ecosystem: Environmental > Aquatic > Marine > Hydrothermal vents >...
TTCCGGTTTTACTTCCGATAGCTTTACAGTTGGGAATTGATGCAACCCATTTTGGGGTGATAGTGGTGATAAACTTAATGATCGGATTACTTACTCCCCCTATTGGTGCACTTTTATTTTTAGAGGCTAAGATTGCTGATATCAAGTTTGAAAAGCTTGTCCGTCACGTGTGGCCTTATACCCTTTCCCTAATTGTCGTACTCTTATTATGTACTTTTATACCACAGTTTGTAACCTGGGTTCCGAATTTATTTTTTAAATAAGGAGGGATAAAAGAATGCAGAAAATTATAGATTATACTATGAAAAGAATAGAACTTTTAGTAGGCGTTCTTTTCATCACTCTTTTTCTATTAAATATTTTAAAGATTTCCTTGCGCTATTTTTGGGGAATAAGTTGGCTTTGGGTTCCAGATTTTTCTCGATTAGTCTTTATTTGGGCTATTTTTTTAGGTACTTCGGTTTTATATGCACGAAGAGAGCATTTAAAGATGGATTTTTTTGTTAATAAGATGAAGAAGTCAACCTGGGGAAAATTAAGTCTACTTATAGATTTATGTTTGGCTATATTTTTATTCATCTTAATTATCGAAGGATTTAAAGTGAGTATAATAAGGATGAGGATACCTTTTGATATGTGGAATATCCCTACTGGATATGCTTACGCTGCTGTACCGGTTTGCAGCGCTATTATGTTTGTAACAACTATCAGTAAATTGAGTAATGATTTTATTAAAAGGAGAAGAATATGGAAAATTTAGCTGTTCTTTACAAAAATAAAATAATCGATATTCTAAATGAAATTTCCGAGGAAAGTGTGATAATTAAGAAGGCAGCCAAAATAGTTGCGAAATCTATAGCTAGTGAAGAACCGGTTCACGTTATAGGCCCCGGGGGGCATTCCAATATGGCTGCCGAGGAAGTCCTCTGGAGAGCCGGTGGTCTTGCTCCTATAAATGCAATACTTGATGCCGGAGTAAATCTGATTCATGGTGCCAAGCGTTCTAATATTATCGAAAGGACTCCGGGTTATGCCATTAAAGTATTAGATGCTTATAGGGTTGGTAAAAAACCGGGAGAAGTTATTATTATTGTGAATGCATATGGTATTAATTCCATGTGTATCGATACAGTCCTGGAAGCCAGAAGAAGAAAGATGATTACCATCGGGATAACTTCTAATTCTTTTGCTGATGTCGTTCCAAAAGATCATCCCTCACGTCACCCTACCGGCAAAAATCTTTACCAGGAAGTAGATTATTTTATTAACTGCCATTTGCCTTATGGTGATGCGGTTATAGAGGTAGAGAGTTGTTCACAAAAGGTTGGACCAACTTCGACCTTTTGCAATGCCTTTGCCATAAATCTATTAATGGCAGAGACGGTGAGAGAGTTAGTTTCTATGGGAATAGAGCCACCAATTTGGACAAGTGCTAATCTTCCCGGAGGTGACGAAAAAAACCGTCGATTAGAAGAAAAATATATCCCCTTAATCAAGCATCTTGGTTAATTAAGAAAGGGGTTTAAAGATAAAAGTATGCAAAAAGAACATATTATCTATAGTGGTACAGTTAAAGTAAACATAGTAAAAAAAGAGTCTTTAATGGGGAAAATGACAGTTGATCATATAACTAAGGTTATAAAAGAAAAATATGTTCAAGATAAAATAATAGTTTTATGGTTAATGGCCGCACCAAGTGGTTTCCCCTTTTATCAAGCTTTGATTGAGAGGGTAGAGAGAGATAGGTTTTTGCGAGAAATAATAAAGAAGACCCATTTCTTTCAGTTTGACGATTACCCTATATCTCGGAACAGCAAAAAGTTTTCCGTAACTTTTCGCTACCTGTTAGAAAATGAACTTTTTAAACCATTGAGGAATTTGTGTGGAGAATTGCATTACATTCATCTCTTAGAATTAACCGGAACAGATAAAGATAAAGAAATAAGTATAGCTTACCAAGAAGAGTTACTGAATCTGAGAGAGAAGAATTCCTATATAATTCAATTAAAAGGGATTGGAATGGATGGACATTGGGGTTTTCATGGCTCAGAAACACCTTTAGAGATGCCGCCTGCTATGATTGCAGTTCCTATGAATAAACAAAATATACAACAACAAAGGATTGATTGGCCTGAGTTCTTTCCCAGGGCAGAGGATGTTCCCAAAACTGCCTATACATTTAATGTTAATATGTTTTTATTGGCTGATGAAATTATAGATAATGTTCCTCAGCCAACTAAAGAATATGCCGTATTAGCAACCTACGGAACAGATGATATTATCAATGAAATTCCTTCCAGTGCCTTAAAGAAACATTATAATGCCCAAGCTTATATTACCGAAAAAGCCGCCAAAGCATTAATAGAATTTAGAAAAGGAAGAGAAAATGATAAGGGTTATAAGCTAAACAATACTACTCTTAATCGGTTAAGGGATCTATGGAAAGACGATGCTAACCAGCCATATTCGCAACAAAATATAAAGATAATGGAAGAAGTACTAAAAAAACTTAATATGATATAGTATAATGTAATATAAATATTAAATAAATACACAAATCAAAAATTTTTTTAAAAATATAATTTTATAAATATTATCCATCAATTATTTCCCGGATTTTTTCTTAAAGAGCGATTGAACGAAATTCAAAATTATATTACAAGATATAGACATTAATGATTATCGGGCGGTATTAATTATGAAAATTAGAGGGATTTCTGTTTTTAATGGGCAACCTATTGAAGTTGAAATCAAGGAAGGTTTTATAGAGAATATTGATTTATTACCCGGAAGTGAGAAAAATTTACCTTATGTCTCCCCGGGGTTTTTTGACATTCAGGTAAATGGCTATAAAGGGAGCGATTATAGTTTAGAAGATTTCTCAGAAGAACATCTAAAAAATATTATTGATAATCTTGCTGCCTCCGGAACTACCCAACATATTCCCACCATTGTTTCTTCTCCCCCGGAAAGAATATTGAAAAATTTGGAAATAATTTCAAAAGCAATAAATGACTCGCCCGATATTATGGAAGCTATCCCGGGGATACATATTGAAGGTCCTTTTATCTCTTCCGAAGAAGGTCCTAGAGGATGTCATGACCCGAGTTTTATTCGGAATCCTGATTTTGAAGAATTCAGGCAGTGGCAGGAAGCAGCAGAAGGTCGAATTGTGATGGTGACCATTGCTCCGGAGAGGGAAGGTTCTATGGATTTTATTAAAAAGGTTACCCGTACAGGTGTTAGGATTGCTATCGGTCATACCGGGGCAACTCCTGAAATAATTAGGGAGGCCATAAAAGCGGGCGCACAATTTTCCACCCATCTGGGGAACGGCAGTTATTTGATTCTTCCTAAAGTAAACAATTATATCTGGGAACAATTAGCTGCTGATGAATTATTTGCCGGCATTATCTGCGATGGATTTCATTTACCCGCTTCCACGGTAAAAGTATTTGCTCGAACCAAAGGTTTAGAAAGACTAATATTAACCAGCGACGTTGCTTTAGTAGGAGGATTAAATCCAGGTATTTATAAATGGGGGAATATGGAAGTAGAAGTATTTAAAGATGGTCACCTTGGCCTTGCTGGTAGCGGTATCCTTGCCGGGGCCGGTCACCTTTTAGATTGGGATATTGCTCATTTTATCAAATTCACGGGAAATAATTTAGCCAACACCATCCCTTTATGTACCATTAATCCGACAAAAATTATAGAAATGCCCCACAACTATGGCAAACTTGAAATAGGAGCACCTGCCAACCTTACCCTATTTCATTATCAAACTGGTGATGATAGACTGCAAATTGTTCATACTCTGTGTAAAGGGAACGTTATCTTTTAAAAACAAATTAAAACCAGCCAGAGGACCGTCCCCCGGTAGGTTTTTACAGAATTATTTTTGAAAATATTTATCTATTGATAGATATAATTAGGATTTTTTATAGTTCCTCCTCTTTCCTGAGCACTTCTGGCAATACTATCATATTCTTTCTGGCTTAAAAATTTTGCCTCATAAGTAAAGCCCTTTCTGTCAAGCTGTCTATCAAATGAACGAAGGTGATTTTGAGAACGCCTTCTTTTTCGGTTTCATCTAAATTATTTTTATCAATAGTGACAATTGCTTCATCGATACCTCCGCTAAAACTTGTATCAGAAGTTTGAGCTAAAGTCCCCATGCTCCCTACAAGTAATATCGAAAGAGTGATTAAAAAAGTTTTTTAATTTTAGTCATTTTATTTTCCTCTATCTTTTAATACGCACATTGTAAATATTTTCTTTCATTAAGTAAAAAAGATTAAGTAGTATTTTTAGAGTAAATATATTATGGTTATTTCCTAAAAAGTTAAAAATGTTTCTAACGGATTATATCTCGTATTGCGTATCGTGTTAGAAGTAAGGTTGATTATTATTGTGTTGTAGGGGCACAATGAATTGCGCCCTCGCTATATTATTGTCTAATTTCTCCTGTGGGCACGATGCATCGTGTCCCTACATTAAAATTTTGCGTACTTTTTGGGTTACGATCATATTATAAAAAAATATATAATAAAAAGAGGATATTTTAAACTTCGTGTAGAACTTAACATATATAATTATGGTCAGCTTAAAATATTAATATTCCAGCCGGGGAAGTTCTTTGTAAAACATCACCCAAAAATATCATTTGAAACTTTTTGCCCTAAGAGTAGTAAATAAAATCAGAGGCTAAATATTAATATATGATTTCTGATATAACTCAAAAAAATAAATTCTAAGGAGAATAAAAAAATGAAAAAAGGATACAGCACAATATTTCTAATAATAGGCGTACTAATTATCTTTCTCGGTTTTGCTTTTTCGGCTATAGCGGCAGAATTTAGCGCTGATCTAAAGATAAAACAGCCGGATAAGGATTATGAATTTAAATATTATGTTCAAGGCAGTTTCTATCGCCTGGAGAAATTGACCGGTGAGGATCGTATTTTGCTTATCGCTGATCGCACACAGGATATTACCTGGATGTTAAATCCGGAAGATAAAATTTACATAGAGCTGAAAGGTACAGATGCTGCATTTTTTAACCCAATACGGGGTTGGGAAGCAGCAATGGAGGGTACCGAAAAAGAAAAGGTAGGTACTGAGACAGTGCTGAGATATTCTTGTGAAAAATATACCTATACCCCTACGGGAGGAACAGAGCCGGAGATGGAAGCATGGTATTTACCGGAATTAGATCATTTTATTCGGATAATAGCTCATTACGGAGGAGGATATGAGGACGGAATTTTTGAGATAATCAACATTCGAGAAGCACCTCAGGATAATTCCCTCTTTAAAGTTCCGGAAGATTATCAGAAAGAAAAATCTCCTGCAGAAAAAGCTCAGGAAAAAGAAGCCGCTCGGCCGGTGCTTAGCGGGATTGGAGAGAGTATAGCTCCAGCAGGAAGGCGCCTTAAAACAGGAGCTGCCTTGAAGGTGAAAGTGGACCCGGATAAATCTGTGCGAGTAGTCATTGAGAACCAGATAAAAGAAGAATCAATATTTAAAATTACTCCCTTCAGAGAAGGCTTGCCGATAGAGGATGAAATCGTTCATTATGGTTTAACAAGGCAAAGGGAAAGGAAAGAGGATTTTTTTGGGAGGCAGCTGAAATTGGATGAGATTTTAATAGAAGTAGAAGAAGGCTTGATAACTACTCTGGTTACCAAAGAATATTCTTCTTTTGATGAAGTAGAGCGGAAAGAGTATTTCCTAATGGAAGAAAGCGGACGGGGATTATTTACCCGGGAAAATCGTAAATTTGTGCTTACCTTAACCGGAGACAGTCAGGGGGCAGAAAGCTCTCCGGTGAAGGTTAAATTTTATAAAGGAGAATATAAGGATCTTTTAAATGAAGAGGATTTTAATTTGCCCAATGGACAGATAAAGAAATGGGAATTTAACCCCGGAGAAATTAAAACCTTTGAAGTTTCAGTTGGAGAAGCAGGAGGAGTGAAGCTATTATCAGAACAGTATCCGGTGGAGATTAGAGAGACCGTCAAAGAATTAACCGATGATGAAATAAAAACGTTACTAGAGGATTTGATAAGTCAGAAGAAATTAGATGAATTAAAAGCCTTACTTGATTCCGGAATAGATGTGAATATGATAATTTCCTCCTCTGATTCCCTATTGATGGCAGCTTGCAGCTATAGCAATAGCGAGATGGTAAAATTATTGTTAACTTATAATCCCGATATCAATTACCAGGATCAATACGGTAATAATGCTCTGAATCTCGCTATTGATAACAAGTGGCATTATAAAGAAATGATTCCACTTTTACTGGAAGCCGGGGCAGACCCTAATTCTAAAGCAGGTGCAGGCAGGACTGCACAGAAAAATTCTACTGTCTTAAGCAAAATGACCAGTCTGACTTTAAAGAATAAAAGTGAAGAAGAATATCAAATTGTAGAAATGTTTCTCTCTCACGGCGCAGATCCCAATATTGCCCACAAGACAGCAGGAAGTATTCCTTTAATGGCGGCCGCCTATAAAGGAGATATACGGTTAGTGAAATTATTTTTAGACTATGGAGTTGATCCTAACTTAAAAGATAATCAAGGTAGAACTGCCCTCGATATGGCAATAAAGAAACAGCAACAGGAAGTAATTGATTTATTGCAGTAAGAGATAACTGATAAGTATTGTAATTGTTCAATCAAATATTGACGTGCAGTTAATTTTTTACTAATTTTTGTTTTATATCAAAAAGGAGTGAATTGTAAAATCAAAAAAATCTTAGATTATTTACAAAGTCAAAAAGGTTTTGATTTTTCCGGTTATCGGCGCTCTACGCTGGAAAGGCGTATCAATAAAAGGATGTTGGCTACAGAAACTGGGAATATTAATGAATATTGCAAGTACCTTATGAATAATCAGGCGGAGGTAGATAAACTGATTGATGCGCTAACTATTAATGTGAGTCAATTTTTTAGAAATCCTCTGGTTTTTGAATATATTTCTGAAAAATTAATGCCCCGGATGATATTTGGAAAATTAAAAAAGAAAGAAAAATATTTACGAATTTGGTCAGCCGGTTGTGCCGCCGGGGAAGAACCATATTCTCTGGCTATTATTTTTAATGAATTTTTAGAAAAAGAAAATTTAGAATTGAATTTAAGAATTTTTGCCACTGATATTGATAAACAATCGTTGAAATCTGCTAAAGAGGGAGTGTATAATTTTGAAAGTATAAAAGAGGTAAAATATGGTTTATTGAGTAAATATTTTATCCAGGAAAATAGTTCATTTAAAATAGTTTCCAAAATAAAGAATATGGTAAATTTTTCTTTTTACGATTTATTAGAAAAGAATAGCCACGCTCCTCCGGAGAGTATCTTTGGAAATTTTGACCTGATTTTTTGCCGTAATGTTCTGATTTATTTTAATTTGGAATATCAAGATAAGATTTTTAAGAAACTTCATTATTCCCTTACTCCAAGCGGGTATTTAATTTTGGGGGAGGCGGAGATGGTTTCCAAAAGATACAAAAGATATTTTAGCGGTTTAAGTGAATATCTTAAAATCTTTCAAAAATTGTAAAATTGTGCTAGAAAACAAGGTTAACTATAATATAGTAGAATCAGTAATTATCATTAAAGTTATTAACTCAGGTAATTGACCTATTCTCCCAAAAGATTGTGAGGTTATTATGAAAATATTTAAATTCAAAACAACACAAAACCGTTTGCTATTCTGGTTTATTCTGTTAGCACTAATCCCTTTATTAATTGGTATTACCATAACCTATTATCTTCAAGTAGAAGAAGCAAAAGAAGTAGAAATTAATAAACTGACTGTGGTAAGAGACCTGAAAGTACAACAAATAAATTCTTGGCTGACAGAAAGAGAAAAAGATCTAAAAACCCTTGCTAAATCTCTTACCGTACAAAATTTTAAAGGCGTGCTTACTAAAGAAAAAATAATAGAGGAAAATAATGCCATTATTAACAATATACGGGACATTATAGATCCCTATGTGGAAAATTTCCCCGAGTATAATGAGATATTTGTAATTAATCCTGATTCTGGTATTGTTGAAATTTCCACTGATAAATCAAAAGAAGGAACGGATAAATCAGAAGATGATTACTATACGGGAGCACTGCAATCAAGAGATTTTTATATAAAAGACATATATTATAGTTCGTCTATGGGTAAGCCGGCTATGGCATTTTCTATCCCCATTTTTTGCCGTCAGCATTCCGGGGAACATATTATTGGTATTTTAGTTGCCAGGGTGGATCTTGATAAATCGTTTTTCCCCTTAGTGCAAAGTACTACAAGTATGGGGAAAACCGGAGAAACTTTAATTGTAAATAAAGATGTAATTGCTTTAAATGAATTGCGCTGGCATAAAGATGCTCCGTTGAAATTAAAAATTAAGGCGCAACCGGCTTTTATGGCAGCCGAAGGTTATACCGGGATTAATGAGACCACTGATTACCGAGGGGAAAAGGTGCTGGCAGCCTATACCTATATCCCTCAAACCGGTTGGGGATTTGTGGCTAAACGGGATTTAGAAGAGATATACGCACCGATTAGAAGAATGGTAAATAATTTCATTATTCTTTTACTAATAACTGCTGTAATCATTTATTTTACTTCACGGATTTTAGCTAAAAGCATTACCAAACCGTTAATCAGTATGGTTGAAGTTTCAAATAAAATTCAGTCCGGTGATTTTTCTGCCCGTAATGAAATTCACAATGATGATGAGATCGGCTATTTGGCAGATTCATTTAATAAAATGACTGATTCTATGGAATCAATAATTAGAACCGAACAAGGTGTAGCAGAAATTTCGAATATTATATTACCTCTTCTAAGATTAAAAGATATTAACCAAGACGTTGTCCATAGATTGATGAAAATTTCTAATTCAGATATGGGTGCTTTATATGTTCTAAATAAAGAAAAATCCAAATTTGAACATTTAGTATCTGTAGGAATAGATGCTACTCTGGTGAAATCCTTTGATGCCCATTATCGAGAAGGGGAATTCGGTAAGGCAATTATAGAGAAAAAGATTTCTCATATAAAGGATATACCTCCTGATACTATATTTAAATTTAAGACAATTACCGGTACAGCTATTCCAAAAGAGATTATTACTATCCCGGTAATAGTAGAAAATCAAGTAGCTGCAGTTATCTCTCTGGCAAGTTTAAAGAAATATCCACCTGAGATTCTGGGAATATTAGATAATTCCTTTAGTGCAATTAATGTAGTCTTTTCAAACTTATTAGCCAATGAAGAGATCTATAAATTAAATGAAGAAATTAAAGAAAAGAATATAGATTTACAAAATCAAACAGAAGAACTGCAAAATCAAACAGAAGAACTGCAAGCACAATCTGATGAATTACAGGAACAGAATATTGAATTGGATGTGCAGAAAAGAGAGGTGGAAGAAGCTAATCGATTAAAGAGTGAATTTCTTTCCAATATGAGCCATGAGCTCCGCACTCCCTTAAATTCAATCATGGCATTATCTCGCACTCTGATTATGCAGGCAAAAGATAAAATATCGTCTGAAGAGAATAAATATTTAGAAATTATTGAACGTAATGGTAAAAACCTGCTTAACCTTATCAATGATATTTTAGATCTTTCCAAAATTGAAGCAGGAAAATTAGAAATAACTTTACAAACTTTTTCTATAAATTCGATAATTCAAAATATCAAAGAAAACCTTTCTTCTATCGCCGAAGAAAAAGAAATTAAAATTTATTTAGACCTGGCGGACAACTTACCTAAAATAGAGAGTGACCCCGAAAAAGTATATCAGATTTTGCAAAATGTAATAGGCAATGCCGTTAAATTTACCCAAAAAGGTTCAGTTACTATCAGTACAGATGTCGATGAGAATCAAATGGTTGTTAAGGTTATTGATACCGGGATTGGTATTTCGCAGGAGGAGCTACCTTATGTTTTTGAAGAATTCAGGCAGGCAGATGGTTCAACTTCCCGGCAGTTCGAAGGAACAGGCTTGGGGTTAGCTATAGTGCATAAATTAGTAAATGGACTGGGGGGTAAGATAGAGGCTCAAAGTGAGTTGGGGAAGGGTTCAATTTTTACTATTTACCTTCCCTTAAAATGGTCAGGTGATATCGAAAGTGAAAAAATTACAAACTTATCAAAGAGTTGGGAGTTTAATCAAAAAGAAAAGGCTGCAAAAGATACAACATTTGACGAAAGCAAAAATATTGAAAAGAAAAAAATTAAAGAGAATCCAAGAATATTAATAGTAGAAGACAATGAAGAAGCAATTATCCAGATTAAAATGATACTGGAGAATGAGGGCTATCTTGTTGATGTTGCAAATAGTGGGCGAGCTGCTCTTGATTATACTCAACACACTATTCCTGACGGAATTATTTTAGATTTAATGATGCCGGAAATTGATGGCTTTGAAGTATTGGAAAACATCCGCAGTACTTCAAGAACTGCAGACATCCCAGTATTGATCCTTACCGCCAAAGACTTAACCGCGGAAGATTTTAAAAAATTAAGCGCTAACAATATTCAGCAATTATTATATAAAGGTGCTATAAATAAAGATGAATTGATATTTAAAATAAAATTAATGTTGAAAAGAGGAGTAAAAGATGAGCAAAAATCCGAAAGTAAAGAACCAAAAGAAATTTCCCGGGAAAAGAAAAAATTAAATATTTTGCAAACTAAAGTTTTACTAAAAAAAGAAGGATTGCCAACTATCTTGGTGGCTGAAGACAATCCTGACAATATGATTACCACCAGGGCAGTCTTGAAAGATAAATATAATTTGATAGAGGCAGTTGACGGAGAGGCAGCATTAGAAAAAGCCCAAAGCGATTTACCGAATTTAATTTTAATGGATATTTCTCTGCCTAAGATAGACGGTTTGACGGTAGTAAAATTTTTAAAAGAAAGCGAAACCACTAAAGGCATCCCGGTAATAGCCTTAACTGCCAGAGCAATGAAAGGGGATAGAGAAAAAACCATTAGAGCGGGCTGTGATGATTATATTTCCAAACCTATAGACCCGGAAATGATGCTGGGGAAGATTGATGAGTGGATAAGGAAGAAAGGAATATCGGATAAATAATTTATTTAAAACAGCGGATGATTAAAAAATTTATACAATCTAAGGTTAAAAAGATTTTATATAGATTAAACAAATTAGGAGGGAAGCATTAAACATATGTCAAAAATATTAGCAATAGATGATAGACTTGATAACCTGATTTCCATTAAGGCATTATTGAGAAATATGATACCAGAATGTGAGGTTATAACTGCTCAAACAGGGAAAGAAGGAATAGAGAGAGCGATAAAAGAACTGCCTGATACTATTTTATTAGATATAAATATGCCTGTGATGGACGGTTACGAAGTTTGCAATAAATTAAAAGCTAATTTTGCGACAAAGCATATCCCTGTCATCATGATAACCGCAGTTAGAACTGACTCGAAAAGTCGGGTAAAAGGATTGGAAATCGGAGCAGATGTCTTTATCTCTAAACCTATCGACGCTGATGAATTAACTTCCCAGGTCAAGGTAATGCTACGGATAAAGAAAGCAGAAGATAAACTACGGTCAGAAAAAGATATTTTAGAAGAAATGGTTCAAAAAAGAACGGAAAAGATTAAGAGGGTACAAGAAAACATGATGCTTACTATTGCCCGGATTATTGGGACCAAAGACCCTTATATTGCCGGGCATCACGAAAGGGTATCCCAACTTGCTGTTGCTATTGCCCGGGAAATGTTGATTCCCGAAGAACAAATAGAAGGTATAAGAGTCACTTCGCTGGTCCATGATATAGGCAAAATAAATGTACCGGCAGAAATACTTAGTAAGCCCGGAAAGCTTACTGATATAGAATTCGGTTTAATTCAACAACATACCACGACAGGTTATGAAGTTTTAAAGACCATAGATTATCCCTGGCCAATCGCTGAAATAGTGCTTCAGCACCATGAGAACATAAATGGTACAGGTTATCCATATGGACTGAAAGATGGAGATATTCTTATCGAAGCGCAAATTATTCGGGTTGCAGATGTAGTAGAAGCTATGAGTTCCCACCGCCCTTATAGGGCAGCACTGGGTTTGGAAGCGGCAATTGAGGAGCTTTTAATTGGAAGAGGAGAAAAGTATAATCAAGAAGCAGTCGATATCTGTGTAAAAATTTTTAAAGAGGGAAAATTCAAATTTAAAGAAAATTAAACTAAAATAGATAAGAATTATATTTGCATAATATTGAATACACCAATTATCATACCTACTTTCCTGTTTATTTTTCTATTAGAAAAGCAAAGAACTAAAAGGGGTTGATAAAAATGAGCAAAAAGATTCTATTGTTAGGACTAATTATATTGATTATTATTTTTAGTACCGGCTGTTTGTCTATTCTGCCTACCATAGGTCTTGCGCCTGTCGAGGAGATAGAAATTGTGATTTTAGAATCATTCCCCGTCCAGGTACAGGTTATCGCCAGAGGAAACTTGCCTGATCCTTGCACCGAAATTTTCGAAGTTCTTCAGGAAAGAAAGGAAAATACTTTCTTTGTCGCTATTAAAACTTATCGTCCTCCGGGATTTTGCATACAAGTGCTTGCTCCTTTTGAAGAAATAATCCCTCTTGAGGTTTATGGTTTACCAGCCGGCACTTACACCGTTGATGTTAACGGAGTTCAAGATACCTTTGATTTAGAAGTTGATAATATTTTACTAAAGGAATAATTCTCTAAATTATCCAGAATTAAAAATTTGTTTTTAATAATAAAAAGAGATGAAATATTTTTTAAAAAAATAAAGGAATCCTTTATGGTTGTATGGTAAATAAGATATATAGTGGGTCTAAGGAATTATAAGATTTGCTAATTGTTTTACAAATGGCATATATTGCAGCTTTCTATATCAATATTTAGACGAAATTGACTGCTTACGACCGGGAACTTATCCTAAAAAATTTGAAGATTAATTATAAAATAAGTTTAGGGTATTTTCAAAAAGGGGGGTGGATATTTGAGTCAAGAAAGATGTAGATTGTTTATAAGAGCTAAATATTTGTAAATAGGAGGTAAAAAGATGATAAAAAGATTTTTGTTGTTGGGGTTGATTATTTTTTTCATTATATTGATGATAGGTTGTACTCCTACTCTTAGGGCAGATTTGGCGGTACTAAGCCTTGACCCACCTGATGTGAATTGTGGTGTAGTGCTGAAAGACCGTGTAGCCTGTACCACCACAGTGACATTTACCATTGCCAATATAGGTACAGCCGATGCTGGTCCGTTTAAAGTTCTGGTCCAAGCGGACCCGGGATTAGCACAACAGACCATTTTAAATATTGCTAGTCTTGCATCAGGTGCTACAACAACTAAAACTATTACTCTGCCACCTGGTGGTAACTGCTTTGATCCCGACTGCACTATTTGCATAACCGTGGATTCAAATAATGAAGTAATCGAGTCTAACGAGGGAAATAATTATTATTGTGAGACAACAATCGGATAGATATTCTGTCAATATAATAGTCAAATATTAATTAAGTAAGTATAACTTTCCTAAGAAAGAGCAGAATAGTGGTTAAGTTTCGTCTGACCCGAGCTTTGCTTTAAGTTTTGCAAAGCCCGGGTATTTTATGACCCAGAGGGTTCCTGATTTAAAAATTGGTTTTTAAACATAATAAGGAAGGCGAAGATTTATGAAAAAGATATTCTATTTGATTTTAATTTTTATAATGGTAGCTTTCTGTTTGACCCTAATTTCTTTGGCTGATGGTGGTTTATTTACCCAGTTATATAGAGATATATATGAACCCAATCAATTAGCTATGATCGTATTTGATGATATGGTGGAGAAGATAGTTTTTCAGATAGACTATGAAGGTGATGCGGAAGATTTTGCCTGGGTTATTCCGGTGCCCGGTTATCCTAAATTGTTCCCTGTCGAAGACGATATATTTTATGAATTACATAAATTAACTCAACCTCCCCCTCCTTCGAGTTTTGGTTGTGGATGGGGAGCAGGTGTACCAACCCCTGGTTTAGGAGACGAGGGAGTACATGTTTGGGAAGAGAACCAGGTAGGAATTTATCATACCACCACTTTGTCTGCCAC